>Ga0209212_1005328_pt1 | contig 15389 bp, 13 predicted proteins | sample RifGroC2_FD_183996 | JGI IMG/M metagenome (GOLD analysis project Ga0209212, IMG submission 183996) | Groundwater microbial communities from Rifle, Colorado, USA - Groundwater C2 (SPAdes) (version 2) | ecosystem: Environmental > Aquatic > Deep subsurface > Groundwater | place: Rifle, Colorado... | reverse complement strand
CGGAGACGACCGTCGACATGCCGATCGGCGCCTTGCGCGCGATCGAGTTCGTGGCGGATGCGCCGGGCGATTGGGCGTTTCACTGCCATAAATCCCACCACGTGATGAACGCGATGGGCCATGGCGTTCCGACGATGATCGGCGTCGACCAGCGGGGCATTGCGGAAAAGATCAACAAGCTGCTGCCCGACTATATGGTGATGGGCGAGCGCGGCATGGCCGAGATGGGCGATATGGAGATGCCGCTGCCCGACAACACGCTGCCGATGATGACAGGTCAGGGGCCGTTCGGTCCCCTCGAGATGGGCGGGATGTTCACCGTCGTCAAGATCCGGGAAGGGCTGGCCCGCGGCGACTACAAGGACCCGGGCTGGTACAGGCACCCGAAGGGCAGCATCGCCTACGAATGGAAAGGGGACCTTCCGACTTCATGAAGATGGAAAGGAGCCACAAATGAAGCGACTCATCATTGCGTCCGCGATCGCCGCAAGCCTCGTTTTCGCCGGCGGGGCGATGGCCCACGGCGACGAGGATCACGGGAAGAAGGAAGAACAGCCTGCCGAGGACCACGCGGCGGCTCTCGGGAAGCCGGGAGATCCCCGCAAGGTCACCCGCAACGTCAACGTGGAGATGAACGACGCGATGCGCTTCCGGCCGGACAGCATCCGGGTGAAACGGGGCGAGACCATCCGGTTCATCGTCAGGAACACCGGCAAGGTGAAGCACGAGATGGTGCTCGGAACGATCAAGGAACTGAAGGAACACGCCGAGATGATGCGTAAATTCCCGGAGATGGAACACGCCGATCCGAACCAGGTCAGCGTCGAGCCCGGCATGACGGGCGAACTGATTTGGCAATTCACAAGGGCCGGCACGTTCGATTTCGCCTGCCTGGTGCCCGGCCATTTCGAGGCGGGTATGGTCGGCAAGGTTCGGGTCGGCCGCTGACGCACCGGTGGCGCCGGTGTGACGATACCGGAGGATAGGACCATGCGATCACGCCTGCTCGCCTTGACCTCGATCGCCTGTTCAAGGTGGATGGCGCGTACACCGTCATGCGGTTCGAGGCGGCGAAGTAGGATGGATCGGGAATGGGAAGAAGCCTGACGGGGCGCATTCTCTTCATCGACGACGACAAGGCGGGGCGGGAAGTCGCCCTCTTCAACCTCCGCCGGGCCGGCTGCGTGGTCACCCCGGCGGCGGACGGGCAGGAGGGGCTCTCCTTTTTCTCTCCGGAGAAGTTCGACCTCGTCATCACGGACGTCAAGATGCCGGGGATCTCGGGGATCGAGGTCCTGCAGCGCATCAAGAAGCAGGCTCCCGAGATCCCGGTCCTCGTCATCACGGCCTTCGGCAACCTGGAGACGGCCGTCGAGGCGATGAAGAACGGCGCGTACGACTTCATCGGGAAGCCCTTCCAGCGGGACCAGCTTCTCCTCTCGGTCGAAAGGGCCCTCGAACGCCGTCACCTGGCCACCGAGGTGCGGGAGCTTCGGATCCGGGCCAGCGGCGTGGAGCGGGAGATCGTCGGGTCCTCCTCCGCCATGAAGCGGCTGCTCGAGATCGTCGACAGGGTATCCAGGACCGATGCCGGCATCCTCATCACCGGCGAGAGCGGCACCGGAAAGGAGGTGATCGCCCGGCGGATCCATGTCCGCTCCCACAAGGCCGAAGGTCCCTTCGTCGCTGTAAACTGCGCCGCCATCCCGGGGGAGCTTCTGGAATCCGAGCTCTTCGGCCACGCCAAGGGCGCCTTCACGGGGGCGGTCAAGGATCGGCTCGGCCGGTTCCGGCAGGCGCAGGGCGGTACGCTGTTTCTCGACGAAATCGGGGAGATCCCGTTGCCCCTCCAATCCAAGCTCCTCCGGGCACTTCAGGAGAAGCTGGTGGATGCGGTGGGAGGAGATGCACCCATCCCCGTCGACGTTCGGATTGTCGCTGCGACAAACAAGGACCTGCAGAGCCGGATCCGGGACGGGACCTTCCGGGAGGATCTTTACTATCGCCTCAACGTGGTCGAAGTCCACGCTCCCCCGTTGCGGGAACGGCGGGAAGACATCCCGGCGCTCGTCCAGCACTTCGTCGGAGAACTGGCGGAGGGCAGGGATCTCACTGTGCCGCCCCGGGTCATGGAGGAACTCAAGCGCCGCCCCTGGCCCGGCAACATCCGGGAACTGAAGAACGCCTGCGAGCGGATGGTGATCCTCTGCGATGGCAATGAAGTTTCCGTTGAGGACCTACCGGCGCCTTCAGACAGGTTGCGGCCGGAAAAGGCGCCCTTGGCGGGCGACATAGGGGATCTCCCTTCCCTTCCACCGGACGGACTCTCCCTGTTGGACCTGGAGAAGAAGGTGATCGAGAGCGCCTTGAGGATCAAGAACGGCAACATGACGCAGGCGGCCGCTTTCCTGCGCATTCCCAGGCATGTCCTGATCTACCGGCTCGAAAAGTACGGGATCCGCCGTGGAGGATCCCCGTTGCTGAAATCGGGCTGCTCCGTGCCGGGAGCAGCGCCGGCGCCCGAAGAAGGGCAATGAAGAATACGGGAGAGTGCGGAATACTCTTCAGGCGATTGGAGAATATTCTTCGGCAACCCTCCCGTTCCGTCAGCCTCCTTCCGTTCGAACGCATAACGAATCGATAACAATAAGAATTAAATGATTGCTCCAATAGGCACGGGTCGTGCTTATGGTTACCCGTCAAATACATTCGGAGGGCTGGACGGCATGGCGAAGATCGGCGGCAAGGGGATGGCGATCATGGTGGCGGTGGTTCTGCTCGCGGGGGTCGGCTCGGTTGCATATTCCGGCGTGTTGACCGGTCTGTTCAAGAAATCGCCCGCGGAAATCGCGAAGGCGGCGGGAGTGGTGGAGACCCCGGATGCCGTGAGGATCCCCCTGAAGGCCCTCGATTCCGGGAAAGCCCTCTTCCTCACCTTGGAGTCGGGAGGCCGGCAACTGCACTACTTCGCGCTGAAAAGCGGGGACGGCGCGTACCGGGCGGCGCTCGACGCCTGCGACGTCTGCTTCAAGTCGAACCGCGGGTACCGGCAGGAAGGCGATCTCATGGTCTGCAACAACTGCGGCCAGACCTTTCCCTCCAACCGGATCGGAGAGATCAAAGGCGGGTGCAACCCGCATCCTCTCGCGCGAGGGATCGAGAGGCAGCATCTCGTGATCCGGAAGGCAGACATCGCCGAACGCAAGGATTACTTCGCCCGGAATCGGTCATGAGCGTCCACCGCAGATTTCGAACATGGAGTCGTTCATGAACATAAGAAAGCTCGCCTGGAAGAACCTGCTGCGCCGCAAGTCGCGCGCCGTCTTCACGGGCCTCGGGATCTTCCTCGGGATCGCAACGTTCGTCGCAATCTCGTCGATCACCTCGCAGATGGAGGGGGCGGTCCAGGATCAACTGGACCGGTTCGGAGCGAACATCGTGGTCTCCCCGCGGACCGAGCAGGTATCCCTCGGATTCGGAGACATCGCCCTCGGAGGGACGGAGGTGGCGCACTCCCGTCTCACGATGGCGGACAAGGAACGCATCGCGTCGATTCACCACAAGGACCGGATCCGTGCCATCGTCCCCTTCCTGATGACGGCCGCGGACGCCTCCGGGAAGAACCTCGTCTGGATGGGGCTGCCCGGGACGGATGTGGCGGCCGCCCGCCCGTGGTGGAAGATCCAGGGGGGAGCGGCGCTGCAACGCGGAGAGGTGCTGCTGGGCGCCGAGGCCGCCGCGCTTCTCGACAAGGGGGCAGGGGGGACCGTGACGGCTGGTAACCGCATCTACCGCGTCGCCGGGGTTCTTCATCCGACGGGGGAGAAGGAGGACGGGATGGTCATCGCCGACATCGCGGACGTGCAGGGGTTGGCGAAGAAGCCCGGGGCCGTGACGTATTTCGAGGTGGCGGCGCTGTGCAAGGATTGCCCGGTGGAGGACATCGTGGCCCAGATCGGGCAGGCGCTGCCCGGGGCGCGGGTGTCGGCGATCCGCCAGGTGGTGGAAAGCCGGAAGGCCGCCGTGGACCAGCTTCGGCGCCTCGGGTTCGGCGTCTCCGCGATCGTGCTTCTGATCGGGGGGCTCATGGTTCTGGTGACCGTGATGGGCGGGGTGCAGGAGCGCACGCGCGAGATCGGGGTCCTGCGGGCGGTCGGTTTCCGGAAACGGTCGATCTTCTCCCTCCTGTTCTGGGAGACCGGTTGGGTGTCCCTCTTCTCCTCGCTCCTCGGGGCGGGGACGGGAATCGCCGTCGCGTACCTTGCGTCGCCGATATTCGGGATCGAGCATCCTTCGGTCGTCTTCTCTCCGGCGGTCTTCGGCGCCGTCGCCGGCCTCTCCCTCGGGTTGATGGGAGCTGTTCCGCCGGCGCGCCGCGCCGCGGCCCTGTCGCCCACCGAAGCGATCCGCAGCCTTTGAAAACAATACGAGTGGGAGAAACGATGGAACCGATCATTCACCTGAAGGACGTTTCCATGGTCTACGGATGCAACGGCACCCGGGAGACGGCGCTGGCCGGGGTCTCCTTCGAGATACGGCAGGGAGAGTACGTCGTCATCACGGGGGAGTCGGGAGCGGGGAAGAGCACCTTGCTGACGATCCTCGGGGGACTCCAGGTCCCCACGGAAGGGGCGGTTCGGATCGGCGGGGCCGATCTCTCCGCGCTCCCGGCGGACGGCCTGGCCGACTTCCGGCGGGAGACGATCGGATTCGTCTTCCAGGCGTACCACCTCCTCCCGTACCTGACGGCGCGGGAGAACGTGATGGTGCCCATGTCGCCGGAGCGGATCTCGCCCCGGGAGAAGGTGGAACGGGCGGACGCCCTGCTCGTCTCCGTGGGACTGTCCGGGAAGGAGGACCGTCTCCCTTCGCAACTGTCCGGCGGGGAGAGCCAGCGGGTGGCGATCGCGCGGGCGCTGGTCCACGATCCTCCGGTGCTGCTGGCGGACGAGCCGACGGGGAACCTCGACAGCGCGACGGGAGAGCAGATCCTCGACCTCTTCTCCGAGTGGCACGGCCGCGGGAAGACGGTCCTGATGGTCACGCATAACAAGGCGAACCTCTCCCGCGCCACGCGGTCCATCCGCCTGCGCGACGGGCGGGTCGAGGAGGATCTGCTGTTACGACCTTTTCCCGCGGAGCCGGCGGCGGTCTGAGCGCAGGTCATCAACAGGAGAAAGGAAAGAGCGATGGAAGAGGAGCAGGGAACGCACGAGCGAACGGGATTTCGGGACTCGACGGAAACGGCCGCAGGGGAAGATTCAAACACCTCGGAGGGCCGGAGCGGCCCGACCTGGCGCGGATGGGTGCTCTCCATCCTCGTGGCGATTATCCTGTCGGTGACGGCGACGCTGCTTCTCGGAGGATCCAGCGCGTTCCGGTCGGATCGGGCGGCGGCGGCAGGATCGGGCGGATCCGGAACCGGAAGCAGCTGCTGCCCGCCGGCGGACATCGGGAAGTGAAGGCCGGGGGGAGACTTAGCGCGAATCCTTATCAACCGCTTAATTTATAAAGTTTTTATTCGCCTCAGCCCGATAATGGGGGTGGAGCGGAATCCCCCGGGCGGATCGCGGAAAGGATGATCACGGGATGGAGAGACGAGCTATGCGGTTCGGCAAAGGGAACATGACACCGGGAAGAATTCTCTTCCTCCTACTGGCGGTCTCGATTACGTCGTCGTGGGCGAGCCCGATCCGGGCGGAGGGGCCGCCTCGACCTGTAAGTTATTATGTCGACGCGGCGCTTTCGGGATACCCGTCGCTGGCGTCCATGCGACAGCGGATCACGATGAAGCGGAACGAGGCGATCCGCGCGGGGGCGCTGGACGATCCCAAGGGGTGGTTTGCGGTCACCAACGTTCCGATCCGGACCTGGTCGTTCCGCGAGGAGGACATGACGGGGAAGGAGATCGGCTTTTCCCAGATGATTCCCTACCCCGGGAAGCGGACGCATGCGTCCCGAATCGTCGAGAAGGAGAAGGTGGAGGCGGAATTCGACCTCGCGGAGATGCGGAACATGCTCCGCGCGGAAGTCAAGATGACCTATGCGGAGCTGACCACCGTACGGGCGCAGGCGGACGTGGTGCGCCAGGTCCGCGCCGTCCTCGATCAGGTCGTACAGGTTTCCACGGACATGCTCGCGGTCGGAAAAGGGAGGCAGCCCGACGTGCTCCGTGGTCAGGTGGATTTCCAGAAGATGCGGGAAATGCTCCTGATGCTGGAGAACCGGGAAAAGGTCCTCTCGGTTCGTCTGAACACCCTCGCGGCGCTCCCCCCGGACACGGCGGTTCCGGCGTTGGACAACCTCGCCGAGCTTTCCCCGGCATACGACGTGGAGGAGCTCCTTGCGATATACCGGTCGGAGCGCCCGGCGCGCCAGGCGATCCAGTCCCGGATCGAGAAGGGAAAGCTGCAAGTCCTGCACGCGGAGCACGGATACAAGCCGGACTTCGAGGTCTCCACCTCCTACATGCAGCGGGACGCGATGCCCGACGGGACGAAGCGCCCGGACATGTTCTCCGCCATGCTGTCGATGACCCTTCCGATCTGGAGGAAAGAGAAGATCGAGCCGGAAATCCGCGAAATGACGGCCGGGCGGGAGATGGCGATCCGCGACCAGGAGACTCTCGATGCCGAGGCGGCCAACGCGATCGGGGGATCGCTCGCGTCCCTTTCGAACTTTGCCGCGGTTGCGAAGCTGTACCGGACGACGCTGATCCCCCAGGCGGGGCAGTCGGTCCGGTCCAACCTGGAAGCGTACCAGGTGGGGAAGATCGACTTCCCGATGTACATGGATTCCCTGATGTCCGTACTCAACTTCAGGAAAGAGTATCTGGGTATGGTCGGCGAGTCGCACATGACGAAGGCCCGGCTCGAAGCGGCGGTGGGCAGGGAACTCGATGGAGTGGCCCGGATTCCCGGAGAGATCGCGCCGCCGAAAACGAATAATTCCAACGGAGAGGGACGATGAACGACGAGAAGACGGCGGGGGAACAGGAAACCGGGATGCCCGGGGAAATCGCGGGATCGGCGCCGCCGGAAGGACCCGGAAAGAAGAAACGGCCCCGGATAGTTTATATTGTCGCGGCCGTGCTGGTCCTGGCCGGCGCCGGGGTATTGGCTTTCTTCACGATACCCTCTTTTCACGTCCTGCTGCACATCCACCCGGGGGACAACGCCGCGACGTCCGTCCACGGCGTTTCGGCGAAGTACACCTGCGGCATGCACCCCTTCATCATCTCCGACAAGCCCGGAACGTGCCCCATCTGCGGCATGACGCTCACCAAGATCGAAGATGCCGGCGCGACCACCGCGGCCGGCGGTGGCGCCGCGAAGGGCGAGCGGAAGCTCCTGTTCTACCGCCACCCGATGAACCCCCAAGTCACTTCGCAGACTCCGTCCAAGGACGAGATGGGGATGGATTTCGTTCCCGTCTACGAGGACGAGGCCAAGGGGAGCGGAGCAGGCGTCAATCTGCCCGAGGGGTACGCCACCGTTCAGGTGGGTATGGAGAGAGTGCGGTTGGCCGGGATCCAGAGCGCGCCCGCGGTGCGCGAGACGATCAGCCATCCGGTGCGGGCCGTCGGGATCGTCGTGCCCGACGAGACGCGCGTCCGGCGCGTCCAGGCGAAGATCGAAGGCTGGATCGAGAAGCTTCACACCAACTTCACCGGCCAACTGGTGAGGAAGGGCCAGCCGTTGCTCGAGATCTACTCTCCGGACCTCGTGGCTTCGCAGCGGGAATATCTATTATCCAAAGCGGGCGTGGACCGGATGAAGGAGAGCCCGTACCAGGACGCGCGCGAGATGTCTTCGGGGCTCGCCCAGGCGGCCCGGGCACGCCTCAAGCTCTTCGATGTGCCGGAAAGCTTCATCGAGGAACTGGAGCGTACGGGCGAGGTGCGGCGTACCGTGACGCTGAACGCGCCGGTGTCCGGCTACGTGACGGGGAAGGATATTTTCGAGGGGACCCGCGTCATGCCGGGGATGGACCTGCTCACCGTGACCGACCTCTCCCGCGTCTGGATCGAGGCCGATCTCTACGAATACGAGGCGCAGGCCGTGCGCGTGGGGCAGACGGCCTTACTCGAGACGGTGGCCGATCCGGGGACAAAGCTTAAAGGGCGGGTCGCCTTCATCTATCCCACGTTCTCGCCCGAGACCCGCACGCTCAAGGTGCGCTTCGAGTTCCCCAACCCCGGTCTTCGCCTGAAGCCGCAGATGTACGCTAACGTGGCGCTCGATCTGCACAGCGTGACAGGCGTGGTCGTCCCCGACTCGGCGCTGATCGAAACCGGAATTCGCGTGATCGCGTTCGTGGACGCGGGCAACGGCAGTTTCGAGCCGCGCGAGGTGAAGGTGGGCGTCCGGGGCAACGGGAAAGCGCAGATTCTCTCCGGCGTGAAGGCGGGGGAAAAAGTCGCAGTAGGCGCCAACTTCCTGCTCGACTCCGAGTCGAAGCTGCGGGCGGCGCTCACGAAGATGACCGGCGGCCCGTCCGCGCCCCCGCCGCCGCAATCGCCACCTCAACCGCAAACGCCACCGCAACCGGAGCCGGCAACGCAACCGCAACAGAAGCCGCAGCCGCAGGTCGATCACACTGGCCACGGGGGCGGGCGATGAACCCGCACGACGCGGGTTCGCCCGGCGAGCCCGTGAAAGACACCTTTATCCAGCGCATCATCGGGTTCTGCGCGGTCAACCGCTACATGACGCTGTTCGCGGTCTCGGCGCTGTGCGTCTTCGCCGTCTACACCTTCAAGGAGATCCGTCTCGACGCGCTGCCGGACCTGTCCGACACGCAGGTCATCGTCTACTCGAAGTGGGACCGGTCCCCCGACATCATCGAGGACCAGGTGACGTACCCGATCGTGGCCGCGCTGCTGGGCGCCCCGAAGGTCAAGGCGATCCGCGGTTTCTCCGACTTCGGCTTCTCGTACGTGTACGTGATCTTCCAGGACGGCACCGACATCTACTGGGCCCGCTCCCGCGTGCTGGAATACCTGTCCAAGATCCAGTCGCGGCTGCCCAAGGGGGTGCAGACCGAGCTTGGGCCCGACGCCACGGGTGTGGGCTGGATCTACCAGTACGCACTGGTCGACCGCTCCGGCACGCATTCGCTCGACCGGCTCCGCTCGTACCAGGACTGGACGCTGCGCTACGCCCTCCAGTCCGTTCCCGGCGTCGCCGAGGTGGCGTCGATCGGCGGCTTCCAGAAGCAGTACCAGGTGACGGTCGACCCGAACAGGCTGGCGTCCTACGGCATCACGCTCAACATGGTCACCGAAGCGATCCGGATGTCCAATAACGAGGTGGGCGGACGCCTCATCGAGTTCGCGGGCGCCGAATACATGGTGCGGGGGCGCGGTTACACCAAGAAGCCGTCCGACCTCGAAAACGTGGTGGTGAAGACGGGCGTCGGCGGCGCTCCCGTACTCTTGAAGGATATCGGCAAGGTGGCGTTCGGACCCGAGATCCGGCGCGGCGTCTCCGACCTCGACGGGCTGGGCGACCACGTGGGCGGCATCGTGGTGATGCGCCACGGCGAGAACGCGCTCAACGTCATCGAGCGGGTCAAGGCGAGGATGAAGGAACTGGAGGCGTCGCTGCCGAAAGGGGTCGAGTTCGTTCCGACCTACGACCGCTCCGATCTCATCCACCGTGCGATCGGGACGCTCAAGCACGAGCTCATTCTCGAGATGGTCATCGTTGCGCTGGTGATCCTCCTTTTCCTTTGGCACGCCCCTTCCGCGATGGTGCCGATCATCACAATTCCCGTCTCGGTACTGTTGTCCTTCATTCCCCTCTACTACATGGGGGTGACGGTCAACATCATGAGCATCGCCGGCATCGCCATCTCGATCGGCGTGCTCGTCGACGGGGCGATCGTCGAGGTCGAAAACGCCTACAACAAGATCTACCATTGGGACGCCGGCGGCAGGAAAGGCGACTTCCACGCGATACGTCTCGAGGCGCTGAAGGAGGTCGGTCCTTCCGTCTTCTTCTCGCTGCTCGTCATCGCCGTCGCGTTCCTCCCCGTCTTCACGCTGGTCGACCAGGAAGGACGGCTCTTCAAGCCGCTGGCGTATTCGAAGAACCTGGCGATGGCGCTGGCGGCGCTCCTCGCGATCACTCTCAACCCGGCGCAGCGGATGATGTTCGCCCGGATCGACCCGTACGTCTTCAAGCCGAAGTTCCTCGCGAAGCTGGCCACGCACGCTTTCGTCGGCAAATATTATTCCGAAGAGAGGCACCCGATCAGCCGCGTCCTGTTCCGCATCTACGAGCCGGCGTGCCGCTTCGTGCTGCGCCGCCCGAAAACGGTCATCGCCGCCGCACTGGTGGCGATGGCGGTGAGCGTTCCCGTCTACTTCAAGCTTGGCAGCGAGTTCATGCCGCCGCTCAACGAAGGCACCATGCTCTACATGCCGACGACGCTGCCGGGGCTTTCCGTCGCGCAGGCGCAGGACCTGATGATCCGTATGGACAAGCTGCTGAAAAGTTTCCCCGAAGTCGAGCGCGTCTTCGGCAAGGCGGGGCGCGCCGATACGTCCACCGACCCGGCGCCATTTTCGATGATGGAAACCACGGTGGTGCTGAAAGACCCGTCGAAGTGGAGCGCGAAGGAGCGCTGGTACTCTTCATGGGCGCCGGATTTCCTGAAGCCCGTGTTCCGGCCCATCTGGCCGGACCGCATCTCGTGGGACGAACTCGTGACGAAGATGGATAGCGTCGTCCGCTTTCCCGGCGTCACCAACGCCTGGACGATGCCGATCAAGGCGCGCATCGACATGCTGACGACCGGCGTCCGCACGCCCGTAGGCATCAAGGTGTACGGCAGCGACCTCGCCGAGATCCAGCGGATCGGGGAGCACCTGGAGCACGTCATGAAGGACATCCCGGGGACCCGCTCCGTGTTCGCCGAGCGCGTCACCGGCGGCTACTTCGTCGACATCGAGCCGAAGCGGGATCAGCTCGCCCGTTACGGTCTCACGATCGAGAGTCTGCAGGACGTGATCATGAGCGCCGTCGGCGGCGAGAACATCACCACGACGATCGAGGGGCGGGAGCGCTACCCCGTGAATCTGCGCTACCCGAGGGAGCTGCGGGAGGATCTCGACCGGCTCGGGCGGGTGCTCGTCCCCGTCGGTATGGGGGCGCAGGTGCCCATCGCCCAGCTCGCCGACGTCAAGCTGCTGCAGGGCCCCGCGATGATCCGCGACGAGAACGGCTTCCTGGCCGGCTACGTCTACGTCGATATCGCCGGCCGCGACGTGGGCGGCTACGTCGAGGAGGCGAAGAAGGTCGTCGCGTCGAAGGTCTCCCTGAAGCAGGGCTACGTGCTCCAGTGGAGCGGCCAGTACGAGAACATGATCCGCGTCCGCGAGCGGCTGAAGCTTGTTATTCCGGTGACGCTGGCGCTGATCTTCATCCTGCTCTACATGAACACGCGAAGCGCGTTCAAGGCGTCGGTCGTCATGCTCGCCGTGCCGTTCTCGGCCATCGGCGCGATCTGGCTCTTCTACATCCTCGGCTATAACGTCTCCATCGCCGCCTGGGTCGGGATGATCGCGCTTATGGGTCTGGATGCCGAGACCGGCGTGTTCATGATGCTGTTTTTGGATCTTTCCTACGACGACGCGAAAAAGAGAGGGCTGCTGCGGAACCTCGGGGAGTTGGACGAGGCCATCATCCACGGCGCCGTGAAGCGGGTGCGCCCCAAGATGATGACGGTGGCCGCGGCGTTCATGGGGTTGCTGCCGATCATGTGGTCCACCTCGGCCGGCGCCGACGTCATGAAACGGATCGCCGCGCCGATGATCGGAGGGTTGATCACGTCGTTCATCCTGGAGTTGCTGGTCTACCCGGCGATCTACAAGTTGTGGAAGCGGCGGGAGCTGCCGCCGGTGATAACTACGGCGTAGAAACGCCGCAACCGACGAAAGGGAGGAAAACGGTCATGGGTACGAAAAGGTGCTTCGGGTATTTGGCGGTGCTTTCGATCCTTGCCCTGCCGGTGTACGTGTCGGCCGCCGAGAAAGGGCACGGCGGAATGCCGGGGATGGGAAGCGATCACGGTGGCATGAAGATGGAAGGGCACGACATGGCGAAGATGGGGGACAAGGCGTACTCCGGGAAGATCGGACCCTGGCAGGGCGATGCGCGCATCATGGACATGAAGGCGCACCTGGCGGCGTCGGGGATGAAGGCGCAGGGCGCCATGCCGAACTCCCACCACGTCGCGTTCAGTCTTAAGGACGCGGAGAAGAAGCAAGTGACGGAAGGGAAAGGAACGATCACGGTGACCGGACCGGACAAGCAGGAGACGAAGGCCGAGTTCATGGTCATGCAGGGGCACTTCGGCGCCGACGTGAACCTTCCCAAGCCCGGGAAGTACACTTTCAAGACGGTGATCGAGTCGGGGGGGCGGATGGGGAACGCCACATTTACCTATACGTTGAAGTAGGCCGCACGGACCGCCGGGACGGGCGGCGCGGTTCTGAGCGCTGCCCGTCCTATCCGGCGAGGTTCGATTACAGGGGGTGTGTCCCATGAAGATACAGAAAATCCGGTCGATCGCGAAGGAAATGGGAGTGAAATCCGCCAGGATGAGCAAGGGAGAGATCATCCGCGCGATCCAGGAGGCGGAGGGGAACTTCCCGTGTTTCGGCACGGCACGGGACGGTTTCTGCGATCGGGAAGATTGCATGTGGAAGGCGGACTGCCTGCCTAAGTGGTCCATTTCATAAATACGGCGTCGCACCGAGAGCGTCGATGCGCCGCGCCGGCAAGGCGCGCGACTGAGGCGTACTGTGAAGTACGGCGCAAGGAGCGCAACGCAGCAGGAGCGGATGCAGCGGCGCTCGAATGCAGCCGTATTTATGAAATGGGCCACTAAGGGATGACGTCACCCCTCGTCATCCGCCATCCCTTTCGCAGAGCGGGGGTCGTCGCCCTCGTAGTCTTCGCCGTCGCATCGGGCCACTTCGCCACTCCGGCCGGTCTCCACGGTTGGCACTGGGCTCACATCCTCCTCCAGAAGCTGTTTTACCTTCCGATCCTGATGGCGGCGTCCTGGTTCGGTCTCCGGGGGACGCTCCTGACCGCGGGGGCGGTCAGTTCCGTTTTCATGATCCACGTCCTCGTGGACTGGGGAGGATACCGGATGGCGCAGGCCGATCAGGTTGGGGAAGTCGCGAGCTTCTGGATTATCGCGCTGACGTCCTCGTTTCTTTTCCGACGGGAGAAGAGGGCACTCCTTGAGACGGCGGAAGCGCACCGGGAAACGATCGCGGCGCTGGCTTCCTCCCTGGACCTGCGGGAGCGAGAAACCGCCCTGCACTCGAAACGCGTCCAGGAATACGCGCTGCTCCTGGCCCGACGGCTGGGGATCAAGGAGGGGGATACCCTTGTGGGTCTGGAGATGGGCGCCTTGTTGCACGACGTCGGTAAGATCGGCGTCCCGGACGGCATCCTTCTCAAGAAAGGCGGACTGACCGACGAGGAGCGGGATGTTGTCCGGCGCCATCCCGACCTCGGCGCTTCGTTGTTGCAGCGGATCCCGTTTCTAGCCGGGGCAAGGGAAATCGTCGAATCCCATCATGAGAAGTTCGACGGCTCGGGGTACCCGAAGGGGCTGAAGGGAGAAGAGATCCCGATCGGGGCGCGGATCTTCGCGGTTGCGGATGTCTTCGACGCTCTGACCACGGACCGACCGTACCGAGCCGCCTTGCCGTACCGGAGTGCGGCGGACATGATCGCGAGGGAGAGCGCGGTCCATTTCGACCCGGAAGCGGTGAAGGCATTCATGAAGATACCGTTCCGCGTACTGGAGGAGACGGCACTGAGGTACGGCGTGGTACTGAAGGAGGTATGAAAGGAGGTCATCGTGATCGACTTGGTTGGGAAATCCGCCCCGCCGTTTGAACTTCATGACAGCAACCGTCGGATTCACCGGCTCGGAACCTACCGCGGGAGTTGGCTGCTGATGGTTTTCCACCGCCACCTCGGCTGACTCCCTTGCCGGGCGCACATCACGCAGTTGCGTGATCATGAAAATGAATTCACCAAACGGAACGTAAAAATCGCGGTGGTCACGTTCGAGAACGATTTCCTTGCCCGCAGTTACGTGGTCGAAACTTCCCTGGCCTGGCCGCTCCTGGTCGATGACACCCGCGAAACCTACAGGAATTACGGTATGCTCTCCGCTTCCTTCCGGGACATATGGGGACCCAAAACATGGGGGGCTTATATAAAGGAGGTCATAAAAGGAGAAAAATTACGGAAGTCGGGTACCGGCTCACCAAGGCGGCCAGGGCGTCCGTGGCGAAGCTCAACGCGGAGGGCGGGATCGCGGCCGCAAGGTCGAGCTGGTGGTCGAATACGGAATGACCGACGACGCCAAGGACGCCTCCGACCCGAAGAACACGGCTACCGTGTCCCACATGTGGACGATGTGGACGACCCCGTACATGATCAAGCTGGCGGTCGAGAAATCCGGGTGGAACGATTCGAGGAAGAACGCCGACTTCATGAAGGCGTTCAACACGCTGAAGGTGAAGGCCGGATGGGCTCCCCAGGGTGACCTGGTGATGCGGGAGAACGACCACCAGGGATTCCACGACCACTACCTCGAGGAGGTCCAGCCGAACCTCTCCCTCAAGGTGATCGAGCGGGTGTCGAAGGAGAAGCTGACCGCCGGGGTGCTGCCTGCCGGGGGACTGGAAGCCGGAGGATTTGAAACACTAAGGGAGGGACGACCGGATGTCGAATCACAGATTGTGGACGCCGAACGGGTATGCGCCGTTCTGGGAGGAGGGGCTCGAGACTATGCCCCGGGAGAAGATCCGGGAGATGCAGCTCGGGCTCCTGAAGGAGACGATGTCGCTCGCGTACGAGAAGTCGGCGTGGTACCGGAAGAGCTTCGACGCGGCGGGCGTGTCCCCCGCGAGCGTCAGGACGCTGGACGACCTGGAGAAGTTCCCGTTCATCGACAAGAAGGTCCTGCGGGAGCGGCAGGAGGCGGCGCCGCCGTACGGCGACATGGTGTGCGTCCCCTCCGACGAGATCGTCTACATCTCCGCGTCCAGCGGCTCCACGGGGGTCCCGACCGCGTCGCCGTTCACGTGGCGGGACTTCGAGGAGTGGCAGGATTACGAGGCGCGCCTCTTCTGGTCCTCCGGCCTGCGCCCGACCGACACGTACTGCCACTCGCTGCAGTTCACCATGTTCGTCGGCGGCCCCGACGTCATCGGCGCGATGAAGGTGGGGGCCCTGTGCCTGTGGGCGGGTGCGATCCCGTCGGAGCGGCTGCTCGACATCTTCACGAAGTGGAAGCCGAGCGCCATCTGGACGACACCGTCGTACGCCTGGTACCTCGGGGAGACGGCG
>Ga0209212_1005327_pt1 | contig 15395 bp, 12 predicted proteins | sample RifGroC2_FD_183996 | JGI IMG/M metagenome (GOLD analysis project Ga0209212, IMG submission 183996) | Groundwater microbial communities from Rifle, Colorado, USA - Groundwater C2 (SPAdes) (version 2) | ecosystem: Environmental > Aquatic > Deep subsurface > Groundwater | place: Rifle, Colorado... | reverse complement strand
CCCGGCGCTGAAGGGGAGGGAGCGTTTCCTCTGTTTCGATGCGGCGCCGATCCGAAATGCGCAGGGCGAGATTGTGGCGGCGATCGAATCGCTGCGGGACATAACGGAGCACAAGCAGGACGAAGAGTCGCTGCGAAAGCTCTCGCTTGCCATCGACCAGACCCCGGTGACCGTAATGATCACCGACCGGGAGGGGATCATCGAATACGTGAACCCGAACTTCAGCAAGGTGACGGGATATCTCGCGGAGGAGGCGATCGGCAAGAACCCGAACCAACTGGTTAAGTCGGGCTGGCACAGCAAGGAATTCTTCGGCGATGTCTGGCGCACGATCCTTTCGGGAAAAGAGTGGCGCGGCGAAATGCGCAACAAGAGGAAGAACGGGGAACTCTACTGGGAGTCCGCCTCCATCTCGCCCGTCAAGGGGCCCTCGGGGGAGATCAGCCATTTCGTCGCGGTGAAGGAGGACATCACCGAGCGCAAAAAGGCGGAGGAGGCCCTGAGCAGGAGCGACGAAAAAATCCGCCTGCTGCTGGAATCGACCGCGGAGGCGATCTTCGGCATCGACCTTTTGGGCAACTGCACCTTCGTCAACCCGTCCTGCGCGAGGCTCCTTGGCTACGACTCCCCGGACCAGCTGCTGGGCCGCAATATGCACGAACTCATCCATCACAGCCGACCGGACGGGACCCCCTATCCCGTTCATGCCTGCCCGGTGTGCCGGGTGCTCTGGGGCGAGGAAGGGGTGCACCACGACGACGAAACGTTCTGGCGCGCCGACGGGACTTTTTTTGCCGTGGAGTACTGGTCCTATCCCCAGTTGCACAAGGGTGAACTGGTAGGCGGCGTGGTGACCTTCTTCGACATCACGGAGCGAAAGCGCGCCGAGGAGGAGTTGCGTCGTGCGTCGGACGCCGCCAATGCCGCGACAAAGGCCAAGAGCCAGTTCCTGGCCAACATGAGCCACGAGATCCGCACCCCGATGAACGCAGCACTCGGGATGCTCTACCTGCTGCAGCAGACGGAGCTCTCGGAGCAGCAGAAAAACTATCTCGCCAAGGCCCAGACCGCCTCCACGGTCCTGCTCCGGGTGATCAACGACATCCTCGACTTTTCCAAGATCGAAGCGGGCAAGCTGGAACTGGAGAAGATCCCCTTCAGCCTGTCGTCTGTGCTGGCCGACCTGCACGCCGTTGCCACAGCGACGCTTCAGGGGAAGCCGATCGAGCTGCAGGTGAGGAGCAATCCGCAGGTGCCAAACCTCCTGGTGGGCGACCCGGTCCGTCTCGGCCAGGTGCTGTTGAACCTGGCCAGCAACGCCTTGAAGTTCACCGAAAAAGGGAAGGTGGAGATCGAGGTCCACCTGGTGGCGGAGCAAGAGGGCGAGGTGACGCTTCGCTTCTGCGTGACCGACACCGGCATCGGCATGGCACAGCCGCAGCTGGCCGCTCTTTTCAGCGCCTTCAGCCAGGCGGACACCTCGACCACCCGCAGGTACGGCGGGACCGGGCTCGGGCTCGCCATCAGCAAACAGTTGGTGGAACTGATGGGAGGGGAGATCTCGGTCGCCAGCGAGCTGGGACAGGGGAGCACCTTCAGTTTCACGGGGCGCTTCCTGCGAAGCGCGGAGCAGGCAACGTCTGCGGCGCCGGGAAACCGTCCTGCCGCCGAGGGGGGATCCCCGCTTCGGGAAAACTTCTCCGGCGTCCGGGTGCTGCTCGTGGAGGACAACCCGATCAACCAGGAGGTAGCCAAGCTGATCCTTGAGCGGAGCGGGGTCGCGGTGGATGTCGCTGAAAACGGCGCCCAGGCCGTTCACATGGTCACCGAATCCGGCTCCACCTACCACGCCGTCTTCATGGACGTGCATATGCCGGTGATGGACGGGCTGGAGGCGACGCGGCGCATCCGGCTCGATCCCGCGCAGGATAAACTGCCGATCATCGCCATGACGGCAAGTGCGCTGTCGCGGGAGCGCAAACTCTGCCTGGACGTGGGGATGAACGACCAGGTGAACAAGCCGATCGACGTGGAGCAGTTGTTTGCCACCCTGAGCCGGTGGGTCGGCCCGCAGGGGGCAGGCTCTTCGGAATTGATCGAGGAGGAGGCCGCCTGGGCTGAGCAGGGGGGGCTTCCGAGACATCTGCCAGGCATCGATCTGAAGCGGGCGATGAGGATCGTGGAGAGCGCACCCCTTTTGCGCAGGCTGCTGATCGCCTTCGGGACCGAAAACAGCGGTTCGCTGGACGATCTGCACCAGGCACTTGCCGATGGGGACCGTCAACGGGCCAGGCGCATCGTGCACACCGTGAAAGGGGTCGGGGGCAATCTCGGTGCCTCCGAACTCTGCAGCTGCGCCGTGGCCCTCGAACTCGCCATGCAGGGGGAGGATGAGGAGGCGCTGAGCCTGGCCCAGGTGCAATTCCGGGATAGGCTGGCCGAGGTGCTCGGCACAGTGCAACTCCTCGGGCAGGTCGAGGACGACCCGGAGCTGGATGCCGGCTGCAGTGCCGCTTTGCTGGTGGCGCCTGACACGCTGGAGCGTTTCGTAGCGCTCGCCGCCGAGTTGCGCCTTCTGCTGGAGACGCATGATCTGAGCGCCCTGGGCGTCTGGGAGGAGATGAGGCCTCTGCTTTGCGGTGAGGAGGCGGCGCGGCTCCAGGACACCCTTCAGTCACTCGACTTCAGCGACGCCTGCCGAATTCTTCTCGGCATCACACAGGAATTGGAGGTCTCCCCTTGAAAGATGTGGCAGCAGAGCAGAGCAAACGCCAAAGGATCCTGATCGTCGATGACGTGCCGGCGAACATAGAGGTGCTGTACAAGATCCTGAAAGGTGATTACGACATCTCGTTTGCCAAAAGCGGAGCGGACGGATTACGCATCGTGAAACGGGATGCGCCGGACCTGATCCTGTTGGACATCATGATGCCGGGGATGGACGGCTACCAGGTTTGCGCCACATTGAAGGGCGATCCGAATACCGCCAGGATACCTGTCATATTCGTCACCGCCATGGGAGCCGAAGAGGATGAGAGCAAGGGGTTTGAGTGGGGCGCCATCGACTACATCACCAAGCCGATCAGCCCCGCCATCGTGAAGGCGCGGGTGAAAAACCACCTGGAGCTAAAGCGCAGCCGCGACCTTCTGGAGCAGCTCACCCTGGAGTTGGGCGAGAAGAACCGCGAGCTGGAGGTGCTGGCCCGCAAGGACGCCCTGACCGGTCTGGCGAACCGCCGGCATTTCAACGAGGTGCTGAATGCCGAGATCAAGAGGGCGAGCCGCACCGGCCAGCACCTTTCGATGATACTTTGCGACGTGGATTTCTTTAAGAAATTCAACGACCATTACGGCCATCTGGCGGGGGATAAATGCCTGGAATTGATCGGTAAAATCATGCACGATTCCTTCAAGAGGGCGGGGGACCTCCCGGCGCGCTACGGTGGAGAGGAGTTCGCCGTCATCCTGCCGGACACCTCGGAAGAAATCGGCGTGCAACTGGCCGAGCGGCTCTGCCGGGAACTGATCGAACTGGCCGTGCCGCACCAGGCGAACGGGCCGCTTGGGGTGGTGACGCTGAGTGCCGGGGTAGTGGGAGTCCAGGTGAGCCGGTACCAGGACGCGGACTGGTTTATAGGAGAGGCGGATCAGGCGCTGTACCGCTCCAAGGAAAACGGCAGAAACAGGGTGACTGCTGCCGGGTGCGATCACCGCGCCATGACGCTGAAGCGTCAGCCGGGTGCTGGCTAGGCCCTGTTCAGTAGTCGACGCCCGGCTGCGGTTCGATCTCTTTTCGGTACGCGTGTTTGACCTCCACGATTTCGCTGACCGTGTCCGCCCTTTCGATCACCTCTGGGTGCGCGTCGCGGCCGGTCAGGATCAGGTGCATCAGGGGAGGCTTTTGTGTCAGGATTTCCAGCACCTGTTCCAGGTCGACCAGGTTCAGCTTCAGGGCGTTGTTGATCTCGTCCAGGATCAGCATGTCGAAACTGCCGGAGGCGATCTTCCGCAGGGCCAGTTGCACCGCATCCTGCGCGTTGGCGCGGTGCTCGGCCCGTGAGTAGGGGTTGCCGAGAATGCCGCAGAACCCCTTGCCGGTCACATGAAGCTCGACCTTTTCCCCCAGCCGCTTGATGCCGTCCCATTCCCCCGCGTAGAGATCCCCCTTCATGAACTGGATGATGCACACCCTCATGCCGTGGCCGCAGGCGCGCAGCGCCATGCCGAGCGCCGAGGTGGTCTTCCCTTTGCCGTTGCCCGTAATGACGACGGTGAGTCCTTTTTTTACCTTGGGCTGCAGATGATCTATCTTGAGCGGCGGGCTTCCCTGTTTGTTCATGTCACTTCCCCCTTCTTTGGGCCGCTACCTCATGAGTCTGCGCGGCCCCTCTCTATTAGTACCACATCTGCAACTGTAAGGGCAGAGGCTGGAAGTTAAGAGGCGGGGCTGGGGCTAAAAAGCCGCTGTCTTGATCGCGGCAGGAATGCCGCTCCACAGGACCGTCGAGGATCGACCCAGCGCGCGCCAGAGGCCGGCGGCACCCATGAGGGCCACGGCGACCCCGGCCAGACGCAGCATGGTGCTGCGCAGCCTGGCAGAGACGGCACTCGATGCGGTCCCGAACATGAACAGGAGCGGCATGGTGCCAAGCCCGAGGGCCGCCATGGTAGCCGCCCCCATCAGCAAGCTGCCGCTCCCGGCAGCGGCGATGAGAGGGGCATACACCAGCCCGCAGGGGAGCAGGCCGAGCATCGCTCCGAGGGGGAGGGCGGCAAACGGGGAGCTGGCCGACAGGGCGCGCCCGAGGGGGGCGGCGAGGAAGCGGGCACCGCGCCCCTCAAGGGTGGAGAGGTTCAGCGTGCCGAGGCTAAGAGCCGAGGAGAGCCCGACGCAGATCACGAAGAGGTTCGCGCCGATGAGGAACCAGCGGGAGGCGGATTTAAGCGCCATGAGGTCGAGCGAGGAGCCGATCAGGCCGGCGAGAGCGCCGAGCAGGGTATAGGTGAAGACCCGGCCGAGGTTGTAGCAGAACTGCGACAGCAGCCGGAAGCGAAGGGCGCCGTCGCTCCCTTTCATGGCAAGTGCCGCAACGAACCCCCCGCACATGCCGATGCAGTGAAAACTGCCGGCAACCCCGGCCAGAAAAGCGAACCAGATCTCGAACATCAGTAATCCTCTTTGGTTTTCGGCGGCGGATCGTCATCCTCAAGCATCCTGTGCTTGGGTCTTTCGATGTCGCTGAACTCCCCTTTCTTCACCGCCCAGAGGAAGAAGAGCCAGCAGCCGCAGCCGAGAAAAAGCGAGAGTACCATCAGTGCGATGAGCGAGCTAGCCACGCGTTCTCCTCATGAGCCGGAGCGAGTTGCCGACGACGCAGACCGAACTGAGCGCCATGGCAGCCGCGGCGTAAATCGGGGTCAGCCTGCCGGTCATGGCGAGCGGGATGCCGATCGCGTTGTAGAGAAAGGCCCAGACCAGGTTCTGCCGGACCACGGACATGGTGCGCCGCGCCATGCGGTGGGCGAGGGCAAGCCGCTCCAGGTCAGGCTTCACCAGCACCAGGTCGGAGGTCTCGATGGCGATGTCGGTGCCGCCGGCAACGGCACACCCTACGTCTGCCGCCGAGAGCGCCGGGGCGTCGTTGATGCCGTCTCCCACCATGAGCACCGTCGCTCCTTCGCCGCGCAGCCGGTCGATGTGGGCCGCCTTGTCCGCTGGCGAGAGGCCGCCGATCCCGGTTGCGATCCCGGACGCACTCGCCGCCTGCCCGGCCGAAACCTGCCGGTCACCGCTCAGAAGCAGGGTCCGGACCGCTGCCCGATTCAAGTAGGAAACCAGCCCCGGCGCATCGTCGCGCATGCGATCCTTCAGGACCATGGTGCCGCAGTAGCGTCCGCCGCGGGCGACGCAGACGACCATCTCCCCATCCGGTGCCGTTATTGCCCCGGGAACGCCGACCACTCCAAGCTTCTTCATGAACGGGATGCTCCCCAGCGCCACCGGCTCTCCGGCTACTCTCCCGGTCACTCCTCCGCCGGCCACGCCCTTCAGCTCGGTTCCGGTCGGGTAGGCGATGCCGTTTGCCTTCGCGTGGTCTCGGATCGCCTTCCCTATCGGGTGCAGTGAGCCGCTCTCGATGGCAGCGGCCAGGCAAAGGAGTTCCCGGCGCTTTGTTCCCCCTGCCGGTCGGATTCCGACCAGTTCGGGTCTGCCGCAGGTAAGGGTGCCGGTCTTGTCGAAGACGGCAACCGTGACCCGGCTGAGCCGCTCCAGGATGTCTCCCCCCTTGAAGATCACTCCGGCCGCGGCGGCGGCTCCGGTGCCGGCGAGGATGGCCGTAGGCGTCGCCAGGCCGAGTGCGCAGGGGCAGGCGATCACCACTACCGCCAGGGCGCTCATGAGGCAGGCGCCGAAGGCCCCCCCGTGGGAATACTGCCAGCAGAAGGTGGCCAGGGAAAGGGTGAGGACGGCGGGGACGAAGCAGGCGCTGACCCGGTCCGCCACCCCCTGGATCGGCGCGCGGCGGCTCTGGGCCTCCTCCACGAGGCGCGCCACGCGGGCGATAAAGCTGTCGGCCGCCTCCCTTTCGCACCTCACCCGGACCGCGCCGGTCAGGTTGCTGCTCCCGGCGATGATGTTGTCACCCGCCCCCTTGACCAGCGCCAAAGCCTCTCCGGTCGCGGCGGACTCGTCCACATCGGTGCTCCCCTCGACGATCTTGCCGTCCACCGGGAAACGCTCGCCGGGAGCGACCAGGATCAGGTCGCCGGGGCGAAGCTCGGCCGGATCGACCGATTCGAGGGTCTCCCCGGCGAACCTCTGTGCCTGGCCCGAGCAGAGCCCGAGCAGCCGCTCGATCCCCCCCGAGGCCCGCCTTTTGGCCGCGTTTTCCAGCAACCTGCCGGCGAGGATCAGGGTGACGATCATGGCGGCGGTTTCGTAGTAGACCTCCCCCCCGGCAAAGGTCGCGTAGAGGCTGTAGCCGTAGGAGGAGAGGGCGCCGATGGAGATGAGCAGCTCCATGTTCGGCGAGCGGTTGGCCATGCCGCGCCAGGCCCCGGCCAGGAAAGGCCAGCCGCAGTAGAAGACCACCGGCGTGGTCACCAGGAGGGAGAAGAACTGCAGGAAGTTCTTCATCTGGGGTTCCATCCCCTGGAAGTAGCCTGCGTAGAGGGCAAAGGCGTAGGCCATCAACTGCATGGTGAGAAAGATCGCCGTCCCGAAACGGTATAAAAGGTCCTTCTGCTCGTGTCCGGCAGCTTCCCGTGCCGCCGTCTCGGTGTAAGGGCGCGGGGCGTATCCTATCTGCGCGATCCGGGAGAAGATGGCGGCAGGCGTGACATTGGTCGGGTCGAACATGACGCGGGCTCGTCCGGTCGCGTAATTGACCCGCACCGCGAGCACCCCCGGGAGCCGGGCGATGATCTTCTCGTTAAGCCAGACGCAGGATGCGCAGCGGATGCCGTCGATGATGATGTCGACGGCGCTCCCCTCATTGGCGGGATAGACAAAGCGGGCAAGGTAGTTGTCGTGGTATTGCCCCTGGAATGCCTGGGGTGCGAGTCCGACATCCTGCCAGTCGCGGCGGCGATAGAAGTCGTCCAACCCCGCGCCGCTGATCATCAGGTAGGCGCCATGGCAGCCGTGGCAGCAAAAAGAGAGAGTACCGGCGGCGCGCTCTTCGATCAGCACTCCGGCCGGGATGTGGGCTCCGCAATGAAAGCATTGAGCGGCGGCACGGTTCAATTGAACAGCACCAGTTTTTGGCTGGCGCTCGCCTCCCCCTTGGTGAAATGCAGGACGCCGTGCAGCTCCCCCTGCGAGGTGATGGGGCGGGGGGCGCGGAAGACGCCGGGTGCCGATTCGGCGAGCGGCAGTGCGTCGGCCTGATTCGCGTCGCGGCGCTTTGGATGGAAGGAAAGCTTCCCGCCGCCGATTGGTGCGCCGGCTGCGTCGCAGACCCGTACCAGCAGATCGCTGCCGGCGAGCGCTGCCGACATCGACCAGTGCAGGCCGGGGTTTTTGGCTCCGCTTGCGGTCTGGTCGTAGTGCAGGCCGTTTTTGTAGTAGTCCGGGTCGACGACGCGGCTGCCACGGTGGGATGAGATGGTGAAGGTCGCCGCCATGCCGGTGAGAAACACTCCGAACAGGAGCGCGAGGGCGATCTTCCAGGGATGGGCGGTGTTTTTTGCGGATAACTGCATGGTCGGGTTCCTTTAGTACAGCTCCTTCACTCGACAGCCACCGGCAAGGCGCTGACGGCCATCACCTTGCCTTCCCTTACCAGCCTCAGCTCCATTTTGCGCCCCACCGGCGGAGCGGGTTTCACCTTCAGCACCAGGTCGACTCTCCGGTTCGCGTTTGCCGCCACTTCGAGTTCCCGGACCGGCCCGATCAACGCCACCTGGTAGCCCGGCACCGGCGCGACCGCCAGGGAAAAGGTGCCGGGGACGGTGCTGCGGTTCTCAACGTAGGCGGTATAAAAGTTCACCAGCGAGCCGTCGGCGAGCCTTTTCACCTCGCCGCTTGCCGCGCGCTGCACCTTGAGCGTCGCCTCCTTCCTGGTTGTCACCCCGACGGCCAGAAGCACCGCCAGCAGAAGCACCACCCCAGCCAAGAGCAGCGCCTTGCGGTTCACCGGACGGCTTTCTCCCGGCAGCACGCTGCCGAAGGTGTAGTGGATCAGTCCGCCGGCGTCGCGCTCTGCCATGACGTCGCGGCAGGCGTCCAGGCAGCGGCCGCAGTTGATGCACTCGATCTGCAGACCGTCCCGGATGTCGATCCCGATGGGGCAGGCCCTGACGCAGGCACCGCAGCGGATGCAGCACCCCTTCAACCGGGGGTCGAATTCCAGCGTCAGGGTGCCGCGCTCCATGGTCAGCAGCTGGATGCGCCCGTAGGGGCAGACCGTCTTGCAGAAGGCGTGCCGCACCAGGGCGAGGTCAAGGTACACCAGGGAGAAGGTGATGAACAGGGTTATGCCCGCCACCGCGCCGATCTCGCCCGAAAAGAGCCTGGCGAAAAACTGCGGCGGCGCGATGAAATACCAGACCAGGTTGCAGGCGACGACGCCGGAGATGATCAGGTAAAGCAGCTGCCGGATCGCCGATTGCAACATCGCGGGGACCAGCGAGCCGATCCGGCAGTCGATCCAGTCGGCCAGGTCGCCGAGGGTGGTCTGCGGACAGAGCCAGCCGCACCAGACCCTGCCAAAGAGCATGGTGATGCATAGAAAGCCGAAAACGAAGATGAGGACCACGATGAGAAGTAGGTAGAACTCCTCGATGCGCAGGCTGGCGCCGAAAAAAAGCAGGGTCCTGCTGCCGGCGTCCAGGCGCAGCAGCGACTCCCCCCCTGGCTGGATGAATGGAATCATCAAAAGCAGCAGGGTGGAGAGCCACTGGACCCGCTTGCGCCAGGGGGCTATCCGTGCGGTGCGGCAATGCTTGTTGGTCAAAGCGACAGCACGTACTGCACCAGCCCCTGTATCTTGTCGCCCGACAGGTCGTTCTTGAAGCCCGGCATGCCGCCCGGGCGCCCCTCGACGATGCTGGTGGTCACCTCGGGAGCGGTCTTGCCGTACTTGTACTTTTTCAGAGTCAGGTCGGGTCCGATCCCACCCTTGCCGTCCGCGCCGTGGCACGAGGCACAGCGTGAGGCGTATTCCTTCTTACCCTCGTCCATGAGGTTGGTGGTTCTGATCTCCTCATGGGTGCTGACCGCCTTGGTCTCGCTCTCTTTTTGCTTTTGCGCGGCAAGCCGCGCCTCTTTGGCCTTTTTTATCCCGGCGTATTCGGCATGGGAACTCCAGCCGCTGAACAGGTAGTAGCCCATGAAGCAGACCCCCCAGATGACCAGCACGGTAAAGAGGATTCTGAAGACTGCGGGGGATTTCTTCTCCTCACGGTACCTGATGCCGTCATATTCCTTATTTTCGTCGGACATCGTGTCCTCCTTTGCAGTTTGATCGGTCGGATATTGGTCGTCCATCATCCGGTACTTCGGTTCCTCCCCCTTGACCCTATGCTTCTTGCTGTAGGTGCGCGCCACGATGACGGCAAAGAGCAGGAACAGGAAGATGGTGACGCCGAGATAGTACACGCTCGCCATATCCATATCAGCGCTTGTGCACGGACTTCAGGTAGGTCACTACCTTCCAGGTCCGCTCCTTGCCGAGGCTGTCGCCAAAGCCGGGCATGCCGGTTTCCGGTTTGCCGCTGTAGATGATGCCGAAGACCGTGGCGTCGGGCTTGTCGATATCTTCCAGACCCGGCCCGAGTTCCCCTTTGAGATCCTTGCCGTGGCACTGGGCGCAGTGCTGCAGGTAGATCTCCTTCCCCTCGGGGAGCACGGCCATGTTGTCCTGGAACGGGTTCTTCAATTCTCCCAGGACCTCGGCGCGGCCGGTCTTGCGCCAGGGGATGTCGTTGCCGAGTTTCTGCATGTAGGCGACCATGGCGTCCAGCTCGGTCTTCCCGGAAAGCGCTGCCAGATCGGCCTTCGTGTACGGGAACTTGAGCGCCTTCATCTTCCTCTCGGTGAGGCTGGTGTCGAGCGGCTGCTGCAGGAAGGCGTAGGCCGGCATGTTGGAGCGCGGCACCATGGAACGGGGGTCCTTCATGTGCTTCACGTGCCAGGCGTCCGGGTACTTGCCGCCGATGCGGGCGAGGTCGGGGCCGTTACGGCGGGAACCCCAGAGAAACGGCTGGTCGTAGGCGAACTCGCCGGTCTTCGAGTACTCGCCGTAGCGCTCCGTGTCGGAGAGCAGCGGCCGGACCGTCTGGGTGTGGCAGTTGTTGCAACCCTCGCGGATGTAGATGTCGCGCCCCTCAAGCTCAAGCGGCGTGTACGGCTTCACCGAGGCGATGGCCAGTTTCGGGTCGTTGATCCATTTGAAGGGAACCACCATGGTGACCACGGTGCCGACGAGGATGGTCAGGGTGGCGAGCAGCAGGAATATGATGGGTTTTTTCTCGATCATGACGTCTCCTCTCTAGGCTTTTTGTGCCGCGGCCAGGGTCTTGCCGCCGGTCATGGTCTTGGCGATGTTGTAGAGGAACACCGTCAGGCCGGCCAGATAGATCACGCCCCCCATGGCCCGCAGGTGCCAGTAGGGATAAAGCTCGATCAAGGTTTCCATGAAGCTGTAGTGCAGGCTGCCGTCGGGGTTGGTCGCGTTCAGCATGGCCGCCTGTTGCACGCCGGCGATCCACATGCTGATGGAGAACATCAACTGGCCGGTCAGCGCGAGCCAGAAGTGCAGGTTCGCCAAGGGGATGCTGTAGACCTCGGTGCCGTAGATCCTGGGGACCGTGTAATAGATGGCGGCAAACAGCACCAGCGAGACCCAGCCGAGCGTCCCCATGTGCACGTGCCCCGGCACCCAGTCGGTGAAATGGATGAAGGCGGAGAAGGTCCTGACCGCCTGGGAAGGGCCCTGCAGCGTCTGCATACCGTAGAAGGTGATGCCGAAGATGAGGAATTTGACCAGGTAGTTTTCCCGCATCTGGTGCCACTGCCCGTTCATCGAGAAGTAGCCGTTGAAGACGGCGGCCCAGGAGGGGGCGATCAGCATGACGGAGAAGCCCATGGCGAGGGTCTGCACCCAGTCCGGGACCGGCGCCCAGAGCAGGTGGTGCGCCCCGGTCCAAAGGTACATGAAGATCAGGCTCCAGAATGCGATCACCCCCATGCGGTGGCTGTAGATCGGCACGCCGGTCGTCTTCGGGAGGAAGTAGTAGAAGATGGCGAGCGGCGGCGTGGTGAGGACCATGGCGACCGCGTTGTGCCCGTACCACCACTGGACGTTGGCGTCGTTGGCGCCGGCGAAGGCCGAGTAGGATTTTGTGAGCGAGACCGGGATGGCGGCGTTGTTCACCAGGTAGAGGACGGCGACCCCGACCAGGGTGGCGAGGATGTACCAGAGCGAGATGTACATCTGCTCCTCGCGGCGCTTGACGATGGTCATGACGATGTTGACGGCGAAGATGACCCAGAGCACGACGACCAGCAGCGCCACCGGCCATTCCAGCTCCGCGTACTCCTTGGAGCGGTTCATGCCGAGCATGAGCGTCACCGCGGCGAGGGCGATCACCACGTTGAAGAGCCAGAGCTGGACCCGGGCCAGGCCCGGGCTCCAGAGGCTGGTTTTGGTGAGGCGCTGGGTGATGTAGATGAAGAAGGCCATGAAACTGCCGATGCCCCAGCCGAAGATCCCGGCATTGGTGTGGATCGGGCGCAGCCGGCCGTAGGTGAGGTAGGGCGGGAGATTGAGCTGCGGGAAAGCGATCTGGAAGGAGATCAGCACCCCGACCAGCACCGCGACCAACCCCCAGACCATGCTCCAGATGATGAATCCCTTGACGATGTCATCCGCGTACCCTTCCTGTTGATTCATGCAGTCCTCCTGAAGATAGATGAAGGCTTGTTCTGTCTGACGGAGCCTCATTCTGTACAGCAAAGGCTTTATTGCTTCAATCCCGGGGGCATGTTGCCAGTAGTGGGCGAGCCTGTGTCAGCAATAGTGTAGATAAGTTGAAAATTACAGTTTGTTAGTTTATGGGGTATTTGCCATTAATCAAGCGCACAAAAGGGAATAGCTGCTTATTTGAGAAGGGGTGTGGAACTGGCGGCAGAATCGAAATTATGTTAGAAGGCTCCAATTGACGTCTGCGGCTTCCCCGGATAACCTTGGAGTTTGCGGAATTTGTCAGGAAAGGCCAAAGCGACAAGCGGTACGAACGCCGGGTGAGGCGGCGGGGGAGTTTCCCGGAAGGAGGGGGGATGAGCACCAGAGAGCTGATCTACTATTTCGGAGGAGGGGGAGCCGCACTGCTCTTCTTCATCAGCATCAGCTACTGGTCGGTCAATTTCTTCATCAGGCAATTCGCCGAGCGGACCTACGAACAGTTCCGTGAACATATGGCTAAAGAGACTGAGACTGCCATCAAGCTCTTCAAGGAAGGGCTGTGCGAGCAGATCGTGCAGCAGGAAAACAGGTCGGATTCACTGGCGAAGCTCTACGCCACCCTGATCGACATGGTACGGGTCGGCAAGGAATTCGGCACGAGCATCAGCAACGGCGAGATTCAGCAGGCGGAGAGGATGCTGAGGACCATAAGGAGCACAGGCGAGACCTTTGCCGAGATGTACCAGAAACAGAGCCTGCATTTTTCCGACGATTTCTGTGCCACCATGAAGGGATTCCTGGTCCTGCAAAAGAGTGTCGTGCAGAGCCTTGAGATCAAATGGAACGCGGTGCAGAAGGACCCACCGGAAAACAGCAGGCGGATTGCCGAGATCAAGCAGGAGTGGCTGCAGTTCGAAGACCGCATCAGCCAGATCATGGACGTCATGAGAAACGAGTTCCGCAGTCGGCATCCGTCGGGGAATGTCATGATGAAATGGCTCAAGGAAAGCCCGATGTCCAAGGACTGGAACTCACCAACCCCCTGATACGACACGCCTTCCCCGCTTCATAACGGCTCCGGCTTACAAAGGTATTCCTCCTTCTTTGCCGCGCGAGCGCATTTGCGGCAGATGAAGCGCGGTTCCGCGACCAGCTTTTTCAATTCCTTCAGGTTGTCCTTTATGTCGTCCTTATCCCACTTGCAAAGCGTCTTGGAATCCTTGGCCACGTTGCGCTCCTTTTTACTGTGAGTTAACGGCTAATATATCACCCCGGCTCATCCCGGTGAGCTGTTATCGCATTAAGACAATCTAATCACGGTTTGTGCCTTGGCGGGTTGAAATAACATCCTTCCCCGTTATAGTAAAACAGTTTTGCAGAAACTATCTTTAACGTTAAATGCAAAGGGAGGAAATTTTATGTCCATGTTTTGCCGTCAGTGTGAGCAGGCCGCCAAGGGGACCGGGTGCGAGGTGATAGGAGTTTGCGGCAAGAACCCCGAGGTGGCCGCCCTTCAGGACCTAATGCTGTACGGTCTGAAGGGGCTGGCGATCTATGCGGAGAAGGCGCGGGGCCTGGACGCGCGGGATCAGGCTGCCGACATGTTCCTCATCGAGGGGCTCTTCACGGCCGTGACCAACGTCGATTTCGATCCGGTGCAACTGGCCGGCAAACTCAGGAAATGCTACGACTTCAAGGAGCAGGTGAAATCGCTCTACGAGGGTGCCTGCCGCGAGAAGCAGGGGGGGCATGCGGCGCCGGTGGCAGACGGCCCGGCCGCCTGGGTGATAGCCGACACCCTTGAGGGTCTGGTGGCGCAGGGGGAGGCGCACGGGGTGAAGACCCAGCACAGCGACCCGGACATCCTCTCCGCCATCGAGATCGTCATTTACGGCCTGAAGGGGATGGCCGCCTACGCCAATCACGCCTTCATCCTCGGCAAGACCGACGAAGAGGTCTTCGCCTTCTTCCACAGCGCGCTCGCCGCCACGACCGACCCCTCCAAGGGGCTGATGGACTTCGTCGGCATCGCCATGGAGTGCGGCAAGTTGAACATCAAGGTGATGGGGATGCTGAACGAGGGGCACGTGGAGCACTACGGTCATCCGGTGCCGACCAAGGTGCAGCTAGGGACCCGGAAGAACAAGGGGATCCTGGTCTCCGGGCACGACCTGCGCATGCTGGAAGAACTCCTGAAGCAGACCGAGGGGAAGGGGATCGACATCTACACCCACGGCGAGATGCTGCCGGCCCACGGCTACCCCGGCCTCAAGAAGTACCCGCACCTGTTCGCCAACTTCGGCGGCGCCTGGCAGGACCAGCACAAGGAGTTCCCCGATTTCCCCGGCGCGATCATCTTCAACACCAACTGCATCCAGCGCCCCGCGGACAACTACAAGGACCGCCTGTTCACCTGGGGCGAGGTCGGCTGGCCCGGCATCAAGCACCTGGCCGGCTGGAACTTCGACGAGGTGATCAACAAGGCGCTGGAGTGCCCCGATCTGGCCGAGGCCCCCGCCAAGGAGATCCTGGTCGGCTTCGGGCACAACGCGGTGCTAGGGGTGGCCGACAAGGTCATCGAGGCGGTCAAGGGGGGGCAGATCAAGCACTTCTTCCTGATCGGCGGTTGCGACGGCGCCAAGCCCGGCAGGAACTACTTCACCGAGTTTGCCGAGAAGGTGCCCAAGGACTGCGTCATCCTGACGCTGGCCTGCGGCAAGTACCGTTTCAACAAGGAGGAGTTCGGCGACATCGGCGGCATCCCGCGTCTTCTGGATGTCGGGCAGTGCAACGACGCCTACTCCGCCGTGCAGATCGCCCTGGCTCTGGCGGGCGCCTTCAACTGCGGCGTCAACGATCTGCCGCTCTCCTTCATCCTGTCCTGGTACGAGCAGAAGGCCCACGTCATCCTGCTCTCCCTGCTGTATCTGGGGATCAAGGACATCAAGCTGGGGCCCATGCTCCCCGCCTATCTTTCGCCCAACG
>Ga0209212_1005326_pt1 | contig 15397 bp, 11 predicted proteins | sample RifGroC2_FD_183996 | JGI IMG/M metagenome (GOLD analysis project Ga0209212, IMG submission 183996) | Groundwater microbial communities from Rifle, Colorado, USA - Groundwater C2 (SPAdes) (version 2) | ecosystem: Environmental > Aquatic > Deep subsurface > Groundwater | place: Rifle, Colorado... | reverse complement strand
GGCGTCCTCTCTATCGCCCTACACACCAGACAAAACAAATTACCCCTTTAAAACAGAATCCCTGTCAAATAAATTCTAAAATATTTTCGATGAATAGTTACTAATAAATATCGTAATTGCCCACCAACGTTTATACCAAATTTTCTTTAACTGCTTTCCACAGTTAGTGCAAAATTTGGTATCCGTGATAATATGTCTTCCACATCCCTCACATTTTTGTGCCATCTGTTATCTCCTTCAATTTTAAAGCAGAACGAATGGTGTCGAATTTTTTAAAATGACAAATCTGCTTATCTCTTTTTAGATGTTTTCGTAATCGTTTACTTATGTAAACTATTTAGCCGATCCCTTTTGACTATCTTGTCTGAAAGCCTACATTCTGTCTTCCGGCATCTGTCTTCTCGCTTTTTGCTTCTTGCCTCTGGTTTCTAGATTCTAGCTTCTCTACCTTTCCCGGCTACGAATATACAATCTCCCCATCCTTCGTTACAAATACAGTTCCACCAAAGGTATTGGCATAGAACCTCACACGGTCGTCTACCTGTCCATTGTTGGCAATAAAGGTATTTGAAGCTTTTTGGTCTTATGAATGAGCTCGGACTTCTCGAATTTCGGATCCCCGGATGAAGCCGAAGACAGGTTTTGGATTGCAGATTGAGGATTTAAAGACCTGAGAGATTGTGTACCGATATCAATTTGTGCTGAAAAAAGATTTGTTGATAAAAACACTGTGAGTAAAAGAACTGCGGGCATTACGAAAATCATGTTCCATTTTCCCATTCCTACCCTCCTTTTCAAACAGTCAGTTAATAGGGTGTTATAATCTCGATATCTTTCATAGGGTAATGTTTTACATTTCTCGTAACTAGTTTCAATGCCATGTGCTTTGTAGTAGCTGCAATTATCGAATCGCCTATATTTAAAGCGTACCCTTTACTATACTTTCTCAAGTACTCCCCTGCTTTATCAGCAATCGCTTCATCAACCGCTATGGAAGTCAATATTTTAAACAGATTATTTATCATTGCTTCCTCACCACTCCTCATACCTGCAAGAATCTCAATCCTGCTAATAACAGAAATGAAGAGTAACGAACCGTTTTCAATCTCTGTAATAAAGAAATCGAATGCGTTTTTCTTTTTCCTCAGATGATCAATTAATACATCACTGTCTATAAGCAAGGATTTTTGCATTTTTTATTTATCCAGTCAGACGAGATACCCAGCTTTTGCGGATTTCATTCACGTATTCTATGCTATTCTTTATTTCGTGCCTGTCTACCCAAACGCCGTAACTCTTTTTTAAAAGCCTCTTTTTAAGAGCAATAGTCAACTTTTGTCTATCAGAGAGTATTTCGCGAAGATATTTGCGTTGTGAAACCGTAAGTGATTGTACCTTTTCAATGACGTCTGCAAAAATGTTTTCTTTTAATTGTTTTGTATTTTTCATGAAAACTCCTTCTGTTAAAAAATCATTGTCAATAGCACCAAACCCAAATGAGTCTGTAAAAGCCGATATTCTTCGTCAGATATTAATTCCTGGATTCGTTGCGTAAATATTGGGGTCTCTATTATGACCATAAATATTATACGTCAATGGCGGATATTAAAGCAAGACGATTGGCATTTATTGCTTGCGGTTGGTTTGCATCGTCTTGGCTTGCTATTAAAGATGAGGCGAAAAATACCCTCCGGAAAAGAAATGCGGATGCTGTAAAAACAGCAAAATTATTCTGTATCATGATAGCCTCCGTAACTGGTTTATTCAGGCTATTTTACTTGAGATTCAATGCGGAGTATAAAGCATTCAAAAAATTATTGCAATATTAAAAATCGGAATAAACACGAAGGGAAAAAACAAAAAACAGTTTTTGACAGAAAATATCCAAATTTTGACTTGACAATAATTTCCCATACTGTTATTATTAACTCCGAAATTTATCCATAGATATATTTCATGGCAATTAGTGATAGGTTATCCAGCCTAAAGTTAGCATAGCTGTAAGCTAACCTTTCCTTGCTTTTTTTGGTTCTGAAATTTTCCAAGGTCGTGAATTAACCGTATCAATACCTCTTTCGTATAGTCACAATACTTTACTTTTGTTTTCCACAATTTAAAGAAATAAATTACAAATAAATATTTATCGATAGATCTCCTCATTTCATCTTGCCCGGCAAATGCCTGTCTGTTTTGGTCGGAACGTTCCTGAGCGAAATTACTTGGTTTGATGGCACGAGAGGCTTTACATAATTAACAGCCGTTATTTATATCATTAACAGAGAATGCCAGAGCGATTCTTTATCTTAGATGGACATTCACATTGTTACCAGGCATATTATGCTATTACGGCAAAGCTTACAACACCTGACGGGAAACCGGCAAATGCAGTGTATGGATTTACGAGGATGTTGCAAAAGTTGCTCAGGGAGCATCACCCTGAGTATGTAGTAGTGGTATTTGACACAAAATATGCCACTCATAGACATAACAGTTACGCTGAATATAAAGCAAACCGTAAACCAACGCCTGATGAGTTACAGGCGCAGATTCCCTTAATTTATAAGGTCGTCAGGGCGTACAATATTCCTATTTATGCAGCCAGGGGTTATGAGGCTGATGATATCATTAGCGCCCTGGTAAAAAAACTATCCGAAAAAAACCTTGAAATCATCATAGCGACTTCAGACAAAGACATGGAACAATTATTAAGTCCACAAGTAAAGATATATAATGCAAAAAAAGGGGTGATGATCGACCAGGAAACCCTTTATAGGGAAAAAGGCATTCGTCCGGAACAGGTAGTTGACGTTCTGTCCCTTTCGGGAGATTCCTCGGACAATGTGCCCGGCGTGCCAGGCATTGGCAATAAAACTGCATTGGAACTTATCCAAAAATGGGGGTCTCTGGAATCCGTCCTTTCAAGCATCGATCAAATTTCCGGAAAGAAAAGGCAAGAAAATTTAAGGGTATTTTCTGATCAGGCAAGGCTTTCTCAAAAACTTATAAAACTTTATAGCGAAATCCCTATCCCGATTGATATGAATGCCTGCAAGTTAGATACGACTGAAAACACTAAACTCAAAAAACTGTTCAGGGAATTTGGATTCAATACACTCCTTGCAGACATGGTTGCAACGGCAAAGACCGAGGAAACACAGTATCACCTTATAAATACCGGCGAAAAGTTCCATGAATTCCTTGAGCAATTAAAGAATCAGAAAGTATTTTCCATCGACCTGGAAACAACCAACGTCAAGCCCCTCAAGGCTCAGATTGTGGGTATTTCATTTTCCTGGCAAGCGAAGGAGGCGTATTACCTGCCTTTGATGACGCCGAATGGAATAGAACATTTGGATGCAAACACCGTGCTTCCAAAAATACGAGCAGTGTTAGAAGACGAAAACATCAAGAAAATTGGTCAGAATATTAAATACGATCTCCTTGTGCTCAGAAATAATAATATTCACTTACAGGGAATTGCATTTGACTCTATGATTGCTTCATACTTACTGAATCCCGTGAAAAGAAATCATAACCTGGACGACATCGCCTTGGAGTATTTGTCGTATAAAACAATTGCCACCTCAGAATTAATTGGTTCAGGGAAAGAACAGATTACGATGGATCGGGTAGCGGTTGACAAGGTCTGCCAATATGCCTGTCAGGACGCCGATGTTGCATACCGGTTGGCAAATATCACAGAACCACTGCTAAAAAAAGAAGGACTATGGCATCTGTTCCAGAATATTGAAATTCCCCTGATTTACGTTTTGGCAGAGATGGAATGGAATGGGATCACGCTGGAAACCCATGTTTTAAAAGAGATGTCCTGCCGGTTAACCACAAAATTACAGCAACTCGAAAAGGAAATTTATGCTTCAGCCGGATACGAGTTTAATATTGATTCGCCCAGGCAATTGAGTGAAATTCTCTTTGAAAAGCTCGAATTGCCGCGTTTGCGAAAAACCAAAACGGGTTCATCGACAGATGCAAACGTCCTGAGCACCCTTGCATGGCGTCATGCCTTGCCAAAATTAGTGCTGGAATATCGACAACTCACCAAGTTAAAAAATACGTATGTCGATGCCTTGCCGGCCATGATAAATCAGAGCACAGGCAGGGTACATACTTCGTTCAATCAGACAGTGACGGCCACAGGACGACTCAGCAGCAGTGAGCCTAACCTTCAAAATATTCCCATTCGGACTGATATTGGGAGGGAAATCCGACGTGCCTTTGTTCCTTCTGAAAAAGACACTGTCTTTTTATCGGCTGATTATTCACAGATAGAATTACGTATTCTTGCACATTTTTCTGAAGATGCTGCTTTGATAACGGCGTTTCAACAGGACAAGGATATCCATTCAGTTGTGGCCTCTGCCATTTATAACGTACCAATAGAAGGCGTGACCTCAGAGATGAGACGTAATGCAAAGGCAGTTAATTTTGGAATCATTTATGGACTCAGTGAATTTGGGCTTTCCAGGGACACCGGACTGACCCTGGAAGAATCCCGGGAGTTTATCAATGCCTATTTCAGTTTATATCACGGAGTTAAAAAATATAGAGATACGGTTATAGAAGAAGCAAAAGCGTGTGGTTATGTACAAACGCTTTTTAACAGAAAACGGTCTGTTCCTGATATTCATTCCGAAGACAAAAAACGCAGAAACCTTGCAGAACGCATTGCAGTCAATACGATTATTCAAGGCACTGCGGCTGATTTAATCAAGGTCGCCATGAATAACATCCATGCAAAACTGAAGAAGGGTGAGTATGGGGCAAAGATGATACTCCAAATACATGACGAATTACTCTTTGAAGTAAAGGAAAACAAACTAGCGTCAACACGTTCCATGATACAAGAGGAAATGAGTCATGCAGTCACCCTGAACGTTCCCGTAAAGATAAACATAAAGACCGGGAAAAACTGGATGGAAACAGAGTGAACCGTCACCCCAAGATCATTGGCATAACAGGCGGCATATCGAGCGGAAAGAGCACCATCGGTCGCATGCTTGCTTCCATGGGGTCAGAATATATCGATGCCGATGAGATGTGTCATCGACTGTTTCTTGTTCAAGAACTAAAAAATAAGATTGTGGAAAGGTTTGGAAACACTGTTCAGGATATCTATGGCAAAATTGATCGCTCAAGACTTGCGGAAATTGTGTTTCAGGACAAGACATGTTTAGATGACCTCTGCAGCATCTTGCATCCCATTGTCATTGAGCGGATAAAATCAAAGATTGCTGAAATTGAAAACCAGGGGAGACGAAAGGCTATTGTCATCGACGCTGCATTGTTAGAGGAATCAGACCTCTGCTTGATATGTGATTTCATTATTTTTGTAAATACCAGCAGAGATCACAGATTGGAACGAAGCAAAACCAGCAGGCATTGGAAAGAGGAGGAATTAGACAAAAGAGAACGTTTCCAAATGGCTTTGGAAAATAAAAAAAAGAAGGCAGATTACATTATTGACAATAATTTTACGGTAGACAACACCTTTAGACAAGTAAAGGAGTTCTGGCAACTCTACATCGAAGAAATTTAGTTTAAAATTAAGGAGGAACATTTTATGGCAGTAACGAGCGGTAAAAAAGAACCTGTAGTTGTAGATCAGGAAACAAACGAAAAATACGAAGAAATTAAACGGGGAGAAATGCACATCACGGAATTGCAAAAGATGACTATTAAAGAGTTACAGGAAACAGCAAAAAGAGAAGGTATTAAAGAGTACACAGGGCTGAAAAAACAAGACCTGATCTTTAAAATTCTTAAAGAAAGGGTCAATCAGAATGGTCTTATGTACGGAGAGGGCGTTGTAGAGGTGCTTCCGGAAGGATTTGGATTTTTACGGTCGCCTGATTACAATTACTTACCCTGCCCAGACGATATCTACATCTCCCCTTCTCAAATCCGTCGATTCGGGATAAGGACGGGAGCGGTAGTATCAGGTCAGATCAGACCGCCCAAGGATACGGAGAGGTACTTTGCATTGTTGCGGGTAGAGGCTATCAATTTTGAGAATCCGGAGATTATGGGTGAAAAGATTGTTTTTGATGATCTGACTCCTTTACACCCCTCAGAAAGACTCTTTTTAGAAAAAGACTCCGCCGAGCTTGAAACAAGGATTATGGACCTGGTTACCCCTATTGGAAAGGGACAAAGAGGTTTAATTGTAGCGCCTCCGCGTACGGGAAAAACCGTGTTACTACAAAAAATTGCAAACAGTATTACAAAGAATCATCCTGAGGTTTATTTGATTATCCTGTTAATCGATGAAAGGCCTGAAGAGGTAACTGATATGGATCGATCCGTTGACGCTGAGGTCATTGGCTCAACATTTGATGAACCTGCCAGTCGGCACATTCAGATAGCCGAAATGGTAATTGAAAAGGCAAAGCGGATGGTTGAATACGGCAGGGACGTCGTCGTTTTGCTTGACTCCATTACCCGGTTAGCACGTGCATACAATACCGAAGTCCCTCACAGCGGAAAAATCCTTTCAGGCGGTGTGGATGCCAGTGCACTCCAGAAACCCAAGAGATTCTTCGGCGCAGCAAGGAATATTGAAGAAGGCGGCAGTCTTACCATTATCGCGACAGCTTTGATAGATACGGGGAGCAGGATGGATGAGGTTATCTTTGAGGAATTCAAGGGCACAGGTAACATGGAACTTCATCTGGACAGAAAATTGGCAGACCGCAGATTATTCCCGGCTATTGACATTACCCGTTCTGGCACCCGAAAGGAAGAATTGATCGTAAACCCTGATGAAATCAAACGTATGTGGATGCTCCGAAAGGTGCTCAATGAAATGAATCCCGTCGAAGCCATGGAACTGCTCAAAAACAGGCTGGCAAAATCAAAGACCAACGCCGAATTCCTCATGACCATGAATATTACGTAATTGGAATGAGAATCACTAAAGGGAACGTCTTATTGAACGATACCTTTAGATTTCGCATATACAATACCTGCGGGCATGGAAATTAAACCAGGCATTCGGCGACTTTACCAACAGCCCGCGAAATTTGCGAAGGTCACGAAAATCTGTCCTGATAGGTTCTGAAGATACCCCCTTTCGTGTTTTTTCGTTTGTTTCGTGGGTATAAGTAGCTTTGAAATTTCTGTATATTAATTTACTTTCCCATTAGCAATCGATGGTGTATAATTATTACAAAATATTTATAAATACTTTAGTTTATAAGAATGATTTCTTGCATAGACATTGATGAACATTGTCGCTAATCCTTGTTCTTTCCGCATTTCCATTCCCATTCCGAATCCTTTTCGCAACCCTTTTAAATCCTTTATGTTTTTGTTTTCGTATTCATGAGAAAGGGCTCCTGAATGAAACTGACCGTAAAGCTTATAATAACCTGTGTCCTGGCTGCTTTAATTCCTACAACGGCGCTTAGTTGTTTGAATTATTTTTCCGCAAAAAAAGTACTGAAAAACCAAACACTTGAATATGTCGCTCTCATCTCAGAAGCAAAAGAGGGTCAACTGTATGGATTTATTGAAACGGTAAAAAACCGCGCTATAGATTTTTCCGCTGATGGCGTTATACGGAGGAGTATGCGTGAGATGAAAGCGCTGGATGCAGGAGACCCACCTTATACACAATTGCAAAAATCCCTAACCGACCACTTACGGCATAAGATGCCACTCGATAAAAGTATTCGTTCTATTTGTATTGCAGACGTGTCCGGCAAGAAAATTGCCTCAACTGACGAAACTACGATTGGTACGGAGGTAATGGAGAATGATTACTTTATCCAGGGAATGAAAGGTGTTTACATAAGTGATGTATATGTCTCGCACGATATTTCAAAGCAGGATAACCCCTGCCAAATTTCTGTTACTGCGCCTATTACGGATGAAGGGACAGAGACGATCCTTGGGGTAATTATCAATTGCTATGATACCACAGAACTTAACAAGATTATATCCGGAAGGTTTCAAATAGAGCGAGGAGCTTCTTCTGCTAAGCCGGTAAAGAGCGAAATACTCGATGTTTACCTTGTTAATAAGAAAATGGTGATAATCACTCCTTCGATATTCAGCAGTGAAGTTATGAGGCAGAGAGTTGAGACATTGCCTGTGATTGAATGTGCCGCCGGCAGAGAGACAACGGCCATTTATAAGAATTGTCTCGGCGACGTGGTAATTGGGTCTGCTATGTGCATTCCTTCAACGGGGTGGACTCTTTGTGTGGAAATGAATGCAAAGGATGCATTCCTGCCGGCAGTATCTTTAAGGAATCGCACAATTCTCCTGAGTATTCCAATGGCGATCCTCGCCATTTTCTTTGCATATCTGGTCTCCAGACGATCTCAATCTGTGATACGGGAAAGCGAAGAACGTTTTAAGGCATTTATGGACAATAATCCCTCATTGGCATTCATGAAAGATGAAGATGGCCGTTATGCTTATGTGAATGCGACTTTTATGCATAAATATAAGACTATGCTTGGTAAAATTCTCGGAAAGACAGATTTTGATTGCTGGCCTGAATGTGCGGAACAATTACGCAAAAATGATAAAGCCGTCCTCTCGACAGATAAAGCGGTTGAATTTTATGAAACTGTTCCAACAATAGACGGCATTCTGCGTGATTGGCTGGTGTTTAAATTTCCTGTAAAAAGTCATTCAGGGAAAAGGTATCTCGGAGGCGTGGCGATTGATATCAGCGAGAAGAAAAAGGCAACTGAAGAAGTACGGAAAAGTCAATCCCGGCTTTCTGAGGTGCAGCGAATCGCCCATATTGGAGATTGGGAATGGGACATAGTTAACAATATGACATTTGAATCGGAGGAGTTTTTTCATATCTGCGGTTTCGTCCCACAGGAATACAAGAATACGTTCCAGTCATTCTTAAATTGTGTACACCCCGACGAGAGAAAATATGTAAGGCAGTCTGTTTGTGACGCCTTACGCAATGAAAAACCTTACGATGTCGAGTTTCGCATACTTCGTAAAGATGCAACGGTACGCTTTGTCCACGAAAAGGCCGAAGTAATATTCGACAGGGCAGGAAGAGCGGTCCGAATGGTTGGAATGATACAGGATATCTCCGAGCGAAAGAAGATGGAAAACCAGCTTCGTAAATTATCTCAGGCAATAGAACAGAGTCCGAGTTCAATTATGATTACTGATATCGAGGGAAATATCGAATATGTCAACCCGAAATTTTCCGCACTAACGGGATACGCTCTTGAAGATGTCGTCGGGAAGAATCCTCGTTTTCTAAAATCCGGTGAAACGCCACCGCAGGAATACTCACACTTGTGGAATACCATTACCTCCGGAGGAGTATGGCGGGGAGAATTTCATAATAAAAAGAAGAATGGTGAGTTGTACTGGGAATCTGTATCCATTTCTTCTGTAAAAAACCCTGAAGGAATTTTCACCGGTTTTATGGCAATTAAGGAAGATATCACCGAGCACAAGCAAATCGAAAGGCGAAAGAGCGCTCAGTATGCGGTAACACAAGTTCTGGCAGAATCCGCTACGCTTGATGAAGCCTCTCCAAAAATCCTCAAAGCGATATGTGAGTGCCTTGAATGGGACATTGGGGAACTTTGGTTGATCGATCAACAGAGGTGCGTGTTGCGGTGCACGGAGATTTATCATTTGCCATCAGTCAAAACACCGGAGTTCCATGCAGCGAGCAGGAAAATTACCTTTCCACATGGCGTTGGACTGCCTGGCCGTGTCTGGACCAGCCGCAAACCACTATGGATCGCCGACATTATTCACGATGCTAACTTCTTAAGGGCATCGGACGCAGAAAAAGAAGACCTTCATGGGGCATGCTGTTTTCCCATTATGAGTAAAGGTGAATTTCTTGGCGCAATGGATTTTATTAGCCGCGAAATAAAACAACCCGATGACGACCTGCTCAATATGATGTCCGCAATTGGCAGGCAAATCGGTTTGTTCATCAAACACAAACAGGCAGAGGAGCAGACTAAATTACAATTGGAGCGTCTCAGCGCCCTCCATGACATTGATAGGGCGATTGCGAGTACCTTCGATCTGAAGGTCTCCCTCCCTATATTTCTGGAAAAGGTTGTCACGCAGCTAAAAATAGATGCGGCTGATGTGTTGTTGTTTAATCCTCATATGCAAACATTGGAATACGCCGCAGGACTAGGGTTCCGCACTGATGCAATTCAATATTCCCGTATTAGGATTGGCGAAGGAACGGCAGGGCAAGCAGCCCAGGAACGGCGTCTTATCAGCATTCCGAATCTAGATGAAATTGGCGCCGCTTTTGTCCGCGCCAAATCTCTGTCAGATGAGGAATTTGTTGCCCATTATGCCATCCCACTTATTGCAAAAGGGTGTGTCAACGGTGTGCTCGAAGTCTTTCACCGGTCTCCAATTACCCCCGAACAGAGCTGGTTAAAATATCTGGAGGCCCTTGCTTCACAGTGCGCCATTGCCATAAACGATATACTATTGTACGAAGATTTGCAGCGCGCCAACAGCGATCTTATTATAGCGTACGATACTACCCTGGAAGGATGGGCTATGGCCCTTGATTTACGGGACAAAGAGACCGTAGGCCACTCACGACGCGTTACGGAGATGACTGCACAAATAGCTCTGGCAATGGGGATAAGCAAGCAGGAGATTGTCCATATCCGCAGAGGCGCTTTGCTCCATGACATTGGCAAAATGGGGATACCTGACAGCATCCTGCTCAAGGTTGAACCACTTACCGATGCAGAGTGGGTGATTATGCGGAAACATCCATCCTATGCGTATGAGTTGCTCTCAAACATTCCTTATCTGCGTCCGGCGCTGGACGTTCCATACTGTCATCATGAGAAGTGGGGTGGCGCCGGCTATCCGCGCGGACTGAAAGGCGAACAAATTCCATTGTCAGCGCGCATCTTTGCAGTTGTTGATGTGTGTGACGCATTGCGCACCGACCGACCGTACCGAAAGAGTTGGCCGAAGGAGAAGGTGTACGAACATATACGCTCGCTCGCAGGAACACACTTTGATCCGAAGGTGGTGGATGTGTTTTTAAAAATGGAGAAAGACCATGGATACACAAAATGAAAAATCTGCGACCTATGACTTGACAAATTTTACCATTCGTGACATGACTGAATGCGGGAAGGTATTACGCACTATTGGCAAAGGCGCAAAAAGTATGGAAGAAGCAGCCAATAGAATCGTTCATTATTTATATGACAATCTGATTGATGGACAAAGCGGCAATCGGGCATGTGCGTTAGTTCGCTTCTTCAAAACACACACTTACGAAAAACTCGATCCTGAGCTTCAAAGCTATTCCAGGAATATGCTGGGAAACAATCCCGTTTTGCCGGAGATGAAGTGCCTGACTCTCCTGGCTACCGTTGGAGAAAATCCTGAGTGGAACTCAAGGAGAACCTCAAAAGGACACAAGGCAATCCCGCTGCCGAGCGAGCAGACGGTCCACCAGATACCAATGATCAGAAACCTTATTGCACAGTTGGGTTTAAGCATTGGCATGGTTATCAAACCCGACCCAAAACTCCTGTTGGATACAGAGCAGAAGACTTACAACGTTTTCTATGTGCCTGATGCGCTTGACAGCCCTTACATTCCTGCTCAACAGGAATTTGTCGTTCCTTGCGGGATAAAATCTGTCCTGGGGTTTGGCGGGGTATTTCCTTCGGGAGACATTTTTGCGATTATTATGTTCGTGAGAGTTCCAATTACTGAGGAAGTGGCCGATCTTTTCAAGACCCTCGCACTGAATATAAAAATAGCGGTATTGCCGTTTGAAAATATGGTATTCGCTTAAACTGGAGATCTTTCTATGAATACTAATCCCGCAAACAAAGAAATTCAACATCTCAAATCTCAAATAGCCGCTTTGGAGCAGTTGCTTGAGGTTTACGAGAAAACAGTGCTTGAACAGTCAGACAAACTCTATAAAGAAATTGCAGATCGCAAGCACATGGAAGCGGTACTTCGGGAAAGTGAAGAGAAGTTCAGGGTAATATCTACCTCTGCGAAAGATGCCATCATTATGATGAATAACGATGGGATAATTTCTTTCTGGAATGAAGCAGCGGAAAAAATATTTGGCTATACGAGCCAGGAAGCCACAAATAAAGAACTCCATCCATTAATTGTTCCTCAGAGATATATCGAAGCATTCAGGAAGGGTTTCAGCAAGTTTAAGATAACAGGGGAAGGGCCTGTTATTGGCAAAACACTGGAATTGACAGCGTTAAGAAAAGACGGTCCCGAATTCCCGGTGGAACTTTCCCTATCAGCTTTAAAAATAAAAAACAAATGGTGTGCCTTAGGAATATTGAGAGATATTACGGAACGTAAGCATGCAGAGGAAAAACTGAACAACGCCCTCAAAGAGAGAGATGCCAGCATGAATAATTTGAAATACCTTATGGAGTTTTCTACCACAATGAGGGATGAAACACAGGAAAAGGTATTAATTATAAACATGACTAAATCATTAAAAAGGCAATTTAACCCGGACGTCCTGGCAGTATTGTTCATAGATAACGAGACAAAAATGCTTGATATACCTGTTATTGACCCTCCGATGCCCATAGAAAAATTTATCAACGACGAGATTATTATAAACCCCCTTTTGTGCCGTGCGATAAATACAGGACAGGAGGTCTTTCCAAAGAATATCAAAGAAGGTATTTGCTGTACCTGTATCAGGGACAGGATTGATAAAGGCGCCTCGATCTGCATTCCTATGACAGGTGGTGGAAACACATTCGGTGTAGTTATCATGATAAAAAACGAAACTGGGCACTGGGATATTGAACAATACAAGCTTATGCTGGGGTACGTAGAAATTGCAACGTCGTCTTTTACCAGGGCAAGGCTTTTTGAGTTAACCAGGCGTGCATCCATCACAGATCCGCTCACCGGGATATACAACAGGAGGTTTTTTGACGAGATGCTGGAAAAACAGTTAGTATTGGCTAAGAGACATAACCAAAAAGTAAGCCTGCTCATTCTGGACCTCGATCACTTCAAGAATTTTAACGATACCTACGGACATATGGCCGGTGACCGTATCTTACAGAAGCTGACAAAAAGTATAAGAGAGATTATAAGATCATCGGACATACTGGCTCGATATGGCGGAGAAGAGTTTGGCATTATAATGTCCTCTACAGACATAATGGAAGCCCTTAATAAGGCAGAGATGATCTGTAGCCATGTAAGGTCTATTTGTTTTGATAATATTGTATCGGAACAGTCTCTTAAGATAACTGTAAGCATTGGCGTTTCTTCTTTCCCGGAACATGGCGCCGATTTTGACTCTTTATTGAGCGCCGCAGATAATGCCCTTTACAAAGCTAAAAATTTGGGTAGAAACAGGGTAGAAAAACTGTAGATAGGTAATATGAGTGATGATCCTGAAAATACAGAAATTCGATTTCTTAAGTCTCAGATAGCCGCTTTGGAGCAGTTACTCGAGGTATACGAAAAAACTGCGCTCGAACAGGCAGAGAAACGCTACAAGGAAATATCCGAGCATAAGAAATCTGCGGAAACAATAAACGATAGCGAACAGTTTCTGCAGGCCCTTATGGATTCGATTCCTGTCCCGGTATTTTACAAGGACAAAAATGGAAAATATATAGGATGCAATAATGCATTTAAAGACTTTTTGGGAATACGGAAAGAAGATATCATCGGTAAAACTGTCCATGAAATCGCGCCTAAGGAACTTGCTGACCGCTATTATGAAGCGGATATGGCCTTATTCCGTAGCAGGGGCAATCAGGTTTATGAAGCCAGCGTGAGGCATTGCGACGGTTCTATACGTGACGTCATCTTCCATAAAGCGGTTTTCTTTGGTCGAAACGGTAAACTGGCTGGTTTAATCGGTGTAATTCTGGATATTACAGACCGCAAACGGATGGAGGATTCACTGAAAAGCAGCGAAGCCAATCTTGCTAATGCCCAGCGAATTGCACATCTGGGAAGCTGGGAACGGGATATAGCAACAAACAGGTTATATTGGTCAGATGAAACGTATCGCATCCTTGGCTTAACGCCACAATCAGGTGATTTCACCTATGAGGCATATTTGAATTTTGTGCATCCTGACGACAGAGAATTTGTAAAGAAATCGGTTCTTGATGCCTTATCCAGAAAGAAACCTTATAGTAGTGACTATAGAATCGTTTTACGGGATGGTTCGCAGCGCTTTGTTCATTCAGAGGCTGAAGTTGTATTTGACCATGCAGGCAATCCAATTAAGATGCACGGGACCATTCAGGATATAACCGAGCGCAAACAGATAGAAGAAATCCTCAGGCGCAGAACGGATTTTGAAAAAACCGTTGCCGCTATTTCCAAACGATTTGTTACCCTTTCTGATTTTGACACCGCCGTTTCCGCTTCACTGGCAGATGCCGGCAGATTGTGCAAGGCAGGTAGGGTATGCCTCTTCCAGTTCCGGGATAACGATAAGATTACAGTTAATACACATGAGTGGTGTGATATGGGAGTGACTGCTGAAATACAGCACCTCCAAAATATCCCATCTACCGCTTTTCCCTGGTTGATGGCAAATTTGAAAACGAGAGACGTCATTCACATTGACGATGTATCCCAAATGACATCCGAAGCCTCCTCAGAAAAGGCGGAGCTTGAAAGAAAATCCGTTAAATCAACATTAATAATACCGCTCCTTATTAAAAAAATCCTAGTCGGATTCATTGGTTTTAGCAATATCAAGACTACCAGCCAATGGTCTGGGGAAGATATTGCAATGCTGCAAATTGTGGCAGAAATTATAGGGAATGCAATAGAACGTAAGCAGTCGGAAGAACTCATCAAAAACATGGCTTACCACGATTCCCTTACTCAATTACCTAACCGCAATTTATTCCAAACCCATCTGCAAATGGCTATGGCTCACACACGACGAAATAAAACAGTAGTGGCTGTTATGCTTCTGGATATCGATGACTTCAAAACTATCAATGACTCCTTAGGACATCAAACGGGCGATTTGCTACTGAAGGTTGTTGCCGGACGGCTGATTAAGTGCGTGCGGGAAGGTGATACAGTGGCCCGTATGGGCGGCGATGAATTTATGATTATCCTTCCTGATCTTGTTCAACCGCAAGATGCCGCCCTCGTAGCTCAGAAAATTCTTGCAATATTAGATCAACCTTTTCAGATAGAGAAGTATGAATTTCATACCACTGTCAGCATTGGCATTAGCCTCTTTCCCCTCAATGCTAATGACCAAGAAAGCCTGATCAAACAGGCTGACATTGCCATGTATCTCTCCAAGAAAAAGGGTAAGAATACCTACCATTTCTACAGCCCTGACATTGTTTATACGTAAACAAGGAATCCAATATTTTTATTTTTT
>Ga0209212_1005323_pt1 | contig 15404 bp, 22 predicted proteins | sample RifGroC2_FD_183996 | JGI IMG/M metagenome (GOLD analysis project Ga0209212, IMG submission 183996) | Groundwater microbial communities from Rifle, Colorado, USA - Groundwater C2 (SPAdes) (version 2) | ecosystem: Environmental > Aquatic > Deep subsurface > Groundwater | place: Rifle, Colorado... | reverse complement strand
GACTCGGAGATGAGCTGTGTCACATCCTTGCAGGAAAGCATCAGGATCCCTTCTTCCCACTCTTTTCGAACCAGTTGGCTTCCAGGCACCGCCGCAGCAACATCCGCGCGCGATGGAGGATCACCCACAGGTTGGTCTCGGTAACGTTCAAAACCTTACAGATCTCCCCGGTGTCCGCCCCCTCGATCTCCCGGAGGGTGAATGCGTTCGCATGGTTCGGGGAAAGCCCGGAGAGGCACTTCGTGAGCTGATCGAGGAATTTCTTCTCCCGGTAGAGGTCCGCCGGGTTGCCGCCCCAGTCGGTCGGACCATTCATCCAATGTCCCGACCCGTCGAACGGGGAGGAATCCGGCTGGTCCCGGAGGTCGCTGTCCTCGAGTGGGGCCTCCCGGGCCTGGCGACGGAAGTGGTCGGCGATCTTGTGCTTCAGGATGCCGACCAGCCAGGTGGATTCGGAGGAATTTCCGGAAAAGGATCTCCGGTCTTTGATCCCGGCGAGGAACGTCTCCTGGACGAGGTCCTCAGCGGTCGAACGGTCTCTCAGGCGAAGCATCGCATACCGGAACAGGTAGTCTCCGTACCGGTCCACCCATTCCGACGGGTCGTGATTCGCGGGTTTCGGCACATTTTTTTATCCCATGATCGCCGGGAAAAGACAATCCCTCCCTACAAGCACAAGGAGCAGGAGCGGCCCAAGACAGCAGACGGACGCCCCCACCGCCGCGGCGACGGCCCCGGCCAGGCTTCAATCGTCGCCGAGGGCCTCGAGGATCGGGCAGTCACCCGTCGGCTCACGCTTTCGGCAAGCGGCCGTCAGCTTCTCCAACGCGCGCTTCATCCCGAGAAGCGTTTCGATCTTCTTCTCGATGTCGGCGATCTTCGCCTCGGCGCGTTTCCGGACCTCGATGCACGGCGCAGCCCGGTCGACGCGCAGCGAAAGAAGCTCTCCGATCTCCCTGAGCGAAAAGCCGAGCGCCTTCGACCGCCGGAATCGTCACTGACGGGATTGACCGCGCACCGACGACCCAAGGGAAACCATTCTCCCGGTTCATATATCCAATCGAGAGCGGCAGATAGCAAGTCCGGCAAAAAGGGGGAATATCATGGGCACGATGCTGCACGGCATTAATGTCGATCAACTGGTCGGCACGGTAAAGGCAATCAAGGAGAACCCGGACCTGGCCCGATTTCGGTTCCGTGCTTCCACGGAATGGGTCGATGGCGGTCACTCGCGAACGAAGATCCAGGGCTTCTATGGGGCCGGAGCGGAGGATGCGTCGCGGAACTCTCCGTTCGTCCTTGAAGGCGATGAGCCGCCCGTATTGCTTGGCTCAAACGTGGGACCGAATGCCGTTGAGACCGTTCTCTCCGCGCTGGCCTCGTGCCTTACGGTGGGAATCGTATACAACGCGGCCGCCCGGGACATCCATGTCGAGTCGCTCAGCTTCACACTGGAAGGCGATATCGATTTGCATGGATTCCTCGGGTTATCCGATCGGGTCCGCCCCGGGTACCAGAACATTCGTCTGGGTTGCAGGATCAAAAGCGATGCCCCGCGGGAAAAGCTGGAGGAACTTTGGGCATACGCGCAGCGGACGTCGCCCGTTCTTGACATCGTCCGGAACCCGGTACCCGTTTCCCTGACGATGGAAAACGCATAGCACGAAAGGTACCCAGTCCCCTGTCCGAACGCTCATTTCATCAGCTCGGACATAGGGTGGCGCTTCCTCCACTCCTCCCAGGTGGTGTCGTCGGAGGGAAGTTTGGGAAGCCACCGCTTGAAAAATTTCCCCTGGATCCCCATCAGGCCCTTCGCGTACGGGTACCAGAGCGTGCCCGTTTCCCGGTCGTACAGGACGAAGGTGTTCCTGTAGGTCCATCCGGAAGGGGAAATGGTCAACGTCTTCCCGTCGATTTGGCGGCTGTACACGGCCGCCAGGTCAACGAGCGGTCAATACCCCACGGCTGACCTTGTACATCACGGTGATGGCGGCGAGCATCTTGTCCGGCATGTAGTTCTCCTTGACGACGATCGCGCCGGCGGGCATCGCCCCCTTCTTCCCCTTGATGGCGTCAAGGGCGGTCTTGTTGACGTAGGTGGTGAGGAGCGCGCCGTGGGGCTCGGTTCCCTTGTAGAGCTTCCCCTTGCCGGGCCAGAGCGTGAAGCTCTTCTGGTATTTCACCTTCGTGAGGTAATCCCAGAGGGCCTTGCCTTCCGTAGCGGGCATCTCCATTTTCCCCTTCGTGGACATTGGGGACTCGCCCGCCGCCTGCGCTATAAACGGGTTTGCCGCAAGAACCGCCAACGCCAAAGCAACCGCCACCCATTTTGCCCGTTCCATTCGTTCCTCCTTGTTGAAAGTGTTGGACATCCTCGCGCCGTAATCGCTCCGACGCATTCCTCTTTGATTCCCGCCAATCGAATTTTCCATAAGCGTTGTAGGTTTTTTCGGAAGAACCTTACCGTATTTTCCCTCTGCGGTATGTAAGCGATCTTACGTTAGGCGGGACAGCCACGGATCGGCGGTACACCGCTCCCTCGGCGACCGAAGACGGTTTTCCGGAAGGGAGCGACGATTCGTATCGCGAGCGCACAAGCGAAAATCCGAGACGGAATCCAGTGCCGTGTAAGGTTCGTCCGCGATGTTTCGACTGACAGGGTAGGAAGGGGACAGGGGCCGCGAGGTCTCTTCCAAGGTCACAGAGGCCCTGGGAGGAAACATGAATCGTTCAAGGTTTGTGTCGGAGGCGACTGGTATTTGTCGAGAAGCACCCAACGCAGTGGACGTTCACTTGGCGGGCGATTTTAATGACTGGCGACACGATGCCGTTCCCGTAATAAGGCCCGGGTCATGACAAAAGTCTGGTACCTGAGGAACACGGGCATTTTCCGCGGCCTGAGCGACGAAGACGTCAGGATGATCGATCGACATTCGTTGATGCAACAGATCAGGCGGGGGCAGGCGATCTGTCTGCAGGGAGCCCCCGCCAGCCACGTCTATATCCTCAAGAAGGTGGCGACCTTCCTGCTGCGGAGCTTCGGGCTGGAGGAATCTGCCCGGTCCAGGATGCAGGGGCTGGGCGTCGACACTCCCTGGGAGGCATTCGCAGCGGTGCGCGCCCCGATCTATGCGAAGATGCTGGAGAACCCGGAAGTAATGTCGAAGGAACAGTGGCCCCGAAACATCGACTTGCTGAAGGAAGCGCGCCGGATGATCGGGGGACGGAACAAGGACGCGAAGGATCCAACCGGGGAGACAAGGAGGAAGTGACGATGGAGATCGCGATGATCGGGCTGGGAAAGATGGGCGCCAACATGACGACGCGTCTGCTGGGGAAGGGCCACCGCGTGGTGGCCTTCGACCTGAAGGAGGAGGCGGTGCGCGCCGCCGAAGCGGGGGGAGCGACCGGAGCCCGTACCCTGGACGAGGTGGTGGGGAAACTTGCGGCGCCGCGCGCCGTCTGGGTGATGGTTCCCGCCGGAAAACCGACGGACGACACCATCGCGGCCCTGGCCGGCCGCCTGTCCCCCGGGGACATCGTCATCGACGGGGGGAACAGCAACTACAAAGATACGATGCGGCGCGCCGCCGAGCTCAAGGGGAAGAGGCTGCATTTCGTCGATGTCGGGACCAGCGGCGGCGTGTGGGGGCTTTCCGAGGGGTACAGCATGATGGTCGGGGGTGAGGAGGAGGCGGTGAAGAGGCTTGCGCCGATCCTCGAGGCGCTGGCTCCCGCGAGCGACAAGGGATGGGGGCGGGTCGGGCCGAGCGGGGCCGGGCACTTCGTCAAGATGGTCCACAACGGGATCGAATACGGCTTGATGCAGGCGTATGCGGAAGGGTTCGAGCTGATGCAGCGGAAGGCGGAGTTCGGCCTGGACCTGGTCCGGATCGCCGGGATCTGGCGGCACGGCAGCGTGGTGCGCTCCTGGCTGCTGGACCTGACGGCCGACGCGCTGGCGAAGAACCCCGGCCTGGACGGGATCGCGGCGTACGTGCCCGACTCCGGCGAGGGCCGCTGGACCGCGATCGAGGCGATCGAGACGGGGGTGTCCCTCCCCGTGATCACGATGGCGCTGCAGAACCGCTTCCGGTCCCGCGAGGAAGCGCCGTTCGGCGACAAGCTCCTGGCCGCGATGCGCAACCAGTTCGGCGGTCACGCGGTGAAAGGCGGGAAATGATCCATCGCCGGAGCGGTTGCCGCGGCAGTCGGAGCCTCTGTTTGCTGCCTTGGACCTCTGTCGCTCCTGGCTGTGGGCGTAGGAGGCGCGTGGATCGGGAATCTAACGGCAATGGAACGGTACCGGTCCTACTGGATGGCGGCAACGCTGGTTTTTCTCGGGCTGGCGTTTGTCAGGGTCTACCGGAAGCCGATAGAGGAGGCGTGCGCGTCGGGGTCCTCGTGCCCGCCGAACGCGGGGAGGCGGTTCCTCGGATCCCCCTCGATCCGCGTGAACGGGGCGGACATCGAGCCGGGCAGGGAGGCCGACTCGCCGTTTTTCGGGTGCCGCACCTACACGGTCGCCGGGAAAACGGTCGGGGTGCCCCCCGAGAGATGGCTGGTGGAAGCCCTGCGCCGCGGAGTGTAGCAGGCGTCAACCCTCACGCGCCGGACTGCTTCCGGACGGTTTCCTTCAACTGCTTCGTCATCTCCTCGAAGGAGGATTTCTGGAGGATGCCCGCGAACTGGGACCGGTAGTTGTTCACGAGGCTCACCCCCTCGATGACGATGTCGTAGACCCGCCACCGGCTCCCGTCCGCCAGGAGGCGGTAGTCCACGGAAAATTCCTCCCCCTGCGGGGTGACGATCTTGGTCTTGACCTCCGCGTACGGAAGGTCCTGCGTCTCTTTCCCGAATCGGATCTTCTCCCCCCTGTACCCTTCGATTTTCCCCGCGTAGGAGTTTTCGAGGAGGTCCGTGAACAGGTTCACGAACTCCCGCCGCTCCCGGGGGGTCCGGTTCTTCCAATTGACGCCGAGGGAGCGCCGGGACATCTCCTCGAAATTGAAGAAGGGGAAGAGCTCCTTCCGGAGCAACCCCCGGCGCTGCGCCTTCTTCGCGTCCCCCTGCAGGTCGGCGCGCTTGACGATCGCCAGCCCCCGGTCGATCGCTCCGCGGATCTGCTCCGTGGGCTCGCCGCCGATGGCGGCCATGGGCTTGAACAGGCCGATCGCCATCAGCAACGCGACCCCCCCGACCCATCCCCGTCTTGCTCCCCATATTTCCGTCGTCATTTCGCGCTCCCGTGGACGAATTGGCCGATGAGCCCCTCGAGGTCCACCGTGGACTCGGTCTCGCGGATCGATCCCCCGGGGGGGATCAGGCGGTCCGAGGACCCCGGCGAGAGGTTGATAAACTTGTCTCCGATCAGGCCGCGGGTGCGGACGGAGGCGATCGTGTCCTCCTGCAGGCCGATCCCCTTCCGGATCCGCATCCGCACGACCGCTTTGTAGTCCCGGATCGTGATGGAGTCGATCTGCTCCCCGATGCGCATGATGCCGATCTCCGCGGTGAGCGCGGAGCCGAGCGCCTCCGCAATGGATAGAATCATCCCGCTCTCCTCGGACATCGAACGTTTAATGCTACCCGGGCCCATCCGAGCGATGGCCCCCTATGTGTTCTTGGATACCCTTCGGCATCCGGAAGTTTTTTGCCCACGTTCGTTTGTAAGGAATCGGGGCGTAACCTTACAAACAAAAAAGGAGAGCGCCGTGAAACCCCGAAACGTTCGCCATCTTGCCGTGTTCCTGGCCTCCGCCGTCCTTCTTGCGGCCGCGGCGGATTGCAGCGGGGATGAGTCCTCTGCGCGGCCGGACGGACAAGGCGCTCCGCGTGCCTCGGATAGCGCGGCGGCTCCAGACAACACCTCGACCACATCCCCGGTTCCCCCCGGGGACGCGACGGAAGGCCCGGCGGTGACCGCCGACGAACGGGGGGAGGAGGCGGATCTGCGGGAGCCCTCCTTCGGAGAGGAGTCTCCCCCTGTTGCCGTCTCCGACCCGATCGAGCCGGTCAACCGGGGGATCTTCTACGTGAACGACAAGCTGTACCGCTGGGTCCTCAAACCGGTGGCCAAGGGCTACAGGTACGTCGTTCCGGAAGGAGCACGCATCGCCGTGCGGAACTTCTTTTCCAACCTGGGTACACCGATCCGGGCAGCGAACACCCTCCTGCAGGGGAAGATCAAGGCGACCGGGATCGAGTTGGCCCGTTTTACCATCAACTCCACAATCGGCATCGCCGGTCTGTTCGACCCTGCGAAGGACTGGAACCTCGACCGCAAGGACGAGGATACCGGGCAAACGCTCGGAGTGTACGGCCTCGGCCACGGGATGTACGTCGTCCTGCCGATACTTGGCCCTTCGAGCGCCCGGGATGCCGTCGGGTTCGTCGGCGACACGTTCCTCGACCCCCTGGCGTACATTTCGCCCACAGAGGTCGCCATCGGCGCGAATGCTGTCCGTTCGGAGACCAACCTCTCCTTCAAGATCGAGGATATCGATGATCTGACCGGCGCCGCCGTCGACCCGTATATCGCCGTCCGCGACGCCTATATCCAGTCCCGCGAGAAGCGCGTGAAAGAGTAACCCGGCCGAAACCATCTCGGAGGGAAGTGATCTTAACGTAGAGCGGTTTCCAACAGTTCGAGAGGAGGTTGCGACATGAGTCGAATTCTCGGGGAAGTACTCGATGCCAATAAGCGGTACGAGGAGCGGTTCGGTGACAAAGGGAAGCTGCCGATGCCTCCCGGGAGGCGGTTCGCCATCCTTACCTGCATGGATGCAAGGCTCGACCCGGCGAAGTTCGCCGGCCTGGTCGAAGGCGACGCCCACGTGGTGCGCAACGCAGGGGGCCGGGCAAGCGACGATGCCATCCGTTCGCTTGTGATTTCGCACAAACTCCTCGGGACGAGGGAGTGGTTCGTCATCCACCATACCGACTGCGGGATGCAGGCGTTCACCGACGAGGTCATGCGCGGCCTGCTTTCGCGCAGCCTTGAGACGGCGACGTTCGATGGCACGGGGTGGAGGGACACGGGCAAGGGGCCTGGCTCCGCGGAAGGGGAGTTCGTGAACTGGCTCACCATCCGCGATCAGGCAGAGAGTGTCTGCACCGACGTGGAGCGCCTGAGGTCGCACCCGCTGGTGCCGCGGGATGTGGCCCTCTACGGTTATATCTACGATGTGAAGACGGGTACGCTGCAGGAAGTTCCGGAAGCGACAAGGCTCGGGAAGGCGGCCTGATCCGGGTCGTCATCGCATGCCTCCCGCCTGAGCGCAAGAGGGGGCCCCTTGACCCAAGGGCGGCCTTCAAAAGTGGGGCAGGGAAGCTTCGCCAGATGAGAGCGCATGGGCTCGGGCATCCTGTCGAGTCGAGTTCTGGGTCAGGCTCCCCTCCATCATCACCGCCTTGACCTTGTTCCAGTTGGCCCGGAGCAGGGGAGGATGGTGGGCGTAGGTCTTGAATAAGTTCGGCACCCTGCCGAAGGCCTTCTCGATCTCCTGGAACGTTGCGGCCACGCTTTGAGGTGGGCTTGGAACGGGGACGATTCGGGACATGGCTTGCCTCCTTTTTTGTACCGACCATGGTTCCCCCCTCGACGGTAGCTATGATGTGCCGCGCCATCGCTTCCGGGTTGAGGTCTTTTCGTACCTCGCCGGACCGGACAGCGCTCTCCAGTACGTCACGGATCCTTCGCCGCCACTCCTCGAACACGCCATGAACGACGGCGCGATACGTTTCGTTCCGATCGCTCATCTCAAGGGCGGTGTTGCCGAAGATACATCCGCCGACCAGGTTCCGGCCTCGGTACTCCCAAGGTTTCCCGGGAAGACGATCCGCCTGGCGGAAGTGGGAATTTCCGGGGCTGGTCACGTAAGGTTTTCGTACGACCAGCGACTCACCAACACGTGGACAAGAAAAGGGGGCGATCATGGCGGCGTACGATTACGATCTGGGGATTCTCGGAGGGGGTGCGGCGGGGCTGACGGCGGCGGCGGGTTCGGCGCAGTTCGGCGCGAAGACCGTGCTGGTGGAGAAGGCGAAGGCGCTGGGGGGCGACTGTCTTCACTTCGGGTGTGTGCCGTCGAAGACGTTGATCCGGACGGCCGGGGTCTGGTCCCTCGCCCGCCGCGCGAAGGAGTTCGGGCTTCCGGAAGTAGCGCTCCCACCGGTATCCCTCGCCGCTGTGATGGGCCGGGTCCGCTCGGTGATCGATACGATCCAGGAGCACGACTCGCCGGAGCGGTTCTGCAAGCTCGGCGCGGAAGTCCGGTTCGGGGAGCCGCGCTTCGTCGACGACCACACGGTTTCCGTGGATGGTGATCGCCTGATCGCGAGGGCGTGGATCGTCGCCACCGGCTCGAGTCCCTCCCTGCCGCCCGTCGAAGGGATATCGGACGTCCCGTACTGGACGAACGAGACGGTCTTCTCGCAGACGGAGCTGCCGGGACACCTGCTGATCCTCGGCGGCGGGCCGATCGGCGTGGAGATGGCCCAGGCGTTCCGTCGCCTCGGTGCGCGGGTCACCATCGTGGAATATTCCGATCAGGTTCTGGGTCCGGAGGACCCGGACATCGCCTCGATCCTGCGAAACCGTCTCGAAGCGGAAGGGGTGAAGGTCCTCACCGGCGCGAAGGCCCTCCAGGCGACCGTGGTGAACGGGTCGGTGCTGCTGCGCGTGGGGCCGTCGAAGGGGGAAGGCGAGCCGTGGACCATCGAGGGGGATGTCCTCCTTGTGGCGGCAGGTCGGAAACCGAACGTGGAGGGGCTGGAGCTTTCGGCGGCGGGCGTCGAGTTTTCCCCACGCGGGGTTCCGGCGGACCGGAGGATGCGGACGAACGTTTCCCACATCTACTCGTGCGGGGATGTGAACGGCGTCTTTCCGTTCACCCACGTGGCCGGGTACGAGGCGGGGATCGCCCTGTCGAACGCGGTGCTCCGGCTGCCGCGGAAGGCGGACTACACGAAGGTTCCATGGTGCACGTACACGGATCCCGAGGTGGCGAGCGTGGGGCTGAACGAGAAGCGGGCGACGGCGGCGGGAGTGGAATACCGGACCCTCGCAGCGTCTTTTCGCGACGTGGACCGTGCGCTGGCCGAAGGGGAAACGGAGGGGAAGATCAAGGTGCTGATCAGCCCTTCCGGGGCGCTCCTGGGGTGCCAGATCGCCGGGCATCACGCCGGGGAATTGATCCACGAATGGGTCGCCGCGATCAACGGCGGGGTGAAGCTCTCCACGCTTGCCGGGGCGATCCACGCCTACCCGACCCTTGCGGAAATTTCGAAGAAGGCCGCCGGGTCGTACTACTCCGAGAAACTGTTCGGCGACCGGACGAAGAAGATCCTGCGTTTCCTCTTCGACCTGAAGGGGAGGGCGTGCACGCCGGAGGAAGAGGTCCCCGGATGAAATCCCGGAAGATCCTGATCCTCCTGGTATTCGCTGCGGTCGTGGCGGCGTTCTACTTCCTCGACCTGGGGAAGTACCTGACGCTGGAAAGCCTGAAGGCGAACCGCGGGAGGCTTACGGATCTGCGCGCCGCGCACGCCGTCCTGTTCGCCGCCATCTTCGTGCTGATCTACGTCGTCCAGACCGCGTTCTCCCTTCCGGGGGCGGCCATCCTTTCCCTTGCCGCGGGAGCGATCTTCGGAGTCCTCCAGGGGACGCTGTTCGTGGTGACGGGCGCCACCGCCGGAGCCATCCTCGCTTTCCTCGTCAGCCGGACGCTGCTGCGGGAATGGGTGGTCAGGAAGTTCGGCGGGCGGATGGAGGGGATCGACCGCGGCCTGCGGGAGAACGGGCTCTCCTACCTCCTCTTCCTGCGGCTGGTCCCTGCGTTCCCGTTCTTCCTGGTCAACCTCGCGTGCGGCGTCACGGGACTGCCGCTTCGGACCTACGCCCTGGGGACGCTGTTCGGCATCATGCCGGGTAGCCTGGTCTTCGTGAACGCGGGGGCGAGCCTCGCGGCGATCGAAACCGTGCGCCAGGTCGCATCCCCCCGGGTGCTGGGGTCGTTCGCCCTGCTGGGTCTGTTCGCCCTGTTGCCCACGATCATCAACGCCGTGAAGAAACGCCGGGAGGGGAGGAACCTCCCTTTCGACAGGAGCGTGAAATGACACGGGCAAATACGAAAGGGGCGGGGGAACGGATGTCGTCGGGAATCGTGTGGTCGCTCCTTCTTTCGGTAATGGTCGTTGGGTTGGGAGTCGCCCCCGCGGTCGCCGCCCCGAAGGCGGAACCGTGGCCGTTCTGGGCGGCGAACGAACCGGCCGGCCAGGTTCACGTGGATCACGCCCCGTGGGACCGGTTCCTGAAGAAATACGTCGTGACGAATCACCCATCCGGCATCAACCGGGTCCGGTACGCCTCCGTGTCGACGGACGACCGGAAAAGCCTGGACGCCTATATCCGGCATCTCCAGCAGGTGGAGGTGACGAAGCTCGATCGGTCCGGGCAGAAAGCGTACTGGATCAACCTGTACAACGCGTCGACGGTGAAGGTCGTCCTCGACCATTACCCCGTGAAGAGCATCCGTGATATCGGCATCTCCCCGGGACTTTTCAGCAGCGGCCCCTGGGGGGCGAAGCTTCTGACGATCCAGGGGGAGAGGGTGAGCCTCAACGACATCGAGCACCGGATCCTGCGGCCCTTGTGGAAGGACAACCGTGTTCACTACGCCGTGAATTGCGCGAGCCTCGGGTGCCCCAACCTTTCACCGGAAGCGTACACGCCGGAGAACACGGAAGCGCTCCTGGAGAAGGGGGCCAAGGAGTACGTGAATCACCCGAGGGGTGTACGGCTGGAAGGGGACCGGTTCCGACTATCCAGCATCTACGACTGGTTCCAGGCGGATTTCGGGGGCTCGGAGGAATCGGTGGTGCGTCATCTGCGAAAGGTCGCCGACCCCGGGCTCGCGGAGACGTTGAAGGGCTTCAAGGGGAAAATATCGTACGAGTACGACTGGCGGATCAACGAGCCGTAAGTGGATCGTTGATCCGGAGGAGGAAGGGTTGAACGCGCATTGGATGAACTGGGGGATTCTCATCGTCTTCGGAGTCGCGATGTACGTGATCTCTCCCCGCCTGCGGGGGAAGGACCCGGTGGAACAGTTCTTCGGGGGAAGGGACGAAGCCGGGAGAGAGGCCAGCGGCTTCTTCCTCACATCGAGCGTTCTCATCTCCTGCTTCAGCTCCATCGGGAAGCTGGTCTCGTTCGAGGTGCTTGCGGGGTGGAAGGTGGACAAGGTCTTCCTGGCGAGGGGGGCGATGGTCCTGTTGGGCCTGCTGGGGAACATGATGCTCTACGCGAAACCCGCCATTCTCTCCGCCACGACCGTGAGCGGCACGATGGTCATCGGGCTCACTCCCGTCTTCCTGCTGTCGGGATGGCGTCGCGCCGGCGCGGTCTCCTACCACGCGAGCGTCCTCCTGGGGCTGCTCTTCGGGCTGGGACTGAGTCTGAAGTGGTTCCATGGCGCCATCGGGGCGGGGAAGTACGGTAACCTTTTATGGGTGAACCTCGTCGGCATCTCCCTGTGTTTTGCGGTCTACCTGGCGGGCGCCTGGCTGCGGCCGGCCCCGGCGCGGGAGAGGTCTTGACGATGACGGCCCCGAACTGCCCGTTTCACGGACTCGACAGCCTGTGGATCCAGGTGGCGGGCCTTTCCTGCAACCTCCGATGCACGCACTGCTTCAATGCGTCCGGCCCGGGAAACCGGGAGTTGCCGGTCCTTTCGCGGGAGGATGTGCGAACCCTTCTCGATGAAGCGGAGGCGGCAGGGGTGCGGGACGTCGTCTTCACGGGCGGGGAGCCGTTACTGCACCCGGAGATGGCGGAGATCGCCGAGCCGTTCGTCCGGACGATCGAGACGGGGTGGTGGACGACCTGCCTCGAGATCCTGCCCGCGAAGGAACGCTCCCGGGGTTTGCATTGAGCGCTGGTGACGAGGAGGACACGATGCGAAAAGCGGTTCTGGCGTTCGTTTTTCTGGTTGTCGGATGGAATGCATGGGCGGGACCGGCGGGCTTGATCAGCAAGCCCAGTCGTTATTCCGTACTCGAGACGATGGATCGGCTGGTGGCCGTCCTCCATGCGAAGGGGATGACGGTTTTTGACCGGATCGACCACGCGGAAGCGGCGAAGAAGGCGGGCATTTCGATGCGGGCGAGCCAGCTCCTGATCTTCGGCAACCCGAAGGGGGGAACCCCGCTGATGGTCGCCGCGCCCACCGTGGCCATCGACCTGCCGTTCAAGGCGCTGGCATGGGAAGACGCGGACGGAAAGGTCTGGCTCGGCTACAATTCCCCGGCCTGGCTCAAGGAGCGGCACGGGATCCGGGGGAAGGACGACGCGATCGAGGGTCTGGAAAAAGCGTTCGATGCCATGACCGGAAAGGCCCTCGAATAGACGCCAGGTGCAGGTCTTCCCGAACGCCGCCGCCGGGAGGGCGCGATGGCCCTCCCGGACGGGTGGCGAAACGGCATCCCCCGATCGGTTATCGCTTTGCGTGTTTCGGGATGCCGTCGCTCGGGAGGCCGGCTTCCAGCGGCAGGCTGGCGTTCTTCGACCAGCCGATCCATGAGCTGTCGTAGTTGTGCAGCTTCTCGAGCGGCCAGCCGGAAAGATAGAGGGCGAAAAGGCCCTGGGTCGAGCGGACCCCGGACTGGCAGTAGAAGTACTGGTCCTTCTTCGGGTCGGCTCCAAGCTCGCGCAGAAGGGGTTGCATCTCGGCGGCGGTCAACCATTCGGCGGGGTTCTCCTTCGACTTGAAGAGGACCCATTCGCTGTACCGGCTTCCGGGGATCCGGCCCGCGCGGTACGCCCCCTTCTTCTGCTCCTCGCCGGTGAACTCCTTGATGCTGCGGTTGTCCCACAGTTGCGCTTCGGGGTGATTGCGTAGTTCCGCGACTTCGGGGGTGTCCACCCGCAGGCGCGGGAGGGCGACGGCGGCCAGGAAGTTTCCCGGCTCGACCGTTGTCCCGTCGGGCAGGGCCTCTACCGGGTAGCCGGCCGCCTTCCAGGAGAGGATGCCGCCGTCGAGGACACGCACGTCGGACTTCCCGTAATAGGTGAATGCCCACCAGAGGCGGGTCGCGTCGAACTTGTTCTCGTAGATGACCACCGTGGAGTCACGGTCGATCCCGAGACGCCTGGCCAGCAGGGTGAACGCGTCCGCGTCGAGGATATTTCCGGCGACGCCGTTCCGGAGTTCGGGGGGAGCGGCATACGCGGGCCGGTCCACCTGTCGGGCGCCGGGGATGTGCCCCGGAAGGTACTCAAGGTCGCTTTGTGCGGCAAGGATCACCAGCTTCGGGTCTTGGGCGTCGATCCGCTGCTTCAGCTCCTGAACGGTGATCAGCGCGTCTCCGCGGGGAAACCCCTTGTAGCCGGACGGACCGGCATCGGCAACGGTCGCTAGGGAAACCAGGATGGGCAGAGACGCCAGGAAGGCGCGCGTCGTGATCTTTTTCATGAACGATCTCCTTTCGGCACCTCATTCGTTCGTGCCATGACATATACTATAAGATCTATAGGTTATATCAAGTATTATTTTTCGAATGAATTTTTTGAATCGGCGAGCCCCGGATTTCCCCCGAATTGCCCGACCGCGCTTCCGTTGCGCGGGGAACGGGGTTGAAAAAAGAAGCATTACCGATAAAATTGATCTGCCGGTATAAAAAAGTTCAATGAATCGAAGGGAGGAACGCCGATGGGCCTGAAGGAGGAGCTCGCGGACTTCGACGCATCCCGGAACCGGCCGCCGGAGGTCAAGGCGATCATCCGCCGCGGGATCGACCACGTGAGGGGATCGGGAGCCGCCGGTCTCCGGATCGGGGAGCGCGCACCGGACTTTGCCCTTCCGAACCAGCGTGGCGAGAGGGTGAGGCTTTCCGAACGGTTGTCCCGGGGCCCGGTGGTCCTCAACTTCTACCGGGGGGTCTGGTGACCGTACTGCAACCTGGAGCTGGCAGCTCTGGCGAAGGAATTGCACGTGATCCGGTCGCTCGGCGCGGACCTTATGGCCATCAGCCCGGAACTTCCCGATAACACCCTGACGATGGCGGAGAAGCACGCGATCCCCATCGACATCCTGAGCGACGCGACGAGCGAGGTGCTCAAGAAGTATCGTCTCTGGTTCGCCGTGCCCGGGGAGATCAAGGCGCTGTACCTCGAGAAGTTCGGCCTGAACCTGGAGAAGTACAACGGCGCGGGACGGTGGGAGCTTCCTGTTCCCGCGACCTATGTGCTGGATCGGGACGGGATCGTCCGGGCGGGGGAGGCGGACCCGGACTACACCGTCCGGATGGAACCGGCGGAGGTCGTGGCTTCGATACGGAACATCGTGGGGGGCCTCTGATCCGCTTCGTCTTTCGTGTCGGGACAACACTTTACGTTGTGGATTGTAAGGATTTCCGCCGTGCCGCGACGGACGGACAGGGGGAAATAAAATAATGGAATGCGTGCGGCAGGTTCGATTCCCGGGAACGAACGCACATCGGAGGGAACGGGGATGAATCCATCATTGATAAGATTCCTCATCCTGTTTATCGTCGCGGTCCTTGGCCTTTTGTTCTTTTCGGCAACGGGGGGGGCGGCGAACCACATCCGCAGGGAAAGAGATATTCAACGGTCACGTTCTACGTGGCCTGATACGACGTGGGGAAAGCGGCCCTGGAGGGGCTGCACGGCGTGAAAAACGTCGAAAAAGGCTTCCGCGGCGCGAGGGAGATCAACACGGTTACCTTCGACCCCGCGGAGATCACGGCGGCAAGGATGGGGAAAGCGGCCCTGGAGGGGCTGCACGGCGTGAAAAACGTCGAAAAAGGCTTCCGCGGCGCGAGGGAGATCAACACGGTTACCTTCGACCCCGCGGAGATCACGGCGGCAAGGATGGTGGAAGCGCTGACCCGGGCGGGAACCTACCGGGGAACGGCCAAGTAAGTGGAGGGGGCACCGATGAAGAGGACAACGCTCTTGTTCTGGCGCGGTCAAAGGCCACTCTTCTACGGAATGATCGTTGCGGGGTTTATCGCGGCGTACGAGTTGCTGCGCTAACGGGAATGGCATAATGTCAAAGACCCGGCGGCGTCCGCGGGTCAGCTTACGGGAACGGGAGGTCTGGAATGGAGACGTATTACGATCCCGCGGATCTCGCGAAGTTCGGCGAGATCGGCAAGGACGCGCCGGAACTGGCGAAGAAGTTCTTCGACTACTACACGGAGGTATTCAAGGAGGGGGAGCTCACCGAGCGGGAGAAGGCGCTGATCGCGCTGGGGGTGGCCCACGCGGTCCAGTGTCCCTACTGCATCGACGCGTACACCCGCGCGTCGCTTGAGAAAGGGTCGAACCTGGCCGAGATGACCGAGGCGGTCCACGTGGCGGCGGCGATCCGGGGCGGAGC
>Ga0209212_1005320_pt1 | contig 15408 bp, 10 predicted proteins | sample RifGroC2_FD_183996 | JGI IMG/M metagenome (GOLD analysis project Ga0209212, IMG submission 183996) | Groundwater microbial communities from Rifle, Colorado, USA - Groundwater C2 (SPAdes) (version 2) | ecosystem: Environmental > Aquatic > Deep subsurface > Groundwater | place: Rifle, Colorado... | reverse complement strand
GCGCCAGGGCATCGCCGGCATTTTCCGGTTTGGGCAATACGATATAGGCCACGCGCTGCCCGGCTTGGCTGATGATGATTTCCAGTTCGTCGCGCCAGAATGGATGCCTGACGTCATGGATGCGGATACCGATGCGGCCGAAGCGGTTTTCTCCGGACTGGATCAGTTCGGCGATCATGGCCGCATGCTCCCGCTCCTTGCCTGCGGGGGCGCCGTCCTCGCAGTCGGCGGTGATGTCGAAGATAGGCTGCTCATTGACCGATAATTCGGCTTGAATCTGGAGCGCCTTGTGCAGCAGCTTTTCGCTGCCGGCAAAATGCTCGCACGCGGCAAGCCGGGGAAACGGGCGGCTGCCCGCGTAGAGTATGTCGGATGGGTGGAGGAGGTTTTTCATGGTTATGTTGTAACCAACTGTTGGGATGAACACACCCCCTTCTCCCGCAGGCGGGAGAGGGAGTTGTTCAGTGCGTAGTTCTTCCACGTGTGCAAACCCCGGAAAACTTTTGGTCGGACACCCGAATGAAACCGTTTGCGCACCCTACAAAAATTGCGCCCCTGCTTGGCACGGATTTACTGGATTTCGACCAGGGTTTCGTCCGGCGCCACGCTGTCGCCCTTCTTGACATGGACGCTGATAACAACGCCGTCTATGGGCGCCTGGATTTCGTTTTCCATCTTCATGGCTTCAATGACCAGTATGCCATCGCCTGCCTCGACTTTGTCCCCGACCTTGACCTTGACGTCGATAATCGTGCCGGGCATGGCGGTCGCTATGCAGCCCTGGTGGGACGGACGCGGGCGCTCGGTGCCTGATGCCGGAGCGGCGGGTTTTTTCTTGCCGTTACCCTTGCCGCCGGAAACCTCGATTTCATTCAGGGTTTCGACGATGACTTCTTCCGAAATGCCGTCGACGGAAACGTAGAACGGGCGTTGGGTTTCCCCGTGGTGTCCGCTGCCGGTGAGTTTGATATGGAAGGTTTCACCATGCAGCGTCACCTTGAATTCGTTGGGCGCGTAACGTTCGGATGAAGTGGCGGCAGCCTCCCTGGTCAGCAAGGGTTCAGGCTTGAGCGTGTCGGCATTGCGTTCCTGCAGGAAGGTTTTTGCCAGATCCGGGAACATCGCGTAAGTGAGGACATCTTCCTCGCTTTGGGCAAAGGTTTCGCTTTCGATTTTGAGCTTGTTCATCTCATCTTCGATCAGATCCGCCGGGCGGCAAGTCACGACTTCCACATCTCCAACCGCAAGTTTTTTGACTTGCTCGTTGACCTTGCCCGGTGCCTTGCCATAGTGGCCGAGCAGATAATTCTTGACTTCATTGGTGACCGATTTGTAGCGCCCGCCGGTCAGTACATTCATGACCGCCTGTGTGCCGACGATTTGCGAGGTTGGAGTAACCAGCGGCGGGTAGCCCAGGTCTTCGCGCACCCGCGGGATTTCGGCGAGCACTTCGTTCATGCGGTTGAGCGCACCCAGTTCCTTGAGCTGGTTGGACAGGTTGGAAATCATGCCGCCCGGCACATGGTTCACTAGTACGCGTGTATCCACACCGGTAAAGGCGCACTCGTACTGCCAGTACTTCTGGCGCACCTCATAGAAATAGGCAGTGACTTCCTGTAGTTTGGCCAAGTCCAGGCCGGTGTCGTATTTCGTGCCTTGCAGCGCGGCAACGATGCTCTCAGTCGAGGAATGGCTCGCGCCTTCGCCGAAGGAGGAATTGCAGGTGTCCAGCATCGTGGCGCCCGCTTCCACGCCCTTGAGGAAGCACATCGCAGACAAACCGGAGGTGGAGTGGCTGTGCAAATGTATCGGCAGAGCAACGGCTGCGCGTATCGCCGTTACCAGTTCGGTGGTGGCGTAAGGCGTAAGCAGACCGGCCATATCCTTGATGCAGATAGTATCGCAGCCCATGGCTTCCAGTTCGCGGGCCAGTTCGACGAACTGGGGGATGCCATGCACCGGGCTGGTGGTATAGCTGATGCAGCCTTCGGCATGTTTGCCGGCTTTTTTCACCGCTTCGATGGAAACGCGCAAATTGCGCAGGTCGTTCATCGCATCGAAAACGCGGAACACGTCCACGCCGTTGTTCGCGGACTTGCCGACAAATGCGCGCACCACATCATCGGAATAGTGGCGGTAGCCGAGCAGGTTCTGGCCGCGCAACAGCATCTGGATGCGGCTGTTCGGCAATGCCCTGCGCAGTTTCTTGAGACGCTCCCACGGGTCTTCTTTCAGGAAACGCACGCAGGAATCGAAGGTCGCGCCTCCCCAGGCTTCCAGCGACCATAAGCCGATGTCATCCAGCTTGGGACAGATAGGCAGCATGTCTTCGGTGCGCATGCGCGTCGCGATCACGGATTGATGGCCGTCGCGCAGGACCAGTTCGGAAATAAGGATTTTTGCCATGTGGTTAACTTGATTAAATTTTACGGTTGATTAAATGCCTTCGTGTGCCGCTATCGCGGCTGAAATGGCTGCGGCCCTTAGTTCCGGCGGGATTTTGGTGGTGTAATCGACCAACTCCGGATGAGACTCCACAAAACCGGTGTTGAAGTCCGCATTCCTGAAGTCGGGGTGTTTCAATATTTCCTGATAATACGGGATGGTTGTCTTGACGCCATAGATCACCATATCGTTAAGCGCGCGACGGCCGCGATCGACGACTCCGTCCCAGGTGAGCGCCCAGACGGTGAGCTTGGCGCACATGGAATCGAAATAGGGCGGGATCTCATAGCCGCTGTACATGGCGGCGTCGATGCGCACGCCGGGGCCGCCCGGTGCATAGTAACGAGTGATCTTGCCAAAACTCGGCAAAAAGCCATTCTTGGGGTCTTCCGCATTGATGCGAAACTCTATGGCGTAGCCGCGAAATCGGACGTCTTCCTGTTTGTATTGCAACTCGAGGCCATTGGCGATGCGAATTTGCTCCTGCACGATGTCGATGCCGGTAATGGTTTCCGTCACGGTGTGTTCAACCTGGATGCGGGTGTTCATTTCCATGAAATAGAAATTGTTGTCCTGGTCGAGCAGGAATTCGACCGTGCCCGCATTTTCATAGCCCACGGCAAGGCTGGCCTTGACGGCCAGATTGCCGATGTATTCACGCTGTGCCTGGGTGATCTGCGGCGAGGGGGCAATCTCGATCAGCTTCTGGTTGCGGCGCTGGATGGAGCAGTCGCGCTCGAACAAATGAATCACGTTGCCATGGCTGTCGCCCAGCACCTGCACTTCGATGTGCCGCGGGTTGACCACGCATTTTTCCAGGAAGACTTCCGGCTGGCCAAAAGCCTTGCTGGCTTCCGAGATCACGCGCTCATAGTTGCTGAGGAGGTCTTTGTCGCTGTCGCAACGGCGAATGCCGCGTCCGCCGCCGCCATTGGTGGCCTTGAGCATGATGGGGTAGCCGATCTTGTTGGCCAGCATGCGCGCTTCCTCAACATCGGCGAGATTGCCGTCGCTGCCCGGCACGCATGGGATGCCGGCGGCGATCATCGCGTTGCGCGCCTGGACTTTGTCGCCCATCTGGCGGATGACGTCCGCGTTCGGGCCGATGAATTTAATGCCACGGCGCGCGCAAATTTCCGCCAGCTCGGGGTTCTCCGCAAGGAAACCATAGCCCGGATGCAGCGCATCGCACCCCGAGGTGACGGCCAGATTGACGATGTTGTGCGCGTTGAGATAGCCGGTGACCGGTTCGGAGCCGATGTGGTAGGCCTCGTCCGCTTTTTTTACATGCAGCGCATGACGGTCGGCATCCGTGTAGATGGCGACCGATTTGATGCCCATTTCCGAGCAGGCGCGCACAATGCGGACGGCAATTTCACCGCGGTTGGCGACGAGTATTTTTTTAATCACGAATTATCCTGAATTAGGCGAGACGATGGTTTTTTTGCAAGTTTCTGCGAGTCGCTAAATTGGAACATTATAGCGGTATCGCACTATCGTGCTCAATGGTAATTCTGGTAAAGCACAATCGAGCACCGCAATCAGGAAGAGAAAACCGCGCCATATCGTAATGTTAAAGAATGCCTGCGGCTAATTTTCGGAAGCGATTCTCTTGTGGTTGGAAAACCGCTCGTATATTTTTCTGGCCTTGAACAGCTCAAATAAATAAGGGTCGATTTCTTGGCGTTTTACGCTGTTTTCCATTATTTCCAAAGTCTTGGCGAGCGTCATCTGCTTTTTGTAAGGCCGGTCGGCAGCCGTGAGTGCTTCGAAAAGGTCGGCCATTGCTATGATTCTTGTCTGCAATGCAATCTGATTCTTGGAGATATGCAGCGGATACCCTTTGCCATCCAGCTTTTCATGATGGCCGCCGGCATAGAGCGGAACATTCTTGAGTTTTTCCGTAAAAGGTATCTGGTTAAGCAGACGAATAGTGACATTCACATGGTTGTGCATAATTTCAATTTCATCTGCCGTGAGGCTTCCACGCCTTATTGACAGGTTCAGGAACTCGTCATCGGTCAAGAGCGAAGTCGCTTCGCCGTTCAGGAACACACGCTTCGCATGCACTTGCTGGAGTCGCGCCAATTTTTCGTCGCTCATGAATTCTTCCGGGTTGTTGGCCTCCATGATGATCTTAAGGTCTTCTTCAAGGCTCTTTAACTGAGCTTGCAGGCCAGTATCCAGCTCATTAATCCCGGCGACAGGGGTGCCGTTTTCCATCAGGCGGATCTTTTCGGTCAATGCCTCGGCGGTCAGTGCAGCGCGAACATAGCGGAAGCGCTCTTCCACATAGGCAATCCGGTCGAAGATTTTTTCCAGCTTGCGGCCTTTCTCTACCACGTACTCTGGCGAAGTAATCTTGCCGACATCATGCAAAAGCGCCGCGATTCTGATTTCGTTGAGCTCATCATCGGAAAAAATGATGTCGCCAAATACGCCCTCATTCGAGGCATTTATTTCCTTGGCCAGTTCCATGGTAATCAGGGCAACCCGGTTGATGTGCCCTCTGGTAGTCGGACTCTTTTCGTCTATCGCAGAAGCCAGAACCTCGACAATCGCTTCGAAGAGATTTTCCATCTCGTGGAACAGCTTCTGGTTGTTAATCGCAAGTGCCGCCTGCAAGGCCAGGGAATGCAATATCCCCTCCCGTTTCAGGTTGAACTCCTGTACCGCGCCCGTAAGCGGGTGGGTGGCATTGACCAGTTGAACCACCCCCATCAAATCATGGCCATGATGCAGCATCGGCAGCACAAGCATAGATTGGCTCTTGCACCCGGTTGCCGCATCGATAGACTGGATAGCGGCCAAGTCGTCATTTTTTGTAATGGAAACACCATCGATACAGACCAATTGTTTGGATTTTGCGGCCAAAACGACCGGGTGCGACTGGGATAGAGTCAAATGAGCGATGTCAATTTCTTCCGCGCTGTAATTGGTGACATCCCGCGACAAAATCTGTAAGCCGGTGCAAACCAGCTTGTCTTGCTCCATTATCCACAACAGGCCGCAATCGGCATTGGATAAACGCATGGCATGAGCGAGGATTACCTCCACCAACTTCTTCGATTGTTTCTCCGACGAAAGTGCGGTTCCCATAACGGTCATCTGGTCAACCACGCTCTCCAGCTCATTGACCATATTGTCCAGATCGATGAGCAATTGCCGGTTTTCATCTTGGATGCGTTTTTTTTCCAGAGCTTTATCCACGGCCAGCACAACCGTTTCTTGGATATTTTCGTCCTTGACGAGATAATCGTTTGCGCCGCTGTGAAGTGCTTCAATGGCGATCGCAATTTCGTTGTTTCCGGTAATCACCACAACCGGAACTTCCGACCCCTCCTGGCGAAGTTCCTTGATCAGGGATAGCCCGTCCATTACCGGCATATTTATGTCAGAAAGGATCAAACCGATATCCGCGTTTTGCCGGTATAGCTCAAGGGCGGCCTGACCGTTTTCGGCCGAGACCACCTCGTATTTTTCGGAAGCCAGAAGAATTTCGGATAAAAGCTCCCTGATCAGTAAGTCATCATCCACGACGAGAATTTTTATCATTTTTGCCAAGCCTTTCAGGCTGCTAAACAGGCGCCGAAACGTCAAGCAACGTCTGGACGGTATCAAGCAGGTTTGATTGATCGAAACTTCCCTTTACAATGTAGGCGTTTGCGCCTGCCTGGACACCTTTGCGTTTATCTTCATCGCGGTCGCGCGAACTGACGATGATTATCGGCGTATATTTGTAATCATCTTCCTTGCGAAGTTTTTCTGTCAGCGAGAAGCCGTCCATAATCGGCATTTCCACGTCCGTAACGATAAGGTCGTAATTAAAGCTTTGTGCTTTTTCGTATGCCTCCATCCCGTCCGCCGCCACGCTCACTATGTAACCGTAGGACTCAAGAATGCTCTTTTCAATTTCGCGGGTGTTTATGGAGTCATCAACCACAAGTATATTTATTTTCCTCGCGCCACTGTTGTCGGTTGCCGGTGTGAATGCCGCTCCATTCACGTTCTTGGAGGCGGAGAAAAGGTGCGGTGTATTCAACACCAATGCGATCTCGTTCTTGCCGGTGAGTGCAACGCCGGATACCAGAGGCACATGCTTTAGGTGAGTCGGTAACGGTTTGATTTCCATGTCTTCCTCGTTGATCATGGAATCCACGACTACGGCCAGTTTCTTGCCGGAGGCGGTCAGTACAACCAGGTTCAGATCGTCGGCCGAGTCAGTGTTTTTACCGGGCAGGCCGACAAGCGCGGATAATTCTACCAATGGCACCAGTTGTTCACGGAGGCGGATAGCTTTTTTATCTACGACAGCGATGACTTCGGTTTTTTTGAGTTTCATTACCTCTTCTACAGAGCTCACCATTATTCCAAAAACCATATCACCCAATGAAACAAGAAACACCCTCATCATCGCAAGCGTGAGCGGCAATGTTATGTGAAAGTCCGTGCTTTTCCCGGTTTCGGTAGTGACGGATATTGAACCTTTTAATTTTTCAACTATGTTTTGCCGCACGACATCCATTCCCACTCCGCGCCCGGAGATGTCGGTTATAAAATTGCTTGTGCTGAAACCCGGTCTGAATATAAGGTTTATTACATCGTGTTCGGGCATTTGGTTTAGTGCCTCTGGAGTATAAATCCGCTTGTCAATTGCCTTTTGCCGAACCTTGTCCAGCGGAATACCCCCACCGTCGTCCGAAACGTGAACGAATACGCTACCCCCTTCATAGCCGGCGGCGATGCTTATATTTCCGGTTTCTGGCTTGCCGGATCCTTTGCGTTGCTCGGCGGACTCAATTCCGTGATCAATGCAATTTCTAATCATGTGCATCAACGGATCACCGATATTCTCGATGACTTTTTTGTCAAGCTCCGTTTCGCCGCCGGTAATTTTTAAATCTATTGTTTTATTGCATGAAACGGCAATGTCCCGCGCATAACGCGGGAACGTGTCAAGAATTGTGGAAATGGGCAGCATCCTCAGGCGTGATCCCCTATCAATTAACTGGTCGGTTAATATGGATTGGTAAGCGACATCGTTTTTATATTCCACCCAAAACTGCTTGATGCTGTTTACAGAGGTTGCAAGGGCTGCTTTTGTCACCTCGTATGCATTTTGTTCATGAATGTTTTTGTTGATATTTTCGGGCAGCGCCTCAATTGTGCCTCGCAGGTTTTTGAGAATGGATTCCAGCGTATTCCCATGTTCCCGAAGGCGGCTTTGGCTGGAAATTATCTCACCCATAATTTTGATGGATTCGTCGAGCTTGGAGGCGCTTATCCTCAAGGTCTCGTCCGTTTTGGCCGCAGCCTCTTTCTGCGTCGCCGGGACGGCTGCATATGGCTTGTTTGGGCTGAAGGAGAGGGGCGGTTCAGCCTGTGTCGCACTGAGGGGAATGGGGGAAGGTTGGTCGAATGAGGTTTGTTCCGTAACGGCAATGCTTTTTTGCGGTTCCTCTCCTTTGAGAACGGCGGCAAGTGATTTCAGAACGGGCTCGTGATCGAAACCGGCATCGTTTTTTGACTGGCGCACATCGATAAGCGCCGCAGAAATAACGTCAATGGTGTTAAACAGCACACTGAACTGCGCCTGTGTAAGCTTTAACTCGCCTTTTTTAACCGTCTCAAGTGCGTCTTCGAGTATATGGGCCACTGCGCTTATTTTGGAAAGACCAAGCATCCTGCCCGACCCCTTGATTGTATGAGCGGACCTGAAGATCAGATTTATCGTTTCAGTGTCGCCCTGGGTTTTTTCAAGGGTCACCAGGCCGTCACTAATTTTTTGTAGGTGTTCGGTCGCTTCGTCGCAAAACCTGCCGATGTATTTTGTCTTGTCAATTTTCATGTAAGTCTCGGCGTTTTCTGAAGCCCGCGGGATATTTTATCAATATTAAATCTACAGAGCCTGGCGATCTGGTTGGTTGGGAAAGCTAACAGAAAAAAAGTAAGTTCATGTCCCGATTCGCCGTTTTTTTCGAGAATAGAAGCGACGATCCCATACTCGTATGCTGCACCCCGCAGGTCGTCCTTTTGATAATAAAGCTCGGCAAGATAGAAATGGGCGAGCCAGCACTGGGGCTTAATGAAAACGGCCTTTTTAAATAGCCGGATCGCCTCGTCGTCCAGTTCTTTGGTCTTTTCGATAATCCCTACAAGCAGAAGTCCCTCAATATCCCATTCGTCAATAGCCAACAGGGTTCTCACCGCTTCCTCTGCCAGGCTGATATTTTGCATGTTTAAAAGTATGCTCGCTTTAAGCGAATACACTTTTTTAAAACTGCTGTCCTTCTCAAGAATGGATTTAATTGCAAGCAACGCTGCCGGATATTCTTTGCCAATTGCCAGAGAAAGGGCATCTTCAAACATCGCGTGGGATTCTCTTCGGTCTTCTTCCCTATGCGGAGCTATCGGCTTGGCGGAAGCGGAAAGTTTGGCAGGTGCATTAGGGGATTCTTTCGCACTCTTAACAATGGTATGCCGCGCTGGTGTCGGAGTTCTTTCCGGCAAGGCAACCGGGCGCGCTCGATGCTCCTCAAGCGGAAGCTCTATTCTTTTCCGATAAACAAAGGCGTTGTCCATTTCCTGCAAGAAAAGAATCCCAAGGTTATGAAAATAAGTTTCGGAGGATGCAAGAAAGAGATAACCGTCGTTTACCAGCAATTTGGATAGATTCCTGAATATCTTCTTTTGCGCGTCCGCAGAAAAGTAAATGGAGACATTCCTATAAAAAATGATGTCCATAGAGCTTAGTTGAGCTGGGTATTGGTTGTCGAAGAGATTCAAGACCTGGAATTCAACCACCTTTTTTAAAAGACCTGAAACCTCGTAAGACCTCTGGGCAGCATCGGCCTTTGGAGTGAAATATTTCTCACGAATTTGCGAATTGGTTCCCCTGAATGAATGACTTTTGTATATCCCGGCGCGTGCGGCATTTATGACGTTATTGTCAATATCCACTCCAAACACCTCTATCCTGTCCAAAATTGAGGCGCCATATTTTTCAACCAGCGAGATGACGATTGAAAACGGTTCTTCTCCGGTGGAACAGCCTGCGCTCAAGAAGCGCACTTTCTTGCCTGGCGGTTTGAGCCGCAAAATTTCCGGGAAAATTGTCTCTGTCAAAGCCTTGAAGTGGGATGGCTCACGTAAAAAATAGGTTTCGTTGACCGTGATAAGGTCTATCAGGATGTCCAACTCGCTTTTGTTCTCGATGATTTTCGAGTGGTATTGTTTTATGGAGTCGGATCCAATAGTCTCCATCCGTTTTCTGATGGAAGATTCGAGAGAAAATATATAGTCGTCGCGAAAATGTATCCCTGTCTTTTCGCGGATCAATTCCCTCATCAATAACAGGTCATTCACTTTTAGGCTCTCTTTTCGTTCCATGGTACGAGCAATGCCCCGAAAATGGCTTTCCCGATTTCAACCAATGGTAGGACGTGATCGGCGTACCCTTTCGCGGCCGCCACAGCCGGCATCCCAAAAATTATGGAGGATTCTTCATCCTGAGCTATTGTCATGCCTCCCTTTTGGTGGATAAAACCCAGCCCCTCCGCACCGTCTTCCCCCATTCCGGTAAGTATGACTCCGATGCTCCTGTCCCCGTATACCTCGCCGACGGATGACAAAAGCAGGTTGCACGAAGGGTGATAAATCTCTCCCGGCATTCTTTCCGTAGCCATTACCTTTTTGGCTGCGGAAACTCTTATGTTTTTCCCGGGAGGGGCAAAATAAACTGTGCCTGGGCATAGACTCTCGCCATCAACGGCAATCTTTACCTTCAAGGATATGGACGAGGCAAGCCATTCAACAAAGCTGATGACAAACCCATCGTCTAAATGCTGTGCCACTACCACGGGTACGGAACAGCCTCCTTTAAATGCCGACAACACGGATACAAGCGCCCCAGGCCCGCCCGTACTGCTGGCAATGGCGACAATATCGTATTTTCCGTTTTTTTTGGACTCCGGAGCGGGATGGGCAGACGGCCTTTGCACTGTTGCGGCAGATTTGGGGATGAAAAGACGGGGAGCAGATTTCAAATGCCGTATTACCTTAACCTTGGATAGCATCCTCAACTTTGAGGCGTATTCGCCTGAGTTGTTTTCATCTATATCCCTCTTAAGATAAATATCAAGCGCACCTTTTGAAACTGCCAAGAATGCGATTTTGGAAGAGTCAAAATCCGTTACAACCAAAATTGGAACCGGGTTTTCGGACATGATGATCTCTATGGCCTCCAACCCCTCCATTTCGGGCATTCTTATGTCCATCGAAATTACGTCCGGCCTTAGCTCTTTAGCAAGGCGCACTGCTTCGATACCGTTTTTGGCTAACCCCACAATTTTTATACCAGCTTCGCCCGACAATAGGTCAACGAGTATTTCTCTCATCAACGGGCTATCGTCCACAATCAATACTTTAATGGTAATTTTCGTGTCCTCTCTATATGGCAGGCATCAAAAGTGCATCTAAAAATTTAGAGTTAGCCCAATTGCCACACCCCATTGCCCCGCAAGGGGATGCCAGTTCTTTCCACAATCCAAACCCCCGGTAAATTTTTGTTGAAGCCCACAAGTGCCATCACACTGAAATCAAACGGAAGCATTCCTGCCTCGGATTTCCAGGCAAAGTCCGGCCAAGTCCAATAAAAATCCTATTTCACCTTGATAAATAAAACTTCCCCAAAGAGACTTAAAGGTTTTTAATTTTTCGACGATTGCAGGCAGAGGCCGTATGTCGTCAATGGGCATATTCACAATATCTTCTGGATCTTCCGCCAGGAATCCCCATTCTGACCCGCTGGGTGATTTTTCTTTTAGTCGGATAACTTTCCAGTTACCCTGCAAATCAGACGGCTCCCCAAAAAAATCGTCCAATCGCGTTGATTCTTCTCCGGTGGCGGTATCCTCTTCCGGCGTGAACACTCCTCCTACCTGGCGGAGTTCGGCACCAAACAATACCCCGTTTATACGGAACAACATTAATTCCAGCTGTTCCATGCGTTGGGGCGTATTCCCCATTAGAGGCCTTCCATTTTCTGGAATACCTTTGCCAAATCGAGAATGGTGACGCTTTTATCCCGATATGTCGCTATCCCGGAAATTAAATCACGCCTGGAATCGTCAATCGTTCCGATTGGAGCGCCTATACTGCTCTTGAGTAGTTCCACCACATCTACCACAGCTCCAACCATGATTCCGGTTTTTACGTCGTTTTTTTCGGCGATAAGAATCCTTTTGTTCGGCGTATCCGGCTCCTTGGGAAGAGAGAGCAACAGGTTGAAATCAATGACGGATTCCACGTCTCCCCTTATGTTGACCAGCCCGAGCAAAAACGGGGGAGTGCCGGGAATTGGGGTTATTTTTCCAGGGTAAAGTATCTCCTTGATGTCCTCCCCGCTGATGGCGTAATAGGCTCCAAGGAGGGTAAACAAAACAAGCTGGATCGTATCCTCGTTCACATCCACTATTTGGGTGGCGGAAAGCCTTTCGCGCACTGCACCCAAAATTTCGTCGTTACGCGATGCGGGGTTTTGGCCTTGTTCCATTGCTTTCATTTTCTCCGGATATTGCTTCTATCACCAAGCGTTTAGAGGCACCAATCTATTTTGGCTAATTCCTTTAATTGCTTTCTTTTTGAGGCAATTCGACAGAGCCTCAAACCGGCAATGCTTTCTTGTTTTCCATTTTGAATTTGCTCAGCACCTCTTGCAGGGTGTTTGCCATGTCGCCCATGGCAACAGCGGACGAGGATGTCTGGTGTATCGCGGTGGAGGATTGGTGCAACCCTTGGTCTATTTCCTTAAGTGCAGTAAGAATCTGGCCGGAAGCCGTCTTTTGCTGTTGGGTTGAAAACGAAATTTGGATGGCTGATTCGGTGGATGACTTCGTCCCGGCCACAATGTTCACCGATAACGAGCCGGTTTGCCGCCTTTTGTATCTCGTCTATTTTGCCTTGTATTTCGCCAGTTGACTCCATGACGTTATCGGCAAGCCTCCGGATTTCCCCGGCGACCACGCTAAACCGTTTTCCAGCCTCACCGGCGCTGGAGGCCTCTATTGCGGCGTTGAAGGCGATCATCTTGGTCTGGTCGGCGATGTTGTTGATGATGCCCATTATTTTGCCGATTTCCTTGGACTTGCGGTCAAGCTCCAGGATTTCATGGATGCTGTTTTTGTTGTCGGTCTCAATCTCGTCCATCTTTGTCTTTAACGAACCAAGCGATTCGACGCTCCGGTCGGTTTCTGCAAGCATATTTTTGGAAAGTTGGGCAACCGAATTGGCGCTGTCTGCTATCTGGGAACTGGAGGCAGAAAACTCTTCCATTGTGGTGGTGATTTCCGTCAGGGAAGCGGATTGCTCGGTGGTGATGGACGCCTGTTCGTTAACCGCAGCAGCAATTTCAGACGCCGAGGTTCTGACCTTGTAAGTTAGGCTATCCAACACACCACTCAAGTTTCGCAGATCTCTTATTACATATACCGAAAGGAGAGCCGTAGTGACGATAATCAGCAGGCCTATTATCAACCCGACGATACGCGACTTGTCTGTCTCACTCCTGGTTTTTTCAACAGCGGTGTTCATTTCATCCAGTTGTGCCTTGATAAACGGTGCCAACGATTTCTGCAATGACAGGCTGGTTTTGTCGAAATCCGGCATCAACTTGTTTCCCATGGACGGCCCGCCATCAATATAGGTGTGCGCCAGCTTGACCCCATTGGTATAAAAGGTGTTGAAGTCGGCCCTGATCAGCTTGCAGTTTTCCAAGCCCTTCATATCCCCTTCGGCGGCATACATCTGCTCAAACTTTGCAAGATCAGCAAGAAAATTGTTGTAGTGTGTTTCGGCATCCTTGAGTCCAGTATTCAAGCCATCCATGGCGCGCGTTGCAGAAATGTCTGACAGAAATTGCTGGACTTGAGCAACGTTCATTTCCATATCCTTGGCAGTCAGGGCAAAAGCGACACTTTCATCCCTGACATGCTTCATCTGATCGGAAACTCCTACCATCACAAACTGTAGCCATATTCCGAACGCAAAAAACATCAGTATCGGAACCGAAAATCCTAAAATTATCTTTGTGCCAATTTTCATAACATTGCCCTCTTTCGCGTGGTGTGTATTTAATACTGATAAATTAATATCGCCGCATAACGGGAAGTTTGCAGCCCGCCTTACGAATCTCTTTCAATAAGGCAAGACCATCAATCTTTGGCATATGGGCATCGGAGATAGCCAAGCGAACCGCCGGGTCTCGCCAAAAAGCGCCACTCCATTCGCCGCATCGCGCGATCTTGATATGGCATATTATCCCAAATTACCTATTAAACGCAGGGAGAGCCTTGTCCAATGACAGGTGAGCCTGAATGAGAGGGTATTTCCACTGTGAGGTGAGCTTGGGGGGCGAAAGTTGGGATCATGGCGGCATAACGTGATTTTACATACCCAAGGACTGCATAGCTGCGCCGGTTGCCAGGCAGGGGCATCTCCTGCTCCAGCCTGTGATGCAGTCCCAAACCCTGCTTGAACTCACAGAGCAGCGCCAACCCCGCATTTGCCGTCAGCATCTCTTCCGTCACTGTTGCCTTGAATGGAAGTACGGTCGTCCTCATTGCACCGCCTCTTTTTGCCGCCCAATAGGGGGCGTCTCGATAACCTCAACTCTGCCGGATCGCAGGACAGGCGGGCATTTCAATTCATCTGTAAAAATTTAATCGCGGGATTTGTGCTTCATGCTAACAGATAAAATACCGAATGATGTGTAGTATTATGTCAGGCGTTATCGATGGCAGTTTGAAGATAGTGGCAAGGCTGGACGAGTCCCTGAAAAATGAATGGATCACCCAATTGCCCTTCAAGAAGGGTGCTGATATACCGTGTGCTTACTGGGTTGTTTGTAAAACGCGAAGAACGGCAAGCCGCGTAGTGGTTGTACGTAAAAAATTTCGCAGTGTAAATAGTTGAGATAGAATACGCATTTTTAGGCTTGCTGGATTTGCTGGGCACTGGTGAGTTGTGCCTCCTGTTGGCGTTTTGGTTGATATAAAGATTCTGGTTGCGGCATCACGTTCGCCTGCGGCGAATTGGGCTTTCTCTGAAACTTGCGTTTTACTCGGTCGGCCGCATGAATTGCGCCGCGCCGCCACAAAACTTCGCGCCCGCCAGCGGGCTATATCAATCAAGATGGCTTCGCAGGGACGGGCTGCTTCATCGCCCAGTTCGCAATCGGGGTAAGCAGGGATGCGCGGCTATATCGCGCAACTCGCAAAACCTGTGCAACCAATCACGCGGATTTGCCTCGAAGAGGTTCTTGTTGCCCTTTGGGTATGAAATATTCGGGTTAAAACCCACAAGTTATTTCCGGGCAACCGGGCACAATTATTATTGACTGAAGGAGTTTTTTGATGCATCAAGCGCAAATGGTTACGATCGACGGGAATGAAGCCGCCGCCTATATTGCCCACCTGACCAACGAGGTGATCGCAATTTACCCGATTACCCCTTCATCGCCGATGGGAGAATACTCCGATATCTGGTCGGCCCAGGGCACCAAAAACCTGTGGGGCACGGTTCCCGATGTGATCACGATGCAGAGCGAAGGCGGTGCCGCCGGCACGGTGCACGGCGCGTTGCAGACCGGTTCGCTGACGACCACTTTCACCGCCTCGCAGGGGTTGCTGCTGATGATCCCCAACATGTACAAGATCGCCGGCGAGTTGACGCCATTTGTCATGCATGTGGCGGCGCGTTCCTTGGCGGCCCAGGGGCTGTCAATTTTCGGCGACCACAGCGACGTGATGTCGGCGCGTTCGACCGGTTTTGCCTTTCTCGCCTCCAATACGGTGCAGGAAGCGATGGATATGGCGCTGATCGCCCAGGCCGCGACGCTCGAAGCGCGTGTGCCGATCCTGCATTTCTTCGATGGTTTCCGCACTTCCCACGAGGTGGCCAAGGTCG
>Ga0209212_1005317_pt1 | contig 15411 bp, 11 predicted proteins | sample RifGroC2_FD_183996 | JGI IMG/M metagenome (GOLD analysis project Ga0209212, IMG submission 183996) | Groundwater microbial communities from Rifle, Colorado, USA - Groundwater C2 (SPAdes) (version 2) | ecosystem: Environmental > Aquatic > Deep subsurface > Groundwater | place: Rifle, Colorado... | reverse complement strand
GGGGGAAACCTGCAAAGAAAATAAGGAGAGGCCAGGGCCAGTAGCGGCTTTCCTCGAGATGGACGCCGCCCCTGGCCCTGGCCCCCCTTAACTGCCCCCGCCCAAATTAAGGTACGGCAGAATTACCCACCCGGGAACGCAGAAAACAGCGGAAATAGCCTTTTCCAACGCGACACGCCCTTGTCGGGTTCGTCTGCTACACTTTATATACAGGAAAAGCCATAATATTATTAGGTTAAGGGGAGATATCATGCCGGCAAATGACTTTTATTCAAGCCAGAGCGACATCACAGCAGCCAAGATAAAACTCTATCAGGGCTACATTGGGACATACCTGATCAAAGTCTTAATGAAATTCGGCAAATGCGCCGTTGCCGATCTCTTCTGCGGCCCCGGCAAAAATGGGGCTGAGAACGGTAGTCCGCTGGTCTTGCTCGAACAAGCCGAGAAGATGCTTTCGTCGGAGGTGTTAAAGGTAAAACATCCGAATCCGGAAGTATCCATCCTTTTCAACGATATTGAACCTGACCACATTGCCAACCTTGCGGTTGAATTATCCCGTATGACCTTGCCACGAGAGTTGCGGATTGAAACTCCCACTAGCAAGCATTTCAGGGACGTAATAAACGGAAACTCGATTTTAATACGCAGTCCCCGGCCCAAATTCTTTTTCCTCGACCCGTTCAATTACAGTGATGTAACCATGGAGGACATCAAACTACTGATTGATTCGCCCTACACGGAAGTCCTCCTCTTTATGCCCGCATTCTTCGCCTACCGGTTCGCGGGAGTTGAAACCGAAGAAAAGACCAAACGCTTTCTCGAATCTTTTACGACCAGAGGCATTGCCGACTACGCGGATTTCGATGACTTCATTAATTCCATAAGGGCAAAACTTTTGGCTTCCCTCGGCATTGATTTCGTCCGCCCCATAATTCTCGACGCAGGCCAGCAAAAGAACACCCTTTTCTTCCTGAGCAAAAGTATTCATGGGATGCTTGTAATGAACGAAGTGATCTGGGAAGACGCTTATGATGGGAAAAGAGTCCTAGTAAAGGATGAGGAAGAACCGGGATTGTTTTCGAAGCAAGCACTGGAAACGGCTACTCCGGCGCTGGTGGAATTTGAGAAAGTCCTTCTTGGAGAAATGAAAAGCCGCAAAATGATGACAAACGTGGACGTCATCCACTTCGCTATCAAAGAGGGGTTTCTTCCCAGACATGCAGAAGATATCATCAAAAAACATCACACTAAGTTTACGATTACTGTGACTAATGGGAAGCAAGTACGGCCTTATGTTTCGAAGCCTAATATTATTACAGCACGAAGTATCATAAAATATATAGATTAAGGCAATCTATGTCACAAAACTCCGCGATAGAGTGGACTGAGTCCACTTGGAACCCTGTAACGGGCTGTACAAAGATCAGCGACGGCTGCCAGCATTGCTACGCTGAACGTATGACCAAGCGCCTGAAAGCGATGGGCTCTGCCCATTATGCTCACGGCTTTAAACTAGCTGTTCACCGGGATTCCCTTGAACTGCCGCTTAAATGGAAAAAGCCGCAAATCATATTCGTTAACTCCATGAGCGACCTTTTCCACAAGGATGTACCGGACGCCTTTATACAGGACATGTTCGAGGTTATGAAGAAGGCCTACTGGCATAAGTTCCAGATACTTACAAAGCGCTCTGAACGCCTTCTGTGTATGAGCAAAGAGCTCGCCTGGGCGGACAATATTCTCATGGGCGTTACTATTGAGAACGAGAAGCATTTAAACCGTCTGGCTCATCTTAAAAAGACAGGAGCAAAAACAAAGTTCCTATCCTTGGAGCCACTGCTTGGGCCACTCCCCAACTTAAACCTCAAGGGCATAAACTGGGTTATCGTCGGGGGAGAATCCGGTCCCGGCGCGCGTCCCATGAAGCCGGAATGGGTTACAGATATTCGCAATAAGTGCCAGAAAGATTCCGTCCCGTTTTTCTTCAAACAATGGGGGGGGATAAACAAAAAGAAAGCCGGCCGCTCATTGGATGGAAAGACCTACAGCCAGAAACCGGGAGTCTTAACTGTATAATTCGGGATATGTGAGAATGACAACAGACCACCTGCAATCAGATTTTGAGCGTGCAAAATATTTGCAAAGCATGCTGATTGGCAAGGCAACAGGTGGAACCGCTGACACTCAGGACTTTGAAGAGTTACGGACATACTTCCTAACTAAGCCCGACACAAAATCGCTGGTTCCATCATTTGTTCGCACAAACCGAGACCTTTACCAGTTCTGGCAGTTCATTAAGCATAAATTTGCGCATTACAATGAGCGAAGCGAGTTTATCTGGGCGGAATTCTCCCCGCTCATGGATTTTCTAGAGAGGGGGGCGCTAACGCCCAGTTCCCAAGGTATTTCCGAAGTTCTATCTAAGTTTGATCCCGATGCCGTTAATGCGGCCTGGACTAAAGCGCTGGAGAGAGCAGGAACCGACCCAGAAGGCGCCGTAACGGCTGCGCGCACTTTGCTTGAGACGGTTTGCAAGCACCTCTTGGATGAACTTGGGATTGGATACGGGGACAGCCCAGACATCACCAAGTTATACTTCCTTATTTCGAAAGCTTTAAACATAGCCCCAGACCAGCATAGTGAGCATGTTTTTAAGCAAATACTCGGCGGATGCTCAGCCGTTGTTGGCGGCCTGGGCGCATTACGCAACAAACTTGGCGACGCCCACGGCAAGGGCAAGGCTGGCAGCAGGCCCTTATCACGCCACGCGAACTTAGCGGTAAACCTAGCAGGCGCTATGGCAATGTTTTTGGTTGAAACGTGGGAAGCTCGCAAAAAATAACACGCATACTTTTTAACGGTACACATCTATGGCAATTAAGAAAAGTGAACTCTATAGCGCCCTATGGAAAGGGTGCGACGCTTTACGTGGGGGAATGGACGCCTCGCAGTATAAAGACTACGTACTGGTTTTACTGTTCGTAAAATATATTTCAGATAAATTTGCCGGCCAGAAAGATGGGATAATCGAAGTCCCCAAGGGCAGTAGCTTCCAGGACATGGTTGACCTGAAGGGCAAAACAAACATCGGCGAGAAGATGGATGTGATTATTGCCAATCTTGCTGAAGCTAATCACTTAAAAGGTGTAATTGACGGGGCAAGTTTTAATGACCCGGATAAACTCGGTAAAGGGTCGGCAATGGTAGATACACTCTCCAAGCTTATTGGTGAGTTTGAAGCCCTAGACTTTAGCAAGAATAAAGCGGAAGGCGATGACCTCCTTGGCGACGCCTATGAATATCTGATGCGAAACTTTGCCATTCAGTCCGGCAAGAGCAAGGGACAGTTTTATACCCCGGCAGAAGTGTCCCGCATAATGGCAAAGATAATCGGGGTTAAGCATGCTAAAAGCCAAGCCCAGACAGTTTATGATCCTACCTGCGGCAGCGGATCGCTTTTGCTAAAAGTAGCTGATGAAACCGAAAGGGGTATTTCAATTTACGGCCAGGAGAGTGAATTAGCGAACCGTGCCTTAGCTGTAATGAACATGTGGTTGCATGGCTATCCTTCCGCTGAAATCTGGAAGGATAATACCCTGTCCATCCCTCACTTTAAGGATGAAAAGACCGGCGGGCTTAAGACTTTTGATTTTGTTGTTGCAAATCCACCATTCTCCACAAAGGCCTGGTCGAATGGCGTTGACGTAAAAAACGATCCTTATGAACGGTTTTCATTTGGCACGCCGCCAGCCAAGAATGGAGACTATGCATTTCTTCTTCATATAGTCCGCTCTCTTAAAAATTCCGGTAAAGGCGCAGTAATTCTTCCGCATGGCGTATTATTCCGAAGCAATTCAGAGGCTGAAATACGCACCAACCTTATCCGCAAGGGCTACATCAAGGGAATAATCGGCCTTCCATCCAATTTGTTTTATGGCACAGGCATTCCGGCCTGCATAATAGTTCTGGATAAAGAAAATGCCGCAAGTCGCAAAGGCCTTTTCATGATAGATGCTAGCAAGGGCTATACTAAGGATGGACCGAAAAATCGCTTACGGGAGCAAGACCTTCATAAAATTGTGGATGTCTTCAACAAACAGCAGGAAATTGAAAAGTATTCGCGTATGGTTCCTGTTGCTGAAATAGAAGAAAAAGAATTTAACCTAAACATCCCACGCTATATTGATTCTCAGGAGCCCGAGGATATCCACGATATTGAGGCCCATCTTTTAGGCGATATTCCCGATGCCGATATTGAGGCCTTAAGCAATTATTGGCAGGTTTACCCCACTTTAAAAAAATCCTTGTTTGCTCCGTCCACGAGGGTTGGTTACTCGAAACTTGCCATCACCCAGGAAAACATAAAGGCCACAATTTTTGGACACCCTGAATTTACGCAATACAGCAAAAAGGTAGATGGAGTTTTTGCGGCATGGAAAGCAAAGAATAAAACAAAACTTACAAACATCACCGCCGGAGACAAACCGAAGAAACTTATACAAGACATATCTGAAAGCTTACTGGAGGCTTTTTCGGATCTAAGTCTTATTGATAAATACGATATTTACCAGCACGTTATGGTTTACTGGGCGGGAAGTATGCAGGACGATGTATACGCCCTGGTTTCTGACGGTTGGGCAGTGGCCAAAGAGATAGATTTCGCAGCCAAGGGGAAAGAATTCGAAGGCAGACTTATTTCTAAGGATTTGATAGCAACCCACTTCTTCCCTAAAGAGCACGCCGCAATAGAAACATTTGAGGCTGAGCGCGACGCTTTTACACGCCAGATGGAAGAGTTAGCCGAAGAGCATGCCGTTGAGGAAGGCCTGCTTGAGGAATCGCAGAATGAAAAGGGAAAAGTCACAAAAGCCCTACTTCAGAAGCGGCTCAAGGATATCAAGAATGATGCAGACTATGCTGACGAGGCAAACATTATTGAGGCGTATTTGGCGCTTATAGAACAGGAAGCTGCTTCCAACAGAAAGATTAAAGACGCCCAAAAGGATTTGGACGGCGAAGTGTTAACGAAATACAAGACACTTACCGTAGAGGAAATCAAGAGTTTGCTTGTTGAAGACAAATGGCTAACGACAATTGCACTTGATGTAAAAAGCGAGATGGACCGCATAAACCAGCGACTCACCCTACGGATTAAAGAATTGGCAGAACGCTATTCAACACCTTTACCGATTTTAACAGACGAGGTTGATAGTCTCGTTGTAAAAACCCGTGCACATCTAAAAAGAATGGGGTTCGTATGGAAGTGAAGGGGCCAAGAATAAAAGCCAAGGTGGCGCCTTGGGAGACAAAGAGAATCGGGGATTTTACCACAGTTATTTCTGGAGGGACTCCAAGCACAAGAAACGCACATTATTGGGGAGGGGATATCAGATGGATGAGTTCAGGAGAATTGAACTTAAAAAGAGTTTATGAAGTTGTCGGTCGAATAACAGACGCAGGATTAAAGAATTCAAGCACCAGATTAGTCCCAAGAAAGTGCGTTCTTATTGGGTTGGCTGGCCAAGGGAAAACCCGGGGGACAGCAGCAATTAATTATGTTGATTTATGCACAAATCAATCAATAGCCTCGATTATCCCAAATGACACGTTTATTCCAGAATACCTATATTTCAATGTTGATTCAAGATACAATGAACTTCGTGGCTTGTCTACTGGTGATGGGGGCCGCGGTGGATTAAATTTATCTATAATTAAAAATTTTATTATCCCTTTCCCAGACAAAAAAGAACAGGCAGCTATTGCAATTGTCTTGAGTGATATAGACGCACTGATGGGATCATTGGAACGACTTGTTATAAAAAAACGAGGCATTATGCAGGGGACCATGCAGCTACTCCTAACCGGGGAAACACGACTCCCTGGCTTCACCGGATTGTGGAATGAGAAACAATTAGGTGAGATCTCTTATATTGGTCGAGGCCGAGTGATAAACCATAAAGAGATTGACGCATCCATAAATCAGCAGTATCCAGTATATTCATCCCAGACGTCAAATGATGGCATTATGGGATATCTTGACAGTTATATGTTTGATGGGGAGTATGTCACCTGGACAACTGACGGTGAAAAAGCCGGTACGCCCTTTTACCGGAGCGGAAGATTCAATTGCACCAATGTTTGTGGCACAATTAAACTCAAAAACGATAATCCACAATTTATAGCCTATTTATTAAAGAGAGAAATGCCGAAATATGTCTCCCGGAACCTGGCAAATCCCAAACTAATGAATGATATTGCAAAAAAGATTGAACTTAGAATCCCTAGTTCGAAAGAAGAACAAATCGCCATCGCCAAAGTTCTCGGAGATATGGATTCCGAGATAAATCAATTAGAGCGGAAACGAAACAAATACAAAATGATTAAGCAGGGCATGATGCAGCAACTATTAACCGGCAAGATAAGGCTAATATGACAACAGTAGGCCAAATAGAACGCGCGACTCAAAACCGCATTGTAGCCCTGTTTCAAAAACAACTGGGCTATACCTACTTAGGGAATCTTGAAGACAAGCCCGACAACAGCAATATAAAAGAAGATCTGCTGCGCAAACATCTCGAGACCAAGGGATATAGTGAAACCTTGATAACCCGCGCCATACACGAACTAACAAAAGCTGCCACAAACCAATCAAAGACCCTCTACGACATAAACAAAGAAGTGTATTCCCTCCTGCGCTACGCTGTAAAACTCAGCGAAGATGTCGGTGAAAATAAAAAGGATATCTGGCTTATAGATTGGGAAAAGCCTAAAAACAATAACTTTTATATTGCCGAGGAAGTGACAATACACGGGCAGAATGAAAAGCGCCCTGACGTTGTGCTTTATGTAAATGGTATTGCCGTGGGCGTATTAGAGTTAAAGCGCAGCACAGTATCCGTTTCTGAAGGCATTCGGCAGAACCTGGACAACCAGAAAGAGATTTTTATTAAACCATTCTTCAACACCATGCAGCTTATCATGGCAGGCAATGACACAGAAGGCCTGCGCTACGGCACCATTGAAACCCCGGAGAAGTATTACCTCAACTGGAAAGAAGATAGCACGGTGGCAAACAAACTGGACAGGCAGTTGATACAGCTCTGCCAGAAAGACCGCCTTATAGAGTTACTTCACGATTTTCTTGCCTATGACCGCGGCATTAAGAAACTCTGCCGCCATAGCCAATACTTCGGAGTTAAAGCCGCGCAGGAAAGCGCGCGCAAACGCGAGGGCGGCATAATATGGCACGCCCAGGGCAGTGGCAAAAGCCTTGTTATGGTTTGGCTGGCCAAGTGGATCCGCGAAAATATTAAAGATTCCCGCGTTCTTATAATAACCGACCGCGATGAACTGGATAAACAGATAGAGAAAGTCTTTAAAGGCGTTGAAGAAGATATCTACCGCACCAAAAGCTGCGCCGATCTAATTGCGAAACTAAACGCCTCCAACCCCTGGCTGATTTGTTCTCTTATACACAAGTTTGGCAACAGGGAAGGGGGCGACTATGAAGGCTACATTGAAGACATAAGTAAAAGCCTCCCCAAGGACTTTAAAGCCAAGGGCGACCTATATGTTTTTGTGGACGAATGCCACCGCACCCAATCCGGCGACCTCCACAAAGCCATGAAGAAGATACTTCCCAACGCCATATTCATAGGTTTCACCGGCACTCCGCTACTGCGTGAGGACAAGCAAAGAACATTTGAGATCTTCGGCAAGTACATACACACCTATAAGTTCAACGAGGCGGTAGAAGATAAAGTAGTGCTGGACCTTCGCTATGAGGCCCGCAATATCGACCAGAATATTTCCTCGCAGGAGAAAATAGATAAATGGTTTGACGCAAAAACAAAAGGCCTCACGGATTCCGCTAAAACCGAACTTAAAAGGAAATGGGGAACAATGCAGCGAGTGTTCAGCTCGCAGGCCAGGCTGGCAAAAATAGTTGACGACATAATGCTGGACATGGAGACAAAGGAGCGCCTGCAAAATGGCTGCGGCAATGCCATGCTGGTAGCTGGCAGCATTTACGAGGCTTGCCGGTTCTACGAGATGTTCCAGAAAGCCGGTTTAACAAAATGCGCCATTGTCACCTCTTACAATCCCTCAACCGGAGATATAAAAGGGGAAAGCGTGGGAGAAGATTCCCCCACCGATAAAATACAGAAATACGAGATTTACCAGCAGATGCTGGCCGGCAAGGATATTGAAGCCTTTGAAGATGAAGTTAAGAAGAAGTTTGTGGACGAGCCTGCCCAGATGAAGCTGCTTATTGTTGTGGATAAACTTCTGACCGGCTTTGACGCCCCGTCAGCCACATATCTCTATATCGACAAGAGCATGCAGGACCATGGTTTATTCCAGGCCATTTGCCGGGTTAACCGCCTGGACGGTGAGGACAAAGAGTACGGCTATGTGATCGACTACAAAGACCTATTCAACAGTCTGGAAACCGCGGTGCATGACTACACATCAAAAGCCTTTGATGCCTACGACAAAAGCGATGTTGAAGGGTTACTGGCCGACCGACTAAAAAAAGCCAAAGAGCATTTGGACAATGCCCTTGAAACCATTAAAACACTCTGTGAGCCTATCCCGCAACCAGGCGACACGGCGGCTTATACAAGTTATTTCTGCGGCAATACCGAAAACCCCGGGGATTTGAAAGAGCACGAACAAAAACGTGTGGCCTTATATAAATATGCCGTTTCCCTTATCCGTGCATATGCGAACATAGCCAACGAAATGACCGAAGCTGGCTATACCGCCAAGCAAGCGGAAGACATAGCCAAAGACGTTAAGCATTATTCAGCAGTAAGGGATGAGATAAAACTAGCCAGTGGCGACTACATAGACCTGAAAGCGTATGAACCTGCCATGAGGCACTTGATCGACAGCTACATAGGTGCTGAGGATAGCCAAAAGGTTTCCGCCTTCGATGATCTGACTCTTATCCAATTGATAGTTGCCCAGGGAGAGGATGCTTTAAAGAAATTACCGGCGAATATCGCCAAAAACCAAAAAGCCGCCGCCGAAACCATCGAGAACAACGTCAGACGCTTTATCACTGACGAGGCGCCAACCAACCCCAAGTATTACGAGAAGATGTCTATCTTACTGGACGAGATAATTCGGCAGCGCAAAGCGGATGCCAAGAACTATGCCGCCTACCTGGCTAAGATTGTTGAGCTGACCCGTAAGCTGGTTAATCCGGAAAATACCGGCGACTACCCTAAAACGCTAAATACGAAAGCCAAGCGGGCCTTGTACGATAACCTCAACAAAAACGAAGCCCTTGCAAACACCGTCGATGCGGCGATTTACAAAACAAAGAAAGACGGCTGGCGCGGGCACCCGATAAAAGAAAAAGAAGTCAGAAACGCCATCAAAGCCTACATCAACGATCCGGCTATACTTGATGCAGTTTTTCTATTGGTTAAAAAGCAGAGCGATTATTAATATGCCTAGGATTTCAGTAGCTAATATTCCAATAGAGGTGGTGCGCAAAGACATTAAGCACCTACACCTGGGCGTATATCCGCCCGAAGGCAGGGTCCGCATCTCCGCTCCTTTGCGCTTCAGCTCAGAGACAATAAGATTGTTTGCTGTTTCCCGTATTGTGTGGATTAAAAAGCAAAAGTTAAAGTTCGCTGGCCAGGAGCGCCAGCCCAGGCGTGATTACGTCTCGGGCGAGAGCCATTACTTCCAAGGGAAAAGATATCTGCTAAGTGTAGCGGAGCAGGATGCCCCGCCGAAGGTAAATATCCGGCGCAAAGCATACATTGATCTTTATGTGCGTCCCGGCAGCCCCAAAATTAAAAGGCAAGAAGTTTTAAATATCTGGTACCGAACCCAACTCAAAGCCATCGTACCCGATCTAATTGCTAAGTGGCAGAAGATTATAGGCGTACAGGTGGCCGATTGGGGCATCAAGGCAATGCGGACGCGCTGGGGGACGTGCAACTCCAAAACTAAGCGCATCTGGCTTAACCTTGAGTTAGCAAAGAAGCCTGTTTATTTACTGGAATATATTCTAGTGCATGAGATGGTACACCTACTTGAGCGCCACCACGGGCAGGCATTCATTGCCCACATGGACAAGCTGGTGCCCCGGTGGCCTGCCTACAAACAAGAACTCAATAAAACCATCTTAGGACACGTTGATTGGAATTAGTCGTTTCATACTCTCAGGGGGTTACAAAATGTCTTTTAATTACGTCAAGCACGAAAGAATTTCTTTAAAGAACAATCCGGAGTTTAATGAAACTCAGATTCAAGGGATAATTGCCAATGACCCATCTATCCTGGGCTTAGGCGACTTGATCCTAAAAGACAAAGAGCGCATCCAGCCGCACGCAGGCCGATTGGACCTATTGCTACAAGACGAAGACTCCACAAAGCGATGGGAAGTTGAAGTTCAGCTTGGAAAGACAGACGAAAGCCATATTATCAGGACCATAGAGTATTGGGACATTGAGAAGAAGCGCTATCCGCAGTACGATCACTGCGCAGTAATCATTGCAGAAGACATCACAAGCCGGTTCCTCAATGTAATAAGCCTTTTCCACGGAGCAATTCCGCTGATTGCGATACAGATGAGCGCGGTTAAGGTGGGAGACAAAGTTTCCCTCATTTTTACAAAAGTCTTAGACCAGACCCAAATTGGATTGATTGATGAGGATGAAGAGGAATCTGAACTCACAGACAGAACTTACTGGGAACAGCTCCGCGGCACCAAAAAGACTGTATCAATGGCAGACGACGCGCTTGCTCTGATAAATTCTTTCGCCCCTGGCTTAGTGCTTAAATACAACAAGTTTTACATTGGCCTTGCTCGGGACGGACAGCCGGACAACTTTGTGATTTTCCGTCCCCAGCGGAATGCGATGCGCCTTGAGCTAAGGATTGCCAAATCCGACGATGTTGAAAAGAAGATAGACGCCGCAGGCCTGGTCATGCTTGATTACGATGCCCGCTGGGGCCGCTACAGGCTAAAGCTGGATATCGGAGATGTAAAGAAACACGATGTCTTTTTAACGGAACTTCTTAAGCTCGCACAGCAAGAGAAATAGCCGGGACCAGGAGGGGGACACATGAAAAAGAAAAGCGCTTACAACCCAGAGGTTGAACTTGCTAAAGGGGCCAAGCTAGAAGCAGCCTCCTATGATAAAACCCAGACGATAAAAGTAATCGTGAATAAAGTTACTGTCGGCGGCGAGGCCGGTATTGCCGAGACTTCCGGTATCGCTACCGGGCGTATTGATGCCAGCATAAATGGCACTATTGGGCTATGGCTATCTATTTTTCGCTATATGCGGCCCGACGGCACGATTAACCATGTTGCCGGCTGGAGCATAATGCTGCCGCTTAAGGCCAAGCAGACTGCCGCGGCCACAGCAAAGGCCTTTGCTAAAACAATCAATAGCGGCAATAGGCCCTATAAAGCAAAAGCAATCGCCAGCAAGGTGAGTATTATTTATATCGGAAAATAATCTTGTTATCTAGGACAATATATGACTGAACAGACTGATGACCGGCTTACATTATCAAAAGATATCCCTGCTTTTGGCACAGCTTATGACCCGGCCAAAGATGCATTCGATCATAAGGTTTATGCAGAATCTTTGGCCAAGATCATACGTGACAATCCAGCCCCACTCTCAATCGGATTTCTCGGCCCCTGGGGTTATGGAAAATCCACAGTTTTAAATCTATTCCAGACACAAATGCGAGATTCCTCTCGAGTTGTATATTTCAATGCGTGGAAGTATTCTAACGATTCATTCCGTCGGCAGTTTTTGTTAGAAACAGTAGAAGCACTGATAAGCGACAAAGAGGTCAAGGCTAAAATAAATAAAGAGATTCGCCTGAGATTTTTCAAGGACACTGAAGAGTGCGTAAGTTCAGTGAAAGAGCTATTAAAAGACACCGTGAAGTCATTGCGGGTGGCTCGGGATTATTCCAATTTCATCCCATTTGCTATTGCCGTTCTTATGTTGTTATTGGTGGGACTCTTTGTTAAAGAAGGTTTCGCCGCCGCATTCTTGACGGGCTTGTCGGGCGCTCTAATCATTTTTGCGATTGATAGATTTTCCAGGATACTCCAAATAAATGTCCCGATTGAGGTCAATCCGAAACTTGTCCTCCCAGAGCAGTTTCATGAGGAATTCTGCAAGGTCATGGCCCTAGCAAAGATCAATGAGAAAAAGACAGTCTTTATCATAGACGATCTTGACAGATGTCCCGCACCAACAATCCTTGAAATATTAGATGCCTCAAAGACATTCCTTGCAGCACAGTCTACTGAAAATTACTTTATCTTTGCATTGGACGACAAAGCAGTTACTACTATTCTAAAAACTCGCAGTGAGAATTACAAAAACGAAGATGTCTTTAAGTTCTTTGATGTTACACTAAGACTCAACCCTATTTCCTCGGCTGATTTAATGGAGTTTTCCACTTTAATTGCGCAAGAAAATGGGATAAGCGACGAGATTGTGGATATTGCACTTTATGCCGGCTTTGATACCCCGCGAAAAATAAAACATTTTATTAACGCGTACAAAGTGGTATTTGACATTGTAAAAGTTCGCGAAAGGCAGAATAAATTCAACTTACCACTTAGCACCGTTGAGCGACCTTTGGCAAAGATGGTCGCACTACAAATAGGCTTCCCCACTGAATTTGAGCAACTCAAAAAGAATCCTAGTGCAATAGAACAATGGGAGCAGGCAGCACAGGAGAAATATGGCGAGTTTGAGTTAGCCTCTAATGCCAAAAAGGAGCAGGATGTCCCGGAAAAGCTACTTAATTTTATTTGGACTACTAAAAACATCCATATACTAGATGTTGATGGCTTTCTCCATTTAAAGATTCCAGCATACGCAGTTAATCTGCCCTATACAGAATTGAAGGATGCCATAATCAACAAAAAACTGGCATCCATTGAAACCATTCTTCCCAAGATTGATGATCCACAGAAAATCAGGAATCTTGTAAAGATGATGTTGGATCTTTTAGATAAAGTAAAAACTCCAGTGCAAATGAGTAATGTTGTTTCGGTCTGCCTAGAGATACGAAAAAGATTACATTTGGAAACATATAAATCTTTATCTACAGCGCTTTTCCTAAAAATTGAGGATTACAAACAGATTTTAGATTTCAATGTGGATGACCTGTTTGAAGTTTACCAGGCTGCAGGGGCTAAACACGCAAAAAGTCTTATCTTAATGGCGAACAGGGATTTGCGGCGTACCCCAAGCCCTCAAAATGCTGCGCGATATATTGAGCTCCTACACACAAACAACCTAGTTCAGACATGTGCAAAAGAAGTAAATGAGGCATTACAGGAAATATCAGCCCTCAATCGCTCCTGGATTGCCGATACGCTGTCAGCTATCCCAGAGAAAGAAAATTGGAAGGAGTTAACCGTAAAGATTCCGAGCAAAGATGTTTTAAAAAACATGCTTTCCGGACTGAAGCCTGGCGAAACTGATGTGAATTATTTAGACAAAGTTATTTCTGTCTTAATTAAATTCTGGGACGAGGATTTTGCGCAGCCTCTAACCACATGGATACATCAGCGGCTTTCCAAACTCCAAAGCACAATCGAGATGACCCCCGATCTGGATTTAATCCTAAAAACAATTGATGAAATGCCAGCGTGGCTTTCAGGAACGGGGACAAACGATATTTCCATTTGGCTACTATCTTTAGCGCAACGGGTTCCCAACGCCAAGGATAAGGCGAGATTGATGCAGGCCTACACAAGCGCAGCACATTCTGCCAATGCCGACCCTGGTCAAACAGGGAATCAAGTTATTGGACCAATAGAGCCGGAGTTTTTCAAAGACTATGTCGAACAAGTTTCCACCTATAAAGATAGAGATTGGTGGAAAACATTATTCGCACACATCACAAGCACTGTTATCGCTAACGCACGCACAGCCCCCAATCACATTTGGGCAGAGAAATTTGCGGCAATCCTTAACTTCTCCGAAGTGCAATCCAACGAAACTACAATCAAGCAGCTACTTGGATCTGTTTTAACAGCACCGCATATCAACTCTTTAACCTATTGGGAGAAGAACATAACAGTTCTTGTAAAACTCGAACAATACAAGCCCAGAATCACTGAACTGCTTAAGGGTATGCTCGACGCAGATACAAGTACCGAGAATAAAATTAAAGTTCTAGAATTCTACAAAACAGTATTTGCTGAGTCCGGCGATCTTAACCCGGAATTCGGCGGATATCTTTTTGGATTCCTTGAGAAGCCCAACACCAATTCGCTCAAGTTTGGTGTATCACAGATTGAATATGCAAAGGAATTACTAGGTGGCTTGTTTCCGACCAGAATTGAGCAATACCTCCAGAAAATAACAGAGGACAGTTTAGATGTGCTTGTTTCAAAAAGAGATGGGATAAAGGCTGTACTTGATTATCAAGACAATTGGTCTATTGAGGCCATAGACACATTCGTTAAGCTACTGAAGAAGATAGTCTCGTCAGCAAATGAAGCACATCTGAATATGGCTACCGCCTTATTCACCTCACTAAAGAAAGAAACGCTAAAGAAAGCGTCCAAAGACATTTTGGATGCATTTTCAAAAGCGATACAAGTAATACAAATCCACACCCAGAAAATTGCTCTAGAAAAAGCTTGGGGCGAAAAACAATGAACAATAAGCTGAGTTTATTGGCTGTATTACTATTCGTATCAACCTCATTGGCGGTTTCCGCTGAAAGCAAGCCTGTCTACAAATGGGTTTCCGCTAATGAGTATTACATGATCATGCCAACGGGGCAGAGCTTGGATATTTCAGGCGGCGGCAGCGAAAGCGTAAAGCCCTGGGGCTTTGGTTTCCGCGCCGTCGGCCATGAAACTATCTCCAAGACCGGCGGGTTGCAGTTCCAAAGCATCAAAGTTAATAATCCGCACACCGGCAAAGACACGTTCTATTTGTTCGATCTCCTGCTCGGCATGGAGTATATGACGCCAAAGGTCCAGGGAAAGCCATTGCGCTTTACCGCACAGGCTTATGCCGACCTTGGGCTCTCTGACACGACGCTTTACGCCGCTCCCATGATTTCTGCCGGGATGCTCTATACGACCAATGAGTTCGCTGATACGCCTACGGGCTTCACCTTTGACATTTTCTACAGGCTTATCGACCTCGACTTGGACAACGTGGGCGGGGGGAAAGCCGGAACACTGAAGCCGGCGCTCGGATTTAAGATCGGATACATCTTTGAAGGCTTCTGGACGACCAAAGAGAAGTCCGCCAACTGACAAATTATTGCCACCCGGGAAGAGGGGAAACAGAAATAAGGTAAATCCTTATCGGTGGCCATAATTTAAAAATAAGAAAAAAATAAATGCGGGGATGTACGGGCCGCAGAAGCGGC
>Ga0209212_1005314_pt1 | contig 15418 bp, 8 predicted proteins | sample RifGroC2_FD_183996 | JGI IMG/M metagenome (GOLD analysis project Ga0209212, IMG submission 183996) | Groundwater microbial communities from Rifle, Colorado, USA - Groundwater C2 (SPAdes) (version 2) | ecosystem: Environmental > Aquatic > Deep subsurface > Groundwater | place: Rifle, Colorado... | reverse complement strand
ACCACGCCGATGCTGAACACCCCCTGGTGGTGCGCCACCATGAGGGCGCCGAAGCTCGCCATGATGGTGAGCGTGTTCAAGAGGACCCCGACCCCGGTGCTGCTTATCACCACCTCACCCGCGCTTCCCTCTTCGCGCCGGAAACGGTTGATGATGTAGATGCCGGAATCGACCGCTATCCCCAAAACCAGCGGCATCACGATGATGTTGGCCGAGTTGAAGCTGATACCGAAGAGCCACATCCCCGCTATCATGAACAGCACCCCGACCGCCAGCGGGATCAGCCCGATCACGGCGAACTTGACGCTCCTGAAGGCGACCAGCAGGATCCCCACGATGGCGGCGAAGGCGTAGATGAAGGCGAGCCGGTAGGAGTCGCGCATGATGGTCATGGACTCGTACACCATGACTGGCTCGCCGGTGGCGTGGGGGTCCACCCGGCGCACCTCATCCAGAAAGGCCTTGAGCGGCTCCCGGTTGAAGATCTCCTCCTTGGGCGCCACCTGCAGCAGGTACTTGCCGCTCTTGCCCACGAAGCGCGAGCGCAGTTCAGCCGGGATGTCGGCCTCGCTCACCGGCGCCGCGTTCAGGCTCTCCTTCAACAGGGCGATCTTCTGGGGGAGCTCGGCGAACATCCCCCCCTGGAAATCCTGCAACATCCCCACCGCGTTGCGCTCCCTCTCCTTCTCGAGCGTGGCGAAGAAATTGTCCAGTATGGCCTGAAAGGCCGCCACCTGCCTGGCCTCGGGACGCTGTTCCCGCTCCAGCTTCTCCTTGAGCTTGACGGTGGCGTTGCGGAAGTTCTCGAACACGGTGGGGAGTTCCATGAGCGAGAGGTCCTCCTCGTACTCCCCGGGGTTCACCCCGCTCAGCTCCCGGCGTATCGCGGCCAGCTCGGCGAGCTTCTCCTGCTGCCGGTCCGGGACCATGGAATTGAGGGTCACCACGTGATCCACCGTGGGTAGCGCCTCCAGCGCCCTCCCCTTCCGGGCGGCCTCCGCGGCGTTCCCCGCGGTAACCACGGCGAAATAGCCGGCGTTCTCCTTGCTCTTCATGAGCTTGTAGGCGTAGCTCACCGATTCCAGTCCCTTGGCCTGCAGGTTCATCAGGTTGTAGTCGAAGGAGATCCTGGAGAGCGGGTAGAGCGAGGCGGCGCAGCAGACGGCGGTCGCGGCGATCACCACCTTGGGGTGGCCGAAAAGAAGCGCCGAGATCCTCTCTTTCTCCCTTTCCACCTTGAGATTTTTGGCCGGGCGACTCTTCCGGTACCGGGCCAGCAGCACCAGCATGGCGGGGAGCACCGTGAAGGTCGCGGCCACGCAGATCGCCACCCCGCCGGCGGCTATGATGCCAAGTTCCGCGATCCCCTTGAAATCGGTGAAGATGAAGGTGAGAAACGCGGCAGCGACGGTCGCCGCGGCCATTACGATGGCCCAGACGTTGCGGTTCAGCCCGGTCCTGATCGCCTCCAGCTCCCCGCTCCCCAGCCTGAGCTCCTCCTGGTAGCGCAGCACGAGCTGGATGCCGTACTCGATGCCGATGCCGATCAGCATGATGGCGAACACCATGGAGAGGATGTTCAAGTGCCCCACCGCCAGGGTGGCGAAGCCGAAGGAGAGCGCGACGGCCACCAGTATGGTCACCATGGCGGCGCAGACGTTCAGGACGCCGCGGAAGGCGACCAGGAGCAGGATCACGGTGAGCACCAGCGACACGATGGTGGCGAGCGCTATGTCCTCCTGGCTGGTCGCCATCTCCTCGTATTCCAGGACCGGCGAACCGGTGAGCCCCACGGTCACCCCCTTGAACTCGGGGAGCGCCTTGAGCCTGGCGATCTCGGCCCGGATCGCCGCGATGGCGGCCCCGGCCGGGACGAACCCCTCCATGGTGCGCACCGGGAGCACGGTCATGACCTGCTGCCTCCCGGCGCGGGCGAAGGCGGAATCGGAGCTCATGAACATCCCCTCCAGCGAGGGGGCGCCCCCCTGCCCGCCGGCAAAGCCGGTGAAGCCCGCGCCCAGCTTGTCCAGCATGAACAGGATGCCGGGAAGCTGGCTCTCGTCCCCCGCGCTTAAGCGTTCCATGGTCCCGGTCAGGTAGCTGAAGAGGGTCTGCACCGACGGGGAACGGGAGAGTTCCTTCAACACCGGCGCGGCCAGGGTCAGGTTGCGGCGCAGCTCCTTGATGTCCTCAAGGGGCATGAACAACAGGCCGTTGTTGCGGAAAAAGGGGAGCGCGTAGGGGTAGAACAGCTCGGAGAAGTGCTTCTTGTCCTGGGCCAGCGCCTGGTGGAGCTTTGTGCCGAAGGCCCCGGCGCGCTCGGCGTCGGCGCTCTCGATCACCACCACGATGTCGTCCATGGAGCCGAACTCGTCGCGGAACTCCCGGTAGTCGCTGTGGAAGGGGGTGTTCTTGGGCATCAGGTCGTCGCGGCCGGTGAGAAACTCCAGGCGCTGCGAGGTGTACCAAAGCGATAGCGCCGACAGGACCAGGGCCAGGAGCAGCACCAGCCAGGGGTGCCGCGCCGCCAGGGAGAACAGGTGCCCGTCGTCCTTTTTAGCCTTCTGATTCATGTTAAATGGTGTCCTTTGTTAGCCGAGACTTTCGGAGCCGCAACCTAACACAGCGGAGCCTCATAATCAACTCTGCCTGCGATTCACCTTCGCCCGCGGGAAATCCCCCCTCCCCTTGCGGGAGGGGGTTAGGGGGTGGGGGTAGGGGCCACGTCCATTGCACCTGGCAGCTTCACCCACCCCCCTGCCCCCTCCCGTCAAGGGAGGGGGAGTTAGTCCCAACAGTCTGCCTGTTGGGTTCCGGCTAGGCCGGGTTAGGGGGTGGGGGAAGGTGTCAGGGGGAGGGGACAATTTCCCGTTCCCAAGCTCCGGCTTCGGAACGGGATGACTGGACAGGAGCGGCGCGGCAAAAGCCTTGTTTTAATTAGAAAAACAAAGTTGCCGGCAGAAATATTTGTGTACCTTTGCTTAAAAATATGGTAAGTCTCGCAACTTGTAACTAACAGCAAAACAGCTACACTGGATAATCTTTTCTAATTTCCCGTAAAGGAGTTTGTGGTGACGTCACCCTATAAGAATCCCATATCACACGCACTCACCTCATTCAACGGGACCGCAGCGGAGCCTGACAAACCTTCCGCCCACACTCAGGGCGCAACCATACACCACCTCCCCCCCTCTATCTGGAAGAACAAGCAGGGCAAGACAAAGAGTCCTCTCGATCTGGCCATTGAAGGAAGCCGCGACTTCTTCTTTGCAGAGCAACTCCCGAAAGGATACTGGTGGGCGGAGCTGGAATCCAATGTCACCATCACCGCCGAATACCTCATGCTGTTCCATTTCCTGGGGCTCGTGGATCGGGAGCGCCAGCGCAAAATGGCGAACTACCTCCTGTCCAAGCAGACCGAGGAAGGGTTCTGGACCATATACTACGGCGGCCCCGGCGACCTATCCACCACCGTCGAGGCCTACTTCGCCCTGAAGCTGGCCGGCTATCCCGCCGAGCACCCCGCCATGGAGAAGGCGCGCAGCTTCGTGCTGGAGCAAGGCGGCGTCATCAAGACCCGGGTCTTCACCAAGATCTTCCTGGCGCTGTTCGGGGAGTTCGACTGGCTGGGGGTGCCCAGCATGCCGGTGGAGCTCACCCTGCTCCCCAACTGGGCCTACTTCAACATGTACGAGTTCTCCAGTTGGGCCCGCGCCACCATCATCCCGCTCTCCATGGTGATGACCCGCCGTCCGGTCAAGAAGCTCCCCCCCGCACAGCGGGTGCAGGAACTCTTCGTCCGGGCGCCGCGCCGCGCCGACTACTCCTTCAGCAAGGAGGACGGCATCCTCACCTGGAAGAACTTCTTCATCGGCGCGGACCACATGCTCAAGGTCTACGAGAGAAGCCCGGTGCGCCCCTTCAAGAACCTGGCGCTCTCCAAGGCGGAGAAGTGGGTCCTGGAGCACCAGGAGCCTACCGGCGACTGGGGCGGCATCCAGCCGGCCATGCTGAACTCCATCCTGGCCCTGAGCGCCGTAGGGTATCCCAACGAGCACCCGGTGCTGACCAAGGGGCTGGAGGCACTGGCGAATTTCTGCATCGAAAGCAGCGACGAGTTGGTGCTGCAGTCCTGCATCTCGCCGGTCTGGGACACCGCTTTGGCGCTCAAGGCGCTGAGCGACGCCGACGTCCCGGGCGACCACCCTTCGCTGGTCAAGGCCGCCCAGTGGCTCCTGGACCGGGAGGTGAGAAAGCCCGGGGACTGGAAAATCAAGGCGCCCGAGCTGGAGCCGGGGGGCTGGGCCTTCGAGTTTCTCAACGACTGGTACCCGGACGTGGACGACTCCGGCTTCGTCATGATCGCCCTGAAGGAGATCGAGCTCAACGACGACGAGGCCAAGGAGGCCGCGATAAAGCGCGGCATCGACTGGTGCCTGGGGATGCAGAGCAAGAACGGCGGCTGGGGCGCCTTCGACAAGGACAACACCAAGTACCTCTTGAACAAGATCCCCTTCGCCGACCTGGAGGCGCTGATCGATCCCCCCACGGCCGACCTGACCGGCAGGATGCTGGAGCTCATGGGAACCTTCGGCTACGCCAAGGATCATCCGGCCGCGGCGCGCGCCATCGAGTTCCTGAAGCGCAGCCAGGAGCCGGACGGGCCCTGGTGGGGACGCTGGGGAGTGAACTACCTGTACGGCACCTGGTCGGTGCTCTGCGGCCTGAAGGCGATAGGCGTCGACCCGAACGAGCCCTGGATCAGGAAGGCGGTCAACTGGCTCAAGTCGCGCCAGAACATCGACGGCGGCTGGGGCGAGACCTGCGAGTCGTACTGCGACCCGACCCTGGCGGGGATGGGCGAGAGCACCGCATCCCAGACAGCCTGGGCCCTTCTGGGGCTGATGGCGGCGGGCGAGGCGGGTTCGGCGACCGTGGTGCGCGGCGTGCAGTACCTCCTTGCCACCCAGAAGGGGGACGGCACCTGGGACGAGGCCTACTACACCGGCACCGGCTTCCCGAAGTTCTTCATGATCAAGTACCACATCTACCGCAACTGCTTCCCGCTCATGGCGCTGGGCACCTACCGCACCCTGACCGGCGGGCAGAAGTGACGGCAAGGGGATGAGGGCGTTCGTCACCGGGGCCACCGGTTTCATAGGCGCCAGCATCGTGCGCGAGCTGCTCAAGGATGGCTGGCAGGTGCGCGCCCTGGTCCGGCCGGGGAGCGACCGCGCCAACCTGGCCGGCCTCGAGGTCGAGACCTTCGAGGGGGATCTGGGCGACGAGGAGCCGCTCAAGCGCGGGCTGGCCGGCTGCGACGCCCTGTTCCACGCGGCGGCCGACTACAGGCTCTGGACCCGGGACCCCGCCGCAATGTACCGGGCCAACGTGGACGGCACCCGCAACATCCTCTCCGCGGCGCTGGCAGCCGGGGTGGGGAAGGTGGTCTACACGAGCAGCGTGGGAACGCTGGGGAATCCGGGGGACGGCACGCCGGGGAAGGAAGACACCCCGGTGGAGCTGTCCCAGATGGTGGGGGACTACAAGAAGAGCAAGTTCCTGGCCGAGCGCGCCGCGGAGGGGTTCCTGGAAAAGGGGCTCCCCCTGGTGATCGTGCACCCCTCCACGCCGGTGGGGCCGATGGACATCAAGCCGACGCCGACCGGAAAGATCATCGTCGATTTCCTGAACGGCAAGATGCCCGCCTACCTGGACACGGGGCTCAACCTGATCGACGTCGCCACCTGCGCCCGGGGGCACATCCTGGCGGCGCAGCGAGGGAGGGTCGGCGAGAAGTACATCCTGGGATGCCGCAACCTGACCCTGGCGCAGATCTTCGAGATGCTCTCGGGGATCACCGGGCTGAAGGCGCCCCGGGTGAGGCTCCCCTACTATCCGATCCTCTGGGCCGCCTACGCCAACCACGCCATCTCGGCCCTGACCGGGAAGGAGCCGCTGATCCCGCTGGCCGGGGTGCAGATGGCCAGGAAGTTCATGTACTTCGACCAGGGTAAGGCCGTGGCCGAGCTGGGGCTGCCGCTCACCCCGGTCGAGGGTTCCCTGGAGCGCGCCGTGGCCTGGTTCCGCAGCCAGGGGTACGCCAGGTAGCTAAAAGGAGAACCAGTGTACAAATTGCTAAGCAAGATCAACGGTCCCGACGACCTGAAGCAGCTGCCGCCCGAGGACCTGGTACCGCTCGCGGCCGAGCTCAGGAAGTTTCTGCTGGAGACGGTGGCGCTGACCGGCGGACACCTCGCCTCCAACCTGGGATGCGTGGAGCTCAGCATCGCGCTGCACTACTGCTTCAACTCCCCCAAGGACAAGATCATCTGGGACGTGGGGCACCAGGCCTACACCCACAAGATCCTGACCGGCCGCAGGGAGAAGTTCCATACCCAGCGCTGCTACAAGGGGCTGAGCGGCTTTCCCCGGCGCTCCGAGTCCCCCCACGACGCCTTCGGGGTCGGGCACTCCTCCACCTCGATCTCGGCAGGACTGGGGATGGCGGTGGCGCACACCCTGTCCAACGACAGGAGCCGGACCATCTCGGTGATCGGCGACGGCTCGCTGACCGGCGGCATGGCCTTCGAGGCGCTGAACCAGGTCGGGCACCTGAAGAAGAACATGATCGTGGTGCTAAACGACAACGAGATGTCCATCTCCAAGAACGTAGGCGCCCTCTCCTCCTTCATCTCCCGCAAGATGACCGGAGTCTACTACCGGGGTCTGAAGAAGGAGATGGAGGGGCTGATCGCGAATATCCCGGCCGTGGGCGGCAACATCCTGCACTTCGCCAAGAAGGCGGAGAACTCGCTCAAGGGGTTCCTGACCCCCGGGACGCTTTTCGAGGCGCTCGGCTTCGAGTACGTCGGCCCGATCGCCGGACACGACATCCCCACCCTCTTGGGGGTGCTGGAGAACGTGAAGCAGCTCGAGGGACCGATCCTGCTGCACGTGATGACCAAGAAGGGTAAGGGGTACAAGCCGGCCGAGGATACTCCCGACAAGTTCCACGGCGTGGCCCCGACCAAGGTGGCGAGCCCGGCCGCCTCCCGTCCCGCCCCCCCCTCCTACACCTCCGTGTTCGGCGACACCATGGTGAAGCTTGGGGCCGCGGATGCCAAGATCCTGGCGATCACCGCCGCCATGCCGGACGGCACGGGCTTAAGCCCGTTCGCCAGCCGCTTCCCGGACCGCTTCTTCGACGTGGGGATCGCCGAGCAGCACGCCCTGACCTTCGCCGCCGGCCTCGCCGCCGAGGGGTTCCGCCCCGTCGCCGCCATCTACTCGACCTTCACCCAGCGCGCCTACGACCAGGTGTTCCACGACATCTGCCTGCAGAAACTGCCGGTGACGCTGGCCCTGGACCGCGCCGGCCTGGTGGGGGACGACGGCCCGACCCACCACGGCGCCTTCGATCTCTCCTACCTGCGCCATCTCCCCGAGCTGACCGTGATGGCCCCCAAGGACGAGAACGAGCTGCAGCACATGCTGAAGACCGCGATCTACTCCGGCCGTCCCATCTCGCTGCGTTACCCGCGCGGCGCAGGCTACGGCGTCGCGCTGGACCAGGAGCTCAAGGCGCTCGAGATCGGCAAGGGAGAGCTCCTGCTGGAGGGGGGCGACCTGACCCTGGTGGCGGTAGGTTCCACCGTCTACCCGGCGCTGCAGGCCGCGGCCCTTCTCAAGGAAAAGGGGATCTTCGCCTCCGTGGTGAACGCGAGGTTCATCAAGCCGCTGGACAGCGAGCTGATCCTGGAGCAGGCCCGCAAGACAGGGTGCCTGATCACAGTCGAGGAGAACGCGCTGCAGGGGGGCTTCGGCAGCGCGGTGCTGGAGCTCGTCTCCGACTCCGGCATGATCGGAGTCAGGGTGAAGCGCATCGGCATCCCGGACCAGTTCATCGAGCAGGGGAGCCAGTCCCAGCTGCGCGCCGACCTCGGGCTGGACGCCGCCGGCATCGCCGCCACCAGCGAGGCGTTTCTGGTGGGGCGCAGGGTAGCCGCCCCGCAGCTCGCGGTAGGTAAGTAGACCGGACATTATCCAGCAGACGCGGGACAGCCAGGGGGACGCCGGACGCCCTCGTGCTGTCCCGTTTTACTGTGACGCAGCGGCAGAATCACACAAGGATGGAGTAAGCAACAATGCGTTTTCCGATGCGACTGAATTATGATCTGACCAAGTACATCATCTCCAACAAGATGAAGAAGCAGGAGAAGTATCCGCTGGTGCTGATGCTTGAGCCGACCCATCTCTGCAACCTGGCCTGCTCCGGCTGCGGCAGGATCAGGGAGTACGCCGACACCATACAGGAGATGCTGACCCTGAAGCAGTGCCTGGACTCGGTGGATGAGTGCCCGGCCCCCGTCGTCACCATAACCGGTGGCGAGCCGTTTCTCTATCCCCAGATCTTCCCGCTCATCGACCAGGTGCTGAAACGGGGGAAACACATCTATCTCTGCACCAACGCCCTCCTTTTGGAGAAGGCGCTGGAGAGCATGACGCCGCACCCAAACTTCGTGCTGAACATCCACATGGACGGCATGGAGGAGACCCACGACCGGATACTGGAGCGCAAGGGGACCTTCAAGATCGCCATCGCCGCCATCAAGAAGGCCAAGGAGCTGGGCTTCAGGGTCTGCACCAACACCACCATCTTCAAGGAAACCGACCTGATCGAAATCGACATGCTCTTCTCGCACCTGAAGGAGATCGGCGTGGACGGCTTCCTGGTGGCGCCCGGCTTCGGCTACGAGGCGGTCGGAGAGAAGCTCTTCCTGGAGCGGCGCGACATCCAGAAGAAGTTCGAGCAGGTCTACGAGATGAGCAAGCGCTTCCGCTTCTTCTCGACCCCCATGTACCTGCGGTTTCTGATGGGGGCGAAGGATCTGGACTGTACCCCGTGGGGCAACCCGACCCGGAATCCGCGCGGCTGGAAGGCACCCTGCTACCTGATCACCGACGATCACTACGGCAGTTTCAAAGAGATGATGGAAAAGACCCAGTGGGACAAGTACGGCGTAGGCAAGGACCCGCGCTGCGCCCAGTGCATGATGCACTGCGGCTTCGAGCCCACCGTGGTGGCCGAAATCGGCAAGAGCTGGAAGGATATCTGGGAGATGTTTTTGTGGAACCTGACCTAGCCGCGCACTGTCCCGTCGGCATCCGACCCGCTAGCCCCGCAATGAGGACGCCTGATGGGCACCCGCCCTCTAGTCGGCAATGCCCACCCAAAGCGCGAGCAACCTGGTGATCTCGCTCATCTGTTTCTCGGTGAGTCTTCCGACTACCTGGGCCAGTTTCTGTCGAGGAACGGTCATGATCTTGTCGACCTGAACCTGTGAGGGGGAAGCGAGCCCATTATCAGGGGAGGGCTCCACACTGTGCCTGAAAAGCGGCGTTTGCTGCAGGTGAGTGGTCAAAAGGCAGATGGTGACGCTTGGGTGCTCTGAGAAAAGGTCGGTCTGGATGATCAGGGCCGGCCGGGGTTTCCCATAGTCGCCAGGGGTGGCTACCAGGACCAAATCGCCGCGCTTCACTCGGTACCCCAATCGGCTATCTCTGCCAACATGTCAAGGTCGTGCATCTCGGCCGGGTCGTTCTGGATTATCAGCGATTGCCTCCGGCATTCGGCGGCGAAGCCAGGCGCGTTGGGGTCCGGTACCCATAGCTGCACCGGCTTGAGCCCTGCCGACCGAAGGCGCTCTCTGTAACTTTGGACTCGATGCTTACTCGGTTGCATGACGTACCCCCCTTGCCCCGTTACATGTAACACATACTCCATAGGCTGTCAACCTGTCGATACCCGTCACAAGCACGATACCGATCAGTTGTCCGGCGCTACCTTTCATATCATTCACCGGGACGCTACCCGTTGCTATCCCTATCTCAGAACGAACTCGGCGATGGTCCGTGCCAGTTTATCAGGGGGGCAGCGGTCGTTATTCAATTGCAGATCGTACAGCGCCGGGTCGTGGGCATCCTGGTTGAGGAAATCCCTGGTGAAATTGTCGCGCACCTTCTGGCGCCGGTGCATCAGCTTTTCAGCGGCATCAGTGTCGATCTTCAAGCGGCCGGCGATCGTGGTGATCCTGAAACCCTCAGAGCCGTAGATCCTGAAGTGGTAGGAATGCTCGATGTGCCGGGTAACGATGGCACCTCCCATCTCGACCAGAATGACGTTACCCTGTTCAGCAAGCGCAACGACGTGACTGGAGAGGGCCTTGAAGTATTCATAATTGCTTTTCCAGCGTGGCGAAAAGGTGGCCAGGATCTCGTCGAGAATCCGGTGGTCCTCTCCCAGCGTCCGCAGAATGTCCTCAGAGAGATTGTGACGCCTTGCCACCTCCTCAAGTACAGCCCTGTCTATCAGCACCCATTCGTCGCCGCTCTCCCGCATCAGTATCTCGCGCAAAAGCTCGGCAGCCGGATAACCCGTACAACCGTATTGGCGCGAGATGGTGATGCAGGGCCGGGGCTTAGGCTTTTCGCGCTCAGCGAACGGCTTTTCCTTCTGCCTGCGGTTGTACTCTTCCAAGGATCCGATTCTAAGGTCCACCGAAGGGATGAAAAGATTCTCTGGCATAACTGTTTCCTTTGTATGCTTCGTTAAAAGGGCACTGAAAATTTACAGCATGAGAGCCGGTGCCACAAGCAGGGCATGCAAAGAAGACAAGTGACGCAAAGAACGCCGAGACAAAAGTGCGGGTTAAATAAAGCTTATACTTATCCCTTTCTTTACCGGTGGCGGCTCCTTTGTTACGAAACATCTAACCCGCCCTAATATCAGGACTAGTCCCGCTCATAGTTCTCCCCCATGCCTCCCCCCCCGACCAATTTAGCCTCCGTATAGCCTCCGCCCCTCTTAGCAGTTCCTCTGATTAAGGCTTCTTTTCACCCCGTGGTTTTTCAACTTCAGTCTTTGCCAGGAATACCGACAAGAAGTTCAGAATCAGCAGGATGTTTTTAGCGTCCGATAGCTTGTGGGGATTCGCCGATGCGATCAGTGGGAAGAGTTAACCGTTGGAGGGGACGATCGGCAGCCGGCCGGGTCGTCCTTTTGTGCTTGTGCTACTTTCTCCTGCCGTTATTTCTCAGCAGGGCCGGAGCCATGAATTTTTCCGGCGTTGTCATCGACGCCAAAGGCCAAGCGATACCGGGGGCCACGGTCCGCCCGCAGGGCGCCTCCAGCTCCTCCCTGACCGACCAGGCGGGCCGGTTTCTCATAGAGAGCTCCGACGCATCGCCCCCCAAACATCTGACCGCCTGGAAGGAGGGTTACTACAACGGGGGAGAGCCCCTGCGGGAGCCGGGCGCAGAGTACAAGATCACCCTTAGCCCCATCTCCCAAGGCGACAACGCCAACTACCGCTGGCTCCCCTCGCTGCCGGGACACGTAGCCCCCCCCGGCGCAGGCCAGACTGAAACCAAGCCTTGCCAGCTCTGCCATCCGGCGCTCACGGATCAATGGCAAAAAAGCACGCACTCCTCCGCCGCGACCAATCCGCTCTTTCTCGCCTTCTTCAGCGGCTCGGACAGCGCCGGAAAAGAGGGGGCCGGGCCGGGTTACAAGCTGGATTTCCCCAATTCCAACGGCAACTGCGCCACCTGCCATGTTCCCGCGCTGGCCCTGAAAAACCCCTTCGACGCCGATCCCAGGCTGGCCCGGGGAGTGGAGCGGGAAGGGGTATCCTGCGACTTTTGCCACAAGATCAGCGGCGTCAACATCGACAACAGCGGCGGATACCCCGGGACCTTGTCGACGCGCTTCAATCGCCCGGAGGGACGGCAGGTATTTTACGGCCCCTATGACGATGTCTTTCCGGGCGACGACAGCCGCCACCCGCTCTACCAGGAGAGCCGCTACTGCGCGCCGTGCCACAACGGCAGCTTCTGGGGGGTGCCGGCCTACTCCGAATACCAGGAATGGGCCGAGAGTGCATACGCCACCCGAAAGATCCACTGCCAGACCTGTCACATGAGACCGGACCAGAGCATGACCCGTTTCGCTGCGGAGAAGGAGGGGGGGGTGGAGCGCCTCCCGGAAACCATCCCTTCCCATCTCTTTTACGGCATCGGCGACCGGGCCTTCATGTCGGAGGCCATCGAGCTGAAAGTGAGCGCCGAGCGCGAGGACGATCTTATCTCCGTTGTGGCGACGGTGAAAAACGTGAACTCGGGGCACCACTACCCATCCGGCAGCCCAATGCGCAACATGATCCTTCTGGTGGAGGTACGCGACGGCGAGGGGCTCCCCCTGCCCCTGGTGCAAGGCGAGCGGGTGCCAGTCTGGGGCGGTACCGGCGACGCCAAGGCCGGCAACTACGCCGGGCTCCCCGGCAAAGGGTTCGCCAAGGTCCTGCGTGAGCCGCTCCCCTATCCGGATAGCCAGGGGAGAAGGCATTTCAGGCCGCAATACCCCGCCCCGCACTGGCGCCCCACGGTGATCGAGTCGGACAACAGGATCCCCGCCAACGGCTCGGACGTTTCCAGCTACCGGTTCCGCCTCCCGGCCGGGTCGCCCGCCGGCCTGCAGGTCGAATCCAGACTGATCTACCGCAGGGCCTACAAGAACTGGCTCGACCTCAAGGGTTTCCCGCTGAACGAGATGGAACTGGCGCGCGAGACCCTGGTCCTCGGGAGGTGACCGTCATGACTTCGATCCATCGCAGAGGCCTGCGCTACACGATGCTCCTGGCAGGATTCATAGCGCTGCTCTTTTCCGCCTCACCCGGCCTGGCCGTCCAGACCGTGCTCTTTCAGGATGACTTCAGCAGCGGCAACGCGGCGCGCTGGCAACTGGATCCGGGATGGCAGGTGGCAAGCGACGGCGCCAACTATCTTCTGACCGGCTCCGGCCACTCGTTCGCCCGGCCCGGCTCCTCCAACTGGTCGAGCTACAGCCTCAAGACCAAGGTGAGGCTGGTGGAAGCCAGTTCGGCGCTGCACCTGAATTACCGCAGCCAGGGGTGCGAGCGCTATTTCATCGGCTTCAATACCGGCGGCCTGCATCTCTCCAAGACCTACCCCTGCGACACCCATACCCAGCTAGCGGCCGCGGGCGCCGTGATCGAAACCGGGAGGTGGTACAGCGTCGAGGTTTCCGGTTCCCAGGGGAATTTCAAGGTCTACCTGGACGGCGTCCTGATGATCGACTACACCGACCCGGCGCCGATCCTGAACGGCGCCACCGCTTTCGAGGTGCTCACCGACGCCCCGGTCCAGTTCGACGACGTCGTCGCGGCCACCGACGAGCCCCTTTCGCCCACCCCCTGGGTCCACACCGGAGGCCCCCTGGGCGGACTGGGCTACGATGTTAGGATCAGTCCGGCGAACAAAAAAAGGATGTACGTCACCGATAATTACGCCGGGGTGGGGGTAAGCGACGACGGCGGGGAGAACTGGCTGCCGGCCAACAACGGCATCACCATCAGGGGTGGGAACACCGGAGACGCCATCAACATCTTCAGCCTCACCGTCGATCCCAACAACCCGGACATCGTCTGGGCCGGGACCTTCGGCGAGGGCGCCTCCTTCGGGGTATTCAAGAGCACGGACGGCGGCGCCTCTTGGACGGCGAAGACCTCGGGCATGACGCTGGATAACGACATCGCCATGGTCTTCCGGGGCTTCACCGTCCAAAACGGCAACTCCAACGTGGTCTACGCCCAGGCCGAGATCCCCACCACGGTCCAGGGGTGGGAGTTCAACCGGGTCAAGGGGCGGGTCTACAAGACGACGAACGGCGGGGAAAGCTGGCAGCTCGTCTGGCAGGGAAACAACCTGGCCCGCTATCTGATCATCGATCCCGGCAATCCCGAACTGCTCTATCTTTCCACCGGCATCTTCGACCGGGAGGCGTTCAATTCGGACTGCGCCAAGGGGGTGTACGGCGGTCTGGGCGTGCTGAAAAGCGCTAACGGCGGCTTGACCTGGAGCCCCGCCAACAGCGGGCTCACCGACCTCTACGTGGGGAGCCTGCGCATGCATCCGGCGAACCCGCAGATCCTTTTCGCCGCGACCGGCAGTTATTCCTGTACCGGAGGGGATACCAGCGCTCCGGTGAGCGGCCTGTTCCGGACGTCGGACGGCGGCGCGTCCTGGACCAAGGTGCTGGGCAACGACATCTTCACCACGGTGAACTTCAGCCCCTCCTCCCCCGACACCGTCTACGCCGGCAGCGCCGCGGCCTTTTACCGGAGCCAGAACGGCGGTCAGAGCTGGTCCAGGCTCACGCAGCCCTCGGGCGTCTCATGGGGTCCCCCGGGGGTAAGGGCGGGGGTGCCGATCGACGTCACCGTCGACCCCACCGACCCGCTTGAGCTTTACGCCAACAACTACGGCGGCGGGGTGTTCCGCTCCCGGGATGGGGCGGAGAACTGGAGCGTCTGGAGCAGGGGGGTTTCCGGGGCAGACGTGCATCAGGTCCACATACCGGCCGACAGCCCCTCTACCGTCCTGGCCATCGGCAGAAGCGGCCCCTTCAAGAGCGCCAATTACGGGGTGGACTGGACCGGCATCGCCAACGGGGACGCCGCCCCCTTCGGGGAGTGGAACGCCGTAGCCACCGACCCGGCCCACCCCGGCACCATCCTGATTTCCGACGAGCACCAGGGGGTCATCTTCCTGAGCGCTGACGGCGGCGCCTCCTTCAGCGAGGTGCTCAGGCATCCGGATGCCAACGCCGACGATCCGGCCGGACGCCAGGGCTTCAAGGCGCTGGCCTTCGCCCCTACCAGCCCGGGCACCGTTTATGCCGGGCTCTCCAAGGACAGGGGGAGCTTCCTCGGCTCTTCCCCCCAGGGCACGGCGATCTACAAATCGCAAAACGGAGGGGGCACCTTTGCCCCGATACCCTCCCTCCTGGACGGTGTCAACGTGAGGAACCTGGTGGTCGATCCGGCCAACGCCAACACCATCTGGGCCGCGACCACAAACGGGGTCTACCGGAGCATCGACGGCGCGCAGAGCTGGAGCCGCCTGGAGGGGCTGGGGAGCAAAAACATCGAGACGCTCGCCATCGATCCGCTGCAGCCCGGCTTCATCGTGGCGGGAGAGATCTTCGGCGGCATCTGGAAGAGCACAAACGGCGGCGCCACCTGGTCGGGCCCGTTAAACAGCGGCTTCGACTCGCCCAACCCCTACATCTCAGCGCTGGTCCTGGATCCGGTCCATGCCGGGACCCTCTTCGCCGGCGATCTCTATTCCGGCGTCTACCGCTCCCAGGACGCCGGAGAGAACTGGGCCCCCTTCCCGGACTGGAAGAGGTCCGGAATGACCATCCGGGCCGTGAAGGACCTGGCCATCAGCGCGAAGGTCATGTACGCCGCCACCCAGGGGGGAGGGGTATTCCGGTTCGACCGGCTGTACGGGCTCACCCTGTCGTCCGGCGGCACCGGCTCGGGGAAGACGACGC
>Ga0209212_1005313_pt1 | contig 15421 bp, 9 predicted proteins | sample RifGroC2_FD_183996 | JGI IMG/M metagenome (GOLD analysis project Ga0209212, IMG submission 183996) | Groundwater microbial communities from Rifle, Colorado, USA - Groundwater C2 (SPAdes) (version 2) | ecosystem: Environmental > Aquatic > Deep subsurface > Groundwater | place: Rifle, Colorado... | reverse complement strand
TTGGGTCAGCCGCAATCCATTCTTTATCATTAAAAAGCGTCTTGCCGTCTGTAGCCGAGGTCTGAATTACAAAATTCGTTGCCCACGTCTCACCACCATCGGCAGAACGGCTCACGGCAATCGCATTGGCATCATCGGAGCGGTTAAATGCAATGCTTGCGTACCAGAAAACGTTGCCTGGCCCTGCGGCAATCGCCGGATCAGCAACAGTTTCATACGCACCAGGAGAACTAGTATATGCAGTTACCAGACCTGGTAAATAACTTACAGACCACTGTTTGCCACCATCCGTTGAAAGGTAAACTCCCCCTCCGCCATCATATCGATTTTCACTGGGCTCATAGAGACGGTAGTCATTCGCGCCGGCTACCAGATTATTTGCATCATTTGGATTTACTGCAATAGCAGTTTCATTCTGAGGGGTCTGCTTACCTGGATTGCATGTATATACTGTTATACCGTCAATTTTCTTTTTTTGCATTACATCATTTTTCCCGATGACATTCACATTTTTGCTGACTACCGAAACTATCTCTGACGGGATTGCAAGCGGATACTTCTTAGTCGGAAGCGAATACCTTAGAACAGCGCCCTCAGCGCGCGCAATGCGTTCGGATATTATGGAAGAGCGATTAAACCGTTGCGGTACACCCTTGGCTGCAACACTCTCTGAAATTACAGCTAGTCCGACTAATACGAGAACAATGAGAACCCCTTTTAAAAAGGAAATCTTCACAACCCCCCCTGAATTTATGGTTTTAGGCCAACCCTTCTCGCCAGGGTTGATATTTCATCTATAGCCAACGACAAAAATAAGTTTACAAATTCCCCTGATTTCTAAGGTAGATTAACTCGAGTCTCTGCTACAATTTCATAAAAATTGATTAAAAATTATGTGCCTCTTGTTTGAGTCTTTCACCCTGTAACCTTAGGACCATGCCTACACTATATAACCCCTTTTTTTCATAGGCATCTGCAAGAAAGGCATATGCTTCCTGACATTCCGGCCCGACCCTCAACGCTTCATTAAAATAATCTATGGCCTGTCCTATGTCTCCCTTTTTAATTGATGCCAACCCCTGTGCTATACCATCCTGAACTTTTTTGGATAAAATTTCCCATACCTTGTTATATTCGCCGAGCGCATTCTGTATTTCTCCTTTTTGCACATACACATTTCCCAAACATAGATGGGTATCATACGAATCTGGCATTAATTCAATAGCCTTCCTAAAGTCAGGAATTGTCTCATCAATCTCCCCATTCTTTGAATGCAACCACCCCAAACACAGATAAGCTTCACCATAATCTGGCTTCATTTTCAAGACGTCCATAACCTCTCTCAACTTCTGCTCAATTGAAGCAACATTTCCTTTCACCCAACCATAATCTGCCGGAACATTTCCTCCGGATGCTTTATTGTTAACCATGTTACACATCTCTATCGCTTCGTATATCTGGTTTTGAGATGCGTAAATAAAGGCCATCAATGCCCGAATGTCTGCATTCTCAGTCTCTATGCGAACTGCCTGCACTGCTATATCCATCGCTTCTTTAAACAAGTCACGCTGTGCATAAATCCATCCCAATAACGTGTAGGCATGAATATCATCCGGATACAAACCCATGATTTCTTTGCATACGTTAACCGCTTCATCCATCTCGCCTTTTTTACCATACGCCATTGCAAGCAGCCAATGTACTTTTTTATTCCTGGAATCGAACTTCATAGCCTCTCTTGTTACAGCTATTGCTTTATCAAACATGCAATCGCGGATGAAGCGTTCTGCTTCTCTGACAAGCTTTTCAATAATACGGTCTCGCAGTTGTTTTGCCTCACCCAATTCCTTTACTGCCTCGTCCAGCATCCACTTCTTTGCATAAAAACAACCAAGATAGACATAGGCTTCCAGCCGATCAGGTTCCATGGATATTACCTTTTTCATATCTTCAATAGCTGCATCAAGTATTCCCTTCTCTGCATGGGCACAGGCTAATTTAAGAAAGGCTTCTACACAATCAGGCATTTCTCTTAAAACGTCCTCGTATTCACGTATGGCCTGATCGATCGTAGAAATAACTTTCTTCCCGTTAGCTATAAAGCCTTTTCGTAACAGTTCACCCCCTCCCCTAACCCCTCCCACCAGGGGCGGGGAATACTCATTGTTCCCTTGTATTCCTCCCCCTTGATGGGGGAGGTTTAGGTGGGGGTGAGCTGTTACGCCTTTTCTAACAAAGCCGGATTCCAGTTCTAATACTTTTTTATATTCGTTTAAGGCCTCGCCCAGCCTCCCTTGCAGAACATAGCACAGACCCAATAACTCGTGTGCACCAGAAAATCCGTTTATCACATCAATCACGTCTTCAAAACTTGTAGTGAATTCCTTAACAGTCGCAGGAATATCTTTTACCAGGGGATAGTCAAACGGCATTTTTTGAAGGTCGGGGTTCATCTCTAAAACCTTTTGTAATTCCCGCACCGCATCAGGAATTAACCCCTTCTGACTGTATGCCCATCCGAGATATGCATGGGCTTCTATGTCATCAGGATAAAGTTCGATCGTTTTTTGTAATTCAGGTATGGCGAGATCGACTAACCCTCTTTCGGCATATTGCCGTGCTTGTTCGAAGCGCGACTTCTCCTCAACGGCAAAAGAAGCTTTAACCTTCAATTCTTCAGCGCCATCTATAGAAAAAAATAGCCCTTGAACAACAAGGGCTATTGTAAGCATAAACAGTCTCGATTTTACCATATTCACTTTAATTAATATCCTTTTATACCGCCGGAAACAAACTCCGGATATGTTGGCGTCATATGATCAGCAATATCAAGTCCCATCGCCTCATCTTCTTCACTCACACGACCTAAACCCACAGCCTTAAGCCCGCCGAAAATAATAATGGCACATAAACACGCATAGGCAATACAAATAATAAAACCCAGGGCTTGAATACCGATATGACACGTCACACCGTGATAGGCAGGCCGTATAAGCCCCATCACTCCTGTTGAAATTCCTCCAATAGCCCCGGCGGTACAATGCACGCCGCATGTACCCACCGTATCATCAATCCCGATCTTATCCAGTGATTTCACCACCAGTGGAATAATCGCCCCACTAATTATTCCCACCATAATCGCAAAACCCGGATGGGTAAAACCAACCCCGGCGCAGATAGACACCATGCCCGCTATCGCACCGTTTCCCGTGGTAAGCGGGTCGGGCTTTTTATTCATCAGCCACCCGCCAAACATAGCCCCAAGAATACCGCCTGCCATGCTCATGGTAACATTAATGGTGGTTGTGGGTAAATCGTTTACAAGGACGTGGATCATCTCCAGCGCTGTTACATTTGCTGTTGGTTCGCATAGCGTCCCAACCAATACAGAACCCACATTAAAACCGTAAAAACACACACATAATATGAATACCCCAAGCATCATCTGCGAAACGTTATGTCCCGGAATGGTATTACATTCTCCACGTCCAAACTCAAACAGCCACGATTTCTTGTTGGTGCGTGCATATTTCTCCACTCGTGGCCCCACAATCATTGCGGCAATAAGCGCCGTTAAGCCACCCTGGAAATGCACCACTACAGAACCTGCATAATCAACATAGCCCAATCGCATGAGCGGCCCGGCAGACCACGCCATCCATCCAAAAAATGGATACATGAACCCGCAATACAGGGTAACATAGATAAGGTATGCCTTGAAACTAAACCTCTCTGCTATGGCACCCGATGCAATAGAGCATGAAACCAGACAAAAACCCCACATGGTAAACCAGTGCCCGTACACATTCAGATTGTCCACGCTTGACGGGTCAATCACTCCCAAAAGACAGTAGTTCCAGTTGCCGGAAAAAATGGCAAATCCAAACAGCCACCAGACCAATGTCCCTATCCCGATGTTTGCGCATATTTTCATATAAACATGGGTGGCATTCTTGGAACGCACCTGCCCGCTCTCCAGGAAGGCAAAGCCTGCCTGCATAAAAAAAACCAATATCCCCGTGATGATTAACCAAAAAGTATAAATAATAAGGATTATATCTCTTGCTAATATGTCTACCACCGGCCATCCTCCTTTTTCAAAATATTCCGTGTTTTTCCGTGGTGAATTGTCACTAAAAAGCCTTCAATGCCCCATATCCTACCAACATAAAAAAAATAATCAATAGAATATTGATGGCATAAAAATAAAGATTAAATTTTTATGGAAATAATTCTTTATTATTGATATAAGGAATAATTATCTGGCGGAAAAGATTAAAACTGGGAATTGGCGGACGCTCATTATTCCAAATTGTGATTCTCATTGAGGATGTAAATCCATAGCTGTTATGTTAGAAGCAACAAAAAACAGAGAAAACTCTGTAAATCGCCGGAGATTACTCTATCTCCTGGGTTGGGGTTTTATCGGCGCATTTTTAACAGCGGTATTTGGCGCGACTATCAGGTTCTTCTTTCCCAGAACTATCTTCGAACCACCAACACGATATAAAATTGGGTATCCCTTCCAATACACGTCAGGGGTAAGCGAAAGATTTAAGAAGCAGTTCAGGATATGGATTGTCAGGGAAGTTGACCGGTTGTACGTAATCGAGGCAAAATGTACCCATCTGGGTTGTACCCCCAATTGGCTTGCAGCAGAAGGAAAATTCAAATGCCCCTGCCATGGCAGTGGGTTTACACAGGACGGATTTAATATAGAGGGACCTGCGCCAAGACCACTGGAGAGGTTTAAGGTTGCCCTGGACGAAAACGGTCAAATAATCGTTGATGAAGGAATACGGTTCCGGGGAGAACGCGGTGAATGGGACAAACAGGGCGCATTCTTAAAGGTGTAAAATGACTAATAAGTTTACAAAAAAATACCTGGCAAAATACAGAAACATGCTGAAAGAAAAAGGATTATTTGGCATGCTTAGGGATTTCACCGTTAACTCACAGGTCTGGAAGTCTATCTTCAGACATACCTTTACCGACACGCCGAAGAACCGCATGCTAAAGGTTGTTTCAAACGTCTTTATGCATTTGCATCCAGCCAAAGTAAAGAGACATGCACCCCAATTTAAATTTACCTGGTGTATGGGCGGCATCAGTTTCTTCCTGTTCCTGGTACTCACGCTTACAGGCGTATTACTGATGTTTTATTACCGCCCCACCGTCCACGATGCCTATTGGGACATAAAAGACCTGGAATTTCAGGTACCTTTCGGGGCTATTTTACGGAACTTACACAGATGGAGCGCGCACTTGATGGTCATAACGGTATGGTTCCACATGTTTCGCGTATTTGCAACGGGTTCCTATAAACCACCCAGAGAATTTAACTGGTGCGTGGGCGTCGTCCTGCTGGTGATCACCCTCCTTTTAAGTTTTACCGGCTACCTGCTCACCTGGGACCAACTGGGATTTTGGGCCGTAACGGTCGGCACAAATATGGCAAGATCAACACCATTACTGGGACATGAAGGGCCTTTTGGAGAACAACTCGGAATGACTGCGCACAACGATATACGATTTGCGCTTTTGGGCGGTTCTCTGGTAGGCGGGAATGCCTTATTAAGGGCATACGTATGGCATTGTATAGGGTTGCCCCTTATTATCATTATATTTATGACGGTGCACTTCTGGAGAATCCGCAAGGATGGAGGGATTTCCGGGCCGCTCTGACAAGTTCAGCCATGAATGAACACGAATCTGCACGAATGCAAATAAAGGAAAAATTTAAGGAGAAAAGGAGACGCGGAGAATATTGGAGAAAAGGTAATTACTCAAAATTATGTTGTGTGAATACGTTTTACAGTACCCACCCCTAACCCCTCCCAAGAGGGGACTTCTCTATTCCCCTCTTGGGAGGGGTTAGGGGTGGGTAAAGTCGCATTGATATACGTATTTGTTCTGATTCAACACAATTTTTAGTAATTACGAGAAAAGTAATCAAGCATAACTTTTATCTCTCTTTGATAATTTTAGAAAGTAGTAATCTGCGTGTATCTGTGAAAATCTGCGTCCTAATCTAACGCTCAGGAATTTCAATCAGACACATAGTTTCCCCTCTAAAAAGAGGGGATAAAGGGGTGTGTAGGTATGCCTTTAACACACCCCCAAACCCCTCTTTTTAGAGGGGAGCTTAAAAGCTGCTGCCAAAAGCAGCCTAATTTAACTTTTAGAATTTAACCATGGAAAATATTTGGGCAATTATAACCAAACCTGATAACATCCCCATCGTCGGTTTAATAATTTTGTTGTTTTTCTTTACATTCATTACCTTTAAGCAGGCGTTTGAAAACGACAAACGGATAGAACGGAAAAGACGTCAAAAAGGAGAATAATATTTTGTGAATTACAAAATAGTCAAAGCCGATGACCGCTGGTTCAGGGAAAACATAAATTGCCAGTATGCATGCCCTGTCAATACACCTGCCATGAACTATATAGAACGTATCGTTGAGGGAGATTTTGACGCCTCTTTGCGTCTGAATTTTATGGCAAACCTTTTCCCTCATATCCTTGGCAGCGTATGCACTCATCCATGTGAAACCGCATGCCGCCGCGGGGCAATTGACAAACCCATTGCAATATGTTCGCTCAAAAGGAGCGCTTCAGACTTCGCCTCTAAAAAGTCTCCACCAAAGCCGATGAACAGAGAAAAAACGGGCAAACGTGTCGCGATAATTGGTTCTGGACCATCTGGTCTTGCAGCAGCAAACGATTTGGCATTCAAGGGACACGACGTTGTCGTTTATGAAGCCCTTTCGGTCGCCGGCGGTATGTTAAGCGTAGGTATCCCCTCTTACCGGCTGCCTCGCGGCAAGATATCAAATGCTGTGAGCTGGATAAAGGAACTGGGGGTTGACATCCGTTTAAATAGTCCTGTAGACACGCATGATAAGTTTGACGATTTATTAAGGGGATATGACGCTCTATACATTGCCACGGGCGCTCATAAATCGCAGATGCTTGATATCCCCGGCGAAGACCTGATGGGGGTAATGCACGGTGTTGCCTTTATGAAAAATACGAATCTTGGAGCAATAAAAGACGTCCCAGAAAAAGTAGCAGTCATTGGAGGCGGGTTTACCGCTATAGACTGTGCACGTTCATCACTGAGACTCGGCGCAAAAGAGGTTTCTGTTGTATATCGCAGGACTTTAGAGGAAATGCCCGCAGGTGAAATAGAAGTAAGCATGGCGGAGGAAGAAGGAATAAAAATACACTACTTAACTTCTCCTGTAAGGATAATTGGGGGACTTGACAGGCAGGTAACACATCTGGAGTGCATAAAAAACAGACTCGGAGAGCCGGACGACAAAGGACGCAGGCGCCCTGTACCCATTGAAGGAAGCAATTTTACACTGCCTGTAGACATGGTCATAGCGGCTATCGGGCAATCACCAGATACTGGATTTCTGTCAGAAAGGTTTGGAATAGAGATTAATCGCTGGGGAATGCCCGTAATAGACCCGGAAAGTTTTATGACTCTCAGAAAGGGCGTATTTGCGGGAGGAGATTGTGTAACAGGTCCCCGGAACGTCATTGAGGTGATCGCAGACGGCAGAAAGGCAGCAAGGGCGATACACAAATTTTTAACGGGACAGGAAAAGCAAGGATACAAGTTTTATTATAAGGATCAAGCCCCTTCAGGGAGAATGCCCGATTATGAGGCAGCGCCGAGGCAAAGCCAGGATGCCCTTCCGATGAAAGAAAGGTGGAACCTGAACGCAGAGGTAGAACTGGGTCTTTCGAAGGAAAATACTTTCAAGGAAGCAGGGCGCTGCCTGCTCTGCCATTTTAATATATTTATTGACGAAAAATGCGTGCTGTGCGGCGGTTGCATTGACGTCTGTCCACACAATTGTATATCCATGATCTCCCGTGAAACTGTTGAGGTCGCAGACCCCTCGCACAACGAGAACGTTATGGCTGGAGACTGGGACGCAGCGATGGTTATTGATGAAGAAAAATGTATCCGCTGCGGCTTGTGCGTTAAGCGCTGCCCGGTAAACGCTATCACGATGAAACGTTTTGCTTATTCGGAAGAATAGTAAATATATAGTGAACGCAATAAGAAAGTTGTCATTGCGAGCGGCAGCGAAGCAATCCAAACCTCTTTTGCCGGTTCAATCTTTTGCTGGTTCAATCGTCCTCGATTGAACCAAAATGTTTCGGTTCAGGCTGCAAGCCTGAACCAGCGGGAATTCGTCTAAATTCGCGGCTAAATTTTTAACTTGGCGCCTCATGGCAAAATAAAAATGGAAAAAAAGGATAATAAGGCGGAAAAACATAAAGAAAAAGGCAGATACAGGGCGCTTGCCTTTATTAAAGGCCCTTCACTTGCCAAGGAAAAGAACGTAGAAATATCCGAAAGTGAAATACCCACGTGGCCGTATTTGATAAGAAAAGAGTTTCTGGCAGCAATCATTTGTACGATCATCCTTATTGTCTGGTCTATCCTCCTTGACGCCCCGCTGGAGGAGCTTTCAGATCCAACCATGACCCCAAATCCGGCAAAGGCGCCGTGGTATTTTTTAGGGCTTCAGGAAATGCTTGTTTATTTTGACCCATGGATCGCCGGAGTCGCTTTTCCTATGCTTATTATCATAGGATTGATGGCCATACCCTACGTAGATTTTAACCCAAAAGGCAACGGATATTATACCTTGAAGGAACGGAAGTTTGCCATGTTCACCTTTTGCTTTGGTTTTCATATTTTATGGCTATTGCTGATTATTGTCGGCGTCTTCATGCGTGGGCCTGGCTGGCTCTGGTTCTGGCCGTGGCAAGAATGGGATCCCCATCGGATTGCAGCCGAAATCAACTATGATCTGACCAGCTTCGTTGGCATTAACTCAAAATCGCTCCTGGGCTTTATTATCGGTGGCGCAGTTGTGATTGGATACTTCTTCATGGGCATGAATATTCCGTACTGTTTTATGAAGGCGGGAAAAAGCACGATATTAGAAAAACTCGGTATTATTAAATATTCTATTGTAGCGTTTCTTTTCTTATCCATGCTGGCTCTGCCAATAAAGGTATTTTTGAGACTGGTATTCCATGTGAAATATATCTGGGTAACGCCGTGGTTTAATATATAAATTCAGTAGGGGCGAAGCATTTGCTGTGATTAGCTTTGAATGTACTCCTACGTTCTGGACAGCAAATGCTTCGCCCCTTTGAAATTCCTTGTAAACACGAAAATTATGTCAACCAGCAAAAATCCACCTCTCATGAAAAAGGAAGAAGACAAATCATACCTGATTATGTATGTCATTGTTAGCTTCCTCCTCGTTACAGTTACCGCATGGGCGATTGTGAACGAAACCTTTGACAGACGACCCTGGAAAAATTATCAGAAACAGTTCTATCGCCTGGAGTATGAAATAATCAAGCAGAACTATGAGAAGGAACGGGCAGTTTTTGAGAGTCCAGAAGTCCAGAAAAAATACGGAGAGGCAAAGAATAAGCTGGAGCATGCGCGAGAAGACTTCAAAAAACCGCAAATACAGGCTGAGTACAGGAAGCTGTCTGAAGAACAAAAGGTTTTGAATAGAGAACTAGATGCTCTGAGGTTTAAGGCAATAGTAACGCGCAATGAAAGCATGGAGAAGGAATATCTCTATGGAAAAAACCCGGGCGAACATATCAAACATGAAATTGAGGAATTAGAAGAAAGAGGTAAGGAATTTGCCACAATAATTAAGGATCTGGAAGGTAAAATTGCACCCATAAAGGCAAGATTGAATGACCTCAAATATGGCATCGATAAATATACGGAAGAGTTAGATGTCTATACCGCAGGCATGGAAAGGTGTAAGGCACAGTTAAAAACCTTCAGGAAAACCCGCCCAAATCTGCAGGTATATCAGACGTATATGGAGGATTTAAACATAGCCGATAGGTGCATGTCATGTCATGTAGGCATAAATAGGGCAGAAAGCGTATCAACAGAACAACCATACACAAGCCATCCTGACCAAAAATTGTATTTAGGCAATCATCCGCCGGAAAGATTCGGATGCGTGCTTTGTCATGAGGGGCAGGCGAGCGCTACATCGGGTGTAAAGAAGGCACATGGCGAGGTTGAATACTGGCTTACACCCATCAATCGGGGCAAGACAGCACAGGGGTCGTGCATACGGTGTCATCTTGAAGGCAAGGAGGTCAAAGGCGGAGAAGTACTCTGGGAAGGTAAGAGACTTTTTGAGGAACTTGGATGCCATGGATGTCATGAAACGGTGGGCTTTGGTGAGGACAAGAATAGGATGATAGGGCCGAGTCTCAAGAACATAAAGAATAAGGTACGGGCTGAGTGGATTACGGCATGGATAAAAGACCCAAAGGGGTTTAGACCAACAACGTTGATGCCTGATTTCAGGCTTTTAGATGAGGAATCTCAGGCAATATCAGCTTATCTGTGGCAGCATGCAGACGAAAGAACCATGCCTGCTGAGATGCCTGCATTTGACGAGGAACAGTTAGCTCAGGGGAATTTCATTTTTGAACAGGTGGGGTGCATGGCATGTCACGCCTACGAGAAGGACGCAGGAAGAGGGTTTGCGCCCAATTTGGCAAGGATTGGCGAAAAGATAAAGTACGGGTATCTGGTTGAGTGGATCATGAATCCAAAAGGAAAAGAATTTCTGGCGCGCATGCCAAACTTCAGGCTGAGCCAGGAAAAAGCCAGTCTTGTTGCCGGATATCTGATCAGTAAAACAGGCGCAGGTATTTCAAAAGAAGGATTAGCAGATGCGGGATGGTTAGAGGATAAGGAACGGTCGCGTGTTGGTGAGGCGCTGATCAAGAGATACGGTTGTTTTGGTTGTCACGAGATAAAAGGCATGGAAGGACTTGGTAAGATAGGAACCGAGCTATCGGCCATTGGGTCTAAGCACGTGCATCTCCTTGATTTTGGATTATTAGAGAAGAAGTTATTAGGCGAGGCAGGGCTTAAGCATTTCACCGAGAACATTGGAAAGGCACGGCAGGCGTGGTTGAGGGCAAAGTTCCATGACCCCAGGCAGTTTGACGAAGGAAAGTATAAAAAACCGGAGGATCGCTTAAAGATGCCTGACTTCGGGCTAACCAAAGAAGAAATAGAGTCACTGGTTGTCTTATTAACCGGGCTGAGAGAAGAGAAACTTTCCGGGGCGTACATCGCCAGACTGACAGAAAAAGAACGATCTATCGTTGAAGGGAGGAGATTGATCGGGAAGTACAATTGTACAGGCTGCCACCAGCTTGATCTGGATAGATTGTATCTTGCTGAAAACATCGAAGCGGTAGGGATGATAAAACTGGAAGAGGATGCAGGAGTCTATTTTCAGCTCTGGGAGGATAACGAGAAGTTAGGGCATAAGGCAGGCGAGACGGTGTTCCTGGATGAAAAACTGATACTGGATAAGAAAAGGGCGGTTGGGGGCGATATAGCGCCGTCAATAATTGCATATCATGTAGAGAGTGAGGGTTTAATACCGGAAGAAGCAGGGGTATTCACACCACCGCTATTGTATGGGGAAGGTAAGAAGGTGCAGAGTGAATGGGCGTTTGAGTTTTTGAAAGAACCCTTCGACCTGAGACCATGGCTGAATATAAAAATGCCATCATTTAGCTTGCCAAGTGAGGAAGCCACCAGCCTTGCCGGGTTTTTTGCCGTGAAAGAAGACGAAGAATATCCCTTTGAGTATATAGCCGAAACAAAGAAGGAATATATCGAGGCAAAAGAGGTGCAATCACCGGGTTACCTCTCAGCGGCAAAGAGGCTCTTTGAGTCCAAGGACGTCAATTGCATATTATGCCATGTAAAAGGCGAAAAGATGCCTGAAGGCGACCCGTCAGGCTGGGCGCCGGACCTCATGCTTGCCAAGAGGCGGCTAAAGCCTGATTGGATAAAGAGGTGGCTGCTCGACCCGCAATCCATCCAACCCGGCACCAAAATGCCCAAGTTCTTCAGGGAAGGAGAATTTCAGGCTTACATCCCGGGTACACCACAAGAACAGACAGAGGCAATGAAGGATTATTTGATGAATCTGTGGGAATAGTGGCGATCTTATCATTATAGGAAAAGTATTACCGAAGGGAAAGCAATAGCCTCATGTATTGATTCATAAAGATTATACCATTTAAGCGCCATTGCGATGAGCAAAGCGAAGAAATTTTCGTAGGTTGGGTTGAGGAACGAAACCCAACAACTTAATATGGCTTGGCAAGAAAACAATGCAATATCGCAGATCACAAGCGCAAGGTGCAACTTTCTTTTTTACGGTCGTAACATACAATAGAAAGAGGCTATTGTGTCACGAGGCAAATGTAACGCTGATAAAAGAGTCATTCCAGCATGTTATCAAACGACATACATTTACAATTAGAGCGTTTGTCTTACTCCCCGATCATATCCATTGTATTTGGTCATTGCCAGAAAATGACAATAATTTTTCGATGCGATGGCGATTGATCAAGGGTTATTTCAGCAGATACTGCAAGAGTGAGTACAAAAAATTTCAATCAACTTCAAGACAAAACAAAGGCGAACAAGGAATCTGGCAACGACGTTTCTGGGAACATCAGATTAGGAACGAGGTTGATTTTATAAAACATGTCGAGTATATTCATTTCAATCCAGTTAAGCACGGATTGGTAAAATCACCCATTGACTGGCCATATTCCAGCTTTCATCGTTACGTAAAGCAAGGTACTTATGACAGTGATTGGGGAGCAGGTGCTGAAATAAATTTTGATGAAAATGTTGGATATGAATAATCTGTGTTGTTGGGTTTCGTTCCTCAACCCAACCTACATAACTGGGGACGGATTACTTTGATAAAGCACAAGAAAAAATTGTATTGGTTTGGTTACAAGGTTTTGGGAAGGAGTCTAATTCAATAAAAATATCTTTTGCTCAACATATATCTGGAAATATAACATACTCTGATTTAAGTAAAAACCGCTGGAGTGCGGATTCTATTGTATTTTCGTGTAATCATAATATCGAAGAAATGATTCAAAAATATCTTGAACAATATAAATGAGAAGTTAAAAATTTCCACAAAATTTTCAAATATTACTAAATCAGCACTAATAGAGTTACAAAATCGTAGATTAAAAACCGTAAAGTTAAAGGATGGGTTCAAAGGTTATGCAGCACAATGATACAATGAAGCACCAATGAGATCTTTAAGACAAATTCACGCCAAACCGTTTTTGGGAGTGTTTACAAAAAGCACAGGATACCAGAGGGTCGCACTTAAATAATAAATATTGAGAATTTTTTCCTAATCTTCTTTAATTTTTAGAAGTGTTTTTAACATACTTGTTGTAAACGAGGTGAGGATATGAAAACTATAACTTTTAACGATGCGCTGGAGATAGTTGAGTCTTTGCCTGAAGAGCAAAGAGAATCACTTATTGAGATTGTCAAAAATCGTCTCATAGAAGAACGAAGGGATAGGCTTGCGCAGAGCATTAAGGAATCAAGAGAGGAGTATGCACGAGGTACTATCAGAAAAGGTACGGTAGATGACCTTATGCGCGAGACTTCAAGATGAGAACGCTTATATAGAGTAATACCTTTATTCATACATTCAAAAGGTATATTGAGAATATTGCAATCCATTAAATATATTTACTGGCAAGATGTTGAGTATTTTCTGGGGCATTTTGTCGATTATCCTGATTATCTAACTCAGGGAAAGTCTTTAGAGGAATTGAAAGAAAATTTAAGAGATTTATATACTGATTTAATTAGCAATTAAACACACTTTCTTTACACATGAAATGCAATACCTATATTTACTGGTACAGTGGGCTATTTTGTCTTGTAATTCAAATATGGGTATGATAACATCGAAATTGTTAGAAGAAATAGTCGGCGCCCTGTACCATAGAAATATCTCACCGAATGGTCATACCTGTCACACAGGTATGAAAGGGTACAAGATTATAAAAAACGTAACCGTTTAGCTTTTTGAAATACATATCCGGTAAAATTCTCGTTCGGGTTATATTTGATACAAACGAAATATTCTTCATGATGATAACTGCGTCATATAAAAGAAAATGTATAGTTAGTAGTGCCTGTTTACCGATTGCCTTATGCATGGTTTTATTCCTGGGGGGTGTTTCCTTTGGTAGTAAGGGTAAATCTAAGGTACAGACGCCTTCCGTAACATCTCAAGCACCGCCGACAAGTGTCGAAATGGGATCGAACTTGAAGTTTCTTAGCCTGAGCCTGAAGGATAGTATTGTCTATGCCCTGCGCAACAATTTTGATATCGAGATTTCGAAGCTAACTTCAAATATGAAAGATTATGAAATTACCGTACAAAAGGCAAAATACGACCCTACAATGAAATTGGAAGGTAAGATCGAAAATGACGATGTACCCATTAACAGCAAACTGGTCGGTGGTTTGGAAACAAGCTCTATTAGCCCTTTTATTGAACAGGGAAAGACGGCAGATGCTGTGATTCAGTCAATGATCCCCACAGGTGCAACGCTGTCCCTGGAATACAATATATTCCGTGATTTTGTAGACCCAAATCCTTTCCGGTTACTCAATCCAGCCTATGAAAATTATGTGGAGGCAAAGATTACACAGCCCTTATTAAAAGGCGCTGGTTGGTTTTACAACAGAAGCCTCATTTATATTGCGAGAAACAACAAAAAGATTTCCTTGGCTCAATTCAAAAGTAAAGCAATAGAAGTTTCCAATTCTGTTCAAGAAGCGTACTGGAATCTTGTGAAGGCAATCGAAGATTTAAAGGTAGCAAATAAATCCAAGGAACGCGCAGAAGACTTGCTGAGAAAGAACAGGATACAGGTAGAAACAGGCACCCTTGCGCCTATTGAGATCATTGATGCAGAATCCGGCGTGGCATCAAGGGTCGAGGCAATAATTTCTGCAGAAAATGCGGTTAAGGATAAAGAGGACGAACTCAAAAAGATCATGAATTTTGCTGACACTGATATTATCTCCGATGCCGCCGTCATCCCAACCAATAAGCCGGACTTTATACCGAAAAAGGTCGAATTGAAAGAAACCCTCAAAGTAGCCATGGGAAAACGTCCCGAATTGCTGGAATTGCAGCTCAAGACAGAAAATGCAGATATGCAGAGCAGGCGGCGAAAGAATGAATTGTATCCTGCGCTTGATTTCACTGCGGGCATGCGCTACACAGGCCTTGGGGAAGATATAGAAGATGTCAACGACTCTACATTCTCAGAGGAATTTCAGGGTGAGTTTTTTACGCTCGCCTTAGAGATTCCCCTGGGAAACAGGTCGGCAAGGAGTAAATACAATAGGTCGAAGCTTAAGAAACAACAGGCCAGTTTAAATGTCAAAAGAAAGGAACTGGATATTGTCGTAGAGGTACGGGGAGCTGTGCGGCAGGTGATGACCAACATCGAAAGG
>Ga0209212_1005307_pt1 | contig 15438 bp, 10 predicted proteins | sample RifGroC2_FD_183996 | JGI IMG/M metagenome (GOLD analysis project Ga0209212, IMG submission 183996) | Groundwater microbial communities from Rifle, Colorado, USA - Groundwater C2 (SPAdes) (version 2) | ecosystem: Environmental > Aquatic > Deep subsurface > Groundwater | place: Rifle, Colorado... | reverse complement strand
ATTCGCTCACCATGCCCAAAACGGAAGTGGAGGAGCGGATGACGCGCATGCGCCAGGACCTGCACGAGAACAATATCTACAAGTGGGCGGCCAACCTGACCGAGGAGCTGATGCGGCTGCGCATGGACGACTTTAAGCTGACGGGAGTGTAAATGAAGTCCTTCTGGAAAAATTCGGCCGCGATCTCCGCCAGGCTCGCTTCCGCGCCCGGCCTGCTGGTAACGCTGGACTTCGACGGCACGCTGGCGGCGCTGGCGGAAACCCCCGGGCAGGCGCGGCTTGAGCCGGCCTTCCGTTCCGCCCTGAAGACGCTGGCCTCGTCGTCCGGGGTTTCCGTTTTTATACTCAGCGGTCGCGCGCTGGAAAGCGTGCGCAGCCTGGTCGGCCTGAAGGACCTGTACTACGGCGGCAACCACGGAATAGAGATCAAGGGCCCGGGCTTCGCCTGGCGCGACGCCGGTGCTGCCAGGTCAAGGAGCCTGGTGGCCGGGATCGTGGCCGGCCTGCAGGAAAGATTCCCGCCGGGCACCGGGGTGCTGGTCGAGAATAAGATGTTTTCGGCCAGTGTGCATTACCGCAACCTTAAAGCGGCGTTCAAACGCGGTTTTTTCAGCCGGATGAAGGTCCTGATGGCCGCGCGCAGCGCAAGCCTGCATTGGCGCGGCGGTCACAAGGTCTTCGAGCTGCTGCCGCGCGGAGCCGCCCACAAAGGCGACGCCATAAGCATTCTCGGCCGGCGCCTGGGCTCACCGTTCAGCGTCGCCGTGGGAGACGACCTTACCGACGAGGACATGTTCAAAGCGCTCTCCGGGAGCGGGGTAACGGTCCGGGTAGGCCGAAAGGCGGGGTCAAAAGCCGAATATTACCTGTCCGGCCAGGGGGAAGTGCTGCGCCTGCTGAGATTCATCTCGGCGGCGAGGAGTTGAGGGGAAAATGGAAAGAGCGGCCGTGGAACCATTCAAATTCCGCACGCGCCTTACGCTTACCGAGGTCACCGGGCGCAGGGCGGCGAACATAGCCGAACTGCTTGAGGGAATAAAGGCGGCCGATGACGCGGTCATCTACCACCACACCCACCGCTTTATCAAGCAATCCCACCACCTGGTGCCGGAGGGGGCCAATGATTTCGCCTACTGGGTCACCAATACCGTGCAGGCCGACAGGCTGGGAGAGGAACTCACCTCGATAGACATCGTTCAATACAATTCCCTCGCGGATATACGCGGCGCTTTCGTTAAAATGCTGGAACGGCATACCTCCGAGAACCCCGGGCCCATCCGCACCGTGGCCCCGGGCCGCGAATTCCATTTTATGCGCGCTATAAGGTTCTCCCTCCCCACGGCCTGCTCCGCCGCGGATTACGGGAGCTTTATCGAATGCCTGCGCAATGTCAGCGCCTCAAGTCTTTATCTGCACGTTTTCGAGGCCCGCTTGCGGCCGCCTTACGGGTTGGACGACTTCTCCCACTGGTTCAAGATCAACTTTAACGACGAGGCGGTCGGGAAAGAGCTCTCCAGGCTTGACCCGTATTCCTATACGCTTGAAAGCCTGAGGCAGAGGATAATCCGCATCATCGAGCGCCGGCGCGCGGAGGTGAACCGTGCCTAAGATAGACGAATACGCGCCGGCTGCCGGCGGCAGCGCCATCGAGGAACTGAAAATAATAGCCTCCAGGCTTAAAGGGAAAACCATCCTCAACGTCAATTCCACCGCGGTAGGCGGCGGCGTGGCCGAGATCCTCAGCCGCATGCTCCCGATGATGACGGAGCTGGGCATAAAGCCCCGCTGGGAGCTTATCAAGGGCGGGGAAGACTTTTACGCGGTTACCAAGAAGTTCCATAACGCCCTGCACGGCACCCGCCAGGAGCTGACCCCCGCCGACTTCCAGCTTTACCGCGAGACCCTCAAGACGAACATGGAGACGATGGACCTGGACTCCGATATAGCCATAATACACGACCCGCAGCCGGCGGGGCTTATAGACAGGAAACCGGCGGGGGCCAAGTGGATCTGGCGCTGCCATATAGACCTCTCCAACCGCCAGGCGGACGTCTGGGATTTCCTTCACGGCTACGTCTCGCGCTACGACGCCGCCGTGATCTCCGCCCCGTCTTTCTCGCAGCAGCTGCCCGTAAAGCAGTTCCAGGTCCCGCCGTCCATAGACCCGCTGGCCGACAAGAACAAAGAGCTCTCCGACGCCGAGGTTTCGGACATAATGCGGCGGCTGGAGATACCGACCGACAAGCCCCTGATAAGCCAGGTTTCGCGGTTCGACCGGCTGAAAGACCCGCTGGGAGTTATAGAGGCTTTTAAAAAGATACAGCCTTACGTCACGGCGCGGCTGCTGCTGGTGGGCGGCAGCGCCGACGACGACCCGGAAGGCGCCCAGGTCCTGGCCGAAGCCCGGGCGGCGGCGGAAGGCAACCCCGACATCATCGTGCTCTGCCTGCCGCCGACCTCCAGCCTGGAGATAAACGCCATACAGCGCGCCTCGACGATAATATTGCAGAAATCGCTTAAAGAGGGCTTCGGGCTGACCGTTTCCGAAGCTCTGTGGAAAGGCAAGCCGGTGATAGCCGGGGCCGTGGGCGGCATACCATTGCAGATAACCCACAAATACTCCGGCATACTTACGCGCACCATAGAGGGCACGGCTTACTGGATGAAGCGCCTGTTGCACGAGCCAGCCTACGCCAGGAAACTCGGCGAGAACGGCCGCGAGCATGTGCGCGAGAACTTCCTTTTAACCCGCCACCTGCGCGACTACCTTCTGCTGGCGCTTTATCTCGAAAGCGGCAGGCAGGATTTTATACACTTGTGACCGTTGCCGACAAGCCGGGAGGTTAAGAAGGACACGCGGTGCTCTGCCGGGCTGATTTGCATAAAAAAAGGTTTACTGCTAGAATTTGTTCCCCAAGGAGTAACTATTATGAAGAAAACAGGAAAAATATTAGGGACAGGGATAGGGCTCGCGGCTTTAGCCGTGGCCGGCGCATATTTTCTCAAGGGTGAAAAGGGCGCTAAAAACCGTGAAAGAGTGCGCGGCTGGGCTCTCAAATTAAAGGGCGAGGTCCTGGAAAAAATGGAAAACATGAAAAAAATAGACCGGGACACCTACCTGCGCATGGTGGATAAAGTAGCCGAACGCTATTCCCGGATGGAGAACATCACCGCGGCGGAATTGCAGCACCTGACCATAGAGATGAAGAACGCCTGGGCGCAGATAGATAAGAAGCTGAAATAGACCGTATCCCCGGCCCCCGGAGAGGATTCGCCTCCCCCCGGGGGCCGCTTTTTTGACACAGGCCGGCTGAAAGGATGTCTGAAAGCACTTGATTCCCGCGCCACTACTGCGGCATAATAATAAAACACTCAGGATCCGGGAGGCGCCAATGGCGGGAATCGACATAGCTATAATACTGGCTTTCATCGCCTATTCCATATATTCGGGTTTCAGCAACAAGGACAAGGCCTCCAAGGACCTGACGGAGTACTTCCTGGCCGGCCGTTCGCTGCCCGGCTGGAAGGCCGGCCTGAGCATGGCGGCCACGCAGTTCGCGGCCGACACCCCGCTGCTGGTCACCGGCATCATAGCCGTCTCGGGCATCTTCGCCCTCTGGCAGATGTGGATCTACGCGCTCGCCTTCCTGATGATGGGCTTCGTGCTGGCCTCGCACTGGCGCCGCGCCAACGTCATTACCGACGCCGAACTGACGGAGATCCGCTACGGCGGCGGCCGGGCGCTCGCGCTGCGCGGCTTCAAGGCCGTCTATTTCGGAACCATCTTCAACTGCGTGGTGCTGGCCTGGGTGTTCTTCGCCGCCTCGCGGATAGCCGAGCCTTTCCTGTTCTGGAACGCCTGGCTGCCGGCCTGGCTATTCGGGCCTTTCGTCAGCCTGGTGCAGGCCGTAGGGCTGAACCTCTCCTCGGCCGCCGCCGGTACGGACCTGGCCATGGTCCTCTCGGCCAACAACCTCATCTCCGTGCTCGCCATACTGCTGGTGACCACCTTCTATTCCGCCACCGGGGGCCTGCGCAGCGTGGTGGACACTGACGTGGTGCAGATCTTCATCATGTTCGGCGCCACGCTGATCTTCGCGGTCATAGTATTTTTCAAGGCGGGGGGCGTAAGCGGGATACACGCCGGGCTTAAAGATATTTACGCCGCCGGGACGCTGGGGGGCATAAACCCTTCTCAGATACTGGCTTTCACTCCCGACCACGCCTATAAAGCCACTTTCCCGCTGCTGGCCCTGTTCGCGCTGCAGTGGATAATCCAGCTCAACTCCGACGGCACCGGCTACCTGGCCCAGCGCTCGATGGCCTGCAAGGACGAGCGCCACGCCAAGACCGCCGCCCTGGTGTTCACCGGCACGCAGGTCTTCCTGCGCAGCCTGCTGTGGGTGCCGCTCGGCCTGGGCCTCTTGGTGCTGTTCCCGCCGGCGGCGGGCCTGGCCGGGGACCTGCTTCAGGCGGACCGGGAAGGCGCCTACGTGCGCGGCATGGCCGAGCTGCTGCCGCCCGGAGTGAAAGGCCTGATGATAACCGGCATGCTGGCCGCGCTGGCCTCCACCGTGGATACCCACATCAACTGGGGCTCCTCCTACTGGGCCAACGACATCTATAAGCGCCTGGTCTGCCAGGCCTGGCTCAAGCGCGAGCCCTCCGGCAAGTCACTCGTCTGGGTGGCCCGCGCCTCCAACGTGCTGCTCATCGGCATCGCGCTCGTCATCATGACGAGGCTTTCCTCGATAAACCAGGCCTGGCAGGCCAGCCTGCTCCTGGGCGCGGGCATGGGCCCGATACTCATCATGCGCTGGCTGTGGTGGCGCGTTAACGCCTGGTCCGAGATAGCCGCCATCGGCGTCTCCGCCGCGGCGGCAGTGCCGCTGCTGCTCTGGGTACCGGACCAGGCGCTGCGCCTGCTCATCATGGCCGCCTTGTCGCTAGCCGCCTCGCTTGCGGCCATCTACTTCTTCGGCCCCGAAGACCGCGAGCACCTGCACAACTTCTACAAATTGGTGCGGCCCAAGGGCTTCTGGCACAGGATAGCCCTGGAGTGCGAGGATCACGCCCACAACGGCCCCCGCAGGCTGGCCCTCTCGGTGGCGGCCATGTTCGCGGCCGGCGTCTCGGTGTTCTGCCTGCTGGTCGGCGCCGGTTCCGCCCTGGCCGGCAGCCCGCCGCCGGCCTTCTGCCCCTGGCCGGCCGTCTGGATCTCCAGCAATCTCCTCGTCGGGCTGGCCCTCTGCCCGCTCTGGTACAAGCTGGGGTTCGCGCTGGAGAGACACTAAAGCCTGGAGGAACTGCTCCGCCTGCCGCGCCCTATCACGGCCACAAGGGAAAAAGAATGACTTTAAAAACCAGGTTCGTCTTTTATACGGCGGTGATCTCCGCCTTGTTCACTATCTTCATGGTCTATGACAGGGTGCGCACGGCCAGGAGCGAGATGCTTGACCGCGCGGGCAGCAAGGCCGAGTATATCGTTTCCTTTATCACCGAAGTAGCGGCTGACCGGCTCAGGACCGGCGCATACGCGGACCTGGAGAGGGTCCTGAAAGGTTTCGAGCATTTCGAGCGGATCTCCTACCTGCGGGTTTCAGACTCCCGGGGAAAGATACTGTACCGCATGGCGCTGCCCGGCATACGCATAGACGACAGGCTTCCGGACGCGGATATTTTTAGTTCGCCCGACGCCATTTACGATATCAAGCGCGACATAGTGCGCGACGACCTCCTTTTAGGAGAGATCAGGCTCGGGATGTCGATAGAAGGCATCAGGGAATCCGTCCAAACGCTGCTGTGGCGCGGGATAACCGTCGGCAGCGCCTTTTTCCTCCTGCTGACCGCTGTTATCTGGCTGCTCACTTTAAAACTCGGGCGCCGCCTGGACGCGGTGTTGTCATTGGCAGAAAACATCAATTCCGAAGTTCTACCCCCGGAGCAGCAAATAGACCCCGCCACCGACATCGGTAAAATAGAGCTGGCGCTGCGCCAGACGCACGCCCGTTTAAGGGAGGAGGAGCAGCGCCGCAAGGAGGCCGAAACCCAAAAGGACGACTTTTTCGCCATGACGGTCCACGACCTGAAGCAGCCGCTGACCTCTCTTAAAGCGGCTATGGACCTGCTCTTCTCGGAGGAAGAGGTCAAGCGCTTCACTAAAGACCAGATACAAAGTCTTTCGGGCATAGCCGGCACGTCCATCCGCATGCTCAATTCCATGGTGGTCGACGTTCTTAACACGGCCAAGATGAAAAGCCGGGATTATGCCCCGGTGAAGGACCGCCTGTCCCTGGCCGATTTTATGCGCGAGTGCGCCGAAGAGAACTCGGCGTCGGTAAAAGCCGCGAACAAGCGTTGGAAGTTCTCGCTGCCCGAAGGCATAGGCGACACCTGGCTGTTCGGGGATCACGATATGCTCAAGCGGGTCATAGGCAACCTGGTGCTCAACGCGATACAGTACACCCCTGAAGGCGGGGCCATCAGGCTGGGCGTAAGGCTCCCTTCCGACGACAGGGCCTACATCTACGTCAGCGACGAAGGTGAAGGCATTCCTGACAGTTTCAGGGAAGAGATCTTCAAAAAATACCAGGGCCTGGGAAAAAGCTCGAAGAATATAGGCTTGGGCCTCGCTTTCTGCAGGATGGTGGCGGAAACGCACTCCGCGAGAATGGACGTCCGCTCCGAGATGGGCAAGGGCACCGAGGTAAGCTTTATCATTCCCGTTTCGCGCGGCGCAGGTTTGAAACCGCACAACGCATAATTTAAATAATGAAAAAACAATTCCCCGATCCCGATCCGCTCTGGTACAAGGACGCGGTCATCTACGAACTGCACGTGAAATCCTTCCGCGACAGCAAGGACGACGGCATAGGCGACTTCCCGGGCCTGACCGAAAAACTGCCCTACCTGCAGAGTCTGGGGGTAACCGCGGTCTGGCTGCTGCCTTTCTACCCCTCGCCGCAGCGCGACGACGGCTACGACATCTCTGATTACTACGGCATCAACCCCGATTACGGCGACATGGGGGAATTCAAGGAGTTCCTCAAGGAAGCCCATAGCCGCGGCATAAGGGTGATAACGGAGCTGGTCATCAACCACACCTCGGACCAGCACCCGTGGTTCAAGCGCGCCAGGCTGGCTCCCCCGGGCTCGGCCGCGCGCAACTACTATGTCTGGAGCGACTCCCCTGACAGGTACAGGGACGCGAGGGTGATCTTCAAGGACTTCGAGACCTCCAACTGGACCTGGGACCCCGTGGCCAAGGCCTATTACTGGCACCGCTTCTACCATCACCAGCCCGACCTGAACTTCGAGAACCCCCACGTGCTGAAGGGCATCTTCAAGGTGGTGGACCTGTGGCTGGGCCTCGGCGTGGACGGCCTGCGCCTGGACGCCGTGCCTTACCTGTTCGAGGCCGAAGGCACCAACTGCGAGAACCTCCCGCCCACCCACGACTTCCTGAAGAAGCTCCGGGCACACGTGGACGCCAGGTTCAAGGACAAGATGCTGCTCTGCGAGGCCAACCAGTGGCCCGAGGACGCGGCCGCCTATTTCGGCGCCGGCGACGAGTGCAACATGGCCTTCCATTTTCCGGTGATGCCGCGCCTGTTCATGTCGCTCTGGATGGAGGACAACTTTCCGGTGACCGACATCCTGGAGCAGACCCCTGCCATCCCCGAGAACTGCCAGTGGGCCGTGTTCCTGCGCAACCACGACGAGCTTACCCTGGAGATGGTGACCGACGAGGAGCGCGACTACATGTACAAGGTCTACGCCCGCGACGCCAAGGCCCGCATCAACTTGGGTATCCGGCGCCGCCTGGCGCCGCTCTTGGGCAACAACCGCCGCAAGATCGAGCTGATGAACATCCTGCTCTTCTCGCTGCCCGGCACCCCGGTGATCTACTACGGCGACGAGATCGGCATGGGCGACAACTTCTACCTGGGCGACCGCAACGGCGTGCGCACCCCCATGCAGTGGAGCCCCGACCGGAACGCCGGGTTCTCCCGGGCCAACCCGCAGAAGCTTTTTCTGCCGGTGGTCACGGACTCCGAGTACCACTACGAGGCGCTCAACGTGGAGAGCCAGGAGGGGAACCTCTCCTCCCTGCTCTGGTGGATGAAGCGCGTCATCGCCATGCGGGGCAATTTCAAAGCCTTCGGCCGCGGCACGTTCGAGCAAGTCCGCTCCGACAATCCCAAGGTCCTCTCCTTCATCCGCCGCTCCGGAGAGGAGATAATACTGGTGGTGGCCAACCTCTCGCGCTTCTCGCAGGCCGTCAACCTGGACCTGGGCGCCTACGCCGGCTACACGCCGGTGGAGATGTTCGGCGGCAGCGACTTCCCGGCGATAAAGGAAAAGCCCTACCAGCTTACCCCGGGTTTTCACAACTACTACTGGTTCCAGCTAAAGAAGCGCGCGGAAGGCGTCCAGGCCGATAAGCCGACCCCTGAGCTTGAATTTCCGGGCCTCTCCTGGGAGGACCTTTTCAAGGCGGGCGCCAGGCTGGAGGAGGTTCTGGCCGAATACGTCCGCAAATGCCGCTGCTTCGGCCGCGGCGCGGGAACCCTGCGCAAGGTCAAGCTGGCGGAACATTTCGCGCTGCCTTCCGGCGCCCGCCTGGCGGTAGTGGAAGCCCACCACGCCCAGGGCGTCCCCCAGACCTACCTGCTGCCGCTGATCTTCCTGACCGGCGAAAAGGCCGAAGCTGCCGTAAGGAAATACCCGCAGGCGCTGGTGGCGGCGGCCGAGCTCTCCGGCGGCAAGGGCCTGGTCTTCGACGCCTTGCAACACCCGCTTTTCCACGCGGACCTGCTCTCGCTGTTCCTTTCCAGGAAAAAATTGCGTTCGGGCTCCGGCGAGCTGCGCGCGGTCCCCGAGGAATCGTTCAAGGAGGCGCTGGCCGCCAACCCGGTCCCCGCCGAATCCCGGGTGCTCAAAGCCGGGCCGAACGGCGTTTCCATAGTCTACGGCAGCCATTATCTGCTCCGGTTCTGCCGGGTCCTGGAGGAGGGGGTAAGTCCGGACCTGGAAATGGGCCGCCGTCTCGCGGCCGATAAAAACTTCCATAATTATGCCCCGTGCCTCGGCTCGCTGAACCTCAACCGCGGAGGGCGCCTGTATGGAACGCTGGGCGTCCTGCGCGGCTTCATCCCCAACCAGGGCGACGCGTGGACCCTGATGCTGGACGAAGCCGCCAAATTCTACGATGCCGTGCAGTCCAGGCCTGCCGCCGCTGCGGCTTCCGCCCCGCCGGTGCCGGAACTTGCCGCGGTCGATCCGAAGAGCATCCCGCCCCAGGTAATAAGCCTGGCCGGCGCAGTATCCTTCGAGGCGGCGCGCCTGCTGGGCCGCCGCACCGGCGAAATGCACCTGGTTCTGGCCGCCGGACACGCCGAGCCTGAATTCGCCCCGGAGCCCTTTTCGCGGCTGTACCAGCGCTCCATCTACCAGTCCGCGTCCGGGCGCGCCAAGAAGGCTTTCTTGAACCTGGCCGCGCGCCTGCCCGGCCTGCCGGCAGAGGCGCTGGCGGACTCCAGGTTCGTGCTGGAAAACCAGCAAGGGGTCCTGAAGCTCATGCACCGTCTGACCGAGAGGAAACTCTCCGGCATTACAATGCGGATCCACGGCAACTACTCCCTCGGCCAGGCGCTATTCACGGGCAAGGATTTCGTCATCAAGGACTTTGAAGGCGACCAGGAAAAACCGATAGGCCAGCGCCGCCTCAAACGCTCGCCGCTGCGGGACGTGGCCGGCATGCTGCTCTCCTTCTATTACGCCGCCCACGCGCCGTTCCTGCTGCCCGGCGAGACCCCGCGCAAGGAAATGCAGGCCCTCGCGCCGTGGACCGACCTCTGGTTCGCCTACGCCGCGGGAGCTTTCCTCAGCGGCTACCAGGAGGCGGTTTCGGGTTCCAGGCTCCTGCTCCAGCCCCAGGAGGACGCGGACCTGCTGCTGCGCGCCTTCCTCTGCGAGAAGGCCATGCGGGCCCTGGACGCGGAGAGCTCCGCCCGCCCGGAATGGGCGCCGGTGCCGGCCCGCCTGCTGCGCCTGCTGCTTCCAGCCGTACCGAAGTAAAAAGCAGTTAGCCATGTAGTAAATTGCGAGAATATATAATTATGGAACCATGCAACGATATTCAGGAGAGAGGCCACGACTTCGGGACCGCGCCGGTGTTCCTGGCCGCCATCTCCACTATTCTCGGGGCCATCCTCTTCCTGCGCTTCGGCTACGCGGTAGGCAATGTCGGCCTGCTGGGCGCTTTGGGCATAATCCTCATCGGCCACCTGATAACCATTCCCACGGCGCTGGCCGTGGCCGAGATCGCCACCAACCAGAAAGTGGAAGGCGGGGGGGAATATTTCATAATCAGCCGCTCCTTCGGCCGGTCCATCGGCGGCACCATAGGCATAGCGCTGTACTTCTCCCAGGCCCTTTCCGTGGCTTTCTACATGATCGCCTTCGCCGAGGCCTTCAAGCCGGTCTTCACCTGGTTCAATTCCACCGGCTGGCTGCCGTTCCAGCTCGTCGACACGCGCCTGGTCAGCGTGCCGGCCAGCTGCCTGCTGATCTGCGTGATCCTGAAAAAAGGAGCTTCCCTCGGAGTTACGCTGCTTTGGGGCGTCTCCGCCATACTGGCGGCCGCGCTGGCCTCCTTTTTTCTGGGGGCGGGGACTCCGGCGGCAGCCGCGCCCGTACTTCAAACTGTCCCGAGGCCGGACAATTTCCAGACGGTGTTCGCCATCTGTTTCCCGGCCTTCACGGGAATGACGGCCGGAGTGGGGCTTTCCGGCGACCTGCGCAACCCGCGCTGGTCCATCCCGGCCGGGACCGTAGCCGCCACGCTCGTCGGCATGGTGGTTTACGTGGCCGTAGTCTTGAAACTAGCGGCCTCGGCGGGCGCCGCCGACCTGGCGGCCGACCAGTTCATTATGGCTAAAATAGCCGCCTGGGGACCTTTGATCTATATCGGTCTCGGCGCGGCCACGCTGTCGTCGGCCGTAGGCTCCCTGCTGATAGCGCCCAGGACCCTGCAGGCCCTGGGCAGGGACGCCCTGCTGCCCGGCAAAAGCTTCAACGGCCTGATGGCCGACGGGAAAGGCGGCTGCAACGAGCCCTTCAACGCCACCCTGTTCTCCGGCATCCTCGCCGTCGCCATTATCCTGCTCGGCGATATAGACGCCGTGGCGCAGATAATCAGCATGTTCTTCATGGTGACCTACGGCTCGCTGTGCGGGATCTCCTTCCTGGAGCATTTCGCCGCGAACCCGTCCTACAGGCCCGCCTTCCGCACCCGGTGGTACCTGTCGCTGTTCGGCGCGATCATGTGTTTCCTGATGATGTTCCAGATGAGCCCGCTCTACGCGCTGGTCGCTATAATACTGATGGGCCTGATACACCTGGCGCTCAGCCGGACCAGGGCGCCGGAGAACAGCCTGACGGCCATCTTCCAGGGCGTGCTGTTCCAGCTGACGCGGCACCTGCATATGGCGGCGCAGAAGCGCTACGCCTCCACTTACGCCAAGGATTGGCGGCCTTCCTTCATCATGGTCTCCGAGGACGCCTTCGAGCGGATCTCCGCGCTGGATTTCCTGCGCTGGGTCTCGCACCGCTATGGTTTCAGCACGCTCATCCACTTCATCCCCGGCAGGCTTACGGCCGAAACCACCAGGCTCTCCCGGCAGGTGCTGGGGCGCCTCATAGAGATGACGGCTTCCAGCCGCGCCTTCGTCTTCGTGGACACCGTGGTCTCGCCTACCTACGAAACGGCCCTGGCGCAGATGGCCCAGGTGGCCGGTATTTCGGGCCTGGAAAACAACAGCGTTCTCTTCGAATTCCCGCAGGACGAACCCGACAGCGCGCTGCAGGCCGTCGCCAATTGCCGCATAGTCTCGGGCCTGGACATGAATATCTGCATTCTCCGCTCCTCCGCCCGCCGTTTCGGTTTTCACCGCCGGCTCCACGTCTGGCTGACCCAGGAGGACGAGGACAACGCCAACCTGATGATCCTGCTCTCCTTTATAATAGCCGGCCACGCGGATTGGAAGGACTGCGAGATCTCCGTGTTCGCCTCTTTCCCGGCGGCCGAGATGGAAAAGCAGCGCGAGAAACTGGCGGAAAGGATAATGTCGGAACGGCTGCCTATCTCGCTGAAAAGGCTCAAAGTCACGCCGTTCTCCGGCGACGACCTTTTTGAGAACCAGGTCGTACGCACCTCGGCTTCGGCCGACCTGACGCTGCTCGGCTTCGACGCGGAGGAATTCATAAAGAACGACGGGGGTCTGCTTTCTTCTTTCGCCGGCCTTCACGACGTGCTCTTCGTGGACGCCCGCCAGGAGATAACCATCCGCTGACGCTGCGCTTCCCGGCCCCGGCAGTTAGAGCGATTTTTGGCTAAAAAACCAGGGTCTCCCCATATCTTACTTGCCCATCTTCGCGGCCAGCCCCTTTATGTATTCCGCGAACCCGGGGTCCTCGCCGCGCAGGAGGTCCGGGAGCGCCGCGAGGAAATCTGCGCGCTTGCACCAATCGCTCATGTAGTCTTCCCAGGAGCCCCAGCGCCGCGCCTGCATCTCCGTCATGCGGGCCTCGTAAAGCAGCAGGTAGGCGCGCTCGAATAGCGAGATCAGCATATCGAATATGATAAGCATCCGCTCCCGCTGCTCCAGGGTCATGTCGCCGGCCTTTCCGGCCGAGAAAAGGTGCAGGTCGGGATTGGCCAGCGCAACCCGGAGGAACTTCTCGTAATTGTCGGAGAGCAGCTGGTAGACCTCGTCCTCCTCGTTCTCGCGCTCCTTGCGCTGTTCAAAGACGAATACCAGCAGCGCCATAGGCAGGCCGATCACTGTAACGACATAGCTCAGCAGTTCCCAGGTTTCCAAAGTTGACATGCTTATCTCCAGTGGGCGATCTCCGTCGTATGCGCCCCGGAAGCCCGCTCTGCGGGCGCCGTATCCGTAATTTTACAAAAATCCTGCTTGCTTCCCTCGCCATTACTGCGGCATAATATAAAATCTGTGAGGATACTTTTCACCATCACCGGCCCCTGGGGCACCGGCGCCGCCACGGTGGTGGACGGCGTGGCCAAGGAACTGCTGCGCCTCGGCCACCAGGTGAAGATACTTTTCCCGGACCTGGGCCTGCCCTCGCCCGACGCTGAGCGCTATTACGGCAACACCGGGCTCTACCACATCATTAAATTCCCGCGCACCCACCGCGGCGTGCATTTCCACACCTTCCCGCTGATGATCCCCGACCCCAATCCGCGCAACCTGCGCGGGGCCTGGACCTACCGGGACATGACCGACGCGCAGCTGGAGGCGTTCAAGGACCTGATGCGCCTGGAGCTGCGCAAGGCGGCCCGGGGGTTCAAGCCGGATATCGTGGCGGTGCAGCACGCCTGGCTGATGGGCCACATCGTCAGGGAGCTGGGGCTTCCCTACATTGTGGGCACCCACAACTCGGACCAGATGGGCTTCCGCTTCGACGAGCGGATGCGGCCATACGCCGTTTCCTGCGCGCAGGGGGCCGGCTACGTCTGGGCGCTCTCGCCGGCGGCGAAGCGCGACATACGTAAACTCTACGGCCTGCCCGCCGGGAAGGTGGTCCTCATCCCGAACGGCTACGACGAGGACGTGTTCTACCCTCGGCGCCTCGACAAGCGTGAGGTCTTCGCCCGTTACGGCATCAAGGCGGACCCGAAGCTGCCGGTGATCTCTTTCGTGGGCAAGCTGTCCCGGACCAAGGGTTTCGACACCCTGGTGGACGCCAACCCGCTGATACAGGCGCAGCAGCCCTCCACCGTGCTGCTCTTCGGCTCCGGCGCCCTTGAGGACGTTTACGGCAAGGCCGTGGCGCCGCGCCACAAAATGAAGCGGATGCGCCTGATGGGGCATTTGCCCCCGGCGGCCATCTCCGAGTGTTTGAATATTTCCGACGTGAGCGTGCTGCCCTCGCGGCACGAAGGGTTCGGGGTAGCCGCCCTGGAGGCCATGGGCTGCGGCGTGCCGGTGGTGGCCACGCGCGTGGGTCACTTCGAACATTTCGTGGTGGGCGGCCTGATAGAGCCCGACGACCCGCGGGACCTCGCCCGCGCGACCCTGGAGATCCTTGCGGACTCGCCCCGGGCGCGCCAGGTAACCAGCATACGCGCGTATGAAACGGCGCTGACCTATTCCTGGCGCAGCAGCACCATACAGCGCCTGGCCTATTACAAGCGCGCTCTCGCCAAAGCGGCTCGCTCCCGGGGCTGACGACCTTTATTTCCCGCTGAGCCGCGACATCGGCTTATGTCCGTTCTCCCGGCCGGGACGCTACTTGCGGCCCGGCCGCACGGCGCGGATATACCCGCCGGAGATGCCGGCGGCCATATGATCGGTTACCGCAAGTTCTTTCCCTTCTTTCGGCGCGAGCATAAGGGCGGCGTAGCCCCAAAGCAGGGGGTTGCCCTTTAAAAGTGAACGGCGCACCCTGACGGTTATCGCGCCGTCCACGGCATTAACGGGGAAAGTCCCGATGACCGCCGGTCCTTTCGGACCGGACGTGTAAAGCACGGCTTTTTCGGGATCTATTTCCAGGGCGTATTCCCAGGCGCTTTCAGCGGCGAAACGGAAGGGCCGGCCGTTCAGGGGGAAGGTCCTGCCGGCGCGCACCCGGCGATTTATGTCTATATAAAGGTCCAGCGCTACATGGCTGAAGCCGGAAGGAAGATTCCCGGAATTATCCAGCTCCAGCGGATAAAAACTGAAAACTACAGTGTCCCGAAGTTTTTCCACGTTGACCTTGTCCAGTTTCCAGACCTTCTCCGGGTCGGCGCTCTCCGGTAAGGGCGGCCCGGTTAGCGGAAGTTCCGGCTTTCTCGAAACATTCCTGATCTCAAAGCCGTCCGGTCCCGAGGCTATACGCAGTCTTTCCCGGTCTTCGGCGGTCTCCGGCGCTTCGTCCAGCGAGGTAAGTCCCCACTTAACGGGGGTTCTACGCATCAAATGATAGGCGCTCCCCAGGGAGTCGCGTATAGCTGTTTCCGCTTCGCGCCTTGCTTCAAGGTCGCCGGAAGCGAGACTTTTCAGCTTTTCCCCGTTCTCGGCGGCGAAATATGCGTCGAAAGCCGGCTTGGCGGAGCTGTATTTGCCGCCGAGCGAGTTAAGGTAAAGCATAAGGTCCGACCGGGTCCTGGCCAGCGCCGCCAGGGCGGAGCCCTGCAGCGGCGTGGAGGCCCAGACCGTATAATCGCCGCTCCAGGGAGAGGACATGGCCGCTATCCCTGAGGGGGAGGAGGCGGAGGAAAGCGCTGTTTTAAGCGCTTCGGTAACTGTAAGGGTTTCGCCCGGGCCGGCGCCGTGCAATTCGTTTTTCAGGCTGTCGCGCAGCTGTGCTGCGTCCCCCGCGGAGGTCTCGTCGAAAACCGTAAAGCGAAGCCCGCCTGCGGCAGCCGCT
>Ga0209212_1005306_pt1 | contig 15439 bp, 12 predicted proteins | sample RifGroC2_FD_183996 | JGI IMG/M metagenome (GOLD analysis project Ga0209212, IMG submission 183996) | Groundwater microbial communities from Rifle, Colorado, USA - Groundwater C2 (SPAdes) (version 2) | ecosystem: Environmental > Aquatic > Deep subsurface > Groundwater | place: Rifle, Colorado... | reverse complement strand
TTCAGCTTGTTTTTCAATAAGCAGGTCTTTTGCATTCATGCCCGTTTTGTAGCATATTATTTGCAAAAGCGCAAATTATCTATTTTAACATTTTGAGGTTTTTATAAGATTTTCTGTGAATGGTTACCCGGATGGTTGTGCCGGCATCGGGCTGGCTTTCTATTTTGATTGTGCAGTTGTTGTTTTTCAGCAGGCCTGCCGCGATGGAGAGTCCCATTCCGCGCTGTCTGCCTGCGGGTTTGTCGGAGAAGAATGGCTCGGCAGCTTTGACCAGAGTTTCCTCGCTCATTCCGTAGCCGTAATCTCTGATTGTAATTTCGACGCTTTGTGCGTTTTCTTCGCCGGTGATTTGAACCGGGCCGTTGCCGCTTTCGTAGGATTCCAGCGCATTATAAATAAGCTGGGCGAGCGACTCGGCAACCTGCTCGGCATCGACTTCGATATCGCCGAGGTTTTCAATGTTCTCGATGTGAATGTCAATCGGCTCGGAAAGGTAACGGGCGTTGACTTTTTCAAGGCAGTTGTTAATTACGATGAACGGCGAGACCGTGCGAATCTGCGCGACAGGCGGCCGGGCATAACACATCAACTGGCTGATAATTTCTTCTATGTCCTTTGTCTTTTCGACAATCTGACTTAATATCTGCTGCCTTGTTTCGTCAGACTCACCGGCAATAAGCATTTGCGCTCTGCCGGAAATCACGGCAAGCGGATTGTTCAATTCGTGTGCGGCTCCAGCGGCAAGCTCTGCGGCGATTTGAGTTATGTCCTGTTTTTCTGCCGGTACAGCGGGGACAGGTGCAATCGGCTGGGGTTTGGCGATTTGAACAGGTTGCGAAACGGCGGCGGTATCAAGAGTGATTTGCGTAATTTGCTTTTGATGAGCGTTTTCGCCTGCCAAAGCGAATACCACGCCGAGCAGCGAGGTAATTTTGTCGAGCAGCTTTTTGTCGGGCATCGGGCCGTCAAGGATTATTCCCGCAACGGTTTGGCAGGCGTTTTTGATGGGGATATAATAGCTTTTTTCGCTTTCAATTCCAATTTGTTCAAACAGCCAGCCGGCGAAATCGTCTTTCTCGGCATCGGCGATTGAAAAGCCATCGGGTGAATTTATAAGCACCGACCTTGCCGATGAGCCGTCGATTACATAAGATAAAATCAAATCGGCATTAGCCGTATCGGCCGTGAAAACGCAAAGTTTTTGAACGAGAAAGGATTCTGCGAAAATTTTTGCCGCTGCTTCAGTCGCCTCCGACAGCGGCGAATTCGGCAGGAAGACATCGATAAATTTTTGCGCAAACTGCGTAAAATTATCTTCGCCGGTCTCGGCGGAAAGCTGCTTCAAATAAATATTTTTTATCGCTTCGAGATATGCGTGTCGGTTGGCTTTTTCCGGGCTGAAGAGTTTGCCGATTTGAGTGTGACGGTCGGCGGCCTTCTGCCTAATCTGACTTATATCGGAATCCGTTAGGAATAAATGTTTGGCAAAATATGAAATGTCGTCTGTAATCGTCGGGCTGCTCAAAATTTCAGCCAGTCGAACAATCGCGATGAGTTTTCCATTTGGCAGTTTCGCGATTAAGTCATTGGTCGCTTTCGGAGCGAGCCAGACGGCCTCGGCGATGGCGGCGGGGAATTGCAGCTTTGTCAGCAGTTGATTTGAAAGGGCGTTATCCGTGTTGCCCAAATGCTGATTTTCAAGTTCAAGCAGCGAACTTCTCTGCCCTTTTGCCTCTTCAAAGAGCATTTCGATACTCTTGCTGAAAAGCTGCGCAAGAGCGAGCAGACCTATGTCAGCGAAAAGACCGGCGACAAAAGCCTGCGATGTTAAATTCGGCGATGATTTTTCCGCGATTAGTCTGGCTGTATAAGCCCTGATGCCGCTGCGGAGATTTAAGTTCATAATAAAATTCAGCTTCTGCTCGTTTGCCGAATCGTGGATGTCTATGGCGAGTATTGTTTTGACGAGCTGGGATTTGGGAATCTGTCTGACTATAGAAGCGAAATTAAGATTGGCGAAATCGAAAGGTATTTCCTGCTGCCTGCACAAATTGATAATCGCCAGAGCGATTGCCGGGTCAGATTCGCAGTACAGCCGGAGGTTTTCGTCGGCGTTGTTTATGGATTCGAGGCAGCCTGTGATTGAGGCAGGGTGCGCAAACAAGCTGTCGAGCTTGCAGACGGAAAGCCTTACTCTCTGTGCGGAGATATTAGTCGCAAACGCAGTCATTTAATCTGTCTTCTTCCAGTGCGGCGTATAATTTAAATTTCCAGCACGGCGCCGATTTTTTCAATCAGTTCGGTGATGCTGAAAGGCTTTTTCATAAACGCTTCAGCTCCGGCCTTTAGCAGGTCGTCTATCTCAAGTTGATTGATTACGCCGCTGATTATTATTATCCGGGTATTCGAAAATTCCGGGTTTTCCTTAATTGTTTTGCAAACGATGTTGCCGTTGACATCCGGTAGCATATAGTCCAGAAGGATAAGGTCCGGATTGAATTTTTGAGTCATAATACCGGCATCGTAGCCTGTCGAGGCGGTTTTGATATCGAATCTGCCGTCTCTGCCGAGAACATCGACCATCAGTTCCACAATTTCGGCATCATCGTCAACAATCAGCAGCCGTTTTTTGCCCGTTTGCAGGCTTTGCATCGGGATGCTGTTTTCTTTCATAAACTTCAGCAGGTTATCGCGGGGTATTTTGCGAAATTTTGAACCCGGGATGCGGAAACCGCGCAGCCTGCCCGAATCGAAACATCTTATTATTGTCTGCTGACTAAGACTGCAAATATCGGCAGCCTCACCGGTTGTGTAAAGGTCTTTCAATGTATCCATCATTTTATTTCCCTCGCTTGAATATCCATATTCTAATTTAGTAGCCAGTAGTCAAATTCTGCGTATTATCCTAATTTGCCTTAACTTCCTAATTTAACTATCGGACGTTCGGTTTGTCAAGGATTAAAAAATCTCAAAAAAATATATTGATAAGGCCGTTTTTGTCGAAGTTGTCGGGTATTTATGTCCAGAAAACATCTTTTATAAAAGGGTTGAGAAAATTGAGATTTTGGATAAACTCCCTGTGTAGTTTTTAGGTGACTTTTGATGGGACGAATAAAATACCTGCTGTTTTTTCTGCTGCCATTTGTTTTCGCGGCCGGGTGCATCAACGGCCAGGCGGTTTTCAGTCTGAACAAAGACGGCAGCGGAAAAGTCAGCATCGAGGGGCTTTTTGATTACCCTGCCTATTGTCTCCTGACAGATGAAGATTGCGCGGATGGAGAGAAATTTTTCGTCGAGCAGCTCAAAACGATGGTTTCGTCCGGCGGCCTGGCGGCGTGGAGCGGCGTAAATTGGAAAGTCCTCGACGACGGCAGATGCTATTTCAAGGGCACGGCATATTTCAGTGATATCAATAAAGTGGATTTTTTTATCGGCTCGGCCAAGACCGGCATCAAACTTGAGCTTGCCCGCCGTTCGGACGCAAAGCCAACCGTCGAATTGAAATTGCAGGACAATTTTCAGTTAGACCCGCAAATAAGAAAATTGCCGGCGGATATATTTAAAACAGTCAGTATGAATTTCGTCGCGGCGATGCCGGGCGAAATAGAAAACAGCGAAAATTTTCAGCGGCTTGACAATAAGACAGTGATGTTCGTTTTTTCAGGCGGCCAGTGGCTTTCATATTTAAGAAATAATATCGTACAGGCGACGCTGGCATCAGACGGCAGCGATTCATTCGACTACAAAACCGAAATCGGCGGCGCGAAAAAAGATTATGCAGAGATATTAAAACGCATTGAAACCGCCTGTAGGAATGCACATACTTCAAAAGACAGTAATTCAATATCCGACTCAAAAGATTTATCATTAAAAGCCAGGCTTCGAGAGGGTCTTGCCGCCCAGGAGCAGGGCAACTTTGAACGGGCTGTAAAAATATACGAGTACATTATAAAAAACGGCCGGGCAGATGAAAAATCCTCGGCCGGAGCGGCTTATCAAATCGGCGTTTGTCTGCATAAAATGGGACGCAGAGAACAGGCGATAAAGCAGTTTGAGTCGGTAATAAAAAAATATCCGCAAAGTCCGGCGGCTCTGAAATCAGAGAAAATGCTTGCCGATATTAGTCTGGCCGAGTCCCGCAAAAAAGCGGAAGAAAAAGCGAAAGTTTTTGTCGTTGATACGATTCCCAAACTTTACGCTGAAGATGTTGACCCGAATACCGCATCAATTAAAATTACGTTCAGCGAGCCGATGAAAAAGACAGGGTGGTTTTATTCGTCGTTCGCTCCCGCGGATTTTCCGGCCGCGGCTGGAAAGCCTGCGTTTGATTCGACCGGGAGCGAGTGGACTTTGCCGGTTGCGCTCGAGGCGGGGAAAATTTATGCCGTTGCTGTCAACTGCGGCGATGACGCGAAGCTCATTAAAAATTTCCAGACCGGCTTTCAAAGCGTTTCCGGTCAAATGTGCGAAAAATTCGTGTTTGTTTTCGCAACTTCGCAGGCGGACCCAAATGCTGAGCCGATAACGATAGATGATGAATTTATCGAACGGTGTGAAAAGGCAAAGTGAACCTGCCGCCTCGTTAGATACGTTTATTGTTAGAATTCCGCAAGGCCGGCGCCTTCTGTCGTTATGCAGGGCAAAACGGCAGGTTTAAGGCCGGCGGGGCGGTAATAGTGTTTAATCAAAGCGTTTTTGACTTTGTCAACGCAGCGTTTCTCGGCCAGTATCATTATACATCCGCCAAGGCCTGCGCCGGCAATCTGCGCTCCTGCCACGCCGTCAACGGCAACGGCTATGTCAACCATTTTGTCGATTTCTTCGGTACTGCATCCGTATTCGCCGGGCTGATAATATAATTGAGCTTTTAAAACCCGTTGCGGGTCTTCGCTCGAAAGGTCGCTGATAAGTCTGTTGATATAATCGTCGTCGCAGGCTGGTTTGAGCTTGTGATATTTTCCATCGGGCAGACAGCAGGATACTCTGTCGCCGTTATGGCTTATTTTCATCAAATTTCCAAATTCGTCAATCCTGCCGGCCTCGAGATATTCAAGGCATCTTTTGCTTCTGGCTATTTCGCAGATGCCGAAAAGCAGTATGCCCCGGATATTATATTTGCCGGGGTCTTTATGCGATGCGAAATTTGTTTCGAGCAGTTGGCGGTGTTTTGCGCCGAGCAGCGAACTTAATTCCGCGCGTGTAAGAAATTGCGGCACCTTCTGCATAAGTCTGTAAATATCGCTGGTGGTACACGCTAAATTTTCCGGGTTTATATCGCGCAAATACTCGACCATTTCGGCGATTTGCGGGCAGCGAAGTTTCAAAAGCGCAAGACCGAGATTGTAGCTGGCGATTTTCGCGTTGAAGGTATGCTTTGCCGCTTCGCTTTTGGCGGCTTTGATATGACTGTTGGCGATTATTACCTGATAATCCTTCGGCGCATCGATAATTTTTTCCACTTTAAATGGCAGATTGCGTACCTGTGCGATTTTGCCGCGCTGGCCGAGATAAATCGCGGCGTGGTCTCCGGCTCCGCCTCGCGACCCGACAAACCATTCGCCCTCGCCGCAGAGGTCAATGAACTGCTGACTTGTCAGGTCGAAATTATTCAGAGCTATGGCCGCCTGAAGAGTCGCGACGACTATGGTTGAACTGCTGGATAACCCCGCGGCTATCGGGACATCGCCGCAAAAGGCGAGGTTCATACCGCCGACCTTGATATCGGTAAATCTGTGCTGAAGCCGGAGTATCGCGGCTTTTATGTAATTGCCCCAATTCCCGGCGGCCGAGTGCAGCATAGTTCGCACCCAGTCGCTGTTGACAAAATTGAGCCAGTCCCCCCATGCAAATCTGCCAATCAGTTCGGATATATTAAAACGCACGGACTTGAATTTTTGCGGCATAACATTGACCGCCGTTACGTTGTTGTCATCCCGCAAACCGGCGACAACTATCGTCTCTCTGTCAAGCGCAAGAAAATTATTATATCCGCCTCTGTGGTCAACGTGCCTACCCATAAGGTTGATTCTGCCCGGCGCTCGAACGATGCAGACCTTATGGTCAAAACCGAAATTTTTGCCGTAACAGGTTAGAACTTTTTTGAGCGAACTTAATTTCTCTTTATGCAGTTGTTCGTTTTTGCCGTAAATATGATTCAGCCACTGCGTCAGAGAAGATTTCCGTGAGTCAAGTTTATCGAGCCACTGCCTGACCGTGCAATACTGCGAAGATTTTAATACCGGCTGTGTCGAGGCGTTAGATGTTTTATCGGCTTTAAGTTTCTGCCTTCTGACATAATCCTGAATTCCGAGCAGTTCATCGGGCGAATTGAACCCCTGAATATAATTCGTATTCGCGATATGAACGGCTCTGACCTTATATTTTTGAGTATTTTCAATTTTGACGGAAGATAACTGTCTTACAATATCGGTGAGATAGTATTCTTTTTGTGCGTTGTTGTTGTCTATCAGAGATGTGCCGTGATAAAACGCTTTATGCCTGAACATATACAGGCTCGGATTAACGCCCTTGCAGCAGGTTTCTATTTCTTCGGCGGTGAATTTTTTACCGGCAATTTCGATATTATACTGCCCAAGCGAAAGAACCTTTTGTAAGGCGGAACTTTCGATTTTATTCGGAGTTTTGGCAAGAGCAAGCAGTTGAGGAACGGCAACAGCCTGTTTTTTCGTGGACGGCATAAATTTGTTTATTATCTGCACAAGCAGTTCAGGCGATATATGCTGATGTTTTTTAATTTTTTCCGACAGCTCGTCAGCGATAGACTGGCGGGCGATGTCAACTTTTTCAATAATGTCAATAATTTGTCCTGTCTTGTCGGCGAAGACCCGCCCTGCGCTTTCGTCTTTTTTGCCTTTGGGGATTGTCAGCAGCGAAAGGTCGGCCTGCTGTTTTATAAATCCCTCGGCAAGCATTTCCACTGCGGCAGACTCGATAAATTTATCGCCGAGCGTAACGATGACGTTGCCCTGAAAATTCATTTTTTCGAGGGCTTCGGCGGCTAACTTCGCGGCGTGCCCTGTGCCGAGCTGCGGCTGCTGATAGACATACAGACAGGATGGGTTTATGGCCTTGACCGTTTCGAGGACTTGTTCAGCCTTGTCGCCGATGGTCAGCATAAAATTTTCAAATCCGAGTTTCTGGAAGGTCGCGATTGTCCTGTTAATCGCCGGGATGCCGTCAATCTCGAAGCAGACCTTCGCCATATCGTTTCTTCCCATTCTTGTGCCTTTGCCGGCAGCGAGAATAACGACCATCGTGTTTGATGCCATAGTCCTGTCAGTCGCCATTTTTTTTCCTGAAAAATCTTCCCTCGTTTAAAGAGGACATTTTATGTTCTAATACCGCAAAGTCAATAAATTTAAGAAAAACACAAATTTTCGTGTTGTTTTTTTCTGAAATTACCAATTTTACCTATATTTACCTAAATTAAAGGGTTTTTACTAAAAATGTCGATATTTACACTGATAACAGTATGTTTGATGCGTTAGTATATTATCAGAGTCTTGCTCAAAAATTCCAGAGCCGGCTTTTGATTGGGACGGGAATCGTAATCGTTCTGGTCGGGCTGTGCATCTGGCTGGCGGGCTTGCGCTTTAAATGTGTAGTCAGCGCAATTGTAGGTGCGGTTGTCGCCGCGGCAGGGGTGTCTGCCTTCGGTGATTATCCGGCCAAAATACTGCTCATCGCTTGCGGCATCGGAATTATTGTCGGAGCGGCGGCGGGCAGATTTATACTCGGAATCTTCGCGGCACTCGTCGGTGGACTGCTGGCGATAACTATCATTTCCGGCGGATTGCAGCCGGCAGATACCGGCCAAGCAGAGTTTTTTGACGCTCGCAGCGTCAAACCGAACGAAGTTACGGCTGATGATTTTGTGTCCTCGTCGGCCTATCCGACTTGGCCGGAATACCAGCAAAAAGGAATTGTTATCCAAACGCCCGCGGCGATGGATATAACCGTAAAAATGTTCGCTCACATAATCAGTCTCGCCAAAAAGACGGTTCTCTCGGCGGGTATCGCTGCTTATGGCGCCGCGGCAGGGGCGGTTCTTGCCGTTGTGTTCTTTTGTTTTGTTATGCCGAGATTTTTTGTCGCTGTGGTGTCAGCGAGCATTGGCTCGGCGGTTGTTTTTGCAGGGATGATAATACTTTTGTTCTATAAAGGCTCTGAACCGATTAGTATGCTCGCGGCAAAGCTTCAGTTTTACGGCATTGCTTTCGGAGCTATGACGGCGTTCGGGACGATAATGCAGTTGCTGCTTACGCCCGCAAAACCTGAAATTATAAAACCACAAGTCTCAAAGAAAGAGAATGGAGAATAAAAATGGATATATTTTTAGTTCTTGCGCAGGCCGGCGGAACAGCCGCCGGTAAATCAGCGGACATTGTACCGCTCGATTTAGTTTGGGAGCAGATAAGCGCACTGTCATGGCTGCAGGCGTTGATTGCGGTTTCGTTCGGTGCGGTGTATCTGCTGTACGGATGGCGAATATTTAAAGTCCTTACCGTTGTTTGTTTCGGTATGCTCGGCCTTTTCGCGGGTATGAAATTCGGCCACATGGCAGGTTCGGTTCTCTGGGGCGGAGTAATCGGTCTTCTCGGCCTTGCGGCGTTGTCAATTCCACTGATGAAATGGGCGGTGAGTCTGCTCGGAGCGGTTGCGGGCGGAATTGTTACCGGCGGAATCTGGTTCGCTTTCAATCTTCCGCAGCAGTATATCTGGGCGGGGGCGATTATCGGTATTATCGCAGGCGGTATGATTTCGTTTATCGTTTTCAAAATTTCCGTAATGCTGTTCACGAGTATGGGCGGCGGAGTGCTGGTGATTGTCGGTTTTCTTGCACTGCTGCATCTCTATGAAAAGACCCAGCCGACTCCGACTAACAATATCTATTCGCTGGTGAACAATCACAACTGGTTTTTGCCGGTAATCCTGATTTTTACAACCGGCATCGGTATGATTATCCAGAACAAACTCGTAAAAGACGCTTCAGACTGGAAGCTGTAAGAAAAGTTTTTTTTTACACTGCTGACTATTGACTATTAGCTATTGACTTGAGTATTTCAGAGCCTTTTTGAAGCCTGTCGTTTGTGGTGGTAAAGCACAATCTAAAGTGTGTGTCTTTTTCGCTGAAGACATTACCCGGTATAATCAGCACGTTATTTTTGATTGCCTTTTCGACAAATTCAGTGCTTGTCTTCATCGGCGATTTTATGAAAGCGTAAAACGCGCCCGCGGATTTGACCATCTGGAACTTATCTTTCAGCCCTGCGTAAAGTATATCACGCTTGGTTTTGTAATCAGCGATGTAATTGCTTATATCGAAATCGAGAGCCGCGTTCGCCGCCTGCTGGAATGGGGCAGGGGCGCAAACAAACGTATATTGCTGAATCTTTATCATTTCCTCGACAATCGGCTTCAAATGCGCAGGCGCAGCCACATAAGCCAATCGCCAGCCCGTCATCGCGTAAGATTTGCTGAATCCTCTCATCAATATAGTATTCTCGTACAGCGGAGCCATACTTTGATACGGCCCATCGTAGCAGAACTGGTCGTAAATTTCATCAGACAGAACAAGAATTTCTTTTTTTCTGGCGATTTCGGCAAGAGCCGTTAAGTCAGCTTTGGAATAAACCGCGCCGGTCGGATTGCAGGGCGAATTTATGATAATCAGTTTTGTTTTGTCGGTGATTTTGTCCGCGATTTTCTGCGGGTGCAGAGCGAAGTCGGGATAGGTATCGACAAACACGCATTTGCCGCCAAGCAGATTAACCAAATGCTTGTACATCACAAAATACGGGTCGGGAATAATAACCTCATCGCCCGGATTGATTGTCGCCATAAACGCCAGCAGCAGCGCTCCGCTTACGCCGCTTGCGACAAGAGCGGCCGGGGTTTGCCATCCGGTTTCCGCAGTGGTTTTCTTTGCGATTTTAGCCAAAAGCTCCGCATCGCCTGCCGTGGTGGTATATCGGTTTTTGCCTTGCTTTATAGCATCAATGGCAACCTGCTTGAGAGCGTCGGGCACATCGTAGTCCGGCTGGCCGATTGAAAAATTTATCGGGTCCTTCATCGTCGCGGCAAGATTAAAAACCTTTCTTATGCCGCTTGCGTCGATTAGAGATGTTCTGTCTGCAAGATATTTCATTGGTATTTAGTATTCGGTATTTAGTATTTGGCAACTGAACTATACTTTGGTTTCGCAGTGCAGCTACACCAAATACCAACGACTAATTTACTTCTTTCCGCCAGCTTTTGCTCCTGCTGCGGGTTTCGCCGCCGGTGCTGCTGCTTTTGCGCCTGCTGCTGGTTTCGCTGCCGGAGCGGCTCCTTTTGCCCCTGCTGCCGGTGCTGCGGCTGTATCTGTGGCGGCACCATCTGCGGCGGCCTTTTCGTCCTTGGTCTTCTTGCCGACAGAAACTTTTCTATGAGCTACCTTGGGAAGCCCAAAAAGTCCATCGCCTTCTTCCCAGCGATCTTCACTCTTAAGGCGTTCAATTCTTTCTCCGCGGTTAAGGACATTACGGTGTCTTACAAGCGAACCTTTTGACTTTAACGAACGATCAATTGACATAACTCAAAACTCCTGAAAATATATTCTAATCTAATTTCATACCGTAAGCGTCCTGGAACGGTTTTGTGCCGAACGACTCAAAACCGGACGCAATCGGCGGCTTATAGTTAGCCCCGATTGACATTATTTTACGTTTCATTACATAGCCGTCGGTACCCGGCTTTTCTACGTCATTGAAGCGATTCTGCGTTACCAAAAGATAACGAGTACCCCTTTTAATTATTTCAGTCGCAATCCCGAATTTAGCAAAATGCTGTTTTACAGCCTCTAAATCCGCACTAATCTTATAACTGGTGATAACAATCACATTTTCGCCCATCGGCTCGACCACTTTCGGCGGCGATGCCTGCGGCTGCGGAGTCGGCTTTACGACCGTCTCTGCGGACTTGGTCTTCGGCATAATCTGCTCAACAGATACCGAAATCGGCGCGGGCTTTTCTTTTACTTCTGCCTGGCCAGCCGATGAAATCCTGCCAAGCTTGAAAAAAACCAGCAAAAGCACAACAAAAGTCAAAGCCGATATTCCAACGACCTGCCACGAAAAGCAAAGCTCTATCCTGTCAGCGTAAATCCTTACAGGCTTTGGTCTTGCGCTCCATAAAGCAGCGGGCTTTTTCTCTGGTTCTACTTCCGCCTGCGGCTCGATTTTAATTTCGGCCTGCGGCTCAGGTTTAACTTCAATCTGCGGCTGGAGTTGCGCCTGTGCCAAAGGCTCTGGCTGAACTTCAGCGGGGGCTATGGCAGCCGGCTGTTCTTCGGTTGGCTGTTTCGCTCCCGTCGCCGCTAAAGCCTTTTGTTGAGCGGACTTAAAACGCGCTTTATTCACGAGTTCGTAAAGTGCGATTCTTCCTGGGCTTTTTGCCATTTTACCGCCCTTGCTATCCTATGAAGGCTCTTAAATTCGGTACATCTAAAACTACACAAGCACGAAAGAATACCTGATAAGTTATTCCTTTTCAACAGTAAAATGAAAAAAAACAGCAATAGGAAATAGGGTGCAGGGCATAGTGTTTCGTTTCGCATTTGCCTCTATCCCCTTCTTGTTATCCCGTCTAAAAAAAGTAGAACTCCTGTCGCCTATCGGCGACACTCCTCGTTCTGTCTACTGTATTCTGTATCCTGAATTCGCTTTCCAAAACTTGCTAAAAACCACTCAAAATTGATAAAAACTCGACGATTTTTGACAAAAACCGTTCAAGAGTGAGCGAAAACTCATCAAAATTTGAAGAAATTTTACAAAATTTGCAAAAACCTTGCGCGTTTGGCTGATTTCTGACATCTGAAGTCTGATAACTGATAGCTGTTTTTTACAATTTTTCTGGACAAACTGTTTTCGATATGTATAATCAACCGTTCTATATGATTCTGGAATTTGAAACCTGCTCTAATCTCTTTTTAGGAAAGTAGTTACATGGCACATAAAAAAGGACAAGGCTCGAGCCGAAATGGTCGGGACAGCAATCCAAAATATCGTGGCGTTAAGCTTTATGGCGGCGAAGTCGCGAAAACAGGCGCTATTATTGTTCGTCAAAAAGGCACAAAGTTTCATCCCGGCTTCAACGTCGGAATCGGCAGAGATTTCACGCTTTTTGCTCTAAAAGACGGTGTTGTACGCTTCAAAGGCACGAAAGTACACATCGAAGCCTAATCTCCATTCGATACGGAATTAAAATAAGGATGGCACTTGCCATCCTTTTTTTATATACTTATATTCTAAACCCTGTACCCTAACCCCAGACCCTTAAAATGTTTATAGATGAAGTAAAAATCACGGTTAAGGCCGGCAACGGCGGACGCGGATGCATTGCTTTTCGGCGGGAAAAATATATTCCCAAAGGCGGCCCCGACGGCGGCGACGGCGGCGACGGCGGCGATGTCTATTTTGAGACTTCGCCGGACGTTAATACCCTTTTGGATTTCGCAGGCAGGGAGCTGTGGTCGGCGGAAAACGGCCATCCCGGCAGCGGCGCAAACCGTTATGGCCTCGATGGTAAGGATTTGGTTATTCCAGTTCCGGTCGGTACGCAGGTTTTTGATACCGAATTGGACGATTTGCTGCTCATTGATCTGAACGAGCCGGGTATGAAAATCAAAATCTGTCGCGGCGGAATTGGCGGCAAGGGCAACAAGAAGTTTGCGACTTCCACGAACCAGACTCCGCGGCGCGCTCAATTAGGCAGGGAGGGCAGGGAGCGCAAGCTCAAACTTGTTTTGAAACTGATTGCCGATATCGGCCTTGTCGGAATGCCCAACGCGGGCAAAAGTACGCTGCTTTCGCGCTGTTCAAAGGCCAGGCCGAAGGTTGCCAGTTATCCTTTTACGACGCTTGAGCCGATGCTCGGAATCGTCGAATTAGACGAGGAGAGAAGATTTGTCGCTGCGGATTTGCCGGGCCTGATTGAAGGCGCGCACAAAGGCGCAGGCCTCGGCATTGATTTTTTGAAGCACATCGAACGCACGCGTATAATCGTTCATATCCTCGATTGTATACCCATTGACGGCAGCAAGCCAATGGACAATTATAAAAAAATCCGAAAGGAACTTTTAAGTTACAGCGACCTGCTCGGCAAAAAGCGGGAAGTAATTGTAATAAATAAAATGGATATTGACCCTGACGGTGAAAATGTTAAAAAATTGAAAAAGCAGTTTAAGAAAACGAAAGTTTTCGCGATTTCCGCGGTTGCGGGCAAAGGCGTTAAAGAGCTTTGCGAGGCATTATACGAGTTTGTTCGGGAAGATAAGGAAATAAAGAAGCAGGAAGCAGGGAAGTAAGGAAGGAAAATCAAGAATCAGCCCGCTATGAGCAAGATAAAGATACTTGACCGGAATATGATAAATATGATTGCCGCGGGGGAGGTAATCGAACGGCCTGCCAGCGTAGTCAAGGAGCTGATGGAAAACAGCCTTGACGCGGGCGCGACGCAAATAAATGTCTATGTCGAAGACGGCGGCAAAAATCTTATCGCAATCACCGACAACGGCTGCGGAATGGAAGCTGACGACCTTGCTCTTGCATTTGAGCCGCACGCCACGAGCAAACTTTCGACCAGCGCAGATTTGCTGAATATCTCCACGATGGGGTTCAGAGGCGAAGCCCTGGCAAGCATAGCGTCAGTCGCCAAAGTCTCAATTACAAGCAGATGCAAAGACAGTATAGAAGCTAACAAAATAGAAATTGATTGCGGTGAAAAAGAAAACATTCGGCCTTGCAGCGGCGCTGGCGGTACGACTATCGAAGTGCGGAATTTATTTTACAAACTGCCCGCCCGACGCAAATTTTTAAAAACCGCCAATACGGAAATTACGCATATAGTCGAACAGTTCACTCGAATCGCCCTTGCGCGTACTGATGTGGGATTGACTCTTTCGCATAATAAGAAAGAGCTTTATCGGCTGAACGCCGGCGAAAGCATAAGAGAGCGAATCGCAAAATTATTCAACGCTGAACTGGCAGGGACACTGCTGGAATTGCAAAGCAGCGAACGGGATATGAAATTGTCTGGAATGATAGGCAGGCCTGACAGCGGCAGAGCCAATCTAAAATTTCAGTATTTTTTTCTCAACGGCAGATTTATCCGCGATAAATTTTTGCTGCACGCGGTTAAAGAAGCGTATCGCGGGCTGATTGAGCCAGATAAGTTTCCGACGATTTTTATGTTTTTGCAGATGCCGGCTCAAAATTTCGATGTCAATGTGCATCCGACAAAAATCGAAGTTCGGTTTGATAATTCCAATCTTGTTTATTCGCAGGTATTAGGCGTTGTGCGGGAGAAGCTTCTTTCGATAGATATGGACGTTCACGCATCGCTGCCTAAGGTCGATTATAATCCGTTGCCGGAACAAAATGAAAACAAACAGCGGGTAGCGGACGCGATGGCGGCGTTTTTTAATAACAATAAATCATCGGGCGCATCGCAGCGGCATTTTGATTTTTCAAACGTCGCCCGTCGGAGCGATTCGCAGGCGGTCGCGGCAAGAGAGGATTTTTACAGCAATCCGCAAACGCAGACTTTTTCGCAGACGCAGGAATATCTTCAGATTCACGACAGTTATATCGTTGTGCCGGCGGACGATGGTTTTTTGATTATTGACCAGCACGCGCTTCACGAACGGATTATGTATGAGGAGCTTTGCAGAAGGCTTGCCTCGGAGGACAGCGGCAAACTGCAATCGCAAAAATTGCTCATACCTGAAACATTTGAGCCGACCTCGGCGCAGCTTGACGCGCTGAACGACAATAAGGATTTGTTAGACAGGCTTGGCATTGAGCTTGAACCTTTCGGGCCTGGGATATGGGCGGTGCAGGGGTTTCCGACATTGCTGAATAAGGTCAGGCCGATGGAATTTATTGCCGACCTTCTGGATATTCTCTGCGATGCTGTCGGGAAAGTCGATTCCGAAAGGCTGCTGCACAAGGTTCTTGATATGGCGGCCTGCAAAGCGGCTGTAAAGGCAGGGCAGAAACTCTCGCCAACCGAAATAGCCCAGCTTCTTGCGGACAAACAAACCGTTGAGAGGGCGGCTCGCTGCCCACACGGAAGGCCTACGGTAATCAAATTCAGTATGGTAGAGCTTGAGAAACAATTCAAGAGAACGTAGTAACAATTGAAGATTGAAAATTTATAAAGATGACCGCTCCATTACTGTCGCGGCTCTGATGACACCCTACAAAGCATCGGATTTATGTTTGTTTGTGTCTTTTTTTTGTCTTGTTAGGGGGTGTTCGCTTAAAATAGTGTGCATCCGTGCCTCATTACATAGCTCCAGAACTGCTGCCAACGGCCTGTGGTCAGCTTCATCGCTCGCAAAGTCAAAACGCAGCTTGCACCCTCATCTTTCCACCGT
>Ga0209212_1005303_pt1 | contig 15443 bp, 11 predicted proteins | sample RifGroC2_FD_183996 | JGI IMG/M metagenome (GOLD analysis project Ga0209212, IMG submission 183996) | Groundwater microbial communities from Rifle, Colorado, USA - Groundwater C2 (SPAdes) (version 2) | ecosystem: Environmental > Aquatic > Deep subsurface > Groundwater | place: Rifle, Colorado... | reverse complement strand
GAAGGTATGCCGCAGGTCGTGGAACCTGAAGCCGCTTATGCAGGCAATATGCATGGCCCTCTCAAAATAGCGCCGCAGCATTATGATGGGAACGTTGAAAACCTTTTCTCCGGCCCTCGGCATCTCCTCGAACATGGCACGAAGCTTCGGGATTATCGGGATCTCTCGCGGCTTGCCGGACTTCGTCTCTGTCAGGTATAGAATACCGCGCTCCAGGTCGAGGTCGACCCACTTCAAATTTAATATCTCCCCCCGCCGCATCCCTGTAGTCAGGGCGCAGATCACCACCGGCAGCAGCCTGGGGTGGCTGACCTGTAAAAGTTTCTTTATCTCATGTTCGCTTAAAAACCGCGTCCGGTTCACCGGCTCTCGCTCCAGCCGCAGGACGCTGGCGGGGTTCTCGCCGTAGAACATCTTCCATTCCTTGGCCTTGTTGTATATTTCCCGCAGGATGGCGTGGTAGCGGTTCGCCGTAGAGACGCTCCGCTTGACCTTTATTTTATTCCGCATCTCCTGTACAGTCAGAGGGGTTATCTCGCTGAGCCGCTTATCGCCAAACATGCCGATAAGGCAGTTGGTGCGCAGAGTGAGGGACTCGGCGGACTTCTTATATTGAGCGTGCTGCTTTATAAAAAGCTCAGCTATCTCTCGAAAAGTGACATTTTTCACCTGGCGCTCGGGATAGAACTTCCCCTCGGAGATCTCCGCCTTGCGCTTATGCAGGACCTCCTGCGCCAGCTTGTAATTAGTGCCAATACGTTCCCGCTTACGCTCGCCATCGACGTAAAAATCTATGTAATATACGCCCTGCTTTTTAAATATGGCCATAGCGGCGCAACAAAACGTTTAAAGCAAACTTACAGAGACGCGGCAGACCGGGAGTTGATCCACTCGTCTATTTTTATTTTTTCAAAACGCAACGACCTGCCTATCTTTACTATGCACTCGGCGGGGATCTTGCCCATGCACACCATGGTGTACAGCGACCCTTTCGAGATAGATAAATACTCGCTAAGTTCGGTAACGTTCATCAGTCTTTTCTCTGTCATATACAGTTCCTCTACTCGTGGCTGGTTTTTTTCTGATTTTACGATTCATATAATCTCCATTTTTAACGTGTAGTCTCTCTCTTAAAAACCTGTGCTGAACCCGACCATGGCCTTCTGCGGGTCCTGATAAAAGCCGCGATAGGTGCGGTTGATGATCTCCACCAGGGCCGCTTTTGTCAGTCCCTCGTGGCCATTGGTCAGTTTGCTCATTACGGCGTGTTTTACAAGGTTCGCGAGGAAGGCCCCCACCACCTGCTTCTCGCGGAGCAGGTCAATAACCTCGGGGTGCTCGAATAAGGAAATAATTTCAGGGTCCGTAGTGCGGCGCTTCACAAGGTCAACATAATTGCGCGGCTCCAGGGCACCAACGTCTATCACCTGGTCAAAGCGACCCGGGCGGCTGGCGGCAAGGTCCACCATGGCCTTGTCGTTGGTGGTGGCCAGTACAAAGACATGGTTGCCTGTAAAGCCGTCCAGTTTCTGCAGGAAGGTGCCCAGGACGCTCTTGTTGCTCATCCGGGAGCGGTCCCCCACCACCAGGTCTATATCGTCTATGCAGAGTATGGCGGGACGGAAGATGCTAGCGAATGAGAAGAGCATGTTCAGGCGGGAGTCCCCGCCGCTGGCCAGTATTATGGTGGCTTTGCCCTCGCAGGCCTTGGCAATGGAGCGCACTATCTGCGTTTTCGCTGTTCCCGGAGGCCCCGAGAGAAGATAACGCGCCGAGGCTCCAAGTTCCTCGTAGCGGGTCACGCACTCGATAAACTGCCGCAGCTCTTTGGAGATAGCCGCAGGTAGGAAGATATCGGCTAAAGCCGCATTCTCAAGGTCCTTTACTATCTCCACCTCCAAATCCATCGGGTCTTCGTCGTCAGGGGCTGCGGGGGCTTCTATCACCCGCAGTATCCTGCCTTGGTACATGGAGTTGTTGATAGCCGCCTCTATAAGGAGGTCACGCAGGGCGTCAGGGCGGTTGGCCTTCCCTGAAAAGCCCGTAATGTCGACGTTATAAATAATGCCACGGGGGGTGTCTACTCCGATCAGACTTATATAATACTCCGCCCCTGCATAGCTTACCCGGGAGTGGATACAGTCGTCATTAATCTGCACCAGCCCGGTCTCGGTTTTAAACGATATCCTAGGCTTTGATATGGCAGGGTACTGAGGCGAGGCAAGGGCGTGAAATAAATCCACCTTTATCTCAGTGTGGTTAAGCGCTCCGCCATAAAGCGCATGCAGGAAAGTCTTAACGAAGTCGAACACCCACTTATTAACTTCCTTGCCCGAAGTGAATGGTCCCTCTAGCCCCTGGCTTGGATCGGGCTCCAATGGGAAGTCTGGTCGTCTCCCTAGCGCCCTGTACATTTGCCTGCCGCGCATGATGCCCCCTCGCATATCTATTTCCCCTTCTTTTTGCCGGAAAGTTTTTGGAACACTTTTTCAAGTAAGGTCTCCGGCTCGTGCTCTATCTTCCAGAAACTGCCGTCAGGGGTCCTTACCTTTATAGTAAAGGGCATATCCTTCTTGTGCTTCGCATTCGCATCAGCGCGGACCTTTGGAATATCCGACCAGGTAAAATTACTACGCTTATATTTTTCAACAAGGAAACTCCCCCCGACTTCTATGGAGGCCGTTGTACCTTCCGGTATGCTGTCCAACTCCGTGCGTATCTCCGCCGTTTCCGTCCCCTTCCGGCTGACTTTATAGTCCCTAAGGGCGGATTTCCGGAACAGCAGCGTTTTGCCGGCCTGTGCACAGGGCTTAAGCCCTCCCTCGCTGACTATATGCCTCACTGAAGCATAGTGATAGCCCAGGTAGTCAGCTGCCTGCTCCGTAGTAAGCAGCTCGGAGCCGATCTGCGGGTCATAAAGGTAATCATTAGTCATATTATCTCCACCACATCATTGTAATACCACAATATTGTAGTGTATCTACCCGCACCTGTCAATAGGCACAGAAAGGACCAAATTAAGAGGTGTATTTAGATGGAAGAAGTCGCAGTGTCCTGGGGCTAGGCTGCCTTGGCTATATCCGGATCAAGCTTGAGGGCTTTGGCGGAGTCGGATTTAGCCATCTTGTATTTACCCATATCCTGATAAAGAGCGCCGCGGTTATGATAGGCCCGCGCGCATTTGGGGTCAACTTTTATTGCAGCCGTATAATCCGCTAAAGCCTTGGAGTAGTCACTCTTTTCTGTATAGACCATCGCCCGGTTCCCGTACATGCCGGGGTCACGCGGAGCAAGCTTGATAGCAATGGCAAAGTCGCGTATAGCTGATTCAAGCTCACCTATGCAGAAACAAGTTACGCCCCTGCTGCAATAGGCGTGGGGAAGACGCGGGCTTAACCTAATAGCTTCCGTGAAATCGGCAATGGCCCGGTCATACTTGCCCGTATGCAGGTACCCATTTCCGCGGTCTATAAAATATCTAGAGTCGTCCGGATCCAGTTCAATGGCCAGACTAAGACATTTTATAGCGTCAGCCGGTTTATCCAGGGCGGCAGCGGCCAGCCGGCCCAAGTTGTGATATACTTCGGCTGCGTACGGGTCAAGCTTCATAGCTTTAAAAAGGTCCGAATGAGCCTTTTCATAATCGCCGCGCTCGAAGTAAATAAGCCCGCGGTTATTATAAGCAAAAGCCAACTTGGGATTCAGTTTTATTATAGTGTTCAGTTCTGAAATAGCTTTTTCTTTTTCATTCAATTGCCGCCAAGCCTGGGCCAGGAAGGTATGGGCATATATGCTGTTGTAGTCAAGGCGAAGCGCCTTTTTAAAATCCTCAATAGCTTTGCGCGATTTGTTCAGGAATAAATAAACTTGGCCGCGGTTTATATATGCATCGGCTTTATTTCCCTTAAGAGTTAGTGCTTTGTTCAAGTCTTTCAGCGCATTTGTAAAATCTCCAACCTCTAAAAAAGCCAAGCCCCTGTTGCTATAGGTATTGGCAACACCCGGTGCAGCCGCTATTGCCCTGCCGTAATCCTCAAAAGCCTTGCATTGTTCCCCCATTTCGGCGTATGCGTCCCCCCGGTTAGAATAAAAAACGTCATTATCCGGAACCAGTTCCAAAGCCCGGTGAAGATCATGAAGTGCCTTTTCCGGCTCGTCAAGCTCAAGGTAGGCGCAGGCACGGTCGCTGTAAAGCCCGGCGTTGTTGCTGGTCTTCTTAATAGCTTTTGAGTATTTGATTACGGTCTGTTTGAGCTTTTTTAACTCCGCGGCGTCTGGCTTTATGTTCCAGTAATAAGTGCCGGACAGCTCGTCCTTCGGGCCCCAGAAATACTCAGGCTTGGAGAGAGGCGACATTTGAGTTTTATTCTTCATTTTTTAATGGTCTGCACCTTAAGTTGAATCAGCTTTTCAAGTCCAGCGCGCAACCTGGAACTTGAAACAAGCCTATCAACAAGTCCCAGATCTTCAATTCCGAAGCTTTTTCCTAGCGCCATAAAGACATCCATAGCAACCGCATAATCGCCGTCCCAGCTAAAGCCGAAAGCCTTAAACATTTTCTTACTCTTACTGTTTGTTATAGGACAAAGTTTTGGGTGTAGGTAATGTGCCCAAGGCGAAAATATCCCGTCAGTAACCTGCGGGATTTCTTTCTTCTGGTATTTTGTCACGATCTTTTTTATCTCTGCAACTGATTCTGCGGAGTATAGCCCTTCCATAAATTTATGAACCACATTCACCTGATCCTGAAAGATCATTGTGATGCTATGCAATCCAGCTCCCGTATATCCAAGAGCTTCCTCCGGCAACGCGCGAAACTGGTCCATTATCTTGTAATGGATTGGATCCGGGAACTCAAGCTTTCGTAGATTACGCTCAAAATACTTTTCGACAAACCGGTCAGAATTCTGCGGATGTTTAAACACATTAATAAGAGCTGTTAGGTCCAGCAAGTCCCACTTAAAACGTGCGGGGCGATTATTCAACATGTCACCGATTACCTGTCGCGCGAACGGACAAAAGGCTGTCTGCTTTTCCCTTTTAGCGTACTCTTCACTTTTCTTATATTCAGCTATAAAATTATCGAACCCGGCGACATCTAAAATCTTAATTTTAATATTCATTTCGCTCCTCTCAATAAGCCAAGAAGCTCAAGTTATCGAACATCAAGGCGTATATCATGGATACGCTTTCGGATCAGTAACACTAGGTCTGAGCCAACACACAAATGAGTGCATTACTTCTTCTTTGCTGTAGGGAACTTCCAGGTCGCTCCGAGGTCCGTAAGTTTCGCATCTTCAAAATCCTTTGTGGAAATTAAATTATTTTTAAATGCTGTAACTTTTTGTTTAACCCACTTTTCGCCGTCACTAATTAATATAGCATCACCCTTTTCAGGGGCCTTTAAAAGTTCACCTAAGGTTATACGCCACATCCCATCGGCACCAGATTGAGTATTGAATAATTCCCAATAGCCTTCAAGAATGGTTCCGCCACGAAACATGTGCAAGGAAGCATTCCCGCTGAATCCACTCTCCCTTTTGCAGACATAATGACCAGGGGTAAGCTCAGAGCCTCGCCAGATGCCCCTGTCGTTTGCCAAGTAACTAACAATAATGGTACTTCCTTCTAATCGGACATCACAGCGAAGGTTGCAAATCCCCCCTTTCTCATAGCTCTGTATCAGACAATTTTTATAAATCTTTTGTGTGACTTCCATAGTTATCTCCTACCCTAGGTTTATTTTGCCCTAAATACAGTATCACATATCCCAGCGACAGCGTGGTGTCGGACTGATAAGCACAGCACTTACTTGCCAAGGTGTTTCAACCTATACTGGTGGGCAATGTGCGTTACCCTTTCCACAATGGCGGCAGTGGAGTCAGGGTCTAGTCCGGAATGAAACACACGCTCACAGAAATACCACTCATCATCTTCAAGGTAAAGGAATCCGAAGTTTAATTTGGCATTTATTTCGTAAGCGCTGCAGAGGTTAAGCATACTAGCCGGCACCACGAGCGATAATACCGTGAAAGAATTCTCATGAAAATGGATGCGGCATTTCTGTACTCTGCCACATAACTTGAGCTTTATTTTGCAGCGGTGCCCGCTATGCTTTACCATTCCAAACTTTTTATTTAAGACTGCTTTAAACATAAGGGCACCGGCATCATCTCTTATGGGGGCAACTTCAGGCGCGTTTAGGGAATCAAAGGCGGAATGTATTGCCTTAATAACTTGTTCAGGCAAAGCATTCCCGTCAATTATGACCCGTTGTTCTATATAACTTTTGTAGTCTTTACCACTGCGCTCGTAGTATTCGCATAGGGGTCCAGAAGACGTGATTTCCGACATTTGCACTGCCCTTCTTATGCGGAATGAGTATTTATGTATACTCGGGACAAAATTCCATATACAATCGAAATTGTTTCTATCGTTTTTTAGATAAATTCGTGAGGAGAACTGATCAATTACTGAACCTGGATCTGTTAAATACTGCCGACTATGGAACTCTTCGGCTATCCGACGGTGTATTTCAAGATATTTATTTCTGGTGACCTTAAAATTGGATGAGAACGTCTGTTCAAGATTGAAGGATGGCACACCCGTGAAGTCGGGCGCAAAAAACTTCTGGTTTCCAGTACGGACGAGGCGGACCGGTAGACGCGGATTGATATCCAGGTTTACGTCTTTAGACTCATCCAAGGATTCTTCTCCTATGTCATCAAGGACCATTTCCGCGTCTTTAACTCTTTCCATAACCATGTTGATCTGTCGCTTTTCTATGGAATTGACCAAGTGAGGGTACAATATTTCAAGCTGCTCCTTATCCGGCGTCAATGAAGCCAGCAACCGTCTCTCTATCTGTGAGAAATATCTGTCAACGCGCCCGACGCGCTGTTCAAGGTCGCCAGAAGTCCAGGCCACGCCATAATGAACGACCTTATCACAAAATATATGCAGGTCCTCCCCCTCCTTTAAAATGTCGGTGCACACTAGCACTCGTGGATATCCTGGTGTCTTAAACTGGCTAAGGGCCGTCTTGTTGGTATCGCCGCCTACCATGCCAACAGCGAATTGTGGATTATTTAGTTCTGAATATTTCCCGGCCTCCGCAAGCTGCTGCAAGGATTGCCCATCTCCACTTAATGAATTCAGGATGATAACTTCTATCTGGTCTATCCATTCTTTGGTTTGTTTCTTAAGCAGGGCAGCTGCCGGATTAGTTAAAAGATAATCAATAAAAGTAGAGGCCGCGGCAGTTATGTCTGGTTGTTTTATGTCTGCGCAGTACAAGTCGAACAGCGTCTCTCCCAAGCGTATAGACTGCCAAACACAGCTCTTTGTAATCTCCCTGTGATAAAGCGACTTTATATTCTCCGGGTCGATAGAAAGATAGAGCTTTCCAAATACTTCTTTTACAGGGGTGTCTATCGCTTGCCGGGAACGCAATACATCCCAAAACCCAATGAAGGTGATCAAGTTCTCCATCCGGGCTTCAGTTCTTCCGGCCTCTTCCTGTATCTTTAACGCGTCCGGATAGCGCTTTGAAAAGAACGCCAACCATTTATCAGCTTCGGAGCGGTCAAGTCCCAATATCTCGGGGTGGCGTCTGACTGTTTGAACCAGCAGATAATGGTATCTATCTGCCGGGAAAATTTTGGGGTTAGCGGTATTCTTCGACCTGATTGCGAATTCTCTGCTTTCTGCCCATAGTCTGCCCGGAATATTTTTGCAGATATCCGCAATATTGAGGGCTCTGGATTCCGCGAAAAAACGGAACCAGTTCTCTTCAAACATTAACGCGTTGCGGCCACTTTCCTTGAAAGTCTGGCGGTATTTATATAACCACCTGCCTTTGTGCGCGGATCTAGCCAGCAAACTGTTCCCTGCGTTGGCTTCAGACTCATCGTCTCCAGAGGTGGGGGCCTCCTTATCCAGCCGCGAAAGGCCAGGCAGTTGTGAAAAATCATAGCCCCAAGCAGCTTTAATGTGTTGCAGGACCCATTTATCATGCTCTTTGTTTAAATTGTTGACAATTCCATCTACTGTATTTATACGGCGAGTAAAAACCACAAACTTGTAGCCCCCGCGTATTGAATGCTCGGTAAGTTGCCTCACCATGAAATCAACTTTGGGATGTGGGATTTTCCGTCCGAAGGTTTTCAAATAACTTATTGAAAGTTTATCCACGAACCTCATGTCAGGAAGACCTGTTTTCTTTATTTCCCGGGTTTCCTTGTCATTGTGACTGGTATAAATATCCGGCAGTCTATTCGAATCTGGTAAAGCGGTGGCTACCTCCCGTGAAGCTGTATCTTTTTTTAATTTACGGCTATTATATACGGAATCTTGTAGGCTTTCGAAACACGACAGGCAGCCGATTTTAAACCTATTGTTCTTAGCTCCCAGTATTTTCACCAGGTTCTTCTGCACTGTCGCCATAACCAAGGACTCAAGCGGCGACATGTATATTATTTTACTGGCTTCTTCATTGTGATGGCGGTATTTATCTTTGGTCCACTTTGCTGGACCACCGTTCTCTCCGCCGTGTGTTACATCATACTCGCGCGGTCGGCGTATCATAACCTTTTTTAACTTTGCACGGAGCAGGGTGGAGTCATCAACATCCTCTTTGGTAAAAAAGTCCGGTTCACCGTACTTGTTTATAACGCTTTTAACGTTAATCCTGCCTGAATGTATAGGGGTGGCGCTTAAAAACAGGGTTTTACCTACCCGGCCCTTAAAAAGGTGTTCGAAAGTAGCGTTCCTCTGATTTTTATTGCGCAGGCATTGTGCCTCATCAACTATAAGCAGGTCAATTGCTTTCTCCCTGCCGGAATGCTCAAAATTAGCGAGTATTTTGTTCACTCCCAGCCCGAACCATTCATTGAACTTTGTATAAAGATCTTTGCCTTCAGTTTTAAGTCTATCTTTGCCTTCAGTTTTAAGTCTTTTTATTTCTTCAGTGCGGTCGTCAAGGTGTATCCCGTACTGAGCCATTTTATCGGTTTGTTCTCGCCATGCCCGCACAGGCGCAGTCATGTCATCTTCGGTTATGTTCAACGGGCGAGTAAAAGAAGTATGGCGCAGAATAAATAGCTGCTGTCCATCCACACCGGACTGCAGTTGTTCAGCAAAATCACGCAGATTATCGCATTTTACAGCATCGATAACTGGCTCATCCAGAAGTATTGATTTTACTCTGTCATCGCCACTTTCGAACGCCGAAGGGCGGTAATTGTGTCGAACGAAGTTGGTATAGTCTCTAGCCCACTTGTTCTGGAGGTTATTCCTGGGGCATACAATGACAACCCTGGCTTTAGGGTTGAAATTCCAAAGCAGGGACATTATCCCCAACGCCTGATAGGTCTTCCCCATCCCGACCTCGTCAGCAAGATAGGCAAAATCCCTTTCCGTAAGCATGTTCCAGATAGCGGCAGCCCCCTGCGTCTGAATATTGTGCATGGCGGCCTGTGCGCTATGGTTATCAACCCCGAAGTTGATCAGCGTGCCTACATCTTCGGCTCGGAGCTTACTGGAGAATGGTCTCGGTTTCATTTTCCCATGCCTCCTCAAGCCGCTTTTCTATCCAAACTACCGCCTCATTCGCTGTTCTTCCACCTAGGCGCTCCATATCTTGTGGATTACTTGCCAACTCAGCGATTAAAGCAGTGCGCGCAGCCGCAAACTTGGTGTTTAGTAAAATCCTGAAAGACGGGTCCGGTTTGTATGTTCCGACTCTTTTCAGCAAAATGCGGCACTCTTTAAGTATTATAAACTTAGTTGCCAAATCAAAAGGCGCAGCCTCAAGACCTTCAATTAGTTTATACAGACTGTCCGGACGCGCCGTAAAGATATAATCCAAGTTTGTCTGAGAATCATCATCTCTAAGTTTTCTACCAATGTTAAAGAAAACCCGGTATATGTCGTAAAAACCGAGGTCTGCTGGAGTGGCATTCTGCGCTGGGCTCAGTACGAGTATATCCTCCCCTGACTCTTCTGCCTCTGCCGCCTTCCTCTCTATAATATGGTCATCATGATGCATCCAACTTTCAAAGATCTCAAAGATACTTAGCCTGGGAAGGTAATCGCGCTGGCTACACAAGAGATTAATCTCGAAAATCAAACCCTTAAACCGGGTAGGACCTCCAGTTTTATCATCCGTATAATCAATACAGAAAGTGCGCTGCATGTTCTCTGAATTGTGCAATGGAAGAGCAAATACTGATTTTGTAAGCGGAAGTGTCACTATGTTGGCAACTCCAGGTAGTTTTAAAGTGCATAGCTTTGGGATATAATCTCCATGCCATTTAAAGTCGATGGAATACTCTTTCTTTTTCCAGTCGAGAGATACTGAAATCTCAAATGGGGGCTGAACTGGCGGGCCTTCATGCGGCCCAGGGGTATTTACGAAATCTCGCGGATCTAGGTTGCCGCCGCGTTTCAACAGTTCGTCCGCCTGGCGTTCTGTGACGGTATAAACTATCATCGACTCTACATTTCCGTCCCTGCCCTTTAAGCCAGGGGAAGTGAAATTACAGCTTCCCACCCCTACTCGCGCCTTGTCAGCTGTTTTTGAGGTGAGAACATAGGCCTTTGCATGCCGAAAACGGTAGGTATCACCAGATGTAGGTATTTTTATCAGCGAAAGCAATTCAGGATCAGCTAAACTGTTTTTGTAATTATTAAATGTTTCCAATTGTTTTGCGGCAAGGCCGTAATGGCCGTCACTATCATCGGCGTCCCCCTTTGGAAGCTTAAAGGCGGGAACCAACTGATTCTTCTCTGCTTTAAATCTTTTCACCAGTTCAGGGATGTCCCCCGCCCAATAGGGCGAGAATACCCGTAGCAACGCACGGCTGTTTGTGGCATCCTGGTTCAAAAACTCTGGGAATCCACTACGTGCGGAAGACATTATGCTTGAAAAGTATAATTCAGCATCATCTTTATCACGAACAAAGCCGCCGGGCATACTTTGAAGATAATCGATTATCCCATTAAGCGCGGTTACGTCTTCTCCTCCGTGAGTATCGCGGAGGTATATACAGAACTTCTTAAGTGCCTTCCAGGATTTCTGAGACTGGTTCTTTATCCATAAAAAGCCAAAAGACTCTTCGTTGTTGCCCCACGCTGTCAGGTTAATATTTGCGGAAGCGGCTGAAACCAAAATGTACTTTTCCCCGTCTATCTCCCCTGCTATTATTATGTTTTTAGGATGAAACCACCTGCCACGTATGGATACCGGCCTGACCTGGTAGCGGTAGTTTCGCCCGCCCTCGGCACGCATCGAGCCGTCGTAGAACACAGCGACTGGGATTTTTGACAGACGGGCGTTAACCTGAAATTTCACCCTGGCATCAGTGCCGGGTTCTATTTTAAAGATCAGAGGCAGGATGTTCTTCTCAAAAAAGTCAGGTGCAAACGTAAATGTAGTAAATAAGGTGAATTTTATCTCATTGAATTGCTCGACCTGCGCTCGCACGGCCTCCTTGAGTATTGCCGTCATATCAGCGTAGCCCCTTAAACACCGATAATAGCGAGTCCATATAATATTTATTTTTCCATCCGTTTCCCGGAGTCACAGTTAATTCGGTCGCGGCGTCATATTCAATATTAACACGAATGCGATCAGCGTCGTCTAGTTCTATCCATGGCGTTCCCTCCCGGCCTTCTGCAATCTTTGCATGCAGCCGCAGGAGCCAGCGGGCGAAATTCTCTTTAGTATCGACTTCGAATAAACTGGTAATAGTATCATAGCGCTCGGCAGCGGTCTCTCCTGAGGGGCGCTTTGATACACGCATAAACTGGTCGTAGGCCTGTCTTATTTTAGTAGTAGATAACGGCAGATCGTTGCAGGCAGTTTTAAGAGGCTTCCCTGCATAAGCGTATAGGAACTGAAGTGTTGAATCCAAAGTCCCAATATAGTCTTCACATTTGATTATATCTTCGAATATATAGGCCTGCTCAGAGTATTTTTGTCGACAATTTGACAAAAAAGCTCTATCTGATTGAGTATTATTTTTATAATCCCGTACAACTTTGTCCAGTAAAGTCCCCTGACCTATTAGGTACTTATATATAACTTCCGCGTTGCTTCCCATATGTTCCATAGTTTGCGAAAGTTGTTCAGAAAGCTTGTCTGTTACATTGAACCCCCAGCCTTCATAGCGAAATTCTTGCGCGGCCTGTATTATTGCAAATAAATCTTTTGCCCGCTTAGGTGTTAATGGAAGTTGGTCCCGCTTAAATTCTGAGAGAAAGAGTGCGGACAGGCGCTCTGAATCATCAAGTATTTTCGAGCGACGGGCCGCACCACGATATAAACCCCAGGTCCCACCGGCAATCTGTGATCCTACGAGTTCGCGGTTATGGCCAATAATAACAACTCCATTTTTGCGCTGCTCGTAGTGATACTTCAGCTCATTCGAACCTGGCAAACGCCACTTCTTCTGATGATGGTATGAGGAATAAGCAAACAGTTGTTCCGCAAGAATGTAAAAATCCTCTACCGGAATGGTTTTTCTATCGGATTTATCATTTGCCCATTTGGAATATTCCTGCTCATACAGATATAGTATGCACGCCAAAATCCAGAATCCGGAGGCGTGCTTGGTCTGCTCGGTTAAATTGGGAATAAGCTGGCGGCCAAAGTAGCCCCAAACTGGTTGTAGTCCCAGGGGATCCTTAGAGCGGTCCTCCCTGATCAACTCAGAATCCCTATCGGTAAATCCGAATCTGATTATCATAGGTAATCCTGTAATTTCAAGAGTCAAAATAGACACCTTAAAAACAGTGACAATAATATTCGCGACCTCACTATAATACTTCAACGGCTAACGCAAACTTTCCGTCATCAAGTCGCCCTGGGAAAAATCTAACTCTTTTTCCTGATGCTAGAGCCTTATCTTTATCAAAATCTACCACTTGGGTGCTTGTTAAAAAATATTCATTGCCATCATCGCCGGTCAAAAATCCGTATGCCTTTTCTGTCCAAAACATCCCAATAGTTCCTTCAATCTTGCCGGGTATGTTTGCATGCTTCAATAGGCCTTCAGATATCGTAGCCACGCGGGGAATCCATCCTCCTGTTTTTCGTGAGCGCGACTTATCAATTTTTTCTGTTTTATGTAAGTAATGTGTAGGGATATCGTTGTTTACACTGTATGCATAATCAAAAGCATATGTGGTGCCACGTCGACCACCCCCCATTTCACTTATAGATAACACATTATATTCTTCTGATTTAGAGATATATTTGGAAAGAACTGGAGCCTTATATGGGAATTGGAACTTATACGTACCCCTAGCACGACATGCTTTTGCAATCGCACCCAGAAAATTTCTATCTTGTTCCGTATACATTTCCTTCATGGAATTTGCATGTTTATTGAGTACAGAGAGCACATCAGCAATTCCTACACGCGATAATCCCCCATCTCGCGCATAACTTTCAGTCATCGAAAGGTCAAGCAAGTGAGTAAACCGTCGCATGTTTCCACCACTGGCATTAATCAACTGCTCAATCCCGCACCCGTCATTTTCCTCAACTTCAAAGACCTGTTCTGGAGAAACGGCCACTCCATCATTAGCCGTTGTTAAATATCGTGTGATTAGCTGCAAAGATTTATCTCTAAAATTTGAATATCCCGCTTCATCACTGACATTATCATTCAGCATAATCATGTCACCATATCGCGTCTCCGTAAGAATATCCGAGTACGACTGGGGATATACAGCAATTTTTGTTCTGATATATTCTGCCGTGCGCAATTGATTCATTAACACCTCAAAAAAGGGGGTTTCCGACCCTTGCTTAAAGAATGACTTGTTAAGTGACCCCGCCTCATCAAGTAGAATTAGTATTTTACCGCCAGATTCAGATAGCAGCATTTTATACGCATCAAAAACATCGTTAATCCCTGGTTGTTTTTTTGCCCGAACTTCGACAGCTGCGCCTTCTTCATATTTCGCTGAAAGGTCAAAAAATTTGGGATGCATGCCACCCGTAAGTCCTAAGGATTGGTTTACTGTCTCTGTGTATTCTTCGGCATTTAGCTTTAATAATTTTTTTGTAAGTTCCCGTATCGGTTCAGAAATTGACAATTCCTCTGGCCAGGCACGAAGCCCCTGATGAATTACTGCCAACTTTCTCGCATCTCCCAAATAATGATAGATAGATGACAATTCTTCGATTATTTTAAGAATAACTGCGCGGTAAACATCTTCCGGTTCACGATGCTGCTGAAAATCACTAAGCCTAATGTATACGGGAAGTATTAAGGGCGCCTTTTCTACTATCGAAGGAACAAGCGTGTATAAATAATAGGCATGGTTTGCTTTTAAATACATTGTTTTACCTGTCCCCATTCTACCTTTCACAATACTATTTTCAAATTCAAATGGATTACGGAGTTCGCCTGATGGATGAACAAAAAGTGAAAGAACCTGATTTAGTTCAAATTCCTCTGCATTCCGTATTTTAAATGGTCTCTTCTCAAAAAGTGATTTCATATATTTTTACTCTCCTGATCAGCCAACGATTTATTCGGTGACCTTCCTCTAATATTCCTGCAATACAAATGTCAAAATCCTACACTTGTGACCTCTTTTCTCAATCCAAACAATAGCTAAGCAACCTCAAAGTAACTACTCAGAAGCTGCTTCCAAGCAGCGGTTGGCTCTCCATTATGCCTGAATAAATCCAGCATTTTGTAAGGGAAGTATCCAGACATATTCTCCCAAACCTTACTTGCGCCATTCCCGCCCATATGGGTTTTCATTGCGCTTAACGCGCTCGGATCAACTACATAAATCTTTGCGCCTTTTTGAATCACTTTCTCCAGTATCTCATTAACATGCCGGTCTCTAAAACTATACCCGAGCACCAATAACTTTGTCTGCCCTGAATTAAGAACGTCTTCAAATATGCGGAAATATTCTTTCAATAACGGTTCCTTGTTTATCGCTTCTTTTTTCGCGCCACCAATTACCATCTGGGATTCATTAAAGCCGTCCCATTTGCGAAAATTAAGAGAACCGTGGAGCTTAATATAGTTCAGTACACCAAACTCTGTTTCTACTGGAAATTCTGTTAAGTCTTTACTATCTGGCAGCTCATAATAATCAGAGTCTTTATCGAGCGGATAGCTATATGCAGGGCACCCTAAGGACGAGAATTGTGGTTTATTGCGAACAACGCCAGGCATCCGCATTTCTTTATTCCAGTAGTTCCTTTCAAAAAACAAGTCCTGATTCAATGTGAAAATAAAACCTTTAGAGTCTGGCACTTTGGGGTAAAATCTAGTAAAAAACTGGGCGTTTCCCGAGAATAGTTGAAAAGATTTGAGGCGGGCCTCCGACCTTGATACAATCAAGGTTGAATGCAGTAAGTAAATACTGGGAGGCACCGCCAATGAAACAGTACAAAAAGTTCAACGCCG
>Ga0209212_1005302_pt1 | contig 15445 bp, 12 predicted proteins | sample RifGroC2_FD_183996 | JGI IMG/M metagenome (GOLD analysis project Ga0209212, IMG submission 183996) | Groundwater microbial communities from Rifle, Colorado, USA - Groundwater C2 (SPAdes) (version 2) | ecosystem: Environmental > Aquatic > Deep subsurface > Groundwater | place: Rifle, Colorado... | reverse complement strand
CCCCAACCCCCTTCCTTTTTGCCCGCCTGCGGTCGGTCGTTTCGGTTCGCCCCGCCGCGGCGGGGCGGCAATCAATCGTTTCGTTTAAAAAAAGTTCGAATTTCGTCGTAAAGATATACCAAAATCCGACAATCTAAAATTTTACCAATTTTTTCTCTGGCGGCGCCGAGCGCCGCCCACGGCGTTTGCGGCGAATTATCGCCATTTTTTAATTCCACTAAAACCACTTTTCGCGCCACGAGGCGCAGGTTCGCCTCCCGCGCGATTTTGAAATTCTGTCTCGTTTTTTTGCTTTGCCCAAAACCAATAACACTAAAAGAATTTTTACCTTTATTTAAATTTATGCTACAATGAAATTGCGACAAACAACCAAAGGGCTTTTTTAATAGCCATCTCGGAAACAATCCAAGCTTTTTGGGTTTGTCGCACCGGGGTGGCTATTTAAGTTTTAATAAAAATATTATGCAAAAATTCTTTTTGTACGCCCGCAAATCCACGGACGTGGAGGATAAACAAATTTTAAGCATTGAAGCCCAGATCGCGGAATTGCGCGCCTTTGCGAAAAATGAAGGGCTGAATATTGTTGAGGAGCTGATAGAAAAGCAATCAGCTAAAATCCCAGGCAGACCAATTTTTGATGCCATGCTGAATAGAATTGAGCAAGGCGAAGCCAATGGCATTATCAGTTGGCATCCGGACAGATTGGCGCGCAATTCCGTTGACGGCGGCAAGATAATTTATCTTTTGGATTGCGGGCGTATTATCGCGCTGAAATTTCATCAGTTTTGGTTTGAACCAACGCCGCAAGGCAAATTTATGCTTAATATCGCTTTTGGGCAAAGCAAATATTACGTTGATTCATTGAGCGAAAACGTAAAACGCGGTATGCGCCAAAAAGTTAGGCGCGGAGAATATCCGGGGCTTGCGCCCATTGGCTATTTCAATGACCCGCGAATTAAAAATGTCGTGGTAGACGAAAAGAAGTCGGAAATAGTCCGACAAATGTTTGAATTATACAGCCAAGGCAATTCGCGGCTTGAAGATATTTCTAACTTTTTGGCGCAACACGGAATAACCTCGCGAAATCACAAACCGTTAAAACGAGACAGAATTTCTTATATTTTATCCAATCCGTTCTATGTAGGATTTTTTCGATACAGCAAGGAACTTTACGAAGGCAAGCACCAGCCAGTCATCTCAAAGAAAATTTTTGATACTGTCCAAAATATTTTGAAGCAAAAAGGACGGCCGCACCATAAAACCAAAAACGAACCGCAAGCATTTTGCGGATTATTGAAGTGCGGCATTTGCGGAATGGGCATAACTGGCGAATATAAGGTGAAGCGTCAAAAAAACGGAAATATCCACGATTATATTTACTACCACTGCACCAGAAAGAATAAAGCAATAAAATGTAGCGAACCTTTTATTCGCCAGGAAAGTTTAGACGAACAAGTATCCTTTTTGCTTCAAAAATTTTCTTTGAGCGAGGATTGGGCCAAACAATTGCTGGCTATGTTGGAAAAAGACAAAAGTGATAATGCCCAATCCTCGGCCGCTTTTGTTCAAGAGACACGTAATACTATAGAAACTATTAAAACCAAGCTCCAGCGACTTTTAGACAGCTATTTAGAGCAGGATATTGAGCGGGAAACCTATCTTGAAAAGAAAGCGAAGTTTATGGGCGAGAAAAAGTCGCTGGAAGAAAAAATAATCCACTTTGAACAAAAGCGGACTGGCTGGCTCGAACCGATGAAGGATTGGATAAAAGAGGCAGAGAATCTGCCTAAAATCGCGCGTGAGAATAACCTTTTCGCCAAAAAGGTTATAGCCAAAAAAGTTTTTGGCTCGAACCTGCGCCTCGCGGCGCGAAAGGTGGTTTTAGTGGAATTAAAAAACGGCGATAATTCGCCGCAAACGCCGTGGGCGGCGCTCGGCAAATCAAACTCCCTCGGATATCCGAGGGAGTTTTGTTTATTATTGGTAGCCCCACGGGGAATCGAACCCCGATTACCAGGATGAAAACCTGGTGTCCTAACCATTAGACGATGAGGCCAATGGAAATAATATATAGCAATTGAATGAAAAAGTCAAATCTGATAGGATAAAGGGGTATGTTAATTTTAGGCATAGAAACCTCGTGCGATGAGACCTCGCTGGCTTTACTGGAAGACAAAGGGGGTAAATTTACATTGCAAAAAAACCTTATTTTCTCTCAAACTATCACACACGCCAAATATGGCGGAGTTGTGCCGGAAGTGGCTGCTCGGGCGCATATGGAGAAAATCGCGATGATGCTAGAGGAAGCGCTGTATTCCCCGATTAAATCGGGGAATGACAAAAAAAAACGACTTAGGCCGGATGTTATCGCCGTAACTGCCGGGCCTGGCCTTGCCACAGCGCTATTGGTGGGAGTGGAAACCGCGCGAACTTTGGCTTATCTATGGAAAAAACCAGTGGTGGCAGTGAATCACCTGGCCGGGCATATTTATGCCAATTGGTTGCCGGTGTCTCATCCTGAAATTGTTTCAAGAAATCTCAAGATCCGCGCTTTCGTTCGGGATGACATCAAATTTCCGGCCCTTTGTTTAATTATTTCCGGCGGGCACACGGAATTGGTAATAATGAAAAAACATTTGAAATACAAATTGATTGGCCAAACGCGTGACGACGCTGTTGGCGAATGTTTTGATAAAGTTGGAAAAATTCTTAAACTCCCCTATCCCGGCGGGCCGGAAGTTGCAAAACATGCTGCCAAAGGCAATCCAGCGGCTATTAAATTTCCGAGGCCGATGATTGACTCGCATGATTTTGATTTTAGTTTTTCAGGATTAAAAACAGCAGTGCTTTATCATTTTAAAAAAATTCCAAAATCCAGTCAAAAAAACCAAAAAATAATCGCTGACATTTGCGCCTCTTTTCAACAGGCCTGCATTGATGTTATTATTACTAAAACAATAGCCGCGGCAAAAAAACATAAAGTTAAAACAATACTTTTGGGTGGTGGAGTCGCGGCAAACAGCGAACTGCAAAAACAATTAAAAGCCGCGATTGCGAATAATCTGCAAAAAACAAAATATACCGCCTTGCCAATAGAATACTGCGGTGACAATGCCGCCATGATCGCGGCCGCCGGATATTTTCACGCGCGAAAAAAACAATTTATTCCTTGGAAAAAATTAAATGCCGACCCCAATTGGGATCTGACCTAAAATATGTCTAACTTAAAAATCTTCTCTGATTTATCTCATCCCGAATTGGCTAAAGAAATCTGCGCGGAATTGCAAATGCCATTGGGTCAAGCGAATATTCAAATTTTCAGCAATGGCAACCCGATTGTGGAAATTCAGGAATGCGTGCGCGGCAGTGATGTGTTTGTGATTGGCACGCAAGCGCCTCCGGCTTCTGAAAATTTTATTTCTTTTTGTATTCTCATTAATGCTCTGCGCTATGCCTCGGCCAGACGGATCACAGCTGTAATCCCCTATTTATTCGAATCGCGCTCTGATAAAAAAGACCGGCCGCGCATTGCCATTGTTTCGCGACTGGTGGCTCAAATGCTCGAAACATCAGGCATTAACCGCGCCATTTTTATTGATTTGCATGCGCCGCAAATTCAGGGATTTTTCCGTTTGCCAACTGACACCATCAACGGCGCCGGTTTAATCTGCAAATTTTTAAAACAACGAGATTTATCCAATTATGTAATCGTCGCGCCTGATGCCGGTGAAGCAAAAAAATTACACCCATTTCAAGAATTAATGCCTCAACTTCCGCTAGCCATGTTGGACAAACGACGCTACGCTCATGATGAAAAACCAACAGTACACAAATTGATCGGTGATGTTGGCGGAAAAGTCGCTTTGATTATTGATGATGAAATTTCAAGCGGCGGCACAATTAAAGAAGCTGCTGATTTTTTCCAACGACTGCCTGCGAATGAACGACCGAGCGAAATCCGCGTAGCTACAACCCACCCAATATTGAGTGGCAATGCTATGTCTACACTGAACCAAAGCGGTATTAAAGAATTAATCGCCATAAATACAGTGCCGGTGCCTGAAACAAAAAAACAGGCGACTCAATTTGAGTTTCACCTACTTTCTCCTGCCAATATTATTGCCAAAACCATTGAAATTATCCACACAGACAATTCAGTTGGCGAATTTTTGGATAAAGAATATCTTAAGTAAACAAGACAGTTCCGGGACCGATTAATTTTTCTATTTCTTGTTTCATTACCGGAGCAATAGCCACTTTTACGCCAGTGGCTATTTTCTTTTTAATTTCATTTTGTCCGGCCAAGACAAACACAGGCGCATCACCGGGATAAGCCGACCAAATTTTCTTCAATTCCGCCACTGTAATTTTATCCAAAGCTCTGCTCACTGAAATCAATACCTCGGGTGTTTTTTCTACTGGCGCGGATTCTAACGCTGGAGCAACTCCGCTCTGTAACATCATCTTATATCTTTCTTTAATTCCGGCGATGCTTGCTTCTGTCAAAACCTCCACTGTTTCGGCAATAATCTTTTTTTCTCTATCTTCTTCCCGATTGGAAATTTTGCCGATGATGCAAACCTTGCTGTCCGCCAACAACACATCTTTAAATTTTTGATAAACGCGCGGAAAAACAATCACCTCAACCTTGGCTGTCATATCTTCCAATCCCACAAAAAGCATAAAATCGCCTTTTTTTGTGACAATGCGCTTGGCTGAAACAATTTGTCCGCAAAACAAAAACCATGGATCTTTGGACTCTGTTTCCAAAATCTTTTTTATCGGCAAAATGTCATGGCCTAATTTTTTGGTCATTTCAGCAAAAGGATGTTCGGAAATATATAAACCGAGTAATTCTTTTTCCCATGTTAATTTTTCCTCGCGACCGGCAGGAGACGCGGGCTTCAAATGCAGCCGTCCTTTTGTTGGGTTGGCGCCCAATTCAAAAAGAGAGCTTTGATTACTTTCCAAATCTCGACGGCTATCTTGCGCAAAACCTGTTAATAAAATCGTGTTGGCTAACAATTGCCCGCGCTCGCCAAAACAATCCAAAGCGCCTGTTTTAATCAAACTCTCCATTGATTTTTTATTCAAATCCTTATCCTGAACGCGACCGAGAAAATCTTCCAAATCTAGATAAGGCCCGTTGGCTTTTCGTTCTTCAATCACACGCTCGGCAATGTGCTGACCCATATTTTTAATCGCCTCCAGTCCAAAACGAATTTTTGGCTTGTCTTCTTTGCTCTTACGCGGCACAACGGAAAACAACGCGAAACTTTCATTAACATCAGGCGGCAAAACTTCAATGCCCATTTTTCTGCACTCAGCCACATTTTCACTGACTTTTTCAATATCAGCCGACTCTGCTGAAAGCACGGCCGCCATGTATTCTTCGGGAAAATGCGCTTTTAAATAAGCGGTTTGATAAGCAATTACAGCGTAGCTCGCGGCATGAGCTTTATTAAACCCGTACGCCGCGAACGGCTCAATCAATTCCCACAATTCTTTGGCTTTTTTGGATTTTAAACCATTGGTGATACAGCCAGAAATGAATTTTTCTTTTTGCGCCGCCATTTCTTCCGGAATTTTTTTACCCATGGCTTTGCGCAATTTGTCCGCCTCTTCCCAAGTATATCCGGCAATGTTAATGGCTGTTAACAAAACATCATCTTGATACGCGATAACACCATATGAATTCTGCAAATAATCCTTCATGCGCGGGTCCAAATAACTGATGAGTTTTGGATTGTGTTTGCGACGAATAAATTCAGGAATGGACTCCATCGGGCCGGGACGAAACAAAGCCACCATGGCCATAATATCAAAGATATTTGACGGCTTGAGATCTTCCAAATATCGCGTCATGCCTGAACCGCCCAATTGAAACAATCCTCCGGTTTCACCGCGCGCGAGCATTTCATAAGTTTGCTTATCATCCCAAGGAATATCATGCAATTTTACTTTAATGCCATGAATTTTTTCCACAATTTTCACTGCTTCGCCCAAAATGGAAAGATTACGAATACCCAAAAAATCCATTTTCAAAAGGCCGGCTTCTTCCACCGAATGCATTTCATATTGAGTAACAATTTTGTCTCCGCCAGTTTCCTTTTGCACCGGAGTAAAATCCGTCAAAGGAGTTGGAGAAATTACCACACCGGCAGCGTGAACAGATGTGTGGCGAGCGCACCCTTCAATTTTTTGCGCCAAATCCAAAAGTCGTTTGACCTCTACGTTGGAATTATACAAAGCAAAAAGTTCCGGCGTTATTGCCAACGCCTTTTCTATGGTCATTGGAAAGCCCTGCGAACCAAAAGGAATTATTTTAGCAACTTGGTCGCAAAAAGAATATGAATACCCTAACGCGCGGCCGGTGTCGCGCACTGCCGCTCGCGCCGCCATTGTTCCAAAAGTAATTATCTGAGCGACTTTATCAGCACCATATTTTTGCGTAACATAGGCGATCACATCATCGCGCCTGTTATCTGCAAAATCAACATCAATATCAGGCGGCGAAGGACGGTGCGGATTTAAAAATCTTTCAAATGGCAGTAAAAAATACAAAGGATTTACATCAATTATTCCCAAAAGATAAGAAACCAAAGAACCGGCGGCGCTTCCGCGGGTAGTAATGACAATGTCGTGTTCCCGCGACCATTTTACATAGTCGGCCACTGCTAAAAAATATGGAGCATAACCTTTTTTAGTAATAACGCCCAATTCATAATTCATTCTCTCCTCAATTGCTGGGGTAACTTCTTTGAATAATTCTTTAAGTCCAACTCGGGCATTTTCTTCCAAAATTTGATTGGCGGTTTTGCCTTCGGGAATTTCCACCGGAGGAAAATGCCATTTGCCTAATTTTAATTCCAGATTGCAACGATCGGCTATTTTGACAGTATTTTCCAAAGCCGAAGCCACATGGCGAAAACGAGAACCAATATCTTCTTGAGAATTTAAAGAACGGTTGACTGATACAAAACTCGGCCGGCCGGGCTCATTGATTGTCCTTCCTGATTTAATGCAGGTCAAAATATCTTGCGCCTCGCGATCATCAAAAGAAAGATAATGCACATCGCGCGTGACGACCATTGGCAAGCCGGTTTCCTCGGCCATTTTAATCAAACCGTTGTTCACTTCAATCTGACCTGGCAAATCCGGATGATCTTGCAATTCCAAATAAAAATGATCGAGACCGAAAATTTGAGCGTAATCCAAAGCCGCTGATTTTGCTTTGGTATAATTTTCTTGTTTATAAATTAATTGAGGAATCTCGCCCTCCAAACATCCGGAAAGAGCAATAAGACCTTCGTGATATGTTTTAAGCCACTCTTTGGTCAGACGCGGCACCAACTCGCGCGCGCTATTGGGCCCGAAATTTTCCAAATGCCCCAAGGAAGAAAGTTTTAATAAATTTTTATAACCAATCTCGTTTTCCGCAAGAAGAATCAAATGATATGTGTTTTCTCCAACCAAAATATATGCCTCCAAACCTATAATCGGTTTGATGCCGGCGCGACGAGCGGATTTATAAAATTCAATGGCGCCGTAAAGAGAGCCGTAATCAGTCAAAGCCAACGCTTTCATGTTCATTTTTTTGGCAGCGCGAACCAGCTCGTCAATTTTTGGCAAGCCCTCTAAAAGAGAAAAATGAGAATGAACATGAAGATGGACGAAGGACATATAATCCATACTAGACCAAAAAATGCAAAAAGGCAATAACAAAAAAAGCCCCTTTTCAGGGGCGCTATTTTCTCATTTTTTCTTCTTTTTTTCAATGGTTTCGGACGCGCCTTTTCCTTTACTGATAAAATACTGAATCAAACGCATCACGCCTTCGGAAACAAAAGACAAAGTGGATGTGGCGTGTTCCATTTTGTCGCGAATGGAACGGATGGCGTCTTCAATGCCGCGAAACCTTTCGCGCAATTCTTCCACCATTTCATTGGCATTACGCAAAATGGAAACCAAATAATATATCAGCCAGCACAGAAAGACAGTCACCCACAAAACGCTGAATGATAAAACGATGTATAAAAGATCTTTGCTATTTTCCAGCATAAAATTCCTCCGTTAAATTATTATATTAATATTATATCACGCCTGTCTTTGAACAGCAAGAACTATTCCCGCACTTCCGCCCCAAACTTACTTTTTAAGATAGTTTTAACCTTATCGTGCGCCTTATTTACCTCTTCTGTAGTAAGTGTGCGATCCTGGTGACAATAAATCAAATGATACGCCATACTCTTTTTGCCGATACCCAATTTATCACCGGCGTATACATCAAATAATTCCACTTTTTTCAATAATTGGTCAACATGCGACAAGGTCTTGATAATTTCCACATGTGAAATCTCTTTTTTTACAAGAAAAGCAACATCACGCGTCATTTCAGGATACACAGACACTTTTTTATAAACATCAATTTTTTCTTTCATCACCTCGGCCAATTTAGAAAGATTAATTTTCAAAACACCAATTCGCGATTCAATTCCAAAGGCGTTGGCGGTCAAAGGATTTAACTCGTGAATAACTCCGACCACTTTGCCATTATGCGACAATATGGCCAAGCGAGTTGGATGCTCCCAAACGCAAACTTTGTCCAATGACGCGATTTGCCACTCCAAATTCAATGATTGAAAAATTGTCTCCGCGGCGCGGCGCGCTTGCCAAAACGGCGTATTATCTTTTTTATTCACAAACACTGTTTCAAGCCAAGTGTCTTGTCGCGGTAAAAGCTCATCACTATTTGTTTCAGCGCGAACACCTGTTTCCCCTGCCGCAAAAACTTTCCCAATTTCAAAAATTTTCAACTCATCGTAACTTTCCAAATTTTTCTTGATATTTTCCAATAAATTCGGCAACAAATGGCGGCGCAAAAATGGCTTTTCTTTTGATAGCGGGTTATCAAGTTCAATGTATTTTGATAAATCATCGCCCAAATTTTTCACCTGCTCGGTGCTCACAAACGAATAATTGTAAACCTCTGTATAGCCTAATTCCTTGACCAGTGTTTCAGCCGTACGGCGTTCCAAATTACGCAATTTATTCTCTTCGGGTGGAGCAATTGGAAAAATTGGCAATTGACTCGGGATATTGAAAAAACCGTAAATCCTCGCGATTTCTTCCACCAAATCTTCAGCCATTACAATATCTTTGCCAGATCGCCAACTTGGCACTGTCACATTCAATATATTCTTTTTTGCTTTTAAGCCAAATCCCAAATTCTTTAAAATTTCCTCAACTTCTTTTTGTTTAATATCCACTCCCAATTTTTTCTGCAAAAATTCCATTGATAATTCTATAATCCCGCGATTAAGATGCCAACGCGCTTCATCAACAACATTACTCACCACCTTCGCATCAGGACAAATTTCCAATACCAGCTCAACTGCTTTTGCTAAAGCCAACTCGCACAACGACGGATCAAGCCCTTTTTCAAATCGCGCTGATGACTCTGTGCGCAATCCCAACTTCATTGATGTCTGGCGAATGCTCACCGCGTCAAAATTCGCTGATTCAAAAATAATGGTTTTGGTATTGATACTCACGCCACTCGCCTCTCCACCCATTACTCCTGCCAAAGCAACCGCCTGTTTTTCATCAGCAATCACAAGCATTGAAGAATCCAATTTACAATTCTCTCCGTCCAAAGTGACAAACTCTTCTTTATCTTTAGCCAACCGTACAATAATTTGCCTGGAACTCAAATTTGCGGCATCAAAAGCGTGCATTGGCTGACCCAAATCCAACATCACATAATTGGTAATATCCACTATATTATTGATCGGTCGCAATCCAACAGCCAGCAACCACTGTTTCAGCCAAGACGGCGACTCTCCGACTGTCACGCCATCAATCCCTACAGCCATATATCGAGGACATAATTTCGATTCGGCCACCTTGACCCGCAAATCAAAATCATTGCCTTTTTTAAATTTTCCAACAGAATAACCTTTTAATTTTGTTTTAAACAAAGCTCCAACTTCGCGAGCAATGCCATAATGTCCCCACAAATCAGGACGATGCGAAAGCGACTTGTTGTCAATTTCCAAAATTGCGTCGTCCAAATTCAAGGCATCTGCCAAAGGCGCTCCGATTTTCAATCGTCGACCGCTCAAATCCAAAATTTCTTTTTCTTCTTTCAAAGGAAACATTTTACACAAACCGATTTCTGTTGACGCGCAAATCATTCCCTGTGATTCCACTCCTCGAATCGCCACCGATTTCAACTCCACCAATTCCTCTTCTCCGTGCCAGCGCACCTTAGCGCCAATTTTCGCCAAAGCAACTAACATTTCTTCGCGCACATTGGATCCGCCACAAACAACCTGCAATTTTTCTTGCCCAATATCCACTTCGCATACTAATAATTTATCAGCGTTGGGATGTTTTTCCATTTTTAAAACTTTTCCGATTACAATCTTTTCCAAATTCGCGCCCAGTCGTTCCACTTTTTCCACCTCAACCGTGCTCAATTTTAATTTTTCCGCCACTTGTTCCGGCGTCACGCCGCCAGGCAATTGAAGATATTGTGATAACCAATTGAAAGAAATCAACATATCAAAACTGTTCTAAAAATTTCATCTCTCCGCTTTTTAAAACGCGGATTTCATCAATGCCGTACTTTAACATTACCAATCTATCCAATCCAAACCCGAAAGCAAAACCCTGATATTTTTTCGAGTCAATTCCGCCTTCTTTTAAAACATTCGGGTGAATCAAGCCAGCTCCAAAAATTTCCAACCAACCGCTTTGCTTACACACGCGACATCCTTTACCGGCGCATAAAACGCAAGTGATTTCACCATTGACCCCGGGCTCCACAAACGGATAATATTTTGGCCGCAAACGCAACTTTGTTTCCGCGCCGTATAAATTCTTCACCACTTCTTCCAGCACGGCTTTCATATTGCTAAAATTAATTCCGTGATCAATCACTACGCCTTCAATTTGATAAAGAGTGTGTTCATGACGCGCGTCAGTTGATTCATTACGAAAACAACGGCCGGGCACAATCGCACGCATTGGCGCTTCATATTTCTGCATTGCCCGCACCTGCACCGAGGATGTTTGCGTGCGCAAAAGCCAGTTTGGATGTTTTTTAATGTAAAAAGTGTCTTGCATGTCTCGCGCCGGATGATTGGCCGGAATATTCACGGCTGTAAAATTATAATAATCGCTTTCCAATTCAGGACCGTCCAAAACCATAAAACCCATTGATATGAATAAATCTTCCAATTTATTCTTAACCAAAGTAATCGGGTGAAAATGTCCGCACTTTGACAATGGCAATGCCGACTGAGTCACATCCACCGACTCTTTTTCAGAAGATTTAACCCATTCAACGCGTGACAATTCCAATTTTTTCTCTGCCCAAGCACTTTCAATCGCTTGTTTCACATCATTGGCAGCTTGCCCAACAATTCTTTTTTCTTCTGATGACAAATCCTTCAGACCTTTTAACAAACCGGTTAGTTCGCCATTTTTGCGGCCCAATAATTTATTTTCCAACACTTCCAAATCAGCTAAATTTTTAACTAGATGAATAGCAGATAAAGCGGAACTTTTAATTTTTTTAAATTGTTCCAACATATTATTTTTTTAATATTCTGCCGACATGTCCATCAATATAATCCAATAATTTACTCATGTTGCCTACAAAAACTTGATCTTCCTCAGCTTGACCATCGGTGTTAAAAAATCTTAAAGAATAATTTCCTCCGCCATTGATTCTTTTCAATTCACTATCACCCGTATATCCATATTTGGCTAAAGCCGTTCTAACCTGTTCTTTCGGGTCACCACTTTTTTTCTCATTCAAACCTCCCACTTTTCTCTGAATGGTACCCAAAAACCCTTTTCTCGCTTTTTTAATTTCCGCTTCTTTGTTAGCTTCCTGTGTTTTAAACGACCATCCCATTTTCTCTCCAGCTTCTTTTGTTGCTCCAGCGCGTCGCGATGCCTCTGCTTCTCCTGCATCGCTCAAGGTACCGTCTTTTTTAAACCACCCTGCTTTTAAGCCCTCAAGCAAATCATGATTATTTTCAATACTGTATTTATCAACTTTCCCAACCAATGGCAACCACTTGCCAATTAAACTTCCGGGCACTTTAATTTCTTTTCCATCATCATCCACCAAAACAATATCCGGCAATTTGGTTTCAGATTCAACAGGCGTTGCTACTTGCCCGGATGCTCCTGATTCTCTATCATTTTTCATAGATTATCCTCCAATTAATTTCTTGCCAAGCCGAATAAATGAACTGCTAAAACGCGCCACATCTTTATATGTCACAAAAATTACCAAAATCATCAGCAAAGCAAATCCTGCTGTATGCGCCCATTCTTCAAATTTTCTATGTAATGGTTTACCTCGCAATTTTTCAATGATTAAAAACAGCACACGGCCGCCGTCCAGTGCTGGAAATGGCAGAATATTTAAAATCGCCAAATTAATTGAAAGCATGGCGGCAAATTGCATCAGATGGCTGAAACCAAGCCGAGCTACGCGACCGGTTAAAACAGCAATGCCAACAGGACCTGACAAACTCTCGGCCACGCCACCTTGCCCTTGAAACAAACCCGCTAACAAAAACCACACTGTCCTTATCACTTCCCAAGCAAAAATTCCGGCATAAGCAAAACCGTAAATAAAAGCCAGATACCATGGATAAGAAACAATGCCTGATTCCAAAAGGGCGATTCCAATGCCGCCGCGCTTGGTGATTGCCAATTGATAAGGAACAATTTCTTTAACTATTATTTCCCCACCGCGTTGAAAAGTAAATTTCACTGCTTGGTCATTTTTTTCACTGACATAATTCTGCAAGTCGCTCACTTTCTGAATCGCTATATCATCCGCTTTAACAATTTCATCACCAGCAACTATCCCAGCCTTTTCCGCAGGCGAACCGGATAAAACCGACATTACTTCAATTTTCGCGTCCTTGATAATCGCTCCGCTATATACATCATCTAATGCTTGTGGAATACCAATAATAAATCCAACGCCAAGCAAAAACGCGGCCAAAATAAAATTCATGGATACTCCAGCTACCAGCACCACTGTGCGTTGCCAGATTTTTTTGGCGCCAAAACTATCCGGCTCATTTGCCATCTCACCATTTTCACCTTTTATTTTCACAAACCCGCCCAACGGAATCAAATTTAAAGAATACACTGTGCCAGATTGTTTTTCCGCGTCAGTCAATTCGCGTCCGCCCCAAATCCATTTCCAACCATTACGCGAAACATGCGCGCCAAAAATCCGCGGCGGCAAGCCAAAACCAAACTCATCCACTTTAATGCCATTTTTCCGCGCAACCACAAAATGCCCGGCTTCATGAGCCAAAACCAAAAGCGCCAAAATGGCGACAAAAACGATTAAAGTAACAAGCATAGTTTAAATACCATTTCTGGCCTCAATAGCGTAATGAAAAAAATATTTTTCCATTGATTGCGGAGTTGCGCCGTACGCGCGATCACCATAAAATGTGTCGGCCAACACCTCGCGAACGCGGCAAAGTTCCTTGAGTTTAGAACCAATCCAACGGCTGTCGCCAATGGTCAAATCCAACAAATCAAAAGCCCGCTCCAGCGCGCGATTGCTTTGTTCAGCATTACCTTTGATCGTCCAATTAACCGCCCGCCTCACTTCACTGCCAACATTGCCAAGCTGTTCTACCAAAGACATCTGAAACCACCGTCCGGTCGCTAAATTTTTGTGAATATGCTTCTTTTTAATTTGAACACATCTAGATTGCGTGGACATATTTTTGATAACTAAAACTAATACTTACTACAAAAAGACCACAATCACAGTATACAATAAATCCTTTTTATCGGCAACTTAAATTATTGCTTCTGCCTTAACCCTCTCCCCTAAAAACTTACTCCCCAGCCGTTCAAAATCATCAACGCGGTCGGTGGTTAAAAATCGTCTGACACCGCCTTTGCCCAGCCGTGATTCAATCTCCGGATGGCGCGTCAAATAATCAACTAATTTTTTAGCCACAATTTTCCCGGGATGCACAATTTGCGTTTGTTTGCCCATGACCGCCACAATTTCTTTATACAATAAAGGATAATGCGTGCAAGCCAACAATAATATATCAATTTTCTTTTGTTTTAACGGCCGCAAATAATAACGAAGAATTTTTTTTGTTTCCGGCCGATTAACCCAGCCCTCTTCCACCAAAGGCACCAGCAGTGGAGCGGCTTGTGAAAAAATTTGCAAATTTGCCTGCTGTTTTTTTAATTCAATTTCCAAAGCGCCAGATTGCACAGTGGCGCGCGTGCCCAAAATTCCCACGCGGCCAAAACGGGAAATATGCGCCGCTTCCTCGGCCAAAGGAATCAAAACGCCCAAAATTCGCTTGTTTGGCCAATATGTTGGCAACCATTCTTGTTGTAGCCGCCGTAAAGCCACTGCCGACGCGGTAAAACACGCCAAAATCACTAATTCACAGCCATCTTGAAAAAGCCGCTCCACTGATTCTCGCGTCCAATTGTAAATCACTTCTGGCGAATGATTGCCATACGGCGCGCGAGCTGTGTCGCCAAGATAAACAAAATTATACGAAGACAAAGACGGCTCTTTCAAAATTTCTTTTAAAATTGATAATCCGCCAAATCCGGAATCAAATATGCCGATCATAATTAAAGTAAAATTTCAAACACTTTATTTCTTGAAGAAAAACCCGAAGCCAATCGCACGCAAGAAGGCGCGACTTTAAAATGCGCGGCCAAGGCCTTTCTAATCGCAACATTGGCCAGACCATTTACAGGCGGCTCGCGCACAGCCACTGTAAAATGCGTTTCATCAATTTTTTCAATTTTTTCTTCCCGCGCGTTGGGTTTTGCCTGAATGTAAACACGCATAAATCTACTCTTCAACTTCCACTTCACTCATAATCACATCTTCCAGCGGACGATCAGAGGAATTAACTTGCCCGGCGGCAATTGCATCAACTATTTCCATTCCAGCTGTCACTTTGCCGAAAATGGTGTAGGCGTGAGGCAGTGGAGTGTCTTTGTGCATAATGAAAAACTGACTGCCATTGGTATTTTGTCCGGCATTGGCCATGGCCACTGTTCCTCGCGTATAGCCATTCTGATACGACAGTGTTTCAGGATTTAATTCATCCGCAAATTGATAACCTGGGCCTCCTGCGCCTGTGCCTGTTGGGTCTCCGCCCTGAATCATAAATCCGCTGATTACGCGATGAAAAATCACACCATCATAAAAACCCTTTTTTGCCAACGCGATAAAATTGGCAACGGTATTGGGCGCGTCAGATTGAAATAATTCCAAAGTAATATCTCCTTTATTGGTTTTAATTTTGACTATTGGCATATTATTTTGTTTAATTATTAAATTTTTTTCTTGCGCCGGCTCTAAAACAACCAACGGCGTTTCGGTTTCATTTTTTTCTATCGG
>Ga0209212_1005301_pt1 | contig 15448 bp, 16 predicted proteins | sample RifGroC2_FD_183996 | JGI IMG/M metagenome (GOLD analysis project Ga0209212, IMG submission 183996) | Groundwater microbial communities from Rifle, Colorado, USA - Groundwater C2 (SPAdes) (version 2) | ecosystem: Environmental > Aquatic > Deep subsurface > Groundwater | place: Rifle, Colorado... | reverse complement strand
TTATTGATTGGGGCGTATGAATTGCCCATGCAAGGATATAAGCAGTAACCGTGCCACAATTTTAATTGGTTAATAATCAGTGAATTGTAGTTATTTATGATTTGCGGTCGGCGTTGATAGTGTAAATACTGAACGTTAACGCGATGTTCGTTGTGAACGTTTTTTGGGTGAAATGAACGTTTGATGCTGCTGTATCAGGAGGACGGGCGTGGGAAGGATGCAAGACCGCAACGCTTCGGCGATATGCCCGGTTGCGATGGTATTATCGCCTTTCTGAAACGTACTACTAGCAGCCTGTCGGACTTGAAGAATCGAAGCGAAAATTCGGCTGGGCGAGGGCAAATTTTGCCGGTTTTGCAGGTCAATAGTCGTTCTATTGACCAAAAAAGCGGCAAAATTTGCACCGGTCAGGCGGATTTGCAGCCGATTTCCTTCAAGTTCGACAGGCTGCTAGAATTCCATTCCGAGCGTCTTGAATGCCGGCATGACCCCACGATTAAGCGATGAGTTTTTATTGCGCTTCACTGCCTTATCAACCCGATGCTTCGCGTTATTACGCCGCGCTGGCGGACTTGCCTTGGGCGGTGTGGCTGGATAGCGGCGGGATGGCGCGCTATGACATCCTGGCCGCCGCGCCGCATCGCACCTTGACGCGGGAGGAAGGGGTGGCACAAAGCGATCCGTTTACCTTGCTGCGCGACGCATTGGGTGAGCGGGCCGCGCCCGTTGCGGACGTGCCGTTTGCCGGTGGTGCGCTGGGTTATTGGGGCTACGATCTGGCGCGCCGCATGACGGCCTTGCCAAACATCGCGCCGGCTGCAGGGCGGTTGCCGGATATGGCGGTGGGCATCTACGATTGGGCGCTCGTGCTGGATCATCGGCTACATACCGCGCGTTTGGTGTCGCACCGGCGCTTCGCCGAAACGGCGGAGTTGTTGCCGCAAATCTTGCGCCGTTTGCAAAGCCCGCCGCCGCTCCCCGCCGATACTTTTCACGTGCATGGGCAGATCACCTCCAACTTCACGCCTGCCGGCTACGCGGCCGCATTTGCGTCGGTTCAGCATTATTTGCAGGCGGGCGATTGCTACCAGGTCAATCTCGCGCAACGTTTCAGCGCGCAGGCCGAGGGTGATGCGCTCGGCGCCTATCTTGCGCTGCGCAGCCTGAGTCCCGCGCCCTACGCGGCCTTTCTGAATTTGCCGCAAGCGCAGATTCTGTGCGCCTCCCCGGAATGTTTTGTCAGCGTGCAAAACGGCAAGGTAAAGACCAAACCGATCAAGGGTACGCGCCCGCGCGGCAGCGACGCGCAACAAGACCGCCTGCTTGCCGAAGATTTGCGCAGCCACCCCAAGGACCGCGCGGAAAACTTGATGATCGTGGATTTGTTGCGCAATGATCTGGGCAAGAGTTGCGTGCCCGGTTCGGTGCGCGTGCCGGAATTGTTTGCGGTGGAAAGTTTTGCTAATGTGCATCATCTGGTCAGCACGGTGGAAGGCAACCTCGCGGCGGGGCGCGACGCGCTGGACGTGCTGCGCGACTGTTTCCCGGGCGGCTCCGTCACCGGCGCGCCCAAGCTGCGCGCGATGCAGATCATCGAGCAACTGGAACCGGACAGGCGCGGGATCTATTGCGGAGCCATCGGTTATGTCGGCTTTGACGGCAACATGGATAGCAATATCGCCATTCGCACTCTGGTGCATAACAACGATAAAATCCACTGTTGGGCAGGCGGTGGAATCGTGGCGGATTCGGATATGAAGGCGGAGTACCGGGAGACACTGGACAAGGCATCCGCGATGCTCGAGCTGTTGCAGCGCTATGGGGGTTGTTATGAGCGCAGCATCGAATAACGTGCGTGGCAAACAATCGCCCCTGATAATGAAACATTTCGTATGATTGCTTTGCGTTTTACTCCGAACACCAAACCCCCTCCAGCTCCCCCTTGTCAGGGGGGGCGGGAGGGGTTTGGGGTTTCGATTTGATGTTGTTTCGCGTTAATAAATAGTTAGCTGAGTGGAGTGATCATGGTGCGTCAAGCTATAAAAGAATCGAATTGTGTTGCGATATCCTGCCAGAACTGCGGCCTTTACCAGCTTTGCCTGCCGATGGGGCTGGATAGCGCGGACACGGTGCTGCTCGACCGCTATGTGAAAAGGAAGCGTTTGCTCAAGCGCGGAGAGGTGCTTTACCGCATCGGCGAAGAATTTACTTACGTCTATGCGATCCGCAGCGGATCGGTCAAAACCTATATTTCCACCGAGGATGGCCGCCTGCAAATCACCGGCTTCCACGTTCCGGGCGAACTGCTCGGGTTGAACGCCATCGACGAAAGACGTTATAACGGCGAGGCGATGGCGCTGGAAACCACTTCTGTTTGCGAGATTTCGGTGGAATGCTTCGAGGAGTTGGCGCGGCAAATCCCGTCGGTGCATTACCAGATGCTCAGGATGATGAGCCGCGAGATCAAGCACAACCAGGAGCTGATGCTGCTGCTCGGCAAAAAGAATGCCGAAGAGCGGCTGGCGACTTATTTGCTGTCGCTGTCGCGGCGCTTTGCGATGCGCAATTACTCGCCTACCCAGTTCAATTTGAGCATGTCGCGCGGCGACATCGGCAATTATCTGGGCATCGCCGAAGAAACCGTCTCACGCATCTTTACCCGCTTCCAGGAAGAAGGGGTGATTGCCAGCGAACGCAGGCATATCATCCTGAACGATCTCGAACGCCTGAGCGCCATTGCGCGCGAACCTTATTCCGCTACCGCGCAGGTCATCCCGTTGCCGCGCAGATAATCCCGCTGCCGCGCAGCCCGCCTTCCCGCTGATTTTTCCCGAACGCCGTTCGCTGCGCTTTGCTGCGGCCACGCCACCCTTACGCCAGAATTTTATTGCAGCCCTTCTTGGTATATCGAACAAGAAGGTTGACGTGCGTCAGGGTTTTCTCGCTTAAACACCTATATCTTGTGTGGGAATTAAAGGCGTGTCCGATCAGCTTGCCGATAACTGCGGCAATCTGCTCGGAAGTGCTTTTTAAACAGTGGTGTAACTTTATAGGAGAGAATCATGCAAAAAAGGGTATTGATGGCCGTGGCGACAAGTGCGTTGTTTGCTTCATTTAACGTTTTTGCGGAGGCTGGCGACTGGATGGCGCGTGTGCGCGCAGTCAATATCGACACGCACAACAGCTCCAGCCCTGTTGCTGGTGTGGCAGTCAGCAGCAAGACGATTCCAGAGGTTGACATCAGCTACTTCTTCACCGACAACATCTCGGCTGAACTGGTGCTGACTTATCCGCAGAAGCATGATGTGTCGCTGAACGGCGCGTTGCTCGGCACATTAAAAGAGCTGCCGCCGACTTTGTTGGCGCAATATCACTTTATGCCCGGCAGTCCTTTCAGCCCTTACGTAGGGGCTGGGCTAAATTACACGATATTTTCGAGCGTGAACATTCCTGGTTTGGATGTTTCCAGAAGCAGCACAGGGGGCGCATTGCAAATTGGCGTTGACATTCCGGTCAATAAAAACTTGTCCATCAATATCGACCTGAAAAAGGTTTACATGAAAACAGACGTGAAAACTGCGGCAGGCGCTTATGTGACAACGCTCAAGATCGATCCTGTGTTGTTCGGCGTTGGGTTGGGCTGGAAATTCTAAGGCGGAAAAATGAGGCTCGGCAATGACCGCTTCAACCGGATTTCGCCGAGCCTTGTTGCGGCTCTGCCCTTGCGTCAGCCTTTCATTTTTTTCATGTCGAACAAGAAGGTTGACGCACGTCAGGGTTTTTTTGGGGTTTTGCATGGAAAATGACGGTCGTCATAGTTACATAGCAGCACGTTCATCTTCCCTTGCACGCTACACATAGCGTGCGGCATTTGGGCCGTTTGTGCGAATCCTCTTCCCGCTAACGGCCTCTTTTTTGTGAAGTTGACTGTGCCTGTTATGGATCGGATATGCCGCGCATGAATGGCACTTGAACTCTTTTAATGACTGCCTTGCCTTCCACGTTGATGAAAGGTGCATTACACTACGCCGGAATTAGAAGTTGCAGCGCAAAGTTTAAGTCCGTTCGTGTGTGTCTCACCCTGCTATAAGGAATGAACATGAAACATGGCACTTTGGTAGCGGCACTGATAGTTGTTTCAACCCGCGTATCCCGGGCTTTGTCCGGTGAACTATTCCAGCCTGTCCCCGCCGCACCCCTCAAAAAGGAAGCGATGGCGGAACCGTGCAATAAGCTTCGCTTCGGCTTACTGCTGTCCCCGTCTGGCTTCAATAATGTTCCAGCTTCAATAACGTGAAATTTGCCGCGTCCATCATGCTTGTGCCCTGTTTCAGGCACGAATAATGGAACGCGCTATCCGCGTTTTGACCAAATCAAAAGATTTTGTTTTTAACTCGCTTCAGGAGGTAATGTGGAAACAGCTCAAGCGGCACCAGTGAAATACGACATGGGCGTGGTCAGATGGTTTTCCATCGTGGCGGTGATCTATTTTGTGGTGGGTACGTTGGTTGGTGTATGGATCGCGGCTGAATTGGCGTGGCCGTTCCTGAATTTCGACATCGCCGAAATCACCTTCGGGCGATTGCGCCCGTTGCATACCAACGCGGTGATTTTCGCGTTTGGCGGCTGTACCCTGATGGCCACCGGCTTCTACATCGTGCAGCGCACCGGCGCGACCAAGCTGTGGAGCAATAATCTGGCGTGGTTCACCTTCTGGGGCTGGAATCTGATCATCGTGCTGGCGGTGATTACCCTGCCGCTGGGGATTACCCAATCCAAGGAATACGCCGAACTGGAATGGCCGATCGACATCCTGATCGCCGTGGTCTGGCTGGCGTTCGGTTTGAATTACATCATGACCATCGCGATTCGCAAGACTTCACATATCTACGTGTCCAACTGGTTCTTCATGGGCATGATCGTGATGATCACTTACCTGCACGTGGTAAACAGCCTCGCCATTCCGGTCAGCCTGACCCAGTCCTACTCCATTTTTTCCGGCGTGCAGGATGCGATGGTGCAGTGGTGGTGGGGACATAATGCGGTGGGCTTCTATCTGACCGCCGGCTTTCTGGGCGTCATGTATTACTTCGTGCCCAAGCAGGCAAACCGCCCGGTGTTCTCGTATCGCCTGTCCGTGCTGCACTTCTGGACGCTGATGTTCGGCTATGTGTGGCTGGGCGCGCACCATCTGCAATATACCGCGTTGCCTGACTGGACCGGCTCGCTGGGCGCGGCGATTTCCCTGGCGATGATTATCCCGTCCTGGGGCGGCGCGATGAACGGCATGATGACTTTGTCCGGCGCCTGGGATCGCCTGCGTACCGACTACATCCTGCGCTTCCTGGTGGTTGCCCTGGCGTTCTACGCAATGTCCACCTTCGAAGGCCCGGTGATGTCGATCAAGACCGTGAATGCCTTGTCGCATTACACCGACTGGACCATCGGCCACGTGCATTCCGGTGCGCTGGGCTGGGTGGCGATGGTTTCCATCGGTGCGATTTACCACATGGTGAAAAAGCTGTGGAACACCGAAATGTATTCCGACAATCTGGTCAACGTACATTTCTGGCTGTCCACCATCGGCACCGTGGTTTACGTCGTGGCGATGTGGGTGTCCGGCATCATGCAGGGCTTGATGTGGCGCGATTACGACGAATTCGGCACTTTGACCTACACCTTTGTCGAGTCTGTTTCCGCGATGCACCCGTACTATGCGATGCGCGCCATCGGCGGGATTATTTTCCATCTGGGTGCCTGGATCATGCTGTACAACGTGGTGATGACGGTGCGCCGGGCAAGTGCTGCACGCGCTACCAATGCCGTTCCCGCTAAAGCCTAAGGAGTGAGACATGTCTGATCACGATAAAATTTATTCGACCAAATTTCAGGACAAGATTGAACGCAGCACCGTCCTGATGTTCGTAGTGGTCGCTATTGTTTTGGTGTTTGGCGGTATTGTGGAAATCGTCCCGCTGTTCTATCTGGACCGCACCATGACCCACCTGTCGCCGGACGTCAAAGGCAAGGTAGACAGCAAGGAAATTTCTCCCATCGTCTGGCAGCGCCAGCCCGGTCAGTCGCTGGATGACTGGAAGCCGGGCGATGGTATGCGCCCTTACAAGGCGCTGGAACTGGCCGGGCGCGATGTTTACGTCCGCGAAGGCTGCTACCTGTGCCATTCGCAGATGATCCGCCCGTTCCGCGATGAGAAGGATCGTTACGGCCACTACTCGGTGTCTTCCGAGTCCATGTACGACCACCCCCATCAATGGGGTTCCAAGCGCACCGGCCCGGATCTGGCGCGCGTCGGCGGAAAGTACTCGGATGAATGGCATCGCCGCCATCTGATGTATCCGCGCGAAGTGGTGCCCGAGTCCGTCATGCCCAACTATTCCTTTCTGGATAAAGGCAAAGTGGATGCCGGGCAAATCGAAAAGAATATGAAGGCGATGCGCAGCATGCCTTTTTATCCGGCTCCTTACACCGACGCAGACATTGCCGGCGCCAAAGAGGCGGTGGAAGGCAAGACCGAACTGGATGCCATGGTTGCTTACCTGCAAAGCCTGGGGAATCACATCAAATTTACCGAAGGCGTGAATTACCGTGACTAAGCTGCTGGATTATCTGGGCATGGACGCGGCAGCCATGACCGTCAATGACTGGCTCGGCGTGTTCTTTACCGTAGCGGTGTTTGTTGGCATGGTCTATGTCTATGTCATGGTGTTTCGCCCGGCAAACAAGAGCAAGTTCGAATCGCAGCGCGGCATGGCGCTGGATGATGAAGATCATATTGATGCAGGAGAAATAAAATGAGTGAAAAACACGAGGTATCAGGTGCACAGACAACCGGGCACGTGTGGGACGACGATTTGGCGGATCTAACCAACGAACCGCCCAGATGGTGGATGCTGGGCCTGGCCGCCAGCGCGTTGTTCTGTGTGGTGTATTTTGTGTACTACCCTTCCTTCCCCATCACCACGATGGGCACCTTCACCAAGGGGCTCGGCGGCTGGACGGCCATCAAGGAAATGGAAGCCGACGTGGGCGAGGTGGAGGCGGTGCGCGGCAAATTCGAAGCCAGGCTCAAGGGCCTGACACCGGCAGCCATTCTGGCGGACGGCGAATTGACCGAGTACGTCACCCGTTCCGGCAAGGTATTGTTTGGCGACAACTGCGCCGCCTGCCACGGCCAGAACGGTATCGGCACGTATGACAGGCAAGGGCTGTTTGCGCCGATTCTGAACGACGACGACTGGCTGTTTGGCGGCAAGATCGACGACATCCATGCCTCCATCGAAGGCGGCCGCCGGGGCATGATGATGGCGCACAAGGATATGCTGTCCGCCGCCGAGATCGACGCCTTGGCCAATGCCGTCGCGAAAGGCCAGCCTAATTCCACGCCGCTGTTTGCCGAAAAGGGCTGCACGGCATGCCACGGCGAAGATGGCAAGGGTATTCAGGCGATGGGCTCGGCCAACCTGACCGACAAGATTTGGCGCTTTGAAGTGAAGAATGACAAGCTGAACGATGCCGAGAATATGAAGAAACTGGTCGAGGGCAGCAAGCGCACCATTACCCACGGCGTAAACTTTGGCGACCCGCAAGGCCGCGTGGCGGTCATGCCCTCGTTCAAGGAAGCCGGCAAGTTGAGCGATACCGAAATAAAGAAGCTGGCGGTATATGTGTATAAATTCGGCGGCGGTCAACCCGATGTACCCGCTGACGCCAAAGCCTCAACTGCCGAAGTTGCCAAATAAGTAATCTGCAGGCTTCATGCCCGCATGAAAAGGAGGAGAGTCGAATCTCCTCCTTTTTTCATCCCGGAAGCGAGATGGTTTTTGAGTGGAAGCTGTGTAAAAGCAAATTATTTGTTAGATTGCGTGCTTCGTGGGAGCGCACCCTGCGTGCGAATCGCGGCTTGGGGTAAACAGTGGTTAGAATGCTCGCCTATTGATTTTGAAATGCCGCAACCCCACATAATTCGCTGAATCCACTGAATCAGTCAGGAGTGAGCGTGTGAACGAAAAAACAGAACAAAAAGAAGTCGGTTCTGTCACCGGAATCTATCAAGAGCTTGAACACTGGAATGTGAACACGGGCGACAAGACCATCCATGCCAAACGCATGCCCGGCTTTTTTCGCACACTGAAAAACTACACCCAGGCACTCTGGCTGCTGTTTTTTCTCGTTCCCTATCTGCGCTGGAACGGCAGGCAGGCCATCCTGTTCGATATCACCCATAACCAGTTCCACTTTTTCAACCTCACGGTCCTGCCGCAGGACATCTGGATGCTGTCGTTGCTGTTGCTGTTGCTGGCGATGGTTTTGTTCGCGGTGACTTCGGTGGCGTCGCGGGTATGGTGCGGCTACTTCTGCTTTCAGACCGCGTGGACCGACTGGTTCGTTTGGATAGAAGACAAAATCGAAGGTAATCCCCATGCCCGGCGCAAGCTGGACGCCGCACCCTGGAACCTGGAAAAAATTCGCAAGAAGGCCATCAAGCATTCTCTCTGGATGGCGATTGCTTTGCTCACCGGCATCAGTTTTTCGATCTGGTTCGTCGATGCATACACTTATTGGGTTGACCTGGTGCATTTCCGCTTGCCGCTGGTCGGCTGGGTGACGCTGATCACATTCTTTTTCGGCACTTATATATTGGCCGGGATGATGCGCGAACAGGTTTGCATGTGGATGTGCCCCTATGCGCGCATCCAGGGCGTGATGACCGATGCGCAAACCATATTGCCGGCCTACGATTACCGGCGCGGCGAGCCGCGCGGCAAACTGCACCGCAAGGGCGAGACGGGTGCAGCACAAGGCGATTGCGTCGATTGCTTCCAGTGCGCGCAAGTATGCCCGACCGGTGTGGATATCCGCGACGGGCAGCAATTGGGCTGCATCACTTGTGGCCTGTGCCTGGATGCCTGCGATTCCATCATGGATAAGGTGGGCAAGCCGCGCGGCCTGATACGCTATACCTCGCTGAATGAGCTGGAAGGAAAGCCGGCCAAAAAAATGTACCAGCACCCGCGCACGCTGGTGTACATCGGCATTATCCTGATCGCTTTTGGCGGAATCGTTTATGGATTGACCCACCTGGGTTCGATAACGCTGAAGGTGATACCGGAGCGCCAGCCCTTGTATGTCAACCTGAGCGACGGTTCGATACGGAATAAATACAACTTCAAGGTGCTCAACAAGACCGACAAGGATTTTCATGTGACGGTCACGGCAGAGGGCGGCGTGAAAGACCAGGTCATCATCGGCGCCGAGCAACCTTTGCTGACGCATCATGGCCGCAGCACTTCTTTCACCATTTTCGTCAGGGCGGCTGGCGAGAACATCAACAGGGAAGTGACGCCGATCGTGTTTCGCGTCCAGAGCACCGACGATCCGCTCATCGCTGCTGAATACAAGTCCAAATTCAACGGGCCCAAGCGTTGATCGGGCGAGGGTTTAAACAAGGCTTTATTGGGGGTTGAAACGCCACTGGAGCGGCTCCTGGCCGTGATTCGCACGCAGGGCGTGCTCCTGTAAAGCACGCGGTCTAATTTTGGTTAAAAATGGAGTTCGGAAAATGATTTCGCAGGATAACAAAAAAGGCTTACGCAACCCCTGGTTTCTCGGAATGATAGGGCTGATGATCGTGGTGTTGGGTGTGAACGGCACCTTCATCTGGCTGGCCATGAAAAATCGCCCGGCGCTGGTGGATCGGGAGTACAGCACCAAAGACCGGAAATCTGATACTGCCGCGCTCAACGATCTTCAGGCGCACAGAACCCTTGCCTGGAAAACTACCATCAAACAGCCCAAGGTGATCGTGATGAATTTGCCGACAGCCTACGAAATCGGCGTGGCGGATCGCGCGGGCATGCCGGTCAGCGGAACCATGGAAGTGCTGGCTTACCGCGCGTCCGATGCGCGCAAGGACTTCACCACGGCTTTCAAGGAAACATCGCCCGGCAACTATCAGGGTTATATCAATTTTCCGCTCAAGGGCTATTGGGAATTGCGTATCCGCAGCCAACGCGGAGAGGAAATATTTGAGGTCAACACCGACCGGTTCACGGTTGTTGCCGGTTGAGTAGGGTCATTGAGCGGCGCAACCGGGCTGCATACTCAACGCCACCGCTTCGGCAACCCGGATGCCGTCCACCGCTGCAGACAATATCCCGCCCGCGTAGCCCGCGCCTTCTCCGGCAGGGTACAACCCCCGGGTGTTGATGCTTTGCAAGTCATCGTCATGGCGCTTGATGCGGATCGGCGACGAGGTACGTGTCTCCACGCCGGTCAGCACCGCGTCAGCAAGATCGAATCCCTTGATCTGTTTGGCGAAGGCGGGCAAGGCCTCGCGGATCGCTGCAATCGCATAGTCCGGCAAGGCGCTGCTCAGGTCGCATAGATGCACACCGGGCGTATAAGACGGCTGCACCGACCCGAATCGCGTGGAAGGCCTGCCCGCCAGAAAATCGCCGACCAGTTGTCCGGGCGCGCAGTAATTGCCGCCGCCCAGTTCGTATGCGCGCGACTCCCAGCGGCGCTGGAATTCCATCCCGGCGAGCGGGCTGCATGGGTCGCTTGAATTGGCGGCATAGTCTTCCGGCGCGATGCCGACCACGATGCCGCTGTTGGCGTTGCGCTCGTTGCGCGAATACTGGCTCATGCCGTTGGTGACCACTCGCCCCGGTTCCGAAGTGGCGGCGACTACCGTGCCGCCGGGGCACATGCAGAAGCTGTACACGGAGCGACCGTTGCTGGCGTGGTGCACCAGTTTGTAATCCGCCGCGCCGAGCTGCGGGTTGCCCGCGTTGCCGCCGTAGCGCGCGCGGTCGATCAGCGACTGCGGATGCTCGATGCGCAAGCCGATCGAGAACGGCTTGGCCTCGATATACACGCCGCGCTTGTGCAGCATCTCGAAGGTGTCGCGCGCGCTGTGGCCGACGGCCAGCACCAGATGATCGGTGGCGATGCGTTCGCCATTGCTGAGCACCGCGCCTGTGACTTTCCCTGCGATGTCTGATTCTTGGGAAATTTCGATGTCGTCCACGCGGCTCTCGAAGCGGATCTCGCCACCGAGCGACCGGATCGTCTCGCGCATCTTCTCTACCATGCTGACCAGCCGGAACGTTCCGATGTGCGGATGGCTCTCATACAAAATTTCCTCCGGCGCGCCCGCCCTGACGAATTCCTCCAGCACCTTGCGGCTCAGATAGCGCGGGTCCTTGATCTGGCTGTAAAGCTTGCCGTCCGAAAATGTCCCCGCGCCGCCCTCGCCGAACTGCACGTTCGATTCCGGGTTGAGCACACCCTGCCGCCACAGGCCGAAAGTGTCCTTGGTGCGTTCGCGAACAGCCTTGCCGCGCTCCAGGATTAGCGGGCGAAAGCCCATCTGCGCCAATAGCAATCCCGCAAATAATCCGGCAGGGCCCATGCCGATGACCACGGGTCTTGATGACAGATTCTGCGGAGCTTGTGCGATGAAATGGTAGCGGGTATCCGGTGCGGGTTTGACATGAGGGTCGTTTTTGAAGCACTCCAGAATCGCCGCCTCGTCGCTGACTTCTACATCCAGCGTGTAGGTGAACAGGATGTGGTTCTTCTTGCGCGCGTCCACGCCGCGCTTGAATACGGTGTAGCGGAGCAGGTCGCCTTCGGCGATGTTCAGGCGCTTGAGGATGGCAGCTTTTATTTCGCCCTCGAGGTGACCGAGCGGCAGTTTGATTTCGGTTAAGCGCAACATATTATTAATTCTGGCTTGACGGATTCAACATATGGCGAAATACGCCACGCTTTTCCGTCCTACGCGGGCTAATTTGAATTCACCATAGATCGTGCAAGGTCATGTAAGTTGTTTCGTTTGGCGTGAGTTTTACGAAGAAGTCGCCATGTTCAATATATATCGCAGAAAAGCTTGGGATGCTTGCCCATGTGCGCACCACCTCGGGAAGCAGGAATCCAATAGCTTTTTCCAGGCGAATATGTTGCAACGGTAAGTTGTCGTAGATCACTAGCCAATTTTCGTGGAATATTTCAAAGCCCAGCTTCGCGAGTTTCAGCAATTTTATTTCAACCACGCTTTGAAAATATAATGCCCATTCGCGTTCGGCATGGTCTCCTCCCCATGGAGGGGATGTGAGTTGCACTTGCCGGAGTAGTTCACGCATTTCTTCAATGGTTCGTTTGGGTTTCCCCCATCGGAAATGGCCGGGCTCAAGAAATGAATCTGGAAACTCATGTTCTGCAAGAGCAGAATACGCGGCGTATTGCTCTGAGCTTGCTTCGGTGAGTTCAATTCCAATCTTTGTTTCATGGTGTTGTAGAAAAAAATCTGGTCGATCACGATGCTTAAGAGCCACGGGATAACAAAGAAGCTCCTTTTTCGCCAGCGTAGAAAGCAATCGACAGATCGTCCATCTTTCGACGTGTGATGTTTTGCGCCCCTCCGTCCGAAGTGGTACTGCGATGTCAAAGCTACCAAGAATTGAAATGAGGTCGTTCTTTGTTGCGGCGGTTGGTATATTGGTCAGGAGTTCACCGCTGGCGACATATTTGGTATCCATCATTACTTCCAGCACTCCACCAACACCGTCCACTTGCGTGCTTCTTCCGCAATATCGGCGTTACTTTTTTCGCGTGAGAATAACCCGCCGCCGGTCTTGTAAGACACCTTGTTGGCGTCGAGAAAAGCTTTGGCGGTTTGGCCGTTAACAGCAAAGTTGACGTTTTGTGGAATGGAACCGGTGGCGCGCACTGCTTTCATGTCCAATCTTGACGATACGACCCCCACCACGTCACCTTTTTTGTCCATTACCGGGCTGCCGCTTGAGCCACCCTGTATCGGCGCGGTGATTTGTATTTGGTTGGTGTTGTTCTCCAGGCCAGTCATTGCACTGATGATACCCGGTGTGAGGTTGCCGCCGGACGAAAGCACCGAGTTGAGCGGATAGCCGAACACGATAATTTCCTCGCCTTGGCGTAGCTTGCCGGGGTCTGGATTGAGGCTGGCAATGTCTTTAGGCTTGCCCGGTAGTTGCAGCAGCGCAAGGTCGTTAACGCTGTCGGAAATAATGACCTTGACGATGCCTTCGTGCCCGGCAATCTTGACTTCGGCGCAACCGTTGACGACGTGGTGATTGGTTAGCGCATGGCCTTCGCTGCTCACTATAAACGCAGTTCCAGTCCCCTGATTAGTCGGCTTGCCATCAGGCGATGCTGATCCTAATGGAATATAAGTGGAGGCCGGTATGACATCGCCCTTTTTCCAGTTTGACGCTAAACGTTGCCCTTCGGCACGTTGAGCAGGAGTTAGCTCAGCTTCAATATTAGCAAGCCATATTTTTGCATTTTTATTTTCTCGTTCAGACGCAAGATTGAACCAAGCGTATGCGCGAATCTTATCGAGGGTAATGCCGAATGGTACGCCTTCACTATGGGTATATAAAACACCCATACTGAATTGGGCATCTGCGTACCCTTGTGCCGCTGCTTTTTGAATCAGCTCTATCGCCTTGGCGGTATTTTTTAGAACCCCCTCACCTTGTGCATGCATCTGCCCAAGATAATATTGAGCAAACATATTGTTTTGTTCTGCTGCCTTCTGATACCACTCCGCCGCCTCGGCAGCGTTTTTGTAGGTACCCTCTCCACGATAATACATGCCACCAAGGTTTAATTGCGCGTAAGCATTGCCTTGCACTGCTGCCTTACGAAACCACTCTATTGCTTTGACTGCATCTTTGGGAACACCTTGACCACTTGAATACATAGAACCGATGGCGTTTAGTGAATCTGTATTTCCCTGTGCGGCAGATTTTTGAAACAACTCCATCGCTTTGACAGTATCTAACGGTAGTCCATAACCATACATATAATTGTTGCCAATAGCATATTGCGCATTTGCGTTTCCCTGAACTGCTGATTTTTGTAACCACTCTATTGCCTGAGTGGTGTCTTTGACTACTCCTTCTCCGTTGTGATACATCTTGCCAAGGTTGAATTGCGCTTCGGCATCCCCGGCTTCCGCTTTTCGCTTCGTCTCGGCAAATTTTTCTTCAGGCGTTAGCTCTTTCACAGTTACTGCTGGCACGGCGGATGCAGCCGCTTCGACCTTGCTACCAGCAACCTTCTCACCACAACCACACAGTATCAGCAACAATGTAATCGGCAACGCAATAGAAAATACTTTCATTTGAGGCTTTCCTTTCGTCAAGTCCATCGTTGTCGTCACGACACCATCACGCCGCGCGCCTGTCCGGTAACTTCATGTCTACTACGATTTCATCGTAGGGCGCGAAAACCAGACCATTCTCGCCCTTCTCGATCGCCATCCACTCAATCAGGCGCTCGCAGTCGTTGTACACGTTTTTGTAATCGCGTTTGAGCCGGCGCGCGAGTTCTGCAACCGTCATCGCGCCGCCTTCGCGCAGCGCGCCAATCAGCTCCCAGCGCTTGGGAGTAAACACGGAAAACAATTCACCAACGCCTTCGAAGCCGACGCCGAAGTAAGGTTGCGCAGGCTTACCTTGTCTCGCGGATTTCATGGCGGCGGCGGCGCGAGCAAAGCTGGCTTTCATGGGTTCGCCCACAGTCAGGTGCAGCACGGCGTTATCAGTTTTCATTTTGTCGCCTCCTTCACATCTTGCCAAAAGTCTTCGAGCAATTGAGTTTCATCGGTAAAAGTGTAGGGCTGCTCGGTATCGCCTACATGCCTGTGGTCGCCTTTGCCGCGCTCGTTGTCATACCCGATCATCCGCTTGCCATCGCGCACGAATACCAGCCGATACTTGAATGGGTGTTCGGTCGGCGAAATCGGTTCTGGAACTCGCCAAACAATCATTTCGATAATGCCTCCGGCGTACGTTCGTTTTTCACGATATAGCAGCTCGGCATTTTTCTTCATGGCTGGATTATGAGCGGCGGCTGTTTATGGTGTCAAGAACCATATTTAAGATGAGCCGGTGGCAGTTTGACTTCGGTGAGCCGGAGCATCGCTACTCCAGGCCGCTATCGAGCCCCGCCAGCACCATCTCTGCCGCGCGCAGCACGGCGCGCGCCTTGTTCTGCGTCTCCAGCCATTCGCTGTCCGGCACCGAGTCGGCGACGATGCCCGCGCCCGCCTGCACGTATAGCATGTTGTCTTTCACCACGGCGGTGCGCAGCGCGATGGCCAGATCCATGTCGCCGTTAAAGCCGAGGTAGCCGACCGCGCCCGCATAGATGCCGCGCTTGCTCGGTTCCAGTTCGTCGATGATTTCCATCGCGCGCACCTTGGGTGCACCGCTGACCGTGCCGGCGGGGAAGGTGGCCTTGAGCACGTCCATCGCATTCAGGCCGGGCTTGAGCGCGGCCTCGACGTTGGAGACGATATGCATCACATGCGAGTAGCGTTCGATGATCATTTTCTCGGTGAGCCTCACCGTGCCGTTCTGCGCGACGCGCCCGATGT
>Ga0209212_1005300_pt1 | contig 15449 bp, 9 predicted proteins | sample RifGroC2_FD_183996 | JGI IMG/M metagenome (GOLD analysis project Ga0209212, IMG submission 183996) | Groundwater microbial communities from Rifle, Colorado, USA - Groundwater C2 (SPAdes) (version 2) | ecosystem: Environmental > Aquatic > Deep subsurface > Groundwater | place: Rifle, Colorado... | reverse complement strand
TGATCAATTCCCTGATGACTGTAGTCTTGCCGGAGCCGACCTCGCCGGTCAGCAGTATAAAGCCAACCCGTTCACGAATGCCGTAATCCAGGTAGGTTATGGCCTTTTTGTGGGTTTTGCTGAGGAACATGAAATCCGGGTTCGGAATCAGATCGAACGGTTTGCATGTCAGCTTGAAGAACGCACGGTACATTGCTTATGCTCCGATTAAAAACTTCACGCGGCTGCCTGTCTTTTGTAATATCGGCTGTAATGGGAGCTTTCGGTGTCGATCGCGGTCGATTCGTTGAGCACCACCCCCAGAACCGGACACCCCTTTAAGACTTCCCTGGCCTCCAGAACGCTTTCCTGAGGAGTAACACCCTCGTGGATCACAAACACGACACCATCTACGATATGGGCCAGGGAGCGCGTTTCGGCAAAGGGGAGCAGCGGCGGGGTATCGATGATCACGTAACGGTCATTATAGCGGTGCTTGATCTCGGCCATCAGCTCCTGCATCTTTTTCGAGGCGAACAGTTCCAGTGGTTTTGCCACCTCCCGGCCGGCGGAAATTACCGAGAGTTTGCTGATGTTGGTTTTGATGATCGCCTCACCAATGTCGATGCCATCCTGCAGACAGTCCGATAGTCCGATAGTCTGCTCGAACCCCAGATAGCTGTGTATGCTGGGCCGGCGCAGGTCGGCGTCGATCAGCAGCACTGTCAGATCGTATTCCTGGGCCATGGAGATGGCCAGATTAGCCGCGGTAAGGCTTTTGCCCTCCCCGGCTATGGCGCTGGTGACCATCAGCAGATTACGGAAGCTGTCCTGATTTGTCAGCCGCACCAGGGAACTTTTCAATTTGCGGTACTGCTCGGAAACAGCAGAATGCGGATCTGCAATGGCCGTCAGCAGGCGATTATCGGCATTTATTGTAATGGTCCGGGCGGCGGTTTGCCTTATTACAGACGCGGCCGTGCTTTGCGGTTTTTCTGCAACAACTGCGCTTGGTGCGTCGCTGCGCATTTGGGCGGCCTTTTCCAAAGCCTTTTCAATTCTGCTCATGAGTTTTCACCATGTCTTAAATGTTTTTATTCTTTATTCTGTTTTGCTTTCAAGATGGCACTTAAAACGACCACTTCAAACACTTTAGCCCGCTGTTGGAGTCAGGTCCCCCTCCTATTTTAGGAGGGGCTAGGGGTGGTAAGATGTCCTTTTGATAGCAACTTTAAATTAACTGGTAAACCTGCTGATGACCTTTGATATCAGCGCAAGCCCCGTCACCTCAACCGCCAGCACGGCAAGAATCAGCGAAAAATAGACCCCGGCGAATATGTATAATTTGCGGTCGCGCCTGGCCTGCTGCTGCGACTGCTGGGGATCCTCGATCCTGGGGATAACCGCCAGCACCGGAAATCCGAACTGCCGGGCTATTTCCACGTTCTTTACAGTTGTATCCATCTGGTCCTTCAATACAACAATTCCCAATCCGCCGCCAATCCCGGCCAGTATGCCCATCAGGATGATCTTGACCCGATCCGGGCTGACCGGCTTGAACGGCAGCACCGCCGGATCCACCACCCTGAAAACAGTAGATTTATCCTGGACTTCCATCTGTTTGGAAACCTCGGACTGCCCATGACGAGCCAGCATTGACTCATAAAGGGTCTTCTGTGAGTTATTCTCGCGCTCCAGACTGTCAAGCTTGGCCTTTGCTGCCGGGATGCTATGCAGCATGGCGCGATTTCTGGCGATGTTGCTGCTGAGATTTGTCTCGGCCTGGCGAAGCGCCCTCAGTTCAGAGGCCAGCTTTGCATATTCCGGCGAATCAACCGGTTTGGACGCCCCTCCATGGCCACTCTTTTGCTGCTCATCCAGCGCCAGGATTTCTTCTTTCAGCCGCAGGATTTCCGGGTAGCTGTCGGTGTATTGCAGTTGCAGCTCCTGTAGTCGCTTCTGCAGTGCCGGCAGATTCGATTGAGCTGTATTTACCTTGCTCAGGCCGGCCATTGCCGTTTCCAACTGGGTCTGACGGATCCTCAAGTCATCCAGCCGCTGCTGTGAATCATTGATGTCCTTGAGCAACAGCGAGGGGTCCATGCTGGCAATCGAGCCCGAGCCGCTTTTAAAGGCATTGGCCTCTTGTTCGGACTTATCCAGTTTTTCCTTGAAAACGGTCAACTGTTCGGAAACAAATTTGGTGGCACCGTAGGATTCTTCCCGTTTGCTGGAGGTATTTTCATCGATGTAGCGCCGCACCAGGGCGTTTACGTAATCGCGGGAAATCTTGGGATTCTTGTCCTGAAACGAGATTACAAAAAGCCCTTCTTTGTCCTTGATCTTGATCTGCGTGTTGTCCTGAATTTGCTTTATCAGTTTTTCCTGTTCCGCCTCTCCATTTTTCTTAAGATCCAGTTCATCCAGCACCTTGGTGACCAGGGTCCGGCTGTTGAGCGCGTAAGACAGCACCTTGATCTTGTCTTCCGTGGAGGGGGTGAAGGTCAGGCCCTTCAGCAGTTCCGAGATGACACTCTTTTCGATGAAGACGGTGCTTTTGGCTTCGTATTTGTTGGGCAGCAGGTAACTGGCCACCGTTATGGCGGTCATGATGGCCAGTGCCGGCAGGATGCACAGCTTTTTATTCTTCCTGGCCAGATTCAGATATTTTTTGTAATCAAATTCGCTGGATGCCATCTGTTTCTCCGAAATCAGTGTGTTGCGGGTAGTGCCCTAGCAGCATGTCACTTTTAAATCTAACCCCCCTCAGTCCCCCCTTAACTAAGAGGGGGAGGCTTTGAAGTCTCCCCTTATCTAAGGGGAGACTTAGAGGGGTTAGACGCGAAAAAATAAGCGTTACAAGGTACTAGTGATCAAAAGATACTTTCCTTGACGATGATGTAATCGCCCGGCCTGAGCATGACATTTTGAGCCATGTCCGCCCCCTGTATGATCTCTTTGGCCTTTACCGGGATTGTCCTTTCGCCTCCCGCGTCCTTCCGGCGAATCTGGGTATCGTTCTGGCTGGCGAATTTCGTGAAGCCCCCTGATTCTAGGATCGCTTCCATGACCGTCAGCCCCTCGCGGTACTCGATGGACTTGGGCATATTGACAGCCCCCAGGACATATACGTTTTTATCGAGCAATAGCGGTATGAACAGCGAATCTCCCGATTCAAGCTGGACATCGCCACCGGTCTCGCCGTTGATAAACAGCGTATGAAAATCTTCCTTGAGCTTTTTGCCGTTCCTGAGCAGGTAGGCCTTCTTGAGATCGGCCGACTTTATCTCTCCGATCGTACAGAGCATCTGCAGAAGGGTTGTGCGCTGAAGCAGTTCGAACACACCGGATTTCACCCCGCCACCGAAGATATAAACCTTGCTGTTGGTGATTCCCGTGACCGCTATGGTAACAATCGGGTTTTTCACCAGTTCTTTCAGCCGGATGGTCAACGCAGACTGCAGCGCCGCCGAGGTCTGGCCGCTGGCCGCCACGTCACCCAGGCCAGGCACGGTGATCTTGCCGTCCGGCCGCACTCTGGCCGGAAACGACAGCTCCTTTACCCCCCAGACGGCTATATCAAGCATGTCGCCTTCGCCGATGACATAATCCCCGGCATGGGCTGTAAAGGAAAAAATGAGCAGCATGGCTGCAAGCAATAGTATGGTTCCGGTCTTCATGGAAGTAACTCCTTACGAATAGGCACTTTGATGCGTTGATGCGTTGATGCGTTGAAGCGTTGAAGTGTTGGTGCTGTTTTTTTCGCGGTCAGCGCACGCCGCGGCCAAACAGGACGACCTTGATGGTTTCAAAAAAGATCAGCGTATCCAGAAAGGGGCTGATATTTTTTATGTAATAGAGGTCAAAACGTAACTTTTCGATGGCGTCTTCAACGGATGAGCCGTACGGATAGCGCACTTGGGCCCAGCCGGTCAGCCCCGGATTTATGAAGTGCCGTTTCGAGTAATAGGGGATAACCTTTTTCAGCTTTTCCACAAATTCCGGGCGCTCGGGACGGGGTCCGACAAAACTCATGTCACCTTTCAGCACGTTTATGAGCTGGGGGATTTCATCTATCCTGGAATTCCTCAGAAAGCGCCCGAGAGTGGTGACACGCGGGTCGTTTTTCTCGGCCCACACCGCTCCCGAGCCTTGTTCGGCATCCTGGCGCATCGATCTGAATTTATACAGCATGAACTGTTTTTCACTGATGCCGACACGCAGTTGTCTGAAAAAGATCGGGCCTTTCGAGTCTAATTTAATCGCCAGCGCTATTAGCGGGAAAAAAGGCAGCGTCAGCAGCAGTCCAATAACCGAAAGGGCGATATCGACAGCGCGTTTGCTAAAGCTGAAGAACGACGTCCGGTGAAAACCGTCGGAAAAGATAAACCAGCTGGGAGTAATTGATTCCAGCATCAGCTTGCTCTGCACGCGTTCGTAGGTTGTTGGGGCATCCATAATCTGTATGTTGTTCAGCTTGCACCGCAGGACGGCACTGAGCGGGAAGTGTCCGCGCCTTTCAGAAAGCGCGACAACGATCAGGTCGGCGCGCACTTGAAGAGCGGTTGCCAGCAGATCCTTGCAATCACCGACAATGGAGTCCGGTGGAACAACAACCAGGCTGCTTTGACGTCTATCTCCGGGAGAGTCGGCATTTTCACAGGAAGTGTACCCAGCCAGGACAAAGTTGCTTTTATTGGATGAGATTATTTCCCCCATCTGGGCTGCCAGATCGCCTGTGCCCAGGATCAGGACGCGCTGGGAGAAGTGCGGGTGATTTTTCCCGACGAGATATAGCGAATGCCAGAAGAATTGCAGCAGGGCAAAAACAGACAATGAGATCGCCAGGACACCCCGCCCCAGGATGACCTCCGGATCCAGGTAATACACCACCGAGAGCAGAAAAAATGAGGTGACCGTGCCAAACAGAATATTGATCAGGACTTCTCTTTTTTTAGTGTTCCGCGCAAACTCGTAGACCTCCATCAGGTGTGCTGAGAACAACACTACCAAAATAAAAATACAGGCCGTATATATCGTCTTTAATTCCAGCAGTTTTTGGGTTACCTCGGAATTTCCCAGCCTCAGCAGGGCAGCCGCATACAGGGCTGTAACAGCCACGGCAGCATCGCCAGCTATGAGTATCACCCAACGGAAAGTCATTGCCAACCCTCTACCTTTTCAGTTCAGCCACAAGCTGCCTGGCAGCGCCGGAGTCAGGGAATTCTCCCAATGAAAGAGCTTTTTGCACCGTACGCTGGGCATTTGTCTTGTCACCGGCCGCTTTATAAACAAGCGCCAGATGGTAGTGTACCGTCGGATTGCTTGCCAGGGCGACGACGGCCTTTTCGAGAACCTTCCGGGCGTCTGCCAGGCGGTTGTTTTTCAGCAGGGCAAATCCGAGTGTATCCATGATCCCTGCGTTACCCGGCTCCTGTTTATAGGCGGATATTGCCAGCCGCAGGGCTTCTTCCCTGTTACCGTAACCGTCAGCACAGAGATACGCCAGGTTGTTGAGAGCCGGCACATAGTTGTCTGTTTTTTCCAGGGCCATTCTATACTTGGCTATGGCCTCTTTCTTCTTTCCGGTGGCATCCAGGAGCGCCCCCTGGGCAAACAGCGCCGGCACAAAATCCGGCTTTTTGCGGAGCGCTTCCGTGTAGCACGACATGGCCTGACCATAGTCCTTGCCAACTTCCAACAGGTTCCCCAGGTACAGCAGCGCCTTGAGGTTGCCGGCATCTACCCGGACCCCATTTCTGGCCTCGCCGATGGCTCGGGCATAATCCTTCTGACTTTCATAGACCGAGGCAAGAACCATATAGCCGCGCGCCGAACTCGGATGTTTTTCAATTATTCTACGGGCCTGTTCAACCGCTTTTTCCGTCTCTTTCATGGTGACATAGGCTCCGATCTTGAGAGCAACGCCTGCCTCCGGGTTCAGCAGTTCAATTTCATCAAAGGTCTTCACAGCTTCTTTGAGCTTTTTATCGTTGATCAGCAGCCGGCCTTTCATTTCGAGTACCGCGGTATTGCGCGAATCAATTTTGAGCGCCTCTTCTATAGTTTTGAGCGCTTTGCCGCTCTCATTTTTCTTCCGGTAATAGCTTGCCAGGGCCATATAGGCTTCAGGCTGTCTTGTTTCTACAGCCTTTTTATAATGAGTCAGGGCCTCGCCATCCTGACCCTTGATTTCATAAAGTGCGGCCAGCCCCAGCATGGCCCGGATGTTCTTGGGGTCATTGCGCAGCAGAATCGTGTACTCTTCTATGGCTTTTTCATATTTTCCGGTAGCAGCATAAATGGTGACCAGGTTCTGGTAGGAAGCAGGGAATGCCGGATCGACATCCTTGGCTTTCTGAATATTTTTAAGCCCCTCATCCAGCTTGTTCTCTGACAGCAGTACCGCTGCAATGCTGTTGTAAAGGAGCGCATCGCCTTTCTTGCCGCTCAAGCCTGAGCGGAGAACGGACAAGGCCTTGGCACTGTTGCCGCCTCTTTGATGATATGAAGCCAGGATAAGTCTGCTGTTCAATGCATCCGGCGCAGCCTGGACCGCCGTGACAAGCTCTGATTCGCCCTCGGCATTCTTGCCGCGGCTGAAATAGAAGTAGCCCTTCTTGAGATAGGCATCCACGGTTTTGGGATCTAATTTGGTAGCTCGGTTGTATTCGCGCATCCCTTCTTCAAACATCCCTTTGGACATATAGGCGTTACCCAGCAGGTTGTGGGCAATCGCATCGTTATCGTCCTTGTGGAGCACCTTCTGGATTTCATTGATTGCGTCGTCCACCCGTTTCTGGGTCAGCAGAATCGTGCCGGTCATCAAGCGGGCCTGCCGCGAATCAGGCATATTGTCCAGTATCTTGCGGAATTGGCTCAGGGCACTCTCCAATTCACCCCGGTTATAGTAACAGAGCCCCAGGAAATGATATCCTTCCAGGGTGGGAGCTATCTTTATGGAATTTTGCAGATGCACCATCGCATCCGGATAGTTTTTACGGTAGAAATTGACCAGGCCCAACAGACGGTGTCCATCAGCCCGTTTCGGAAACCTCTTCAGCAAGTCGTCCGCCACCTTTTCCGCCTTTTCCAATTCGCCCTTTTCAATATGGATCAAACCGGATTTGTATGCCGCAAACGTCTCTGAAGCATTATTCGCCAGGATTTTCTGATAAATCTCCAGCGCTTTATCACTATTGCCGCCCCCCTTTTCCAAAGCAGCCAGCATATAGAATGCCCTGATATTTTTGGGGTCGGTACGAACGAGTTCCTCCAGAAGAGCCTTAGCCTTCTGCTCTTTGCCGCCTGACGCATAAACAGAGGCCAACTCGAGCTTTGTGTTTGCACGGGTGGGCTCAGCGGCAAGAGCTTGCAATAAATACCGCTCAGCGTCTTCGAACTTGCTGCTCACTGCGCTGGCTATTCCGAGAATCTCGAATCCTTCCACGCTGCCGGGATGCTTGACTAGATATTGTTCTCCCAGCTTGAAAGCCTCCTCCGGCTTCTTGGAGGAATTATAAACAGCAGCCAATTCCGGCAGCACCTCATCACGGGATGGATTCTGCTTTAGAACCTTCAGGAATTCTTTTTCCGCCTGTTCTCTTTTCCCCAGTTTTGCATACGCCTTGGCCAGCTGAAAACGGGCATCAAGATAATTTTCATCCTTCTCCAGGGCGTTTTTGAACAGAACAACAGCACCGCTCGGGTTAGCTGCATTCAGCTGTTTAAGCCCTTCAGAGTACAGCTCTTCCTTGGTTTTGCCGGAACATGCTGTCACCGCCAGCATTATCACCAATACTATAAAAATATTCTTCATCTTCAGACACCTCCCAGCCTGTTGCATAACCCTACTTTGATAATACTTTTTTAGGCAACACTAACTAATAAAAATGCATTATTAAATACAACCATACATATTAGCAGTCAATCATTTACTGTGTTTTATTAATTCTATTTTTTGATTTGTATACATATCATCAGACAGGGATCCAAGCACATAGCCCCTTTTGCCCGGATAGCTGGCAAGAACTTATGTGAGTGCTTAGGGTGTTATAGTAGAAAATGCGTGTAGATATGGCATGGCGGAGGATCAATTCAAGCTATAACGGAGCAGATCAAACTGATTGCCAATAAGCTTGTAGTCACTTCGTTTTCAGCGTGTTACGGAACCAATTCTCGACCTTTAGCAATTCGATAACTGATTACCTTGGCAATGTCACCAAGGATTACCAGGTCACCAAACCGATCCCTATACTCCTCAGCCAGCTGAGTCAATTTGGTCTCAATATTATCCATCAACCTGATAAAAGCTGTTCGCACCGTACGTATGTCTATTCCGATTTCAACCGCAAATTTGACAAGGGTATCTTGAGGTAGATAGCGTGCGTCACTCTGGTCACCCATCTTCATGGCAAACTTGTTGTTCAGGCGCTTGTAGACCGCGGTGCTGATGAGGTCATAAAACGGCGCCACCCTGACATGTCCCTCATTGTAAAGGAACGACAGGTTCTTGCCATGTGCGTCGGCGTTGCCGATGATGAAGTTGAAAATAGCCCAGTTGAGTATATTGCCAGCATCGAGCATCGGCTCATCGCTGCATTCCTCAACCAGCCGGAAGCAATCACCGAACCCCGGGCCACCCTCTTTTTCGTATTTCAATTCCGGGGGGATACCGAGCGCCTGGCAGAAATCCTCCTGATGCAGGCGAACAATGTCGCCGGAAGCGGACTGTTTGCGGTCGTAGCGTTCGACCATGAAGACCTGCTTGTCGCCTATGGTGACAACTTGTGCAGCAGGAACCGGCAAGCCGAGCCGGGCGGCAAGTGTCATGCAGAACGTTTCGTTGATGACGCTATTGTCAAGCTGCGCTATGGCGGTCTTCAATATGTGAGAGGAGGGGCTGGCCCCTTCCGGGATGTAGTAGTTACTCCCATCAAAAAAGACCGGCAGTTTGTTCTGAGCTCCGGCGAGAGAAAGCCTGACACCCTCCTCGCCAGCCAGAAATGGATGACTCGGCAATTTGTCCAGCTCAGCAGAAAGCTCTTGTTCGGCAATAGGCCGATAACCACCGGTAGGCTCAGGCAGGCTATCGGAGGCACTGACCGAGATAGCGCCGGCGCAGTCTCCGCCGATAGCTTCCAGCAGCCCGAACACATTCTCTTGCGATATGCCGACTTGGCGGGCAACTTGGGACAACACGGCGCCTTCAGGCAGAAGATTGGAAAAAAAAGCCTTGGCCGCCTCATCTCCGTATACCGTTGAAGCAAGGGGTAATAGCCGGGATATCGGCGAGGCGCCGGGCAAAGCGAGATAGTCGGCGCTGTATGAGAACGTTAACAGCCGGCCATCGCGTTCAAGTATGCCCGCTTTGGTAGTGTTGAGATACACAGTGAGTTGATTCGTCATCATTTTAGCCTTTTATCGGGTCTGCCGAGCGTGGATAGATGTAGACATTCAGCCCCAGCTTCCGGAGTACTCGGAGGGTCTTGCCCAGTTCGGCCGTCTCCTTGCCGTTCTCAAGCTGTGAAAGAAACTTTGTGCCGACTTCTGACATGCCAGCAGCCGTGTCCTGACGGACACCGGTTTCTTTTCGTTTGGCCTTAATGATGCGACCGACGTCTTCGGCAGTTGTCACCTTGCCGTATGCAGTTGTGGAGTCTACCTTGGTTTTCATATGCACCTCATATCCGTACGGACATATAATGATTAATCAAGCATTGCATGCATGCAAAATTTCCGTACGGACATAATTTACTATTAGCGGGTTATTTGTCAATGGATATTTCCGTACGGATAAATCATCCATGTGCCAATACTTATCTACAATATCTGCGAACGATGACGTATTTAGGGGTACTGTGTTTGATAAATTCGGTAATCCTGCGTTGTGTACCATTTTGTGTACCAAAACGCGGAAGCTGAAACGAAAAAAGGACAACTACCTGAAATAATTGGCCTTTGTGTCTAGTAGTGCCCAGGGATGGAACAAGTCCCACTTTTAACTAGTCTGTAACATACCAATATTACAGGCACAATTACCAAAAAAGAACCATCGAACCCATACAACCCGATATTCTGGTATACCTGCGGTGTACTTGAAGTGTACTTAAGCTTAATCTAATCTTTCTCCCGTTTTTGTACAGAAAAAATATCGCTTGGATGGTGAATTTGGGAGCCTGTTCGATTCCGATAAATTTCCTTTCAGAGCCACTCGGATGCCGGTTGTGGCTTGATCTTGTCAGGCGTCACCTGATCATCACGGAATGGTTACCCGCGCCAATAATTCCAATCTTCATACTGCCTCCTGGTAATACGTTTCGTTGTTCAGGGAGATGCTTCCCTGAATTCGTAGGTACGCATCTCACTCACTCCCCCCGCCCAGAACCTTATAGAGTGTCACCAGATTGCTGAGTCGCGTGAGGTTGACGCTGATCAGCCCCTGCTGTGCACCGTAAAACGAGCGCTGAGAATCCAGTACGTTCAGATAGCTGGTGACACCGCCGTGGTAACGGGCCTGGGCCAGACGGTAACTCTCGGAGGTCGCTTCGGTGAGCGACTGCTGCGCCTGTAACTGTTCGCCCACCGTGCCGTTCTGAGCCAGGGCGTCGGCTACTTCCCGAAAAGCGTTCTGGATCACTTTTTCATACCGGGCCAGGTAGATATCCCGGTCACGCTCGGCGGCTGTCAGGCCGGCCTTGTTCCTGCCGTAATCGAAAATCGGCAGGGTGAACTGCGGGGCAAAGCCCCAGGCAAGGGAGCCGGGCGCGAACAGTCCGGTCAACTGGTCACTGGAAGTGCCAATGCTGGTGTTCAGGGTGATACGCGGAAAGAAGGCGGCCCGTGCGGCGCCGATGTTGGCATTGGCTGCCTTGAGCAGCAGTTCGGCCTGCAATACATCCGGACGGCGCTGGAGCACATCGGACGGCACTCCGGCCGTCAGTTCCCGCAGGGTTCCCACAGCATTGAATCCGCTGGGCAAAAGCTCCGTCGGTACCTGGTCGCCGACAACCAGAGTCAACAGGTTTTCATCCTGGGCCACCTGTGTGGTAAAGCGGGCAACGTCCACCCGGGCAGAATCCACGCTGGTTTGTGCCTGGTGCAGATCCAGTTCCGATGAGGCGCCTGCTGTAAAACGACTCTGGATGAGCCGGTAGGAAGTCTGCTGGCTTTCAAGGGTGTCAAGGGCCAGTTTCAGACGTTCCCTGTCAGCGGCCAGTGCCAGATAGTTATTGGCCACCTCGGCTACCAGGCTGATCTGAACGCTCTGACGCGCCTGTTCGGTGGCAAGATACTGCTCCAGGGCCTGATCCTTCAGGCTCTGGACGCGGCCGAACAGATCAATTTCGTAGCTGCTCAACCCCAGGCTCAGATTGTAGTTGCGGGCAATCATGGCTTGCCCGCTGGGGGAAACAGCCGCCGGGAGGCGCTGCACCGCGCCGCTGCCAGCGGCAGCGACAGTCGGCAACAGATCGGCTCTCTGTATCCGGAACTGGGCGCGCGATTTTTCCACGTTCAGCGCAGCCACGCGGAGATCACGGTTATTGGCCAAGGCGAGGCCAATCAGCTTTTGCAGTTGTGGACCGACGAAAAACTCGCTCCACTTCAGGTCTGTGGCAGCCTCTTTGCCAGTTACTGAGGTGTTGTTCTTGTAGGCCGGCCCGGTGGGCCAGGTGGCGAACACCGGCGCTTCGGGCCGGCTATAGCTGGGTGCCATGGTCGTACAGCCCGCGAGACAGGCGCTTGCTATGCTCAGTATTGCTATTGAGCGGATCATGTCAGTGCTCCTTCTTCTGTGGCAGCATCGGTATGTTTCACCTTGAACCAGATTGCGTAGAGGGCCGGCAGGAAGAGCAGCGTCAGAACCGTTCCGACCCCGACTCCGCCGATCAGGACATAGGCCATCGATCCCCAAAAACTGGAAAATGTCAGCGGGATAAAGGCCAGCATGGCAGCCACAGCGGTCAGGACTACCGGGCGTGCACGACGTACGGTGGATTCGACGATTGCATCGTAATCACTCAGGCCCGCTTCCTTGTCGTGGCGAATCTGGTCGACCAGGATCAATGTATTGCGCATGATGATCCCCGCCAGTCCGATCAGCCCCAGAATGGCGTTGAATCCGAACGGCTGATGGCAGATGAGCAGGGTTGGCACTGCCCCGATCAGGCCAAGCGGGGCGGTGGCAAACACCATGAACATGGTGGCGAATGACCGGACCTGAAGCATGATGATGATCAGCATCAGAAGCATCATCGGTGGGAAAAGCTTCCCCAGCGCCGTATCGGCCTTACTGCTCTCTTCCACGGAACCACCCGTTTCGATGCGGTATCCGGTGGGAAGGTCCGCTTTCAGCTTTTCCAGTCCGGGAAGAATCTGGGCCGTTACATCCGGCGGCTGGACCCCGTCCACCACATCCCCCTGAACCGAGATATAGGGTTCACGGTTGTAGCGTTTCAATAGTGGATCTTCCATCCGGAATTCGAAATGCGTCAGCTGTGACAGCGGTATCGAGCGCCCGTCTCGGGTGGTCAGGGCAACATTGGCAAGATTTTCCAGGCTGTGGCGCTCGGAACCTGGAGCGCGAACCACCACATCGACCGAGCGGATGCCGTCGCGCATCTGGGTGGTGGGAGCACCGTTCAGTATCGCCTGTAACTGCAGCCCGGCATCCTGCGGGGTGAGGCCGAGCAGGCGCAGTCGTTCCTGATCGAGAGCCAGGCGTTGGCTCGGAGTCCGTTCACCCCAATCCAGATGCACATCACGCAGGTTCGGATTCTCAGCCATGATGGCTCGGGCATCACCGGCAATCCGGCGCAGCTCATCCGGATCCGGCCCCATGACGCGGAAGAGCACCGGAAATGGCACGGGTGGGCCGAATACGAACTGTTTCACCCGCACGCGTGCTTCCGGGAACGCCCCCTGGGCAATGTGACTGCGAAGCTTTTTCTTGAGCGCATCGCGTGCCGTAGAGCCTTGGGTCAGGACCACGATTTGGGCATAGGCGGGGTTGGGTAATTCCGGATTCGTCGGCAGTATGAAGCGAGGCATGCCTTGACCGATATAGCTGGTGACCAGGCGGGCCTCCGGTTCGGCCATAATCGCTTTTTCGATGTTTTTGACCGTTCTATCGGTGGCAGCAAAGGCACTCCCAGGGGGAAGATTGACCTCAACCGTCAATTCGGGGCGGTCCGAGTTGGGAAAAAACTGTTTCTCCACAAATCCCATCCCGACCACCGACAACAGGAAAAGAACCATGGTAACGCCGGCGACGTGCCATTTATGATCAACGACCCTCCGCACGATGCTGCGAAACCGCTGATAGTTCGGAGTTGCATAAATTGCATCATGCCCTCCGGAGACCGGTTTGATGTCGGGTAGGAGCTTGACGCCCAGGTAGGGGGTAAAGAGGACGGCGACAAACCAAGAGATGATCAATGCGAATGCCACGACCCAGAAAATGTTGCCCGCATATTCACCTGCCGTTGACTTGGCAAAACCGACCGGCAGGAAGCCGGCAATGGTGACCAGCGTACCGGAAAGCATGGGGCCGGCTGTGGATGTCCAGGCAAAAGTTGCCGCCTGGATCCGATCCAGGCCCTCTTCCATTTTGACCACCATCATCTCAATGGCGATGATGGCGTCATCCACCAAGAGCCCCAGGGAAATAATCAGCGCCCCCAGGGTGATTCGGTCGAAATCCCTTCCCGTAAGCAGCATGATGACGAATACGGCGGCAAGGGTAAGAGGTACCGCGGCAGCAACGACGATTCCGACGCGGAGTCCCAGCGTTGCAAGACTCACCACCATGACTACGGCAAGCGCGACCATGAATTTGATCATGAATTCGTTAATCGCCTCGGTAATGACATGGGACTGATCCGACACCTTGGACAGCACTAGACCAACAGGTAATTCTTTGCGAATTGCCGTCTCTTCGGCTTTCAGCAGCTTGCCAAATGTCAGGCCGTTATAGCTTTTTTTCATCACCAGGGCCAGGATGATCGTAGGTTCTCCCTGATTTCGTATCTGCTTGGTTACCGGATCTTCGTAGCCGCGTGTGACCTCGGCCACATCACCGATTTTCAGTAATCTTCCCCCACTTGCCACGGGAATCGCCTTGACGGCTTCGACTCCGTTGATGGCTCCGTCGAGACGCAGATAGACCCGCGGCCCGGCCGTATCCACAAATCCCGAAGGTGTCATATCGTTTTGGGTTTGTAAGGCACGAAATAGGTCTGGAGCCTTTACGCCAAGAGTTGCCAGGCGTTTATAGGAAATCTCCACATAGATCTTTGGGTCCTGCTCACCGAGAATCGTTACTTTCTCAACACCGCCTATCCGGGAAAGGCGCTGGCGAAGCGCTTCCGCCTCCAGCACGAGGCTACGGTGGGGAAGTCCTTTTGCTTCCAATGAATACATGGCAAAGTAAACATCGGAGAATTCATCATTCACAAGTGGGCCGATCACACCTTGTGGCAGATGTATTTTTTCGTCCCCAAGCTTTTTTCGTGCCTGGTAGAATTCGTCCGGCACGTCTTTGGGAGCAGTGGAGTCTTTCAGATAGAGCTTCATCACCAGCGTACCGGGATAGGCGGCGGTTTCTACCCGGTCGTAATGTTCAAGTTCCTGGAGACGTTTTTCCAGCCGGTCGCCCACCTGCTCCTGCATTTCCTTTGCGGTTGCACCAGGCCATACGGCCGATACGGTCAAGATTTTTACGGTGAATTTGGGATCTTCGGCCCGTCCCAGATGCAGGAAGGCATATCCCCCGGCCACCATAATGGCAATAATCATAAACAGGGTGATGGCGCGTTCGCGGACCGCAAAAGCGGATAGATTGAAGCGGCTCATTATTTTTGCTCCTTCGCCGGGCCAGAGAGGATCCTTACTCTTTCCCCCTCCTTGACGAGGTGAGCACCCAAAGCGAGAATCCGTTCACCCGGTTTGAGGCCTTTGCTGACCAGAGCGTTCTCGCTGCCGAGCTTCGCAACTTTGACCGGTCGACGCGATAAGGAAGTAGTGTCGGGATTTATCACCCACACGCTTGTACCGGTGCCGCCGTCGTACAGGGCGCCGACAGGAATTTCGTACTGCTGCAATGTGCCACTTCGGGTTTCGCCATTCAGATGGACCGTGACCGTTGCGCCAAGGGGGGCGTTTTTACCGGTTCCATCCAGGCTGAAGCGCGCCTGGTAGGTACGAGTAAGAGGGTCAGCCATTGCGGACAATTCACGCAGTTTTGCCGGAAAAGAGTGGCCTGAATCAGCATAGAGGCTGGCAACGGCCGTGGATTTTGCAATCATTGTTTTACCTTCAGGAAGGTTGACGACCGCTTCGCGTGCACCATCATGGGCGATACGAACCACCACGTTTCCCGCACCTACCACCTGGCCGACGTCAGCCGGTATTTCCATGATGACACCGTCCGCTTCAGCCCTGAGAACGGCATAGCCCTCCTGGTTTTCCAG
>Ga0209212_1005298_pt1 | contig 15454 bp, 14 predicted proteins | sample RifGroC2_FD_183996 | JGI IMG/M metagenome (GOLD analysis project Ga0209212, IMG submission 183996) | Groundwater microbial communities from Rifle, Colorado, USA - Groundwater C2 (SPAdes) (version 2) | ecosystem: Environmental > Aquatic > Deep subsurface > Groundwater | place: Rifle, Colorado... | reverse complement strand
AGGCCGGTGTCCCGGTCGAGGGGCTGGTGGAGAAGGAGATCAAAGGGGGCTACGAGATCAAGCTGGGCGGCACCGCCCGCGCTTTCTGCCCCTACTCGCAGATCGCGCTGCGCCGCGTGGACAACCCGGAGTCGCTGATCGGCACGCGCCTGGCTTTCCAGATCACCGAGTACGGCGAAAAAGGGCGCAACATCATCGTCTCGCGCCGGTCGCTGTTGGAAGAGGAACAGCGCCGGCTGAAGGATGAGGCCCAGGCCAGCATCAGCGAGGGAACCACTGTCAACGGCACGGTAACCTCGCTGCAGGATTTCGGCGCTTTCGTCGATATCGGCGGGCTGGAAGGACTGATTCCGATTTCCGAGATCGGCTGGAGCCGGGTCAAGGATGTGCGTGACGTTTTGAGTGTCGGCCAGCAGGTGCAGGTTGTGATCAAGAAAATCGACCGGGAAAACGACCGGATCGGGCTGAGCCTGAAAGATACGCTGGCCGATCCCTGGGAACTGGTTCCGGGCAAGTATCCGGAAGGTTCATTCCATCCAGGCCGGGTGGCGCGCTTGGATACCTTCGGCGCTTTCGTTACCCTTGAAGACGGCGTGGACGGACTGATCCACATTTCGAAACTGGGTGGCGGCAAGCGCATCAACCACCCGCGCGAGGTGCTGAAGGAAGGTGACCAGCTGGAAGTCAAGGTGGAGAGCGTCGATCGCGCCAGCCGCCGCCTGTCGCTGGTACCGGCCGGGCCGGCCCGCGCCGCGGCCGAGGAAGAGGCCACGCTTTCCGAGTTCCGCCGCCAGTCGGACGATGCTCCCAAGGGGATGGGAACGCTGGGCGAGATGATGATGGCCCGTAGCAACAAGGGGAAAAACAGGCGATGACGGAATGCGGCGATGATCCGAAGTGGGACAGCTACTGCAAGCGTTGCGGTTTGTGCTGCTTTGAAAAAATAGAGGACGAGCGGGGGAATATCTTCTACACCCAGACCCCCTGCCGCTACCTGGATGTGGTCAGCCGCCGCTGCAAAGTCTTCGAGCGCCGTTTCGAGATCTGCCCCAGCTGCATCAAGCTGACACCCGAGCTGGTGCGCACGCTGCGCTGGTTGCCGCCGGACTGCGGTTACCGCAGGATTCTTGCGGAGAGTGATGAAAAACCGGAATCAATCTCTGAAATGCGTTTTTCAAAGAAAGGGCGCAGGAAGGAATAGCCCGGAAGAAGGCAGCATTTAACTGCCAAATCGAATCATACATGGATTAACAGGATAAGCGGGATGAAGTTATCAGATCCACCAGGTTCTGAGGTCTTATCCCGTTAATCCTGTGCATCCATGTAAAAAAGCCTTTATTTATCTCGCCTTTTGTGTGACCAAGTTCATCAACAACTTTAACTCTTCCACTCTTTCTGCAACAACCCATCCACCAGTTCCAGTACCACCTCAGCCCGATTGAGCGTATAGATATGCACCCCCGGTACGCCGGCTTCCAGAAGCTGCCCTATCTGGTTCCGTGCGTGGGCCACGCCTACCTGCTGCACCGCCGCCGCGCCGCCGCGCCGGTCGGCTTCTTCCAGCCTTGCCATGAATTCCGCAGGAATGGTGCCCCCGCACATGGCGACGATGCGCTTGATCACCTTCAGGCTGACAACCGGCAGGATACCGGGAATGATCGGCTTTGTGATCCCGGCCGAAAGCGCCCTTTGCACGAAGTCGTGGTAGAGGTCGTTATCGAAAAACAGCTGGGTTATGGCAAAGTCGGCGCCGTTGTCCAGTTTCAGCTTGAGGTAGGCCAAGTCAGACTCCGGGCTCAACGCCTCGGGGTGTGGTTCGGGATAGCCGGCCACGCCGATTCCCAGGGCGGGGCGCGATGAACGGATCAGGCTGACCAGGTCCGAAGCGTGTCCGAGCAGCGGGGAGGGGGTGAAGCCGGCTTTCGCGTCCTGGGGGATGTCTCCGCGCAACGCCAGCACATTTTCGACCCCGGCACCGGCCAGCGCGTCCAGGAAGCTCTTGACCTCGTCGGGAGTCGAGCCGATGCAGGTCAGGTGGGCCATGGTTTCCAGGGCGTATTCTTTTTGCAGTCGCGTGACTATTTCCAGCGAATCGCCGTGGGTGCTGCCCCCGGCGCCATAGGTGACCGAGGCGAACAGCGGATCGAGCCCGGACAGGCGTTCCACGGTCTGGAAAAAGGCCGGCCATTCGGAATGTCCCTTGGGGGGGAAAAATTCCAGCGATATGAACTGATTGCCCGGCCTGATTTTGTCGATGATCTTCATATTTCTCCCGTATGTTCCTGCAGTGCTGCATTTCGTAATACTCAAAGCAATGGCATATATATGAAAACAGGACCAAAAAGCAAGCGCAGGATCATGGACCCATTTTTGCTTTGACAGCATCCGACCCGATGGCGTATACAGAAGCCCGCTATTTAGTGCCTTTTACCGGCTAGTTAGGTTGATTTGTGAGGTTTTGCGGTTTTTGTTTCCAAATCTCTTACATGCCGGACAGCTGCATTGAAAGCTAATCCACATCAGAAAAAGAGAGATACCGATCCATGTTTAACCTGAAACCCGATGTTGTCGCCCGACTGGAACGCGTGCTGAGTTCGGTCGAAATGCTGCTCCCCAAGGCGGTCGCCCCGATCGACTGGGCAACCTGTCCCGCCGCCAACTGGCGTCGCCACTCGTTTTCCGGCTACCTTGAGCCGGTCAAGGTCACCGATACCACCACTCTGGACGAGTTGTTGGGTGTTGACGAGCAGAAAGAGATCATGGTCAACAATACCCGCCAGTTTCTGGCCGGGCTGCCGGCCAACAACGCGCTTTTGTGGGGTTCGCGCGGCTCCGGCAAGTCCTCGCTGGTCAAGGCGCTGCTCAACAAGTTCGCTCCCGAGGGACTGCGCTTCATCCAGGTCGAAAAAGAGGACCTGATCTATCTGTCGGAAATATTCACCGCGGTTGAAAACCAGCCCTACCGTTTCATCCTGCTCTGCGACGACCTGACCTTCGAGGTCGGCGAACTGAGCTACAAGATGCTCAAAAGCGCGCTGGACGGCTCGGTCTATTCGGCCCCGGAAAACGTTCTGATCTATGTCACCTCCAACCGCCGCCACCTGCTGCCGGAATATGAAGGCGATCAGCTCGGCGGAAAATTTGTGCGCGGCGAATTGCAGCAGAGTGAAGCGATGGAGGAAAAGGTCTCGCTTTCGGACCGTTTCGGCATCTGGGTGGCGTTCTACGCCTTTTCCCAGGATCGTTATATCGACGCGGTGCGCCTTTCCGTCGAGCGCGAGGCGCGTCAGCGCAAGGTACAGATTCCCTGGGGCAGTGAGCTTGAGCGTGACGCGATTCAGTGGTCGCACGACAAGAGCAAGCGTTGCGGCCGTACCGCCTACCAGTTCGCCAAGAACTGGGTTGGTAAATATCTGCTGACAGCGGGTAACGCCTGAGAGTATTATAATGTCGCTGTTTACCAACATCTGGGGGAGGCGTCATGAAGAGAGTCCTGTTGTACGTTGCATTGGTTCTGTTGCTGGTTGCTCCGGTCAGCCATGCCGGCTTCTTCGATGACCTGACCAGGGGGTTGGGATTATCCGGTGCCGGGAACTGGGCGCTTGACGAAGGCACGATTGTCAGGGGCCTGAAGGAAGCGCTGGCGACCGGAACCGACCGGGCCGTCAAGTCGGTTGCCCGCACGGACGGATACTACGGCAACCAGGCCATCCGCATCCTGATGCCGGAAAAGATCAGGAATGTGGCCGATGTCCTGGGGCAGATCGGTTTCAAAAGTGAAGTGGACGCTTTTGTGCTCGGCATGAACCGCGCCGCGGAAAAGGCGGCTCCCAAGGCGGTCGAGTATTTCGTCTCCGCCCTGAAGGAGATGTCGTTCGAAGATGCCGGCAAGATCCTCAATGGAGGCGATACCGCGGCCACCGAGTATTTCAGGAGCAAGACCGGCGACAAGATCTTTTCGGCCTTCATGCCAGTCGTTTCCTCCAGCATGAACGAGGTGGGAGCTTCCCGCTCCTACAAGGAGCTGATTCAGAAGTATGAGAGTGTGCCTTTCGTGCCCAAAGCCGACCTGGACCTGGACCGTTATGTCACCAACAAGTCGGTGGACGGTCTCTTCCACATGCTGGGCGAGGAGGAGAAAAAAATCAGGACCAACCCGGCCGCCAGGGGCACCGAGCTTTTGAAAAAGGTCTTCGGCCGGTAAGCATCGACCAAGGCCGTCCCATTTCTGATAACCGCAGCAATAACCAGGAAACCGGGTGACGCAATGGCACGAAAAATATTCATAGCAGCCACGGGGCAGAATACGGGTAAAACCACCACCAGTCTCTTCCTGATGCATCTGGCCCTCAAGAAATACCCCAGGGTCGGCTTCATCAAGCCGATCGGACCCAAGCCATCCCTGCTGAACGGCCGGGAGGTGGACAAGGATGCGGCGCTGATAGCGCAGGTCTTCGGCCTGGGCAAGGATCTGCGTCACATGTCGCCGGTGGTGTTGCGTCCCGGCTCGACGCGGCAGGTGGTGGACGGCGAGATCTCGGTGGAGGAGTTGACGCAACGTGTTCTGGAGTCCTGTCACGAGCTGGAGAAAAAGTGCGATCTGCTGATCATTGAGGGGGCCGGCCATGCGGGCGTCGGTTCGATCCTGAAGCTCTCCAACGCCCGCATCGCCCGCATGCTGAACGCGCCGGTGCTGATGGTCACCGGTGGCGGACTTGGAAACGTGGTCGATTCGGTCTACATGAACATGGCGCTGTTTGAAAAGGAGGGGGTCGAGGTGCGGGCGATCCTGGCCAACAAGCTGATCCCGGCCAAGCGCGACAAGACCCTGGACTATCTGCGGCGCTGTTTTGTTGATGAACCTTTCAAGGTGCTGGCAGGTTTCGATTATCATCCGGTGCTGGCCAACCCGACCCTGATCCGCATCTCAAACCTGCTGGAACTGCCGCTGTACGGCAACAAGCGCGATTCCCACCGCATCATCAACCACGTCCAGATCGGCGCCGCCTCAACCCAGAGAGTGGCCGAGATACTAAAGGATTCGACCTTCCTGATCGTGACCAGCAGCCGCGACGAACTGCTGGTGACCATGGCCAACCTGTACCAGATCCCGGCCTACCGCAGCAAGATCGTCGGCCTGCTTATTCCGGGCATCATGCCGGTGGGGCAGATCACCCAGCAGATCCTGGACCGGAGCAACATCCCCTATCTGCGCACCCAGAAACACACCACCTCCGAATTGTACCGCATCATCACCGAGGATGTTTCCAAACTCACCGCCGAAGATACCGAAAAACTGGCACTGGTGCGCAGCCTGGCGGAAGAAACCTTCGATTTCGACGCACTTGACGCCATCTTTGCATAACAGAATTTTCAGAGAACGGTTCGATACAGGTTTGCAGCCATGGCGAAACCCGAAACATTAACCGGCCTGTTCGAATCGTTCCGGCAGTTCGGGGAGCGGCCCGCCCTGATCCAGGTCGGCGGTGTGCGCCGGAAGGCCATGGGTTACGACCGCTTGTACGACAGGTCGCGCCGCATGGCATCCCTGCTGGCCGGAATGGGGGTCTCCAGGGGCGACCGGGTGGCGCTCTGGTCGCCGAACTCAGCCTGGTGGGCGGTGGCTTTCTGGGGCGTGATCCTTCGCGGCGCGGTGGTGGTGCCGATCGATTTCAGTTCCGATGCGGCCAGGGCGGCCGGGATACTCTCGCATTCCGGCGCCGCAACCCTGATCATGAGCGCTCTCAAGGTCGATCGTCCGGCAGGCTGCAACACGCTTCTGATCGAGGAGCTGGCCTGGCGTCTGGATGGAATTGATCCTCAATCCGAAGTGGTACAGGTGCGGCCCGAAGACACCGCCGAGCTGATATATACCTCCGGCACCACCGGCGAGCCCAAGGGGGTGATCCTCAGCCACCGCAACCTGCTTGCAAACCTGGCGCAGGTGCATCAACACCTGCCGGTCGTCAACTCCGCTTTCCGGTTCCTCTCGCTGTTGCCATTGTCCCACATGTTCGAACAGATGGCCGGATTCCTCGTGCCGCTCTCCTGTGGCGCCTCGGTAGTTTACCTGGCAACCCTCAAGCCTTCCGCGATCATGGCCGCTTTTGCCGAAGAGGATATCCGTGCAGTGGTGGCGGTGCCCAGGCTGCTGCAGCTGTTGAAGGGGAGCGTCGAGACCGAACTGGCCGCCAAGGGGCTGGACGGGATCTTTGAGCGTCTGCGCCGGCTGGGGCAGGGGCGTTCCCGCACCTTTCGCAAGAGGATCTTCTTTCCGCTGCAGCGCAAGTTCGGCAGGAACTTTGAACTCTTTGTTTCCGGCGGCGCCGCGCTGGATGCGGAGGTTTTCAATTTCTGGAATGATCTCGGCTTCAGGGTGCTGGAAGGATACGGTCTTACGGAGTGCAGCCCGGTGCTGGCCGCCAATACAATCGAACGCCAGCAGGCCGGTGCGGTCGGCCCGCCGCTGCCCGGTGTCGAGCTGCGCATATGCGGCGGAGAGGTTCAGGCGCGCGGTGATAATATTTTCAGCGGCTACTACCTGAACCCCCGGGCGACGGATGATGCCTTCAGCGCCGACGGCTGGTTCCGCAGCGGTGATGCCGGTGAACTGGACGGAAACGGCTGGCTGCGCCTCAAGGGGCGCTTTAAGGAGATGATTGTAACGGCCTCCGGTATCAACGTTTTTCCGGATGAACTGGAAGCCGTGCTGACCCGGCTGGCCGGTGTGCGCGATGCCTGTGTGATCGGCCTGGACCGGGGGCAGGGGGAGGAAGTGCATGCGGTGGTGATCCCGGACGAGTCCGGCCGGCCGGTGGCGGAGATCGTGGCCGAGGCCAACGGCCGCCTGGATACACTGCAGCGCATCACCGGTTTCTCGGTCTGGCCGGAAGCCGAGTTTCCGCGTACGACCACGCTCAAGGTGCGCAAGTTTATCGTCCGGGAACGGCTGGCCGTCAGCCGCCCGGCGGAAACAGTTTTAAGCGGTGACCGCCTGAAGGAACTGATCGCTATTGCCACTTCCTGTGATTTGGCCGAAGTTGGCGAGGAGAGCTTCCTGGTGTCCGGCCTGGGGCTGACCTCTATCGGCCGCCTGGAGCTGGTCAGCGCCATCGAGCGGGAGTTCCGCCTGGACCTGGACGAGTCCCTGATCGGCCCCCAGACCACGGTTGCGGCGCTGCGCGAGATCGTGCGCAAACGGGAGAAGCTGACGCTGAACGACCATTACCGCTTCTGGTGCAATGCTCCCGTGGTCCGGATGGTGCGGCGCTTGGCCGACACCCTGCTGCACTTCCCGCTGATACGGCTCTTCTACCGGGTGGAGGTGCAGGGTCTGGAGCATCTGGAATCCCTGGATGGTCCGGTGATGTTCGTATCCAACCATGTCAGCTATCTGGACCAGCCCAGCATCATGCGGGCGCTGCCGTCTAAATGGCGTTACCGCACCGCCACCGCGGCCTGGGCCGAGTTCTTCTTTCTCAATTTCAACAGCGGCATCCAGAAGCTGTGGAAACGTCTGGCCTTCGAATACTGCAGCTGGGCGGTCAATATCTTCCCGCTGCCGCAGATCAGCGGTTTCCGCCGGGCGCTGCTTTTCATGGGGCGGCTGGTGGACAACGGCGTCAGCGTGCTGGTGTTTCCCGAGGGTGAACGCACCCAGGACGGCCGGATGCTGCCGTTCCGGCACGGACTGGGGATCATGGCGGCCGAGCTGGAGGTGCCGCTGGTGCCGCTACGCATCAAGGGGTTGGACCAGGTCCTGCCGCGCGGCGCCTCCTGGCCCAAGCGGGGAAGGGTGACGATCGTTATCGGAGCGCCGCTCCGGTTCAAGGGGGAACGTCCCGAAGAGATCGTGCGGGTCATGCGGCAGGCGATCGGGGAACTCTGACCAGGATGCCTTGTCCCGTATCGAATTCCGGAAAACTGTACATCGACCAGAGGTAGAGCATGTGCCTGATTGTTTTTGCCAATGACTGCCATCCGCGCTATTGCCTGATCCTTGGCGCCAATCGTGACGAGTACCGGGATCGCGCCAGCGAGCCGTCCCGCTTCTGGGTCGATTATCCCCAGGTTTTGGCAGGCCGGGACAAGCTGGCCGGAGGAACATGGCTGGGGGTGACCGGCAACGGCAAGTTTGCGGCCATCACCAATTATCGCGACCCAAGGCGGCAGCTCGTGGATCCCCCTTCGCGCGGCGGCCTGGTCTCCGCTTTCCTGTGTGATCCACTGGCGACTCCCGCCGATTTCCGGCTGACGCTCAACCGCGAGAGAGAGCGCTACGATGGTTTCAACCTGCTCTACGGTTACGGCAATGATCTGCACTACTTTACCAACCGGGGTGGCTCTTCCGGTCCCATACCTGGCGGAGTCCACGGACTTTCCAATCATCTGCTCGATACCGGCTGGCCCAAGCTCACCGTTGCCAGGGCCAGGCTCGCAGCGATTGTGGAGCAGGCAAACCCGGATGCGGAGCAGATCTTCGAGGCGCTGTCCGATCCGGCGCCATTTGCCGACGGTATGCTGCCGGACACCGGTGTCGGTTCCGAGCGTGAACGGCTGCTCTCGCCGATCTTCATCGCCGGTGAAGGCTATGGTACCCGTTCGACCACCGTGCTGCTGATCGAGCGCAGCGGCCTGGTGACCTTTGTCGAGCGGACTTTCGATCCGGCCGTGACAGCGCCGTCATCCGTGCGCCACAGTTTCCGGATCCGGCCGGCCGTTAAATGAACTTTCTCTCGCACATGCTGCTCTCCGGCACGGATGAGCGGATCCTGGTAGGCAACTTCATGGGGGATTTTGTCAAAGGCCCGCTGGGTGACCGTTTTCCGGAGCAGATAAGGCAGGGACTGATGCTGCATCGCAGGATAGACTCGTTTGCCGACCGTGATGATCTGTTCCGGCGCAGCAGGCGGCGTCTGGACGACAGCTACGGTCTGTATCGCGGGGTGCTGGTCGATCTGTTCTATGATCATTTCCTGGTTGTGGGGTGGGGCAGCTGGTGTGACGAAGCGCTGGATGACTATCTCATAAGGACCAGATTGATAATCGAGCAGCATCAGGCTGAGATGCCCGAACGTCTGCAGCGGCTGCTGCCGACCATCTTCGAGGTCCTGCTCCCCTCCTACGGAAGCGTGGGCGGTATCGCGATCGCGCTGGAGCGCATGTCCCGCAGGGTTGCCAGGAAGAATCCGCTGGCAGGTGCGGAAGCCGCGCTGATGCAGAACTATGCCGGATTGCGGGAGGATTTTAACGGGTTTTTTCCCAGGGCGCTGAGCTATGCCGGGGAGCAGATCGCGGCGGGAATACCGCAGGTGGTTACACAGCCGCCGGGGATTGAAACTGGCGTATTACATGGACAAAGACGGTCGAATTGATGTATAGATTACGGCTTGCGGACGGCGTTTAACTTTAATCTGGAAACTACGGGGCGCTTTTGATTGCGCCCCGTAGTTTTGTCACTTGCGACTTTTGAGCTGTTTGTGCGCATCCAGCAGGATGCGTTCGGTGGTGGCCCAGTCGATACAGGCGTCGGTGATTGAGACACCGTATTTCAGCTGGCTGATATCGGTCGGAATCTTCTGGTTACCGGCCTCCAGGTAGCTTTCGATCATCACTCCCGAGATGGATGTGTTGCCGGCAAGAATCTGGCTTACCACGCTCTCCAGCACTTCTGGCTGCTTCTGGTAATCCTTGTTGGAGTTCCCGTGGCTGCAATCGACCATGATGGTTGGAAGGAGGCTGTTCTTTTTGAGCGATTCCTCGGTGCTGGCGATGTCCTCGGGATGGTAGTTGACTTTTCTCGACCCACCGCGCAGTACGATATGCACGTCCGGGTTGCCGCTGGTCTGGATGATCGAGGTGCGTCCCTCGCGGTTGATGCCGAGGAAGCTGTGCGGGTGCTGGGCCGCTTTCATCGCGTCGATCGCGATCTGGAGGTTGCCGTCGGTGCCGTTCTTGAAACCGACCGGAAACGACAGTCCGCTGGACATTTCGCGGTGGGTCTGGGATTCGGTGGTGCGGGCGCCGATAGCGCCCCAGCTGATCATGTCGGCAACGTATTCGGGGGTGATCGGGTCCAGCATCTCGTTGGCCACCGGCACTTCCAGCGCGGTTATGCGGCTTAACAGGCCGCGTGCGATGCCGAGTCCCTTGGATATGAGATGGGTGCCATCCATGTCCGGGTCGTTGATCAGCCCTTTCCATCCCACAGTTGTGCGCGGCTTTTCGAAATAGACCCGCATGATCAGCAGCAGCTGGTCTTCAACCTGCTTGGAGAGTCTGGAAAGGCGCTTGGCGTATTCAACGGCGGCCTCGGTGTCGTGGATCGAGCATGGTCCGACCACCACCATCAGGCGCCGGTCCTTGCGTTGGATGATCTCCTTGATCTGTTCGCGGCTCCTGCTGACGAAGGAACGGTCCCTGTCTGACAGCGGAAAAACCTGGCGCAAATCAGCCGGAGCGATAATGGGTGTGATAGCGGTTATTTTAAGGTTGTTTGTCTTGATCACGGATTGGTCTCCCTTGCAGTTGATAAGGGGTGTTATAGTTTTTTTAATAGTGGATTGTCAATGCAAACCGATCCGTAACTTGCCAATCCATGCAGGTTTAATCTGTCCAAACAATTTTTGCGGGAGGAATTAGGATGCAACGGGCGGTTTTTCTGGACCGGGACGGTACCATCAATGTTGAGAAGGAATATCTTTACCGGATAGCGGATTTCGAGTTCATTCCGGGGGCAACCAAAGCGGTGCGGATGCTGAACGAGGCCGGCTTTCTGGTGGTGGTGGTCACGAACCAGTCCGGCGTGGCCAGGGGCTACTACACCGAGGAAGATGTGGAGAACCTGCACCGACATATCTCCGGAGAGCTTGATAAATCCGGCGCCCGGGTCGATGCCTGGCTTTACTGTCCGCACCATCCCGACGGGCGCGGCAGCTATGCGCTTCCCTGCAACTGCCGCAAGCCCTTGCCGGGCATGCTCAGGGAAGCCGCCCGGCGATACGACATCGACCTGGAAGCCTCGATCATGATCGGTGACAAGCTGGCCGATGTTTCGGCCGGACGTGCCGCCGGATGCGCAACTGTGCTGGTCAGGACCGGCTACGGAGCGGAAGATGAACAGTGTCTGCCGTCCGGCACAGAGGTGTTCGACAATCTGCTGGAGGCGGTCAAAAGTCTGGTTCGAAAAGTTAATCCGGTTTGACACTGCTTGCTCTAACGTGATAACTAGTCAATCTTTACAAATACATTCGAGGTGTTTCCAATGACCCAAGGTATCGGAAAAGGTATCATACTAGCCGGAGGAGCCGGCAGCCGACTCTATCCGTTGACACTGGTGGCCAGCAAGCAGCTGCAGCCGGTCTACGACAAGCCGATGATCTATTATCCGCTGGCCACGTTAATGACAGCCGGCATCAAGGATATCCTGCTGATTTCCACTCCGCATGACACGCCCCGTTTCGAGTCGCTGCTGGGTGACGGTTCCCGCTGGGGTATTTCGATCACCTACAAGGTTCAGCCCGAGCCCAAGGGGATCGCCCAGGCTTTCCTGGTGGGCGAGGAGTTCATCGACAACCAGCCGGTCTGCCTGATCCTGGGAGACAACATCTTCTACGGCAAGATGAACCTGGACGAAATAGTTTCCGGTTTCAAGGGGGGCGCCAGGGTGTTCGGCTACCAGGTGCACGATCCCGAGCGCTATGGCGTGGTGGAGTTCGACCGGGACGGCAAGGTCCTCAGCATCGAGGAGAAGCCGAAACAGCCCAAGTCACACTATGCGGTCCCGGGTCTGTATCTTTACGATGAAAACGTCGTGGCGGTGGCCAAGGCGATCAAGCCTTCGCCGCGCGGAGAGCTGGAAATCACCGATATCAATCTCGAATATCTGCGGAGCGGACAGCTGCTGGTCGAGCGGCTGGGGCGCGGAATCGCCTGGCTGGATACCGGTACGCACAGAAGCCTTCTGGAAGCCAGCAACTTCATCGAGACGATCGAGGCGCGGCAGGGGCTGAAAATCGCCTGTCTCGAAGAGATCGCGCTACGGAGAGGTTTTCTGGATTGCGAGGGTATGATGCGGGTTATCGATGACACCCCCAATTCCTCTTACAAAGATTATCTGCTGCGGGTCTACAACGAGGCCGAGTTATGTGGTATTAGCTGATTTTCAAGGTACACACCGAAAATGGAATTTTTAAAGAAATATGCTTTTGTTTTGTTGACGGGAATCGGAATACTGGCCGCCCTGATCATCTTTTCACTCAATGTTCCCCATAATCGTGAAGCGAATGCGATCGAGCGCGTGGCGCTGAGCGTTCTCTCGCCGATTTTTCAGCCGGCCTACAGATTGAGCGGTTTTGTGGAGGACGTCTGGGACGGCTACATCAGCCTGGTGGATACCCATCGCGAGAACCTCAGGTTGCGCGATGATATCCGTGCCCTGAACGAGCGTGTGCGCGAAGGTAACGAGTTGTTCCTGGCAAATCAGCGCCTGGAGCGTTTGCTTGACATGAAAAAAAATATCAAGGCGCCCACGGTCGGCGCCAGGGTCATCGGTGAGGACGCCACCTCCTGGTTTCGCACCCTGATCCTCAACCAGGGCGCTTCCAGCGGGATACGCGAGGGGATGGCGGTAATTGCCGCGGACGGTATCGTCGGCCAGATTGTCAAGGTCTCCACATCGACGTCGCGGGTGATCCTGTTGACCGATCACGCCAGCGGAATCGCTGCTACCATTCAGCGTTCGAGAGCCCGAGGAGTGGTAAAAGGCAAGTCGGAGATGCTCTGCTCCCTGGAATTCACGACCCGGGAAGAGGATGTCAAGGTCGGGGATGCGGTGATCTCCTCCGGGATTGGCGGCGTGTTCCGGAAAGGGCTGCCGATCGGCGAGGTGACCATGGTCAAACGGGGCGAATACGGCATTTTCCAGACCGTCACGATCCGGCCGAGTGTCAATCTGGCCCATCTGGAAGAGGTGTTGATAGTTCTGGGTGGGGACAATGAGTAGGGGGGCTATCCTGCTGCTGTCCGGCCTGGTGCTGCTCTCGATCGTGCTGCAGGTGGCGGTGCTGCCGGTTTACCTGCGTCCCTCGTTCAAGCCGGACCTGCTGCTGGTTATCATGGTGTTCATGACCCTGCGCAGCAGCTTCCAGGTCGGGGCGCCGCTGGCCTGGCTGCTGGGTATGCTCAATGATGCTTTCAGCGGTCTTTACCTGGGACTGAACGCTGCCGGTTTCCTGGTGATCTTCCTGGTCATGAGAAGCCTGACCGACCGCCTGTACGCCGACAGCGCCGTTCTTTTCGTTCTGGCCGTGGCTGGAGTCACATTCGCCAGTTTTACCCTGAACCTGCTGCTGATGGTAATGTTTACCGCCTCTCCCGGAATAGCATATTCGATGGTCTCCGACATTGTCCCCCGCCTGCTGGTCAATTCTTTTGTCGCCTCGCTTGTAACGCTGTTCCCCGGTTTCGACTGCCAACAGGAAGTGTCATGAAGGAGCGGCGTTTCGTTCGTGAGGTGGTGGAGTCCAAACAGAGAATCCTGATTCTTTCCTTTGTGGTGGGAGCTGTGTTCTTCCTGCTGCTGATGCGACTGTGGCATCTGCAGATCCTCAGATCGGACGATTATCGCGAAATGTCCGAGAACAATCGTCTGCGTTTCGTGCCGGTGGCCGCTTCCCGTGGAGCCATACTCGACCGCAACGGCAAGGTGCTGGTCAGCAACCGTCCTTCATTCAGCCTGGCCGTTGTTCCGCAGGAGGTATTGGACAAGGAATCGCTGCTGACCCAGTTATCGGCGCTGCTCGGGTTGGAGCGGGCCGAGATGGACGAACGCTGGCGGAAGAGCATGGGGCGTGCCAAATACTACCCGATCGTACTGGCTTCCAATATCACCCGTGACCAGGTCGAAATACTGGAGGAAAACCGCTTACGGCTGCCCGGGGTAGAGATCGAGATGAAGCCGGTGCGTGAATACTCGAACGGTACGCTGGCCTCGCATCTGCTCGGTTACATAAGTGAAATTTCGGAAAAAGAATTAAATGCCGAGGGGTACGAAGAGTACAATTCCGGTGACTACGTCGGCAAAAACGGGATTGAGCGCGCTCTGGAGATGGAGCTGCACGGGGATGACGGTGGCCGGCAGCTGGAGGTTGACGCCCGCGGGCGGGTCTTGCGGACCATCTCCGAGACCTATCCCACGGTGGGTAACAGCGTCGTCTTGACGATCGATTCCGCCATACAGAAACAGGCCGAGCAAGCTTTCGGCGAACAGGCCGGAGCGGCGGTTGCCATGAATATCAATAATGGTGAAATACTGGCTTTTGTCAGCAACCCCGGCTTTGATCCATCGCTTTTCAGCGGCAAGCTGCCGGCTGATATCTGGAAAGGGTATCTGGAGGACAAACGCCGGCCGCTGGAGAACAAGGCTTTGAGCGGGCAATATCCCCCCGGTTCGACTTTCAAGGTGATTACCGCGCTGGCCGGGCTGAACGACAACAGGATCGACGACTCGACCTCGGTCAACTGCGACGGTGCCTACACTTTGGGGACATCCACCTTCAAATGCTGGAACAAGAAGGGGCATGGGACCACAAGTCTGCGCAAGTCGTTGCGGGAATCGTGCGACGTCTACTATTACCAGCTTGGCGAAAAGCTGGGAGTAGACAAGATCGCCGCAACCGCCAAGGCCTTCAAGCTGGGGGCGCCCATGGGCGTCGAACTGCAGAATGAAAAATCCGGGCTGATCCCGACATCCGAATGGAAGCAGAAACGATTCGGCAAGCGCTGGTTTCATGGAGAGACCCTGCCGGTTGCGATCGGTCAGGGTTATGTACTGACGACCCCGATACAGCTGGCCTCGATGATTGCCACGGTTGCCAATGAAGGCACCATCTACCGGCCGCACCTGGTGAAGCGGATCGTTGATGCCGACGGAAAACCTCTCAGGGAAACCAAGCCCGAGGTGATCGGGACCACCTCTTTTTCGAAAGAGTCATATCGTCTGGTCAAACAGGGGCTGTACGCGGTAGTCAACGAGTCTGGCGGCACGGGAGCCCAGGCTCGGCTCTACGATGTCAAGGTGGCCGGCAAGACCGGCACATCCCAGGTCGTCAAGATGCGGGACAGCAAGCAGGGAACCCCGTATCAGTTCCGCGATCACGCCCTGTTCGTGGCTTTTGCTCCTTTTGACAAGCCCGAGATCGCCGTGGCGGTGGTGATCGAGCATGGCGAGCATGGCGGGTCGGCGGCAGCCCCGATAGCCGGCAGAATTTTGCGAGCCTATTTCGACGGCAAGAAACCGCCGCGCAAGGAACCTTCCGCTGCTCCAAAAGCAACCGAGGAGCCGGAAGTCGATGAAAAGGCTGCTACCTTGGAAGAATCGCAAGACAGCGGAGACAAGTCCAATGATTGATCGTCGCCTGTTAACCAATATCGACTGGATCCTGGCCGGGCTGGT
>Ga0209212_1005297_pt1 | contig 15454 bp, 17 predicted proteins | sample RifGroC2_FD_183996 | JGI IMG/M metagenome (GOLD analysis project Ga0209212, IMG submission 183996) | Groundwater microbial communities from Rifle, Colorado, USA - Groundwater C2 (SPAdes) (version 2) | ecosystem: Environmental > Aquatic > Deep subsurface > Groundwater | place: Rifle, Colorado... | reverse complement strand
CCCCAGCGAGCAGCAGGAGCGCTACGTCCGCCACTGCCTCAAGATGGCGACCGGCTCGGGCAAGACGGTGGTCATGGCGATGCTGATCGCCTGGAGCGTCCTCAACAAGGCGCGCCAGCCGCAGGACCGCCGCTACTCCGACGCCGTCCTCGTCGTCTGCCCCAACCTGACCGTGAAGGAGCGCCTCCAGGTGCTGCAGCCGGCGACGCCCGGCAACTTCTACGAGGCCTTCGACGTGGTGCCGCCGGGGCTCGGCTCGGCGCTCCTGGGGGTGAAGATCATGGTCACCAACTGGCACGTCCTGGCGGTCCCCGACGACGCGCGCCGGCGCTCGGTCGTGCAGCGCGGTCGGGCCTCGGCCAGCGCCTTCGCCAACCTGGTCCTGCGCCGCGAGCTCGGCTCCAAGGGGAACCTGCTGGTCATCAACGACGAGGCACACCACGCCTGGCGGGCCGCCCCGAAGGAGACGGCGAACGGGGTCGGGAACGGCGGGGCGCACGGCCGGGCGAACGGCCAGGCGACCGCGGGCGCCCCCGAGTCGGTCGTCTCGCGCAGCGAGGAAGAGGAGGAGGCGCGCGTCTGGCTCAACGGGCTCGCCCTCATCCACCAGGCGCGCGGCGTCAACCGCGCCCTCGACTTCTCGGCCACCCCGTACTACCTGTCGGGCTCCGGCCACGCCGAGGGCGAGCCGTTCGGCTGGATCGTCGCCGACTTCAGCCTCCTCGACGCGATCGAGTCGGGCATCGTCAAGGTCCCGCGCATCCCGGTCGACGACAACTCGGGCGACCCCGACCCGCGCTACCTCGACCTCTGGGAGCGGGTCAAGGACAAGCTGCCACGGCGAGTCCGCGGCGCCGAGCAGGTCGCCTCGCGGGCCGACCGCATGGTCGACGAGGTGGCCGGCGCCCTGGCCACCCTCGCCTCCGCCTGGAAGGAGGAGTTCGCGCGCTGGCGGGCCGAGGCCCGACCGGTCCCGCCGGCCATGATCGTCGTCTGCGACCAGACCTCGACGGCCGAGCGGGTCGCCGAGTACGTCGGCCGCGCCGGCGCGGTGCTCCCCGAGCTGGCCAACGAGAACGGGGGCCCGGAGCGGACGCTGCGGATCGACTCGGCCCTGCTGGCCAAGGCCGAGGAGCAGCTGGAGGCCGGCGAGACGAAGGAGACGGCGGCCGAGACGCTGCGCCGCAAGGTGGCCACGGTCGGCAAGCCGGGCGAGCCCGGAGCGGGCGTCCGCTGCGTCGTCTCGGTGGCCATGCTCTCGGCGGACCGTGCGCCGATGGACGTTGTGGTGGCGCGCCAGGGTGCGGATGGACACCCCTTCCTCGAGCCCATCGGCCTGCGTCGACTCCGACGCCTCCTGGGGGCGTGAAGACCCGCCAACCCTGATCCCCGGCGGCGACCCACCGGGGGTCCACTCGTTGACATCTCGCCCGCCTGTTATATCGTGTGCCGGTATATCGTCGCTCGGATGAGGCATCATGGCCGCGCAGCCGTTGGTCATCGAAGGTCGGGCCTCCGTCGCCGCCCCACCTCAAGACGTGTTCGAAGCACTCGCCGATCCAGCGACGTGGTTCAGCATCGATCCCACGCTCGTTGACGTGAACCCGCGCGAGCGACTCGCGCTCGGGACGACGGGAACGATGCGCAACCGCCGCGGGCCCGGGTTGACGGCGACCGCCACCTGGACGACGACGGAGCTGATCCCCGGCGCCCGGCTGGTCCAGCACCTGAAGGGGTTCGGCTACGAGCTCACCGAGTCGGTGACGCTCGCAGTGGACACGCTCGGGACGCAGGTGACCGTCGTGGACTCCCTCATCCCCACGTCGCTTGCCGGTCGGCTCATGGTTGCGATGTCACGCGGGATCATGGAGCGCGATCTTCAGGCCCGCTTCGCGCGACTCAAGGTGCTGCTCGAGACAAGCGTCGCGGCCGAGGGCTGATGCGCGGTCGGACGAGGTCGCCGTGGCGGCGAGAGGCCCGACCGAGGGCAGCTGCCAAGGCGCACGCATGCCCTCCTGTGACCGACTCGCAAGAACGGGGGATTGACAATTCCCGGTGCGGCTCTATATTACGTGGCACGATATATCGATCAACGCTATAGGAGCCCCATGGAGACCCGGATCCCCGAGCTCGGCCGGTTCGCCGAGCCGGCATTGCTCATCCTCGTCAGCCTGTCCGACGGGCCGAAGCACGGCTACGCGATCATGGCCGACGTGGAGGCCGGCACCGGCCGGCCGCTGGGACCGGGAACCCTGTACGCCGCGCTCGCCCGCCTGGAGGAGCGCGGACTGATCGAGGCCCTCACGCCCGTCGACCGCCGCCGGCCGTACCGGCTGACCGCGGTGGGCGCCACGAACCTGGCCGAGCAGCTCCACGAGCTCTCCGAGTTCGCGCAGCTCGGCCTGCGCCGGCTCGGCAACACGAGCGGCTGACCGGCGATGCGTCCGATCAACCTGATCCTCCGCCTCTATCCGGCGCGCTGGAGAGCCCGCTACGGCGACGAGTTCGCCGCCGTGCTCGAGGAGCGGCCGCTCGGCCCGTTCGACGTGGCCGACGTGCTGCTCGGCGCGCTCGACGCCCACCTGCATCTCCGCGGCCTCGGCGCCGCGTCCCAACACGCAAAGGGGTTCGCCATGTCGCTCCGCATCGGAGGCTACGCCGCGATCCTCGGCGCCGCCCTGATCGTTCTCGTCATCGCCTTGACCGGCGGCCGCTCCGGAGGCTCAGACAACGCAGCCTCGATCGCCCTTCTCGTCGCGTTGGCAGCGCTCCTGGTGGGGCTCACGGGGATGAGCGCGTTCCAGGCTCGTTCCGATCCCTGGCTCGTCTGGAGTGCCTTCGCGATGACGGCCGTCGGGTCGGTCGTCATCTTCATCGCGAGCGTCAGCGATCTGGCCGGCGTCGGCCCAGGCGACTGGCGAGATGGCCTGCTCCCCATCGGCCTGGTCACCGCGGGCCTTGGGTCGGCGCTGTTCGGGGTCGCGACGTACCGCGTATCCGTGCTGTCGCGCAGGGGGGCACTGGCCCTGATGATCGGCCCGGTGGCCGCGCTCAGCGGCGCGATCGCCGTTAGCCAGAACGCCTGGGAGCTCGGGATGCCCTTCATCCTCGTCGGGATTGTCAGCTTCCTCGCCGGTTGGTTGACGCTCGGGGTGGCGGCGATCAGGCTGGACCGAGCAGCGTCTACGCTCGGGCCCGCCTGACGGCGCAGATCCCGAGGCAGCTCGACCGGGGACCCTGTAGGCCGCGCTCGCTCGTCCTGAGGAGCGCGGCCTCCTCGAGGCCACCGTCTCGACATGGCCCAATCGGCCAACTAGTAACCGCGGCCAACCGCCCACACGCTTGAGGCATGACGGCGCGCTGGTCCGATCCACACCGACTCCCGGTTCCCCCCACCGGGTACGTCCGCGCCGTCGACTCCTCGGCGGCCCGATGAGCGGCATCGAACTCGTCGCAGCGTTCCTCGCCGGCGTGGGCATGGGCGGCGCGCTCGACCGCTTCGTGCTCCCGCTCCTCGTCGATGCCTGGATCGACCGACTGCGCCGGCATGGGCGATGAGCGCAGGGACGATGCGGACCAGCGCCGGGCCGACGTCTACAGCTCGGCCCGGATCGGGGCCGCGGCCGCGCTCACGCTCGTCCTCGTCGTCCTCCTCGTGCTCGACGTCGCCGTGCCCGGTTACGACATCAGCCCGGGGATCCTCCTGCCTCTCCTGGGCGCGATCTGTGCACTCCTGGGGCTCGAGGCTTCGGCCGTCTGGCGGAGTGTGAGGTGACGACGACCACGGCCCTCCTGACCAACAAGGCGTACGGCTACCCGACTCGCGGCGCACGGCGTCGAAGGAAGCCGACGATCCTCGCCTGCCTGCACCAGACCGCCAACGCCAGGGCGACCGCGATCCAGGAACGCACCTACGCCAACCGGGCCGGCTCCTGAGGGCCGTCGGCCACGGCGTACATCGACCGCGACGGCACGATCGTCCGGGCGATCGACCCCGCCAAGTACGCCGCCTGGAGCCAGGGCGACGTCGCGCATCCCAACACCAAGATCCCGACGATCGCCGCCGCGGTCACGTCGGGCGTGAACATGAACGAATGGGTGCACGAGTCGATCGAGTGCTCGGGTGCCGGGACCGAGCCGTACACCGAAGCCCAGTTCGAGGCCGTCGCCCAGCTGGTCGCCGCGGCGCACAAGGCCACGGGTCTGCCCATCAACCGCAGTACCGTGATCGTGCATGCCGACATCAACCGCGTGAGCCGCCGCAGCGACCCCTGGCCGCCGGCCACCCGCGAGGCCCGGATCAAGCGCGTCATCGCCAGAGCGAACGCCATCCTGCGGCCGCCGATCGTGACGGTCACCGAGAAGACGGGCGGCTCGACCACCCGGTCGACAGCGTCCGCGTGATGTGACGGGAGGAGCCATGGACACCCAGCCCGGCACCATCTGGGGCCGCGAACCGGCGATGGTCCTCGCCCTCGTCCAGGCGGTCATCGCCTTGGTCGTCGCGTTCGGGCTCAACCTCGCACCCGACCAGATCGGGGCGATCCTGGCCGTCACGGCGGTGATCCTCGGGCTCATCACCCGCAGCCGGGTGAGCCCGGCGTGAGCCTCTCTCGATGAGAGACGGGCACCTGCGGGGCTCGCTCCCTCGGACGCCGACCGTCCGCCAGGTCGACGTCCTCGCTGCCTTCGTCGCCGCGGGCGGCTCTGTCGCGGATGCGGCGGCGCGTGTCGGCGTTCGGCCGAGCACCGCGAAGCGGCACCTGGCGGACCTGCGGGCGCGGTCGGGCCTCACTACCGAGCAGCTGATCTACCGAGGGCGGGCCGAGGGGTGGTTGGTGGTGCCGGTTCTGGAGCCTGGCTGAACTGAGACCTCTTGCCCTGGACAGGGTGTCGCACGGGTCGCGGGCTGGCGGTGGGGGCCTCGCTTGAAACCAGGGTGGCTCCCGCCGAGGCGCTGATTATGGGATCGCCAGTCGTCGTGGTAGGGTCGGAAGGTGGTCGAGTACACGAGGGCCGCCCGCATTGGAAGGGACATGAGATGGCAGTCGCCGCCACCACGACACTAGCCTCGGGGTATCGAGCCGTCGGATTCACGTCTGGCAGGGCCGCCTTGCGGGGGCGGCTATACCTTCCCGAGCCGAGTCGCGCGGCCGGCTCATGACCCGGTCCATGGAGGAGGTCGACACGCTCGTTGTGGGGGGCGGCCAGGCGGGCCTGGCCACGAGCCACGAGCTCACACGACTCGGTATGGAGCATGTCGTGCTCGAGCGCGGCCAGATCGGTCAAGCCTGGCGTGACCGATGGGACAGCTTCTGCCTGGTGACCCCGAACTGGACGGTCCGGCTGCCGGGAGGCGCCTACGACGGGACCGAGCCGGACGGCTTCATGCCACGGGATGAGATCGTGGCGTTCCTCGAGCGCTACGCATCCCGATCCGGGGTCCCGATCCGGGAGGGGGTGGACGTTCGGTCGCTCGAGACGGCGCAGGAAGGGGGCTTCATTGCCCGGACCTCGGCCGGCGACCTGCGGGCGCGTCGTGTCGTACTCGCCAACGGGGCCTACCAGCGTGCCCATCGACCCGCGGGCTCCGATACGCTGCCCGAGGATCTCCTGCAGATCGATCTCCGCGGCTATCACAATCCGGCTGCTCTCCCAGCTGGACGGGTCCTGATCGTCGGCAGCGGCCAGTCCGGCTGCCAGCTGGCGGAGGAGCTGCATGAGGCAGGGCGCGAGGTCGTGCTCGCGTGCGGCAAGGCGCCATGGACGCCGCGCCGCACAGGTGACAGGGACACGGTCTGGTGGCTCGTGGAGTCGGGCATCCTCGATGGCACGGCCGCATCGCTGCCGTCGCCCAGCGCGCGGCTCGGAGGAAACAGCATCGCCACCGGGCACGGCGAACCCCATGACCTTCACCTTCGGACGCTGCGGGCCATGGGCGTCACCCTCGTGGGCCACTTCCTTGGTGCCGACGGCGAAGGAGCACGCTTCGCCCCGGACCTCGGCGAAACGGTGGCTTGGGGGGACGCGCGCTACGGCGACGTGAGGAAGCTCATCCGGAAGACGGCCGCGGAGCGTGGATTGCCCCAGCCCGAGATGCCCGACCCGGAGCCGTTCGACGGGCAGGCTCCCGAACTCGTCCCGCTGGCCGGATTCGGCGCGGTCATCTTCGCCGGTGGCTTCCGACCCGACTATCGATCCTGGCTGCCGTGGCCGGAGGCCTTCGACGACCTCGGGTTCCCCGTCCAGACGGACGGCGCGAGCACAGTCGTGGACGGGCTCTACTTCGTCGGCGTTCCGTTCCTGCGGAAAGCCAAGTCACCGCTCCTGCTGGGTGTCGGAGAGGACGCCGCGGTGGTTGCCCGCACGATCGCCGGCCAAGCAGCCCTCGTGTAGCCGGCCGCCGCTCCGTATCACTGGGCGGCTCCCTCGACCTCCCGGGCGTACCCCCGTCAGCCTAGGTAGGCGACGGCATCGATCCCGAACCGAAAGCCCCGGGGCAGGCCCACGATTACCGGCGACCGAGCAGGCGGAGCCGTCGGGAAGAACTCGGCAAACAGCCGGTTCATCGCCTCGAAGTCCTCTGCGCTGGCCAGGAAGACCGTGGTCTTCACGACCCGCTCGAGGCCGGCTCCGGCCGCCTCCACAACCGTCCGGAGGTTGACGAGCGCCTGTCGCGCCTCGTCCTCGAAGCTGCCGCCCGGGACCGACCCCGTCGCCGGGTCGAGCCCCACTTGTCCCGCCACGAACAGCAGCTCGCCGGCGCGAACGGCCGGCGAGTACGGTCCGACCACCTTCGGCATGGCCGGTGATACCACTGGTCCGTACGTCATCGGTGCCTCTGCTTTCGTCCTGAACGGGGGCTCGAACCGTATGCCAGCCGACGCTCACCGCATCCAAAGGATGCACCCACGGTACGCCCGTGACCTGGCTTGCTCCTGCGCCCTGGCCTCGTAGGCGTAGCACCGCGAGCGAATAGACCGCGCCGCCGAGCCCCCCGACGATTCAGGGGTGAAGCTCTGCACGATCTGCGGTGTCGTCACCAGCCGCGCGGGCAGCCGCTGCACTGAGCACGCTCGCCTGTCGGGTATCGGTGCCAACCATCACGTCCATGCGGACCCGCGATGGACCCGCCTGTCAAAGCGGATGATCGCCCGCCACGTCGGCCAGCACGGCTACGTCTGCCCGGGCGATGGTCCCGAGCATCCGGCCCACCCGACGCGTGACCTGACGCTCGACCACGTCGTGGCACTCATCGACGGTGGCGCGCCGTTCGATCCCGCCAACACCCGCGTGCTGTGCCGATCGAGGAACTCGGCCAACGGAGCGCGCCTCGTGAACGCACGAAGGGCCGACCGGGGGTACCCACACGCGGGTTCTGCGCGCCTGGAAGTCCGCGCCTCCCAATCGTGTGCACGCGGCCGAGTTTCGCCAGAAATATCCGTGCCCGCCGCGGGCCAGGTTCGCCCACGGGCGCCACAGGGCGCCGGAGTGGCGCGGTGAGCCCGGCCGTGGCCACCAAGACCACCGCGCCGGCCACGGCCCTGACGTGGCGCAACCGGATCACCGGCTCCGGGCAGGAGGCGCCCGACCAGCTCCTCGCCAACCCGGCGAACTGGCGGATCCACCCCAAGGCACAGCAGGACGCCCTCGCCGGCGCGCTCGATGCGGTCGGCTGGGTCCAGCAGGTCCTCGTCAACCGCCGGTCGGGCTTCGTCGTCGACGGCCACGCTCGGATCGCGCTGGCGCTCACCCGCGGGGAGCCGACCGTGCCGGTCCTCTACGTCGACCTCGACCCCGCGGAGGAGGCGCTCGTCCTCGCGACCCTCGACCCGATCGGGGCGATGGCCGGGCGGGACGAGGAGAAGCTCAAGGCGCTCCTGGCGGACGTCACCGTCGACGACGCCGGCCTGCTCGCGCTGCTCGGCGACCTCCGGGGCAGCGAGCCGAAGGCGGGACTGACCGACCCCGACGAGGTGCCCGAGCCGCCCGACGAGCCCTACGTCAAGCCGGGCGAGCTCTACCGCCTCGGCGACCACCGGATCCTGTGCGGCGACGCGACGAACCCGGACGACGTCGCGCGCCTCCTCGACGGCGCGGCCCCGACCCTGCTCGCGACCGACCCGCCCTACGGCGTCCAGCTCGACCAGACCTGGCGCGACGGCGTCTACAACGGACCCCGCAAGCGGGTGAAGGGCTGGGGCGTCGTCGCTGGCGCCGAGAAGCCGTACATGATGCGCGAGGTCCCGGACGCCGAGGAGGCGCAGCCGGTCAAGCACGGGCATCACACCGCGGGCCATCGCAACACCTCGATCAGCATGGACACCCGTGCCGACTGGTCCGAGGCGTACGCCCTCGTGCCGTCGCTCCAGGTCGGCTACGTCTGGTACGCGAGCATCCACACCCTCGAGGTGCTCCAGGGACTCCTCGGGATCGGCTTCGAGCTCGCCGGCCAGGTCATCTGGGACAAGGGCCTCTTCTCTGTCGGCCGCTCCTGGTACCACTGGGCGCACGAGCCGTGCGTCGTTGTCCGCCGGCCCGGCGTGCCGCACCTGTTCATCGGCGAGCGCGACCAGGGAACGATCTGGCGGGCGCCGTCTCCCAAGCGGATCGGCGGTGGGTCCAAGGAGCAGAAGGAGGACCACCCGACCCAGAAGCCGGTCCTCCTCTCCGAGATCCCGATCCGCAACCACCTGCGGCCGGGTGAGGCGGTCTACGAGCCGTTCAGCGGCTCGGGCACGACCCTGATGGCGGCCGAGACGCTTGGCCGGCGCTGCTACGCGATGGAGATCGACCCCAAGTACGTCCAGGTCGCGGTCGAGCGCTGGCAGAACTTCACCGGCCGGCAGGCGGAGCGGGTCGATGGGTAGGCGCGGCCCGGCCCCGACCCCGACGAAGGTGAAGCAGCTCCGCGGCGAGACGCGCCCGAGCCGTCTCAACCTGCGCGAGCCGATGCCCTCGCCGGACGTGCCTCGGATGCCGGCCGACATGGACGACGCCGCCAAGGCCGCCTGGCGGCGGGTCCTGCGCGACATGCGCCACACCGGGGTCATCCGGGCCGCCGATCGGGACATCCTGCGGGCGTACTGCGAGGGCGTCGCGGGCTACGAATACGCAGTTCGGCTGCTGGCGCAGTCGGGCCCCCTGGTCCGTGGACAGAAGGGCGAGCTGGTCAAGAACCCGCTCCACCAGATCGTCCGCGACAACCGCGATGCCATCCGCCAGTTCGCCCGCGAACTCGGTCTGTCGCCCTCGGCTCGGGCGGGCCTGCGGATCGAGCGCGAGCATGCGCTGGACTCGCTCACGGCCGACATCGGCCTCCCGCCGAGGCTTCGGGTGGTCGGCGATGTGGACTGAGCCGTGGTCCCCGATGCCCTCAGCGGTGGCCCCCACTTCGCCGCGTACTGCGAGCGCTACATCCGCCACACCAAGGGCCGCTGGGCCGGCCGGCCGCTCATCTACGAGGACTGGCAGCGCGAGTTCTGGTGGGAGGCCCTGGAGTTCGACCCGGCCACCGGGCTCCGCATCTACAACGAAGTCGGGCTCGGCATCCCGCGCAAGAACACGAAGTCCACGATGGCCAGCGCCGCCGGTCTGTACATGCTCGACGCCGACGGCGAGCCCGAGCCTGAGGTCTACGTCGCCGCGGCTGCCCGAAACCAGGCCGGCATTGTGCTGGGCCAGGCCCGGAGCATGGTCCAGCGCAGCCCGCTCCTGCTCGACCGCCTCGTCCCCCACCGGTACGCGATCGAGTGCCCCCGCAACGGCGGGGTCATGCGATCCCTGTCCTCCGATGCCGCCCTCCAGCACGGCCTCAACCCCTCGGCCAACATCGTCGACGAGCTGCACGCCCACAAGTCGGCTGAGCTGTACACCGCGCTCACGACCGGCACCGGCAAGATCACGAACCTCTCGGCCCGCCCGAAGGCGCGGGCGGCGGCTCAGGAGGCTGCCCCGGCCCCGGTTGCGGGCCGGGCTCAACCGATGGCACCGGTCACCGCGGACGAGCTCCCCTTCTAGCCGCCATGACCATCCCGCGGAAGCCCACCGGCCACGTGCTCCCGATCCGGGTGCCCGCGGCCGGGGGCCTCCGCCCAGCCCATTCCCCGGCCCGACCGTGATGACCGCGATGCCCCTGCCCCGCCCGTCCGTCGATGAGCGCATCCGCGCCGCCCTCTGGTTCGCGGAGCACGGCTTCGGCGTGTTCAGCGTCTGGAGCACCGACCCCGACGGGGCGTGCCGATGCCCGAAGGGCCGCGCCTGCGAGAACGCCGGCAAGCACCCGGTCCCCGGGATCGGCTTCAAGGCCGCGACGACGGACCCGGCGCACATCAGGACGATGCTCTCGATCCCGTCGGAGCCCAACTACGGGATGCTCCCACCCGAGGGCGTGTTCGCCCTCGACGTCGACGGCGAGGGCGTCGCCGCGCTCGCGCGGCTCGAGGCGACCCACGGCCCGCTCCCGCCCACGCTGCGCACGGTCACCGCGCACGGCCAGCACATCTTCCTGCGCTGGCCGGACGGGCTCCCCCGGCCGATCGGCCAGCTCTTCGGCTACGTCACGCGGTGGGGATCCGGGCGCGACGCCGGCTACGTGATCGGTCCCCGGAGCGTCCACGCGAGCGGCGCGGTGTACGCACCCGTCGCCGGGACGTTCACGATCGCCGAGCTCCCGGAGGCGTGGGCGCGCGCTGCCGTGGCGGCGCCCGCGGCGACCGACCCGGAGGCGATCACGATCACCGGCGGGTACGCCCTGCCGGAGCGGTTCCCCGCCGGGGCGGCGCGCTATCCCGAGATCGTGAGGTACACCGCGCACCTGTACGACACGTCGCGCCTGACGGTTGCCGAGATGTGGCCGCTCGTCCGGGACGTGCTCGCGACGCGCTTCGCCGATCCGCTCACCCCTGAGCAGCTCCGAGATCGGTTCGACCGGGCGGTCGCCAAGATGGAGGAGCGGCTCGGCGAGCGCCGGCACGTGCCGCCGGCGCCGGTCAACCCGGCGACCTTCCCGCAGCCCGAGAACCGCGGCCAGGCGACGCTGTCCGATCTCGGCGAGGTCGAGTACGTCGAGGACCTCATCCGTCCCGGGCGCATCGTCGTGTGGGCGGCTGAGGAGGGGTCGGGCAAGAGCTTCGCCGTCTCGGGCGAGCTCGCGATCCGGGTCGCCGCGGCAGGGGGCAGCTTCGCCGGGACCTGGCCGGTCATCCAGCGGGGACGGGTCCTGGTGCTGTCCGAGATGCACCCCGACGACGACTACGTCCGCGAGGAGACGATCCTCGACTCCCTCGGCCTCGACCGCCAGGCCCTGGACGGGACGTACTTCCGCCTCGATCTCATGCGGGCGGCCGGCGGCAGGCCGGCCCTGACGGTCCCCGAGTGGCGCGACTGGATCACCGGCTGGCTCACCGAACACGAGGCGATCCTCCTGGTCATCGACACCGCCACGGGCGCCACCCAGGTCGATCCCTGGGGCCATGCGATCCAGGAGGTGTACGCGAACCTCCGGCTGATGCTCAGCCGCTACCCGTACCTCGCCGTGATCCTGATCGTCCACGTCCGCAAGCCCGCCGGCCGGGGCGCGGGCGGGCGGCAGCTGTCCGACGTCCTCGGCGAGTGGGGGCGGTGGTGCGACGTCGTGGTTCTCCAGGAGAACGACGGCAAGAGCCTCGACCGCGCCAAGCTCACGACCCGCAAGCGCGTCCGCCACCAGCGTCGGATCGTGGCGACGAAGGCCGGAGGGCTGCTGCGCGACGCCGTCGACCTCGAGGGCATCGCCAACGCCAAGGTCCCCGAGGCGGACGTGCTGCACGCCGTCGAGACCCACCCGGGTGCGACGTTCGCGGAGCTCGGCGAGGTCCTCAAGGTCTCCAAGGACACCGCCAAGCGGTACGTCGCCAAGCTCGGCGAGCGTGTCCAGGTCGTCCCGATGGGGGCGCGACGTGAGTTGCGCGTGTACCTCGTCGACGAGGTCGATTCCGACCGCAGCACGGCAACGCACCAGACCGATGCGGCGCTGCTGAGCACGGAATCCGAACCGCCGCACCGCGACGCACCGACCAACGGCCGCAGCACGCGCACCCGCACCGCCGCACGCAGCACAGCGCAGCAAACATCGGTTGCGGCGGTCGTTCCAGAGGGTGCGGACCGCAGCATCCGACCTCCCCACCTAAAGGTGGGGGAGGTGCGTCGGTCGGATGCTCCGCCGAGTCCGCACCGGGCATCGACGCATGCGGCGGTTGCGTCGCAAGGCGACACCCCGGCCGGCATCGGCCGCCGCGCCGACGGCTCCATCTGGTGCCAGTTCTTCCGCGACCACCAGACCGAACACGAGAACGTCAGCCGCGATCCGCGCTGCCGGATCTGCTCGCCGGAGGACCCCGCATGACCACGCTCACCGTGACCCAGCCACGGGTCCGTCGGACCGACCAGGTCCCGCCGGTCGGCGTGCACCGGACGCCGCGGCACCTCTACTACTTCAACGGTGCCGGCCCGTGGCCGGGCGTCACGACCGTCACCGACGTCCTCGACAAGCCGGCGCTGACGTTCTGGCATCGCCAACAGGTGGCCTACGCCGCGGTGGAGCACGCGGACCGGCTCGTCGCCGACCGGACGACCGGCAACACCGATGCCGCCGTGGCGTGGCTGCTCGCGGCCCGGACCGAGGGCACCAACGGCCGCGAGCGCGGCACGCGGATCCACACCGCCCTGGAGTCGATCGTCCGGCGCGAGCCGGTTGTCATCGATCCGCGTGACGCGCCTGCTGTCGCCGGCGCCCGGGCGTGGCTCAACGAGCACCACATCCGGCCGCTCGAGGTGGAGGCCTGCCTCGTCAACGAGACGACGGGCTACGGTGGGACGTGCGACCTGATCGCCGACCTCGACGGCGAGGTCTGGCTCCTCGACTGGAAGTCGTCGAAGTCGGTGGCCGACGCGAAGGGAAACGTGTGGGCCGAGATGCGACTCCAGCTGGCCGCGTACGCCCACGCCGAGTTCATCGCGAGGATCGGCGACCCGGAGCGCCACCCGCTGCCGCAGATCGCCCGCCACGGCATCCTCCACGTCACCGACGCGGGGACGAGGCTCTACCCGGCCGACATCACCGAGGCGGACTGGACCGCGTTCCGCGCGTGCCTGTGGCTCCACGGCTGGCGGAGCGGCAAGGCGCCATGACCACGATCCTTGCCATCGACCCGGGCTCCGCCCAGTCCGCCTGGCTGCAGTTCGACGGCAGCCGGCCGACGGCGTTCGCTATCACGGCCAACGACGTCCTCGTCCGGGCGCTGCGGTCGGGCGGGCTGCCCGACGTCGTCGTGATCGAGAAGATCGAGTCCTACGGGATGGCCGTCGGCGCCGAGGTGTTCGACACCGTGCTCTGGGCGGGCCGGTTCGCCGAGGCCGCCCACCGCGTCCCGGTCGTCCTGCTCCCGCGCCGGGCGGTGAAGCTCGCGCTGTGCGGTGACTCGCGGGCCAAGGACGCCAACATCCGCCGGGCACTCATCGACCGCTTCGGCGGCTCGGCGGCGGTCGGCCGCAAGGCGGCGCCGGGGCCGCTGTACGGGATCAGCCGCGACGTCTGGTCCGCCCTCGCGATCGCGGTCACGTACACGATCGGGGGCTCTTCCGAGTGAGCGGACGGGGCGAGCAGGATGAGCATGTCGCGGGTTCCCCCGTCCTCTCTGCGCGTGTCGCGGGAAGAGACCGAGAACCAGCGTTGGTGCTCCCCCTGCTCACCCCGGTCCCCGACGGCACGCCCGTGAGCATCGCGGGCGTGCCCCGAGCCACCTACCCGGCCAATGTCGTCATTCTCGCCCTCGTCGCGGCGCTCTTGGACCTTGAACAGCGCCGGAACCGAGGTAAGGTGCGACCTCCGATGGACCGAGACCGATCCGCATGAATCGCTGCCTGCCGACCTCCCTCGACGGCGTGGCGGGCCTGCGGGCGGCCCGCTGGTTCCGCGAGAGCACGGCAGGCCAGTACGACAACTTCGGCCCGGAGGCCCAGCGCGAGCAGCAGGACCGGGCGATCACCAAGTGCGGGCTCGTCGACACCGGCCTCGAGTGGTCGGTGGCCGCGTCCGGCTGGACCTCGGCCTGGCGGACACCCGCCTGGGAGGCGATGCTCGACGCCGCCCGGGCCGGCGCGTTCGACCTGCTCGTCGTCGGCTACGTCTCCCGCTTCCTGCGCAACCTCAAGCAGACGCTCATCGCGATCGAGGACCACCTCGCGGCGGCGGGCGTCGCCGTCCTCTTCGCCGACGAGCGGCTCCTGACGAGCGATCCGGGCGACTGGGACCAGTTCGTCCGGGAGGCCCACGAGGCCGAGGCGTACAGCCGCAAGCTGTCCAAGCGGGTCCGCGAGGGGTACAGCACCAAGCGCCGCCGGTTCGGCGTCCCGGGCGGCAACCGGGCGCCCTACGGCCTGATCCGGGAGGGCCACCCGTCCGTGCTCCGGGTCGACGAGGACAGGGCCGCCATTGTCGGGCGCGCCTACGCGCTCGCCGCGACCGGGGCGACAGACCGGGAGGTCGCGGCGGCCACGGGCTTGAAGGAGACCCACGTCGGCGAGATCCTGACGAACCCCGTCTACGCCGGACGGCTCCGGACCGGCGAGACCCTGGGCATCGCGCCGCTGATCGACGCAGGGCTCTGGTCGCGGGTCCAGACGGCCCGGGAGCGACGGCGCACGCGGATGCCGGGACGGATCGTGAAGCGCCAGTACGCGCTCCGCCTGCGCTGCCTCGGCTGCCATCGCTTCCTGTACGGGGATGTCGGCCGCTACCGCCATCCATCGCCCACCTGCGAGGCGTTCCGGGCGGCGGTGCCGCTAATCCGGCGGCAGCGGACCGAGGCCCACGACACCCGGATCAAGGGGCACTCGTACCCGCAGGCATGGTACGAGGGAGCGATCGGCGCGCTGCTCGGGCGGATCGGCTCGGTCGACGAGGCGACCCTCGCTGAGGTCGTCCGGCTCCACGCCGCATACCGGCCAGAGGTCGACGAACTCGCCCTGGCGCGGATCGATCGCGAGCGCGAGGCCGCGACTCGGAAGCTCGCCCAGACGCGCGACGTCGCCACCTGGCAGGCGGCGATGGGCCGGCTCGACGCGGCGGAGTCGCTCGCGCGCAAGACGCCCGCCGGCGCCCGCCTCACGCCGCCCGAGATCGTCGCCTACCTGCGCTCGCTGCCCGCCCTGTGGGCCGACTCGGGGCCGGATGCGCGCCAGACGCTCACCACGGCGATCTTCGCCCGGACGGACGTGCTGGGGTTCGAGCGGATGGAGTACGAGCTCACATCGGACGCGATCGCCCTGGGGCTCGATGCCGCGCTGCCGGCGGTCTTCGAGCTGCGAGGCCAGATCGGTGAGTTTGGTCGGGGCGAGAGGGATAGCCCCGCCACCAACGACCTTCCGATCACGATGCGGCTCGCCGAGCCCCCGGAGCCCTTCGACTGGCTCC
>Ga0209212_1005288_pt1 | contig 15469 bp, 8 predicted proteins | sample RifGroC2_FD_183996 | JGI IMG/M metagenome (GOLD analysis project Ga0209212, IMG submission 183996) | Groundwater microbial communities from Rifle, Colorado, USA - Groundwater C2 (SPAdes) (version 2) | ecosystem: Environmental > Aquatic > Deep subsurface > Groundwater | place: Rifle, Colorado... | reverse complement strand
GACCTTCTTGCCGTTCACTCCCCCCCTCTCGTTGACCGCCTTGAAGTAGGCGTGGACGCCGACCTTCATCCCCCTGCCGGACCCCTTGTTCGCGCCGGTCTGATCGTTTACCATGCCGATCTTGATGACATCGCCCGCCGGTTCCGCCGCCTGTCCTGCCGAAGCGCCGATGAGCAGCACCGCGGCCAGGAAAACCATCTTTCTCATGACATCCTCCTTTTTCTCTGGTTGGGCCAAAAGGGGGCGGGGGTGCCGTGATGCCGGGGCACTCTCGGATCCCCTGTCTGCCGCGCTTATTGAATAACGGGAGTCTCTGGAGCGGCAAAAATAAAAACATTTTAAATAGTACAGACTAATGATTGCTTGGCAAGGCGGTTCTCTTAAGGAGGGCGGGGGAAAGACTCTAATTTTTTGCGCCGGGCAATGAGCCGTAAAAGGGGGGATGGAGCGGGTGTGGCTGGGGCTGTGGAGGGGATGCCTTGCGTAAGGGGAGCAGGGGGGCGGTACGTTTCACCGACAGAAAAGCCTGCACGCGGCAGGCTTAGGCTTTCGGGGGGGCGAACCCGTTGCCGCCGGCGCGGCCGGTTGCTCAACGCTTGTGGTTCTCGCCTGGCCTGCGCCGGCGCCGCCGCGGCGCCGGACGGGTCAGCCGAAGATCCGTTTGAAGAGCCCCTTTTTCTCCGCCTCGCGCCGCTCCTTGATCAGGCGCATCCCCCCCTGGGCATGGGACTCCTGGGCGTTCAGCTTGAGCGCCTTCAGGAACTCACCCTCGGCCAGCCCGTCTCTCCCCTCGTCCAGCAGCATCCAGCCGCGAAAGGCGAAGGCCTCGGCGCAGCGCCCCATCTGCAGGCTCTTGGAGAGGAGCATGCGGCACTTCTCCTGGGCGACGTGCGAGCCGTGGTTGGCCGGGTTCTTGTAGATGGACCAGGCGAGGTGGGCGCTGGTCTCGGGGTCCTGGGGGGCGAGGGTGTAGGCGTCCTGCAGGGCGCGCTCGGCGTTCTTGAAATCCTCCATCTCGAGGAAGACCTTTCCCGACTGGAACTGGATGCGCGCCTGCAGCTCGTCGTCCTGGCGCCCGCCGACCCCGATGCTGTTCGCGTTCAGCATCTCGTCGTAACGCTCCTTGGCGACCACGCTCGACAGGGTGTTGTAGGCGTTGGCGTAATGGGAGAGCACGTCCTGGGCGCGGGAGAGGGTGGCTCCCGAGAGCTGCATGAACTTTTCCGGGGAATACTGGCGCGTCTTGGAGAAGTAGGCCTCCTTGAGGCTGGCAAAGCTGAAGCTCCCCCGGGTCAGGGCGAAGATCTCGTAGTAGTTCTTGTCCTGGATCGCCGCGTAGTCGCGCTGGATATCCTGCTCGAAGTCGATCTCGCTTGCCGACAGCGGCGCCGCCATCCCGGTCTCCCCTACCACGAGTTCTATCGATTCGGAAACCTCCTCGACCAGGTCCTCGAAGTTCACCGCCTCGACGTCCAGCTCCATCTCCTCTATCGGGCGGTTGAAGAGCATCTTTTGCGGGAAGTCCGCGCTCCGATCGGCGGCCGGGGAGGGGGCCAGGACGATCATCCCCATCCGGGCGAGAAAATCGAGGAAGGATGCGCCCCGGGGCCTTGCCGCGACCGGGGCGATCACCTGTGCGACGCTCCTCCCCTGTCCCAGCTGCTCCAGCAGTTCGATCTCCTCGCGCCCCATGCTGAGCAGGTTGGCAAGGCGGTAGTACCGGCTGGTCCGGACCGGGTAGAGCGCGCCGCAGCTTGTCAGGAAGGTTTCCGCGGCGAAGCGGTCCGCGCCGGCCCTGGCCGCCTGGTGCAGCAGGCGCGGCAGCGAGACGGGGGTGAGCGGCAGTTCGATCGCTGCGGTCTCCGGGGTGAAGTTGGCCGGGTGGTTCTGCAGCACCGCGTCGGTCAGGCACTGGGACAGGAAGAGGCGCGACTGGTCCAGCAGCTCCTCGTAGCTCAAAAGTCCCGCCTCGACGAGCGGCACCCTCCCGGGCGCCCGGGTCGGGTATTGCTCAAGGTCGCTGCGGGAAAGCGCCCCCCCGGAGATCAGAAAGGGGAGAAAGCGCGGCGACGAGAAGCAGGCGGGCTCCCCGCCGAGCAGCACCACCCGCGAGCCGCCGGGAAGCTCCAGGGTGCCGGTTTTGCCGTCGCGGAAAAGCTCGGCCAAGAGCGCGGCGCACTCCTTGGGCCCGGGAGCCTGCTCCAGGGCCGAGCCCACCGCCTGCAGGAACTCTTCCTTGCCGAACGGCTTTTCCAGGTACGCCCTGACCCCGAGCTTCTCGGCGGCACTGGCGTACCCCGCCCCGCGGTAGACCCCGGTCATGATCACCACGGGGAGTTCCTTCAGGGCCGGGCTCCTGCGCACCCTCTGCAGCAGCTCGACGCCCCCCATGCCGGGGAGCTTCAGGTCGAGGATCAGGAGGTCGATCCCCCCCCTCTCAAGGGCGGCCAAGGCCGGTGCGCCGTCGGACGCGGTGCTGACCAGGTGCCCCCGCGACTCGAGGAAGTTGCGCAGCATCGCGGCGAGCCGCTCGTTATCCTCCACCAGCAGAATGCGGGTCTTCATCGAGCTCCCCCCGGAGAGGCAACGCTTGGAGTCCTGAGATATCTGCGTACCGCCGCGTTGTGGGACGGCAGGTCGCTTGAAAACTGGTGGCTGCCGTCGCCGCGCCCGACGAAGTACAGGTAAGGGACGTTCGGAGGGTTCAGGACCGCCTCGATCGCCTCCCTCCCGGGGTTCCCGATCGGGCCGGGCGGCAGCGCCGGGATCAGGTAGGTGTTGTAAGGGGACGGTCTCAGGATGTCGTCGCGCGACACCTTGCCGGCGAAGGCGCGCACCCCGTACAGGGCGGTCGGATCGCTCTGCAGGCGCATGCCGAGCCTGAGCCGGTTGTGGAACACGGCGGCGATCAGCGGCTTTTCCGCCGGCAGCACCGCCTCCTTCTCCACCATGGAGGCGAGCGTCAGGAGGTCGTTCGCCGAGAGTCCCTTAGCCTTTCCCTGCCGTCCCAGCCCCGCGTCCAGCAGGGCTTGCTGCCGCAGCACCATCTCCCGCACCACCTCGCGTTCCGTCCTGCCGGGGAGGATGTTGTAGCTGCCGGGGCACAGGTACCCTTCGGCGCTGTTGGCCGTGACGCCGAGTTCAGCGAGCAGCCCCTGGTCGCGGCAGGCGAGAAGGAACTGCTCCTTGCCGAAGATGCCGCGCTTCTCCAGCATCTCGGCCACCTGGTGGCTGGAATACCCCTCGGGGAGGGCGAAGAGCCGCTGGTAGACGTCGCCGGTCACCATCTTCATGAGGATCTCGCCGGGGCGCATGCCGTCGCTGAACTGGTAGGTCCCGGCCTTTACCCGCGAGTCGCCCCCCTTAAGGCGCGCGTAGAGCGTGAAAAGCCTGGCGCTGGAGACGATGCCGCGCGCCTCCAGCGCGCCGGCCAGGGCGCGCAGGGGGCGGCCGCGCCCGAGTTCTACGATCTCCACCCGCTTGCCGTCCCCGGCGGGGAACAACAGGAACAAGGAGAAACGGGTAGCAGGAAGCAGTATGACTATCAGGAGCAACGCGATGATGACTCTGCGATGCCTTCGGAGACTGTGGATTAGGTTGGCTGGTATGATGACAGTTATCCTATGTAAAAACGGTGCTTTTGCAGACTCAGAACTAGGTTTAGGTGAAATCTCGAACTGTGTCAAGGGCAAATCCCTGGGCAGAGCGGGAGGCCCTCACTCATTCTAAATCCTTAATAATATTTTTTTTAAAGACAAGCGCGTTATTCCAATGTATTATTTCTGACTGTGTCGCCCTGGCAGGGGCGCGACGACTACTATGCTTAGGCTCACGAGGTGCTTGATGAAGCAGAGGTTTATTAACTCCGACTATTTCCCTTTTCACATACAGATTTCGGCCGAATGCGGCAGCAGAATTGAGCTGCGCAGCCTGCTTGAGGAGCTGGGGCAGGCCCCCGGCATCATCTACGCTCGGCGGGTCGCCGCGAGGCTGAACCGGCAGTTGGCCGCGTCGGAGCCCCCGGTCCAGCCCGGGCTGCTGCACCTCTACTCGATTCTGAACCGAGTCTTTCGCTACCTGATCGGGCAGTACTGCGCCAAGCAGCAGCCGCGGGTGCTGGCGAAGCTGGTGGCCGAGGCGGGCTACCCTGCCTTCTCCGGCGACGCGGCAAAAACCCTGTCCCGTTTCATGGAACTCTTCCCTTCGCGGCAGATGGTGCTCGGCCAGGAGAGCCCCGACGCCTATCTTGCGGCGGACGATGCGGCGCTGGCGCGGCGGCAGGCGCTGACCGCCGAGCTGCTCCTTTTGATGCTGAACGGCGAGAACCGTGCCCTGGACCAATTCCGCCGGCTTTTCGACCAAGGCGAGCTGGCGGCATCCTCCCCCTACCTGGCGGTGACCGGCGAGCTGGACCGCCGCCTGGCCAAGACCCCCCCCTTCGATCCGATCGGCGTCGCGCTCCCCGATTTGCTGCGCGCTCCGCTCAAGGCGTCGCCCGATTCGCTCACCGGGCAGATAGCCTACATCAGGGAGAACTGGGCCTCGATCCTGCCGCAAGAGCTTCTCACCGAGCTGGTGACCGCCCTGGACATCGTCTCCCAGGAGGGGCGCTCCTTCTTCGGCGGCGGCCCTGGCGAGCCGCAGGTGCTGAAGTTCGGCAAGGGGGCGCTCGGCAGGGGGGGCGCCGACTATCCCGAATACGAGCGCTTCTCCCGCGACGCCGACTGGATGGCGAACGTGGTCATGATCGCGAAGATGGTCTACGTCTGGCTCGGCCAGCTCTCCAAGACCTACGGCACCGAGGTGCACACCCTGGACCAGATACCGGACGCCGAGCTGGACCGCTTGGCCCGCTGGGGCTTTTCCGGTCTCTGGCTGATCGGCATCTGGGAGCGGTCCCCCTCCTCGCAGACGATCAAGCGCATCAGCGGCAATCAGGAGGCGATCTCCTCGGCATACTCCCTCTACGACTACGTGATCGCCCGTGACCTGGGGGGCGAGGGGGCGCTGGAGAACCTGAAGGCGCGCTGTGCGGCGCGTGGCATCCGGCTCGCCAGCGACATGGTCCCGAACCACACCGGTCTCTACTCCAAGTGGACCGTGGAGCACCCGGACTGGTTCATCCAGCTCGACTACCCTCCCTACCCGGACTACCAGTTCAACGGGCCGGACCTCTCGCCGGACGGGCGCATCGGGCTCTTCATCGAGGACGGCTACTGGGACAAACGGGACGCAGCCGTCGTTTTCAAGCACCTGGACCGCGCGAGCGGCCGCGTGCGCTACATCTATCACGGCAACGACGGCACCAGCACCCCCTGGAACGACACGGCGCAGCTGAACTACCTGATCGCCGAGGTGCGCGAGGCGGTGATAGGGACCATCCTCCACGTGGCGCGCCAGTTCCCGATCATCCGTTTCGACGCGGCGATGACCCTCGCCAAGAAGCATTACCAGCGGCTCTGGTTCCCGCTCCCGGGCCACGGCAGCGGCGTCCCCTCCAGGGCCGAGCACGGCATGGACCGCGCCAGCTTCGACGAGGTGTTCCCCAACGAGTTCTGGCGCGAGGTCGTGGACCGGGTCGCGGTTGAGGCTCCCGACACGCTGCTTTTGGCCGAGGCGTTCTGGCTCATGGAAGGGTACTTCGTCAGGACCCTCGGGATGCACCGGGTCTACAACAGCGCCTTCATGAACATGCTCAAGATGGAGGAGAACGCCAAGTACCGCCAGACGGTGAAAAACGTGCTGGAATTCGAGCCGGAGATCCTGAAGCGCTTCGTCAACTTCATGAACAACCCGGACGAGCGGACCGCGGTCGAGCAGTTCGGCAAGGAAGGGAAGTATTTCGGCGCCACCGTGCTGCTCGTCACCATGCCGGGGCTCCCGATGTTCGGCCACGGCCAGATCGAGGGGTTCCACGAGAAGTACGGCATGGAGTACCGCAAGGCCTACTGGGACGAGCCGGTGGACCAGCAGCTGGTGGGGCGGCACGAGAGCGACATCTTCCCGCTCATGCGCAGGCGCCACATCTTCTCCGGAAGCGAGCAGTTCGTCATGTACGACTTCTTCAGCGGCCACAGCGTGGACGAGAACGTGTTCGCCTACTCGAACCGTGCCGGGCTCGACCGGGGCATCATCCTGTTCCACAACGCCTACGCCTCCACCGCCGGCTGGATCAAGGTCTCCTGTGCCGTGCTGAGAAAGGACGCTGCGGGGGGGGCCTTCCTTGCCCAGACGAGCCTCGGCGACGCGCTCGACTTCAACGGCGACGGCCGCCACTATTACGTCTTCAAGGATTTCGCCACCGGCTTGAACTACATCCGGAGCGGCCGGGACCTCTGCGAGCAGGGGCTCTACGTCGAGATGGCCGGCTACGAATACCATGCCTTCCTCGATTTCCAGGAGATCCGCGACGACGAGTTCGGCACCTGGGGTGCGCTCTGCCACCGCTTGAACGGTGCGGGGGTGGAGAGCATGGAGGAGGAGGTGAAGCAGGTGCGCTGGGCCTCGGCCAACGAATCGCTGCGAGCGCTGCTGGCGAAGGCGACCGCGACGGCACAAGAGCCCGACGCCGACCCCCAGTCGATGATTCCGCCCCTGGAGCCGCTTCTCGCCGCCTTCCTCAAGGGGATCGCCCCGCAGGCGACGGAGAAGGTGCAGCGCTCACTGCTGGTTTCCTTCGGGACCGAACTGTCGCAAGCGCTGCAACAACTCTCACAGCAGGCTGCCAAGGCCCCGGCTGACTGGCTCGTGCTCTGCGCCTTCCTGGCCCTGCACCGGATCGGGGATCTCGTCGAGGAGGATTCGGCGCAGCTGTTCGATGCCTTCGGCCTGATCCGCCCGGTGGCGCAGGCCTTCGGCGCTCTGACGCCGGCGCACCCGGAACAGCCTGCCGAACTTTCCCAGTGCGGCTACAGCGAACTGCTGCGGGCGCTCCTGCGGCACGAGTTGTTCCTGGCCAAGTGCCGCGAGTTCGGAGTGGCGCCAAGCTGCGCCGAACTCTTTGCCGACCCGGCGGCCGCTGCATTCATACAGCTGCACGAAAGCGGCGGGGTGCAGTGGTTCAGCAAGGAGCGCTTCGAACTCCTTCTGAACTGGCTCCTCAGGCTGGCACCTTACGCTGAAGCTGTCGAGGAACAGGAGCAGAAGAAGGAACCGAAGCTGACAGACGACAAGATCTGCGCGCTGCTGCAAGAAAGTGCCGCCGCGGCCGGATACCGGCTCGATCAGTTAATGAACCTTGTGCGGTCAGCTTTCTGATCTTCCGGTTCAACCTGGCAAAATCCGAGTTTTGGCGTCAGATCGTCGTGGAGGTCCTTAGCTAGGTCGCAACTCTCAGGAGAGGTGGGAATCCAATGGTCATCAACACTCAGTTGCAGGACAACATCGGGACCATCACCTTTAACAACCCGGAACATCGCAACATCCTGAGCAGCCAGCTCGTTACCGAGATGATGCAATCGATAGCTGCGCTGCAGAAGGGGCGGATGCGGGTGCTGGTCATCCGGGCCCTGAAAGGGTCCCAGGTATGGTCAGCCGGGCACGACGTGCATGAGTTGCCGCTGCCGGGGCGCGATCCGCTGGCGTACAACGACCCGCTGGTCACCGTGTTGAGGTCGATCCAGAGCCTGCCGATTCCGGTCATCGCCATGATAGAGGGGAGCGTCTGGGGGGGAGCGTGCGACCTGGCGCTCTCCTGCGACATCCTGATCGGCTGTCCATCCTCATCGTTCTGCATGACCCCGGCGAAGATCGGGGTGCCCTACAACGTCTCCGGTATCCTGCACTTCATTAACATAATGGGGATCAATTTCGCCAAGGAGATGTTCTTTACGGCGGAGCCGCTCTCAGCGGAGCAGGCGAGCAAGGCGGGGCTTTTGAACCACCTGGTGGCGACCGAGGACCTTGAGGAATTCACGTACAGCCTGGCAACCAAGATCACCAGGAACAGCCCGTTGAGTATCGGCGTCATTAAGGAACAGATCCGGCTTCTGGCCAGCGCGCACCCGCTCAGTCCGCTCACCTTCGAAAGGGTTCAGGGGCTGCGCCGCACCGTATATGACAGCAAGGATTACGCGGAAGGGATCAAGGCGTTCCTGGAGAAGCGCCCGCCGGTGTTCACGGGGGAGTAGCGCTTTGAACATCGGGGCTGGGCTGGAAGGCAAAACCGGGGCTGGGGGCTAAAAGGCAAAGGCGGGGCTGGGGCTAGGGGAGAACCCGAAAACCGGGGCTGGGGCCGGGGGGGCTTGCTACGTACCGTAGGAGCGGCATTCCTGCCGCGATTGCCGCAGCCAGATCGCGGCAGGAATGCCGCTCCTACACAGTTTCCAGTACAGAATTGCTACAATTTCGTCTTCTGCCTTATATCACTCAGTTTTTTCCGCTTCTTTCTCGAAATTCCCCTTCTCCTGGCACTGGGGGCAATTTTGCGGTTTGCATCTGCCATCTTTGGTGAACCCGCAGCTCTTGCATTTCCACGTCGCCATACCCTACCTCCTATTTGTTGTTGCTGTTGTCCAACTTTATCTCCTGCACACCCCCAAAAATGGAAAGCGGCTGGTCAAACTTCTTCCGGTCCCCGACCACCACAAGCCTCATGGCCTCAGGATGCAGGTACTTCCTGGCCACCCGCAGCACGTCGGCACGGGCGACTTTGGCGATGTTGTCTCGGTAGTTCTCCAGGTAGCGGGCCGGATAGCCGTAGAACTCCAGCCGCGCCTGCTGGGTCACCACCGCACTGCTGCGCTCGAAGCCGAAAATGAATGAGTTGATGATCGAATCCTTGGCCAGATTCAATTCCTGCTCGGAGACCTCGGCTTCGGTCATGCCGGCGATGATGGAGCGGAGCAGGGTGATGGCCTTCGCCGTGGTCTCCGATTTGGTCTCGGTCTCCGCGACGAAAGGAGCGCGGAAGCGCCGGCCGGTCTCGAAGTAGCTGTCGACGTTGTAGGCGAGCCCCTGGTTGGAGCGGATCTCCTGGGTGAGCCGCGAGGTGAAGCCACCCCCCAGGATGTAGTCCATCACCTTGATGGCGTAGAGGTCCGGGTTGTTCTTGTCGATGCCCAGGTGCCCCATCCGGATCACCGACTGGTTCAGCTCCTTTTGCACGTGCAGCACTGCGGGGCTCAGGTCCTCCTTCGGATCCGGCACGGCCGGGAAGGGAGCCTGCTGGTTCGGCCAGCCGGCAAAGAGCCGCTCCAGGCTCCCCAGGAGCTTCTCCCTGTCAAAGTCGCCGGATACCGCCACGATCATGTTGCCCGGGTAGAAGTAGCGCTTGTGGAACGAGACCATGTCTTCCCGGCTGATGGCGTTCACCGTGGCTACGGTCGGAATGCGCCCCAGCGGGTGGCCGGAGTAGATGGTCCTACTCAGTTCCCGGCCGGCGATCTGCTTCGGGTCGTCGTTTTGGCGGCGGATCGACTCGATGGCGTGGCTCTTCGCCAGTTCCACCCGCAGCGGATCGAAACCGGGGTCCCTCATGATCTCGGCAAAGAGCGCCAGGGTCTGCTCGAGGTTGCTGGTGAGCGTCGAGAGCGAGACGTTGGCGTGGTCGGCATTGATGCTCGACTCGATGGAGGAGGCCATGAACTCCAGCTCGCGGTCCAGCTTCTCGGGCGGCGTCTTGACCGTCCCTCCGCTTCGCAGCGTGGTGCCGGTAAGTGCCGCGAGCCCCACCTGCTCCGACGGCTCGTAGATGCTCCCGGCGTTCAGGTAGGCGGAAAGGTTCACGATCGGCAGTTCGTGGTCCTGCAGCAGGTAGACGATCATGCCGTTTTTGAGCTGGACCCGCTCGCTCTTGGGGAGCTGGAACTTAAGCGGCGGGAAGGTCATCTTGCGGGGCTCGGCGAGCTGAAGCTGTGCGCTGCCGGCCTGTGCGGTGCCCCCCTGACTCGTGATGCTGCACCCTGCGGCAAACGCCAGCAGGCAGCCGAGCAAAATGAGCCGCGTCATGCGCATCATGTAGGATGACCCTTTGCAATCGCTATTAAAAATCATTACCCGGTTCCCCTGTGGTGTGATGGTTTTCGGTTGCCTACTGCGCTTTGGTGATGAAACCGACGTTCCTGTTCTGGCGCGTGAAGTACTTTTTGGCGACTCGCATGACGTCGTCCGCCGTGATCTTCGCTACCTTCTGCCGGTGCTCGATCAGGTAGCGCCAGGTCCCGGCAATAGCCTCGTACTCGGTCAGGTTCCTGGCCAGTCCGCCGTTGGAAGCCATCTGGCGGGATTCCTCGAACTCCAGGTGGTTCAGGATCTGCTGCAGTTCCTTCTCCGTCATCGGCTCCGCCTTGAGCCGCTCCAGTTCCTCATATATTGCCGCCTCAACCTCCGCCGAGCTGTGCGGCGCGCGCGGCGTGGCGCTCACGATGAAGAGGTTCGGATACCTGCTGCCGGGCGCCCCGAAGGAGGAAACGGAGGTGGCGAGCTTTTTCTCCAGCACGAGCTTCTTGTAGAGCCGGGAAGTGCGGCCGTCGGTCAGCAGCATGTCGATGACGTCGAAGACGTAGTCGTCCGGGGCGGGAAGGGTCGGTTTGTGGAAGCCGACCATCAGCTCCGGCTCGGCGTCCCCGATCACCTCGGTCCGTTTCTCGCCCGCCTGTTGCGGCTCCTCTACGGCGACCGGCGGCACCGGCGTTCCGGGCGGGATGGCGGCGAAGTATTTTTCCACCAGCGCAATAGTCTTCTCAGGATCTATGTCACCCACCAGCGCGACGATGGCGTTATTGGGCGCGTAGTACTTGTGCAGGAAGTTCTCCGCCTTGGTCCTGGTGAGGTTCTCGATGTCGGACATCCATCCTATCGTCGGCTGGCCGTTGGGGTGCGCGTTGAACGCGTTGGCGAGGAAGGTCTCCCAGAGTTTCCCCTCGGGCTCCGCATCGTAGGAGCGGCGCCTCTCCTCCTTCACCACATTCATCTCCGTGTAGAACTCCCTGAGCACAGCGTTCTGCATCCGGTCCGACTCGATCGCCGCCCAGAGTTCCAGCTTGTTGGCGGGAAGGTTGATCAGGTAGGTGGTGCCGTCCTTGCTGGTGAAGGCGTTATAGCCGGAGCCGCCGTTTCTGGAATAGAGGTCAGCGAACTCCTCCTTGACGACGTACTTCTCGGCCTCCTTTTCCAGGCGGGCCAGCTCCGCGCTCAGTTGTTCGGTCACTTTCGGGTCGGCCTGCTCCCTTTTGATCTGCTCCGCCATCAGCCTCTGGGCGGTCTGTTCTATCTTGTCGAGGAGCGGCTTTTCGGCGGCGTAGTCCCTGGTGCCGAGGGTCTTGGTCCCCTTGAACAGCATGTGCTCCAGCAGGTGGGCCAGACCGCGCTCGTCGCTACGCTCATCGACGCTCCCCACCTTGAAGCGGATCCACGCCGCCACCGTCGGGGAGGTATGGCGCGGCACCATGAGGAGCTTCATGCCGTTTTTCAGGGTATGTTCATGCACCCTCTCGGCCAGCCCCTGCGCGAAGCAGGTAGCGGCGCTGATCGAGATCGCGAGCACGACCAGGCATTTCAGCACTATCTTCATTGGGAACCTCGAAAGGGAAGGATGATTGCAAGCGAGCAAAAAGATAACACTAAGCTATTGGTATTGCAATAGTAAGTTTCGGACAAGATTGGTCCGTTTTGGCGGTCGGTAATAGGATAGCTCAGTTTTAACATACGGTCGCGGAGTATTGGTGGGAGATTGTTAGGTAGGAGCGGCATTCCTGCCGCGATAGCCACCGTTGATCGCGGCAGGATTGCCGCTCCTACAGTGGGTGGCTCCGCAGTAGCTGCCTGATTCAGAAGGGATTTTCCGGGGAAACGGCTCAGCCCCCGGGCATGCGCCGCAGGGGCTGAGATTGTCTGGGTGGGGCAGGGTGGCTATCCAGCCTTGCTACTTGAGCGCATGGGCAAACACCTCGCGGACATCTTCCACGAAAAAGAACTGCAGTTCGTTTTTCACGTTTTCCGGGATGTCTTCCAGGTCCTTCTTGTTCTTGGCGGGGGCGAGCACCTTCTTCACCCCGGCGCGCCTGGCGGCCAGCACCTTCTCCTTCAGTCCGCCTATGGCGAGCACCCGGCCGGTCAGGCTCATCTCGCCGGTCATGGCGACGTCCCGGCGCGCCGCGCGCCCCGAGAAGAGCGAGACGATGGTGGTCGCCATGGTGATCCCGGCGGACGGCCCGTCCTTCGGGATGCTCCCCGCCGGCACGTGGATGTGGATGGTGGTATCCTCGAAAGCCTTTTTCTCTATGCCGAGTTCGACGCTGTTCGCCTTGACGAAGGAGAGGGCGGCCCGGGCCGACTCTTTCATCACCTCGCCGAGCGAACCGGTCAGGATCAGGTCTTCCTTCCCCTTCATCTTGGTCGCCTCGACGAAGATGATGTCGCCGCCGCTCTCGGTCCAGGCCAGCCCCGTCGCTACGCCGATCCTGTCTTTCTCGGAGGCCACCTCGTCAAAGAATTTGGGCGGGCCCAAAAGTTCGGAGACCGCGTCCGGGTCGATCAGGGTGCGCAGTTTCTTGCCTTGGGCCACCTCTTTGGCGATCTTGCGGCAGATGGAGGCGATGTTACGCTGCAGGTTCCTGACCCCCGCTTCGCGGGTGTAGTCGTGGGTGATCCGGTAAATCGCCTCGTCCGTGAAATTCGGCACCATATTCGACAGGCCGTTTTCCTCGATCTCCCGTGCCACCAGGTAGGTCTTGGCGATGTTGAGCTTTTCCTCGTCCGTGTACCCTGAGAGGGTGATCACCTCCATCCTGTCCTTGAGCGGCGCCGGGATGGGGTCGAGCTGGTTTGCCGTGGTGATGAACATGACGTTGGTGAGATCGAACGGCACGTCGAGGTAGTGGTCCGTGAAGGAGAAGTTCTGTTCCGGATCCAGCACCTCCAGAAGCGCGCTGGCAGGGTCGCCACGGAAATCGGCGCCGATCTTGTCCACCTCGTCCAGCATGAAGACCGGGTTGTTGGAACCGGCACGGTTGATCTCCTGGATGATGCGTCCCGGGAGCGCACCGATGTAGGTGCGCCGGTGCCCCCTGATCTCCGCCTCGTCGCGCATGCCGCCCAGGGAGATCCTGATGAACTTCCGCCCCAGGGTGCGCGCGATCGATTTGCCGAGACTGGTCTTGCCGACACCGGGAGGGCCGACGAAGCAGAGGATGGGGCCCTTCATCTTGTCCTTCAGCGCCCGGACCGCGAGGTATTCGAGGATCCTCTCCTTCACCTTCTTCAGGTCGTAGTGGTCCTCGTTCAGGATGATCTCGGCCTGGTTGATGTCCTTGTTGTCCGGGGTGTACACCTGCCAGGGAATGGCGGTCAGGTAGTCGAGGTAGGTGCGGGAAACCGTATATTCGGGTGAGGCGGGGTTGATCCGCTCCAGCCTTCTCAGCTCCTTTTCCGCGATTTTGCGCACGTCGTCCGGCATGTTGGCGTTTTCCATCTTGCTGCGCAACTCGTTCGCCTCGCCCTGCCGGGAGTCCTCCTCGCCCAGTTCCTCCTGGATCTGCTTCATCTGCTCGCGCAGCAGGAACTCTTTCTGGCTCTTGCCGACCTTCTTGGTCACTTCCGCCTGCACCTCGCCCTTGATCTGCAGGCGCTGCACCTCGTTGGTCAGGTGCATGTACACCTTTTTCAGCCGCTCCAGCGGGTCGATCGTCTCAAGGAGCTTTTGCAGTTCTTCGATGGGCAGGTTCAGGTAGAGTGCGACCAGGTCCGACAGGCGCGCCGGGTTGTCAATGAAGTCGATCATCTTCATGACGTCGTCCGGGAGGGGGCGGCCGTAGGAAAGGGCGATCTTGAGGAGGGCGTTCAGACTGCCGACGAGGGCCTCGGAAACCATCGATTTCTCGGCGAATTCCCGTACCGGCTCCAGTCTTGAGAGCGCCACCGGCGTCTGCTGCACGATGGCCAGCACCCTGACCCGGATCACCCCTTCAAGGACGACCTTCGCGCCGCCGCCGGCCAGCTTGTTGATCTGCATCACCTTGCAAAGGGTGCCGATCTCGTGCAGCGCCGAGAACAGCTCGCCGGTCGGTTCCTGCTTCAGCTTGACCAGGGCCACCAGGTTGTTGAAAAGCACCGCCTCCTCGAAGGGGGGCATGTCCTCCTGCTTCAAAAAGATGGTGAACACCATGTACGGGAAGGCGATAATCTCCCGTAACGGGTAGAGCGGGACAATTTCCGGCATGTTTATCGTGATGTTTTCGGTCATGAAAATCCCCGCCACAGGTTAAGGGTTGAAACTTTAATAGAGTACTGGAGAAGCGCCCGGTGTCAACCGGAACCGCCACTTAGATGCCTTCCCATGCCTCGTACAGCGCCGAGATTTCTGCCGTGAGGGAAGCGTGCTGTTCGCCCGCCGCTCTTGCCGCCTCCAGGTCGCTGAAAAACTCCGGAGCTGCCATGGCATTTTCCAGCGCCGCGAGTTCCCCCTCCTTCACGCCGATCCTCTCTTCCAGTTCGGCCAGCCTGCGCTCCCGGGCCCGCTCCTCCTTCTGGCGCTGTTTATCCTCTTCGCGCTGCTGCTGCCGCGACAGACGCTGGTCGGCAGGTTGGTCTCCCTGCCCTCCCTTCCTGTCGTCGGACATCCTCGCCGCGGGGAGCCGCCCCCCGCCGTCCTGGCCTGCCGGCGCCGCTCCCAGCCCGGCGGTCTTTTCCAGATAGTACTCGTAGTCGCCGTAGAAGCTCTCCAGCTTCCCCCCGCCGACCTCGACCACCCTGGTCGCCAGGCCGTCTATGAAGTGCCGGTCGTGCGAAACGAAGACGACCGTGCCGGGAAAATGCTTGAGCGCCTCCAGGAGCACTTCCTTGCTGAACAGGTCGAGATGGTTGGTCGGCTCGTCCATCAGGAGCAGGTTGGAGGGGCGCAACAGCAGCTTGGCCAGCGCCAGGCGGTTTCTCTCGCCCCCCGACAGGACCGCTACCTTCTTATGGATGTCGTCCCCGGAGAAGAGGAAGGCGCCCAGGATGTCGCGCAGCTGCGGCACCATGTCGAAGGGGGCGTCGGCCAGAAGCTCCTCGTAGGCGCTTCGTGATGAGTCCAGTTCCTGGGCCTGGTCCTGGGCGAAGTAGTCCTTGATCACGTTATGGCCGGGCCGCACCGTCCCAGCCGTGACGTCGCCATTGGCCAGGACCCGCATCAAGGTCGATTTGCCGGCACCGTTATGTCCGACCAGCGCGATCCTTTCGCCGCTCTCCACGGTGAGGCCGACGCCGTCAAGGACCACGTTGCTGCCGTAAGCCTTGCGGACGCAGAGCAGTTCCATGACCGTCTTGCCGCTTTTGGGCGGGACCGGGAAGCTGAAGCGGATCCGTTTTCGCTCAGGCGGAATGACGATCCGCTCGATCTTCTCCAGCTGCTTGATGCGGGACTGCACCAGCGCCGCCTTGTCCGTCTTGTAGCGAAAGCGCGAGATGAAGTCCTCGATCTTTTCCACTTCCTCGTCCTGGCGCCGTTTGGCGTCCCTGAGGGCGGCGACCCGCTCTTCTCTCAGGGTGA
>Ga0209212_1005286_pt1 | contig 15471 bp, 16 predicted proteins | sample RifGroC2_FD_183996 | JGI IMG/M metagenome (GOLD analysis project Ga0209212, IMG submission 183996) | Groundwater microbial communities from Rifle, Colorado, USA - Groundwater C2 (SPAdes) (version 2) | ecosystem: Environmental > Aquatic > Deep subsurface > Groundwater | place: Rifle, Colorado... | reverse complement strand
AAACAAAAAGAATATCCCTATAAATAAGGGTAAAAGACCTACCAGTATAAAAGGAAGGGCTATTTTGAATCCTAATTTTCTAAAGAAACTTATATTCCCCAATTTTGTCCTTTAATTTGAAAGTAGTTCCGCCCAACATTCGTTGAACCTTTTCTGAACATCGGGTAGGAGTATCTTATAAAATTCCAACTTATTAATTGTTCTTTTGTCTATAAAAACGTAAGGATTTTTTAATATTTCTTTCTTTACATAGCGCCATGCCTTTCTATTACAACTGGCATAATATGAGTAATTGGTCTGCCGAGCGCTGATTTCCGGACGAAGCATAAAATTGATAAAACTTTCGGCAAGTTGCTTGTTTCTTGCTCCAATAGGAATAGACACGACATCCACCCAGAAACTTGTACCTTCCTTAGGTACTACAAATTTTATGTTATTTTCTTCCTCATTAAGTATGGCTGCATCTCCGTTATAACACTGCGCAATCCATAGTGTTTCGTTTCTCAACTTTTCCTTAATCTCATTATAAGCTACGAAGTGTTCGTTATGGAGGAGAGGTTTCAGTTCCTTAAGTATCTTTAACGTCGCGTCCAACTCGCCGGGGTTTTGTGGATTTAATTGATACCCCAACAGTTTTAACCCTACGGACATAACTTCATAGGGATCATTCACCAACGCCGTGTGTCCCTTATATTTCACGTCCCGGAAAATACGCCAGCTGTCAACGGTGTCCTTTACGTATTTTGCATTATATGCAATACCGGTAACCCCCCAGTCAATGGGAACACAATATCCTTTCCATTTATTTATAATAGTCCTGAATCTTGCATTAAGATTACACAAATTGGGAATATCCGCCCCATCGAATTTCAGCAGCAATTTAGATTTTATCATTGCATCCATCGTCCCCTCACTTGGGAAAACAAGATCGTACTTCCCCGGTTCAGACTGGACTGAAGAATACATAGCGTCTTCAAGATCGTAGAAATCGACATTTGCCTTCACGTGAAATTCTTTTTCAAAATCCGAAACAATCTCAGGGTCGAGATAATCCATCCATGTATACACATTAAGTGTGGATGAATTGTCCGTGGTATTTTTTGAAGTGTTCGATTGGAGAACCTTTAGTTCCAACCCAAATATATTCTGAACAATGAATCCCAGGGTTACAATAAAGAAAACGTATGCAACTCTTTTTGTCTTCACAATTATTAACGTAAAGAGGTTTTTGGTTTTAATTCGGCAAGTTGACTGAGAAAGGGCTGGTATTTCCACTGATAATTATATTTTTTACTCAACTCTTTAATCATGCAATGATACTTTTCATACAGATCGTACAAAATTTCTTTGTAATGAGGATTACAATAAAAAATACGGCATCCAAGTGTTCGAAACTCCCGGATACTGCATTCATTGTCCTTCAGAAAAGGACAAATATTGTCAGAAACGTTAAAGTCCGGCACCTCTACGTTCTGCGTAATATAGTTGACCTCAATACTACTGGCATAGAGGACATGACCAAACGTACTGAAATTACAACACGTTCCGCACGTGTTACAACCGGGGTTTAACAGTGTTAACTCTTTTTCTAACCTCTGATATACTATTGCTAATTCTGAATACAGATTTTCCTCTAATATTGCTTGAGTTTCCATATGATTAACCAAAGCGTCCTTCATATATTTTTAAATTGCTTTGTATATCTTCAAGCTTGTGTAATTTTCCTTTGTCTATACCGGGGCAAGTCTTTTTTAATTTTTCCCACTCTGACCTGTTTTCCAGATTCGATCCCCAGAATGGAAATGACTTACACTGACAGGGTCTGACATCGTAAATCTTGCAGCCATTGTCATACATAACACAATCTCCATGACCATATTCCACCAAACTAAACCAGCCATTAAAACTCCTCAAATAGTATCTGGCAAATTCGTCCTGCATAATACCCAGAAATGATGATATTTTTTCTATTTCTTTCTTATTGACCCATACCACACCCGGTTCACCACGGCAGCATCTGCCGCTTCGCTGACATTCGAATTTTAAACCTTCTTTGAACCAGGGAATAGTATCGCTTTGATTATCCTTGTTTTTGTCAGATATTGAGTTATCCATATTCCAAACCTATTAGGTAATTTCGTTAAAAATCCTTAATAATACTAAACCAAACACGTTTATCGAACTCTTCAGTGCCATTTAAGGGGATTTCAAAACCGACCAGTACATAAAGTTCATGAGCAAGGTCAAAACGAACTCCAGGTAGAATGTCGACGAGATACCTCTCACTCTCACCTTCTTCCTCTTCTTCAGCCACACTTTCAGCCTCTTCCTCACCCTCAAACACAGTCTCACCCTCACTCTTATCCAATCCAAATCCCTTGTGTCCATTTAATTCAATGAAGGGGGTAATTCCATGTATACAAGGATTTTCTTTTATTGTAATAGTTTTCGATAGTGCGACGCCATAGAGAAAGTCCAGATCAGCATCTTCTCTGTGGTTCCCGCCGGTTGGAACATCCACACCCAGAAAGGAATGTATGCTCATGCGATGTCCCAGATCCATCCAATAAGCAAGTTGCTGACCCACCGTAGTTATACCTTCGCCCAACTCCCGATCCTCATCACCTGTGGAAACATTTATAACGGAACCTGTAGATAACGACAAGGTCTCGGACTCCAAAAGCATGGCTCTTAAGGCAAATTTTGTATCTCCAAAGCCGACGTTTTCGCCATGTTCAGCGGTATCTACATGCAATACCTTTGGCTCTATATCGAGCTTGATACGAAGTGTTAACGGAAGTTCCAAGGCCATCCCCCACTCATTAACGTCTGCTTCTCCTTTGTGCTCGTCATCCACGTATATATAGTTAAAACGAACTTCTCTCTTAAAGAATGCCGGCGTAATACGCAAAAGAGGCACTCTTGGCGCCTGGTTTTCATTTTCTTCATACGCATCCCAGGGGGTAAGCCAACCCTCAAGAAAGTTTGAAAACCCAAGATTTCTTTGCAGACCACTGTGTTCTTTCCGGGTTTCCATTATTTCATTTGCGGCCGTATCCCCTTTGTTATCTTGTGCTACTTTTTCCTCATTTGCAAAAGCACTGATTGTTTGTATGAATATCCATAAGCTTAATAGAAATATCATAATTGGAATACGATTCTGCATATTTTTCCTACTCCTTCTGTATAATTGGTTGTCAGGACATCTGTGAGATAACAGTTCAGCCCTTCACTTTGGACTCAGTAGAGGAACCCACCCCTGGCCCCTCCCAAGAGGGGAATACAAAAAGTCCCTTCTTGGGAGGTGATTTAGGGGTGGGTGAACTATTACTCTGTGAGATATATTTTCCCCCAAAAGTACCAAAAAATACCATATATTCTAAGAAAAGGCAATTGTCATTTTAATCAACAGAATTTCCGGCAAGATACCCGGTGGAAAATGCCGCCTGGAGATTAAACCCCCCTGTTGGGCCGTCAATATCAAGCGTCTCTCCCGCAAAATATAACCCCTTTAGAAGTTTAGATTCCATTGTCTTCGCATCGACTTCGTCCAGATTTCCCCCCCCTGCCGTTACAATAGCCTCCTCAACAGGACGATGACGAAGCAGTGTAAGACGCAAGCCCTTGAGTTGTTTTAGTATCTTTCTTCTTTCCGGTGTTGTTATTTGAGATGCCTTTTTATGAGGTTCAATATTACAAAGACCCAATAGAACAGGGGCTAATTTCTCCGGAACGAAAACAGTAAGGCATGATTTAACAGCCTTACCACCCTGTCGTTTAATCTGGTTTAAGAGAATACGATCGAGTTCTTCTGTTGAACAATTGGGTTTAAAGTCTATATGAATTTGTATGAAACCATTTGGAAGGCATTCGACAAGCCGTTTGCTCATATCCAAAATGGCCGGTCCGGAAATGCCGTAATGAGTAAAAAGCGCCTCCCCAAAATGTTCTGCAATCTTTTTGTTCTGTTGATACGCTGAAATATTTACATTTTTAATGGGCGTTCCCTGTAAGGATTTTACCCACGTCTCCTCCGTCTCAAAGGCAATAATGGCGGGGTATGTTGGACGAATCGAGTGACCTGCGCTGGAGGCTAGTTTGTAACCATCTCCCGTACATCCGGTAGCCGGGTAACTCAACCCCCCTGTCGCAATTAAAACATTTTTCCCAAAAATATTACCGTGATTTGTTTCTACTCCAAGGACATGATTGTTTTCAGATTTTAATTGTAAAACATGCGTATTTGTCTGTATTTCTACATGACCATCCCGCATATAAGTTTCAAGCACTTTCAAAACAGAATCAGCCTTCTGGCTACTCGGGAAGACACGCCCTTTATGTTCTACAATGGTTTCCACATCATGAGACAAAAGGAATGAACGTAATTTGAAATTATCGAACGTTTCCAATGCCGTACGGAGAAAATGTCCTCCCTTCCCGTATGCCTCTATAAATACCTGCAATGGGGCGGTGTTTGTAACATTGCAACGACCGGTAGCACACATGAGAAGTTTTTTACCTAAACGGTCGTTTTTCTCAAGCAGGATGACCTTTTTCCCTCTTTCAACGGCACGACCGGCAGCTATCATTCCCCCAGGACCGCCGCCGATAACAATTAAATCATAATTATCCGTCATATTCTTATTAAGGTAGATTAAATTGATCGTATAGAAATTTTCATTTTTTTAAAATTGAAAATAACGTATGATTCGGAAGTAAATGCCCTTTCCGTTTGCTTTCTGGAAACCACCGTAACAACGCATCATGTTGCTGAAGGGGTTGCAGTTGATTACGATTCAGAGGGGAAAATCGTGGGTATTGAAATCCTTGATGCAGCAAAACGCTTTGGTAGTAAAGACATATTTAAAAAAGTCACCCGTGAGAATTTAACTTTACAGGCAAAATAAAAACAGAAAATTAATAAAGCAAAAGGCTTAGGTTTACATACATAATAATAATTTATAATTAAGGTTTGTAAAAAGAACTGCTGCTTTTAAATTTTTCACTGTTTTTGAATATTACCATTATCAGAACAATACCATAAATTATCTGGCGCACATTTGCGGCAATACTATTTGGCATACCGACAAATCGCAATGCTTCAGGTAATAAAACAAGAAAGACTGCGGCTAATGCAATTTTCAATAAATTACGCATACCACCAATGATAACAATACTTAAAATAAAAATAGATTCATTAATTGTGAAGCTTGTTGGGTCTATGTAGCTAATATAATGAGCGTATAAAACACCCGCTATCGAGGCAAACATGGCGCTTGTGGTAAATGAAATTACTTTTGCCTTGTAGACGTCTTTACCGAGACTTTTTGTAAATATTTCATCTTCGCTTAAAGCAACTAAAACCCTCCCAAAAGGTGAGCGGGTTATGTTGTTTAAGAGAAACCATACGATACCGACAAATAACAAGCTTAATAGTAGAAAAGAGATTTTATCGTCAAAGGGGAAACCTAATATTTTGATGGAAGGAATACCAGGTATTCCGAGCGGGCCTCTTGTGAGTACTTGCCAGTTATTCATTACTGAAAAAACAACAACCTGAATACCAAGGGTAATGATAATGAAATAGTCATCTACGGTTCTAAGAGAAATTGTGGAAACTACTATTGCTATCAGACCGCTTAACAACATGGACAAAGGAAGTGTAGCCAAAAAAGGAACGCTATAGTTTACAGATAAAATAGCGGCAGTATAAGCGCCAATCCCATAAAATCCGGCGTGGGCGAGAGATATTAAACCCGAATAACCGGCTGTTAAACTTAAGCTTTGTGCCAGTAAGGTATAAATGGAAATGAATATGAGTAAATGTAAAATATATTCCATTTCAAATTTCAATTTTTCTTAATCGTTTGCCGCTAAAACCAAGTGGTTTCCAGATTAAGAATAAAATTAAAATGATATAAGCCATTACATCCATCCATTTACTGTCTATATAATAGGCTGAAAGATGTTGCGCTGTGGCAAGCAGTAATGCGCCACCAATTAAACCTTTAAAGCTACCAACACCGCCGATGATCATAGCCACAACAGCATAAAGGAAAACATGAAATCCCATTGTTGGTGTCATATCTGTATCTAGAGCAATGAGTATGCCCGCAATTGCAGCCAAAGCGGAACCGATAACAAAACTCCAAAGGATAACCCGATCTGATGAAATACCAAAAATATTACTCAATTCTTCATTTGAGGAAACGGCTCTTATTTGTTTACCAAGTGAGGCGAAACGCAAAAATAATAAAACACTAACAAACAGCATTATACTAACTGTAATTGTTATAATCTGTACATTTGTAATATATGCACCGAAAACATTATGTCCTGTTTTAACCGTCCATGTTCGAATGCTTTTGGTATCATCTCCCCAAAACAAAGAAATAAGGTTTTGCAAAACTACATATAAACCTAAAGAAGATACAAGCAATTTCCAGGATGAAGTTTCTTGGTTTCGTAAAGGTTTATAAATCAGTATTTCCATCATTACGGGTATTACGATAGAGCCAATTATAGCAATGGGTATAGCAATGACTAACCCCCAACCGAGTTGCACTGAAAATAGGTAGGTAAAATAAGCCCCAAAGGTGATGATGACTGCGTGGGCGAGGTGGAAGAATTTGGCGGGGTGGTAGATAAATTGAAACGAAATGCTCAATAGGAGATATAATGAGATGGATAGAATAATATTAGCGATTAGCTGAGTCATGCCCTATAAAAGAAAATTTATACCTCCATATATGGCTTTATTTTTTGTAGCTAGGCCCCAAAGTTGATTTCCATAATCAAAATGCCACCATTCATTTGAATAATTTGAAAATCCTTCGCTTACCATTAAATTGTAAAGAATCCTTCGGTTTTTTACTACCATATTAATTCTTTCATCATTTATATTATTCATGCTTTCAAATGCACTAGTTTTAGATAAAGGAGAACTATCATCATGACTTGTTCCCATATCTAAAAAATGACCATCAAATTCTAGTGTGAGATCAATAGCTCCTCCTGTAAAATGCGGAGATGGTGATAAAATATCTGAGGTTGGTTTTGCTGCATACAACTGCGTCTCATAATCAATTTTTTTATCGTCCCAATTGAGGTTTTTCCCCATTAAAATGCTTTTATAGTGATCAAATAAGTTTTGTTGTACCTTTTGCGGACGCCAACCATCCAGTAAAAGCAATTTATATCCATCGGGTATTTTTCTTGAAATGTTATCAATCTTTTCAACAAGGGTTTCTCTTAATAAGCAATAATTTACAGCATCATTTATTTTATTAACAAAATAAATTGGAAACACTTTAACTTTAGTTTTATTTAGTGTATCAGTATTAATAAGTTTTTCCCTATTTTCCTTTATAGGTATCTTTTTCCAATTAACCCACTTTATGGTGCACTTTGGAATGGGTTTCAGCAATTCTTTTTCACTTAACATTGCTTGCAATTTTATACAAATTCATGCACCGTACTCCAGGGAGAACACATCCTATAAAGAGGGTGTAGCCATTCAGGTCTTTCATTCCAGATAACATCTTCCAATCGTTCGCAAAGGATAGTTACTTCTTCATTTCTCAAAACTCCTTCCATCATTGGATTATAATCATATTCGATAGCCCAGTCTTTAGCTGAATCAATAATTGGTATTACAAAAGGTACAGTAGTATGTTTTGCATAGTAAAATGGAAAAATGTCTAAAGTATCAATTAAGTGTTGATGTTTTAAAACAAACTCAATTGTTTTGATAGCTTCATCTATTCCGGTTCCCGGATAACCAAATAAAGTAAAGATGTGGGTTTTGATCCCCGCATCTGAAAACTTTTTTAGCATTTCCAATGTTATATCAGAGTCGGATTTATTGAGCAGACCACGCTTGCCAGAAGTAATCAATTCCAAACCAAGGTAAACTTTACGCAGGCCCGCTTTTGCAACTCTTTTCAGGAAATTTTCATCTTTCCAAAAATTATCAAACCGTGCATACCCTTCAAATTCGCAATCAAAATTTTCAGAAAGAATTTTGTCTGATAATTTTTTCAGAATTGCAGGATGTAATGCCTCCTCCATAAATTTATACTTGTTGATTCCTGTCAACTCATAACCAGAAACCATATCATCATAAACTGAAATAGGATTATCGTTACCTAAAAACCCGTTGTTGCCATAGGCATAAGGAATTGCACAAAATGTGCATTTTCCATAATAGCAACCTCTTGAACCCAAAACAGGAATGTAGTTTATTCCCCAATAGGAATTGAAAGACAAATTTTCATACATAGGTCTCCCAAAATCTTTTGGTGTTAGGTATTCAATTTTGTTCTCAACAATTTTTCCATTTCGTTTCCAAATTAAATTTGGAACACTGTCCAACTCTCTTCCTTCCTGCAAAGCAAAGTAGATGGATGTAAGAGTAACTTCACCCTGAAATAAAACTGCACCGTCAATTAACTCAAACACCCAATCTTTGATGAAAGATTTTTCAAGGCGTGTGATGAGGTTACCACCTAAAATAATTTTTCCGGAATATCCCTTGCGCCTGAGTAGCCGAATAATTTGAAATGTTGAAAGCAGTTGTGCGGGAGCACAAACTGAAATTCCAATTATTGAAGGATTCAATTTTTCAACTGAAGCAAGCAATTTCTCCTCGTAAAAGTTATCAAATGGAGAACTTAATTCCGAAAACCTTTTGATGTCATCGGATGAAGAAAAAGAACACCCTTCATAGTGAAACCCTAATTGTATGTCCCATATTGCGTTAAAGGGTTTTGCAATGCCACTCATTTGCTCTTGTGAAATGTAATAGGGTTTGTTCAAATTTTCCAGCGATGGAATTTCACAAGCATTTGCAATCTCATCGTCTGAAATTTTCAGGTTAAAATAGTTGGATAACCCGATGTTCAAATCAATCAGATAGGTCTCTATACCTTTGACTTCCAAAAATCCTTTCAATAATGGAAGTGCAAGGTTCGGACCTCCGGTTGTATAAATCCATCCAGGAGGGAAAAGCAAAAGAATAGGGTCAATACTCATTCAAATACCTTTGCTGCTTTTGGGACGTTTTGTGGCTGCTGTCTTATTTACAAGTCTATTTTTACTAAACGCTTCCTGCACAGTCATCGATAATTTCTTTGAGAATGATTCATTGCTATCTGTTTCTTTGATTTTCATTGTTTTTTTCATTTTTGATTGTATTTGTTAATGGGTATAATTTTTATCCCTAATTCACTATCTGATTGCGTGCCATCATGGTCAGGAACTGTGTTTATTAAAAATATTGTATTCAACTTCTCGCACATCTCTTGCCACTCCTTTTTCTCATTTTCATGTGCATCCTGCTCTTTGTGCATAATGCGTATAATTGCAGCATTAAAACTCTTATCGTATTCAGTTCTGAAACATAAAAGCCATTCCCATTGGGCATCATTTTTTTTGTGCCTGATAGCGTAATAATCAATGGGTTTCATTTTTAAATTATTGCGTATCAGTCTATTCATTCTACTAGGGCCTTCGTAACTATTTACGGGCACTTCTAGTACTTTACAACATTCTGTTTCTCCGACCTTGTGAATGATATTTAGAATGTCAGAAAGAGATTTCCACTCATAGCCTATTTTATCAGTTTTATATGGAGTGGATGTTTCCAAGTATTCATAGGCTTTTATTTTTTTACCAAGATCATCGGCAACTTCCTTCTCTTCACAAAATATATCATAATTTGTTTTCTCTTCTTTCAACAAATAATATTTTTCATTAAGTTGCTTTTTTACTTTTTCGGAAGCAAGATCCTTTTCTTCCTCACCCATATTATTCAAATTTCTCTCATTTGAAATGGACAAAAAATGTCTAAATTGCTTTATGCCAGCTTTTGATGCTTTTAAATTAACATCTACATATTTTTTCCAGCTTTCATTAGCAGCAAAAAAGGCTCTGTTATCTTTTCCATTATATTCATTAAAATTAAAAAACCTTCCTGGTGGAAGAACAAGAATGGTATAAATTTCATAATATTCAATAATATCTTTATTAGTATCTTTATCTTCGATTATATATTCTATTGTATTATTTAAAATTTCACCAAAAGCCTCAAAAGTAGTTACCAGTTCATTTCGCTTTTCATACAGCTTTGTGTGAATTTTAATGTTGTTATTAATAGCAGATGTCACCCAAAGTTTTATAGTATGGTCTTTTGTACACTTCTCTTTAAAAGTTTTAAATTGCTTTTCAACTGTATTTAGAAAACCATCAAATGTTTTTGCTAATATATGATTTATTTTTTTATCCGCTGGAAGAAACTCTAATTTTAAAGCTTGTAAGGAGTCATTTAATTCTGTGACTGTTCCGATAATGGTTATTCTTTCGACAGCATCTTCAAGTATTCCTTTTGCATTGTTTACTATCTTAGAACTTTCTATAATTACTTTTTTTAAATCCAACATCTCCTCTATACCCTGAACATATTGTTCCCGAAGTTGTAGTAGCTCTGAAATAATATTAGTGGCAATATAGGAGAGTACCGCTACAACTAGGGCTTTCAAAATTCCGAAAGAGAACTTGTTGAGGATAGAGTTGTTATATCCGGTATCGTATATAAGTTGCACATCGTTCTCATTAAATACAAGTGCAATTCCTATGATTAAAGTCCAGAACCAAATAATTCTTAGGCTAAAAGGAGATTGTAAAATAAAATACCTTACAAATTTATGATACCAGGTTAACTTATCGTTTTTATTACTCGCTAAATAGTATGAAAAAAGTAGCGTTTTATCATCACTTTGAGATATTCTTTCGTAAAATTTCTTTAATTCTTCATAGGAAGTTTTATTTTGATCATCAGGGTTAATTAATGAACTTGATTTTTCTTTTATATTTTTTCTCAATTTATCTATATCTATAGAAAGCAAGCATATAGATTTTGGTATTGCAAAACATAAAAGTAAATAAATAGCATAAAGTACAAAAGCAAATATATATGCATTCAAAAATGAAAGAAATATTTGAGCTAGCAAAAGAATACACAGAAGAAAAGTGGTTTTACTCACGACTTCTCTCACTGCCTTCTTTCCAATTCCTCTTTCAATATAATCAGCTTCAATAATTGCCAAGGAATTTCGATAATGGATTAAGTGATTGAAGATATCTGTTTTAGCCTTCGTGTCACTCTTGTCCTCAGTATTTGTATGTGGAAAGTAAGACATAGTTAACAGAACTTTCAGGGTTATTTAAACAATTCAAATTTTCCATTATCTACTACATAAATGGAAAATGATTTATCAACTTCACCATTACTATCGAAATTAGTTATGCCTGTTATTCCTTTGTAACTTAGCATTCCCTGAATTGAATAAAGGAATTTTTTTATGCTATCTGCTTTATATCCAGCATTTTTTATTGAGTATGCAACAATTTTTGTAACCTCATAATAATAAGCAGCGTAAACATCGGGTTCTTTCTTGTATTTCATTTTGAAACTTTCGATGAATTTATTTATCAAACTATCACTTACACCATATCCCAAGGCAAGAGAAGTATAATAAGTACCTTCAGCAGCGTCACCTGCAACATTTAAAAGGTCATCCACCATTGCTCCGTCACAACTGATAAACTTTGCATTCAATCCAAGCTCTTTTGATTGCTTCAATAAAATTCCTGATTCAGCAATATGTAAAGGGAAAAAAACAACATCAGGGTGACCACCTTTAATTTTCAATATTTGAGTTTTCAAATCTTTTATTCCTAGATCAACTCCTTCTGAAATCGTTATTTCTCCGCCCAAGTGTTTAAAATTATTTTCAAAAGCCGATTTAAGAGTAACTCCATAATCATTGTTTTGATAAATAATTGCGGCTCTTTTTGTTTTTAGTTTATCAATACAGAATGTTGCAACATCTCTTCCTTGTTTTGAATTTGGAGGAGTAATTCTAAACACATAATCACCTGCATCTTTGATGTTATCAGCGGTTGCACTTGCTCCGATAATAATCACCTTATTTTTATTAGCAATAGGTGCAACAGCTAAGGTAACAGAAGAACCAAACGGGCCAATTATTAAAGGAACTTTATCTACGCTAATGATTTTGTTAATTGCACTGACACCATCGGTGGGGCTGATTTTATCGTCTTCGTAAATTATCTTTAAAGGTTTGTCTAAATAATTTTCACTATTAATTTCTTCTACCGCTAAGTCAATTCCCTCCTTTGTTGATCTGCCATAGTTAGCACCATCTCCAGTGAGTGGGGTTAATACACCAATTGCAATTGGCATGTCTTTACTGCTATTGCAGGAATTGAACAAGATGCTAAGGCATCCAATGATTATTATTGAAAGATATTTTGAAACTTTTTTCATTGGTTATAATTTTAATACTTTAGATAAATACTGTATTTAGTTTGTTAATGTTAAAGTTGTCGTTCACTTCTTCTATACTAAAAACCGCACCGAATTTCAAACTAATAATTCTGTTGGCGATCTGGTATGTTTCCCTCACTCTGTGTTCTACTATCAAAAAAGTTACCCCTAAATTATTTAGTTTTTTGATGCTATCAAATACGATTTGCATAGCCCGGTGATCAAGACCAATGACTGGCTCATCCATTAAAATCATTTTGGGCTGGTGCAGCATTGCCATTGCCATTGCCAGGTGTTGCCTTTCACCCCCGCTCATCTTCATCGGGGTTCTTTTGGCAAGCGCTTTCAGCATAGGGAAAATAATGTAGGCATTTTTTATTCTCTGCTTCAGCAGGCTACTGTCAGGAATAATCAATCCCGCCATTTCCAGGTTTGCCTGCACACTGAGGTCTTCAAAGCAATTGTTCTTTTGTGGGATGTAAAGCAAACCCTTCTTCAGCAAGCGGTGAGCGGGCAAACCCGTAATGTCTTCCCCGCTAAAATATATTTTACCGTTATTTTTACCTGCCGGAGCTTCAGCAGAGACAGGCCAAGTTTTGAGTAAGCCGTAAATTGTTTTCAGAAGCGTAGTTTTTCCGCTGCCATTGGAGCCGATGAGTAAAACAATTTCTCTCTGCTTCACTTCAAATGAAACATCTGTAAGTACTTGCTTTTTGCCGTAGCCGGTTGTGATATGTTCTGCTATGAGCATTCAAAGAATCTTTTCACAAATACGCTTCGTGTACAATGGTATTATTTTTCAGGGCGTCATAATTTTCAAACTTCATAAGCAAACCACTATTCAAAAAGAATAATCGGTCGCTTAATTGCTCAATGAACTCCGTATTGTGCTCAATCAGTAAAATCGTTTTCCCGTTCGCTTTTAAATGCAGTACCAGGTTTTTGATTTTATTTCTGTATTCAGGGTTGATGCCCGCTACTGGCTCATCCAGCAGCAATAACTCAGCATCATTGGCAATGCAGCAGGCAAACGTCAGAAGTTTTTGCTGGCCGTACGATATTTCACCTGCTTTGCTGTCTGCTACATCATCTAAAAACACTTTTCTTATAATCTCTTTTGCCTTTTGCTCATAATCCGCTTTCTCTTCCTTTAAGAATATACCTGGCAAAAGAGCATTCCAAATTCTTTCCCCTTTATTCCCTTTAAATGCCAGCAGTATGTTTTCTTTAACTGATAATCCTTCAATTAATCTCAGGTTTTGAAATGTCCTTGTAATGCCCAATGAATTAATAGTAACAGGCGACAAATTGTCTATCCTTTTTCCCTTAAATAATACGGTTCCTTCGTCTGCTTTTAAGAAGCTTGTTACTATGTTAAATATAGTTGTTTTCCCTGTGCCATTAGCACCCATCAACGTATATACATTTCCTTTTTCCAGTTTAAGATTTACACCTGAAAGTATTTCCCTTTCCCCAAAAGATTTATGTATATTGTTCAGTTCTAACATGTATTTACTATCAAGCGTTGTTATACTGTAAAAGTGGAATAATAAACACCTTCGTATAACTCGGCCAAAGAGATAACGCTAATAGCCAGTCCTTCTTTTCTCAAAGACACAAGTCTTTTAACTATCTCTCTTTGTCCATTGAGATAATGAATAATCCAGTCGGTATCAATGAGATACGAAGGTATCATAATTTGGGCTTATTTCTGGTAGATATAAGGCGATCTTCATAAATGTCTTTTATTAGTTTTTCAGCGTCAATAGTTCCCTTCCATCTTCCCGCTGATCTTTCAAATGCATCTTCTTCTCGTTTAGAAGGAATTTCGATTATGGTTATAGTCAGTTCCTTTCCTTCTGCAATATCTATTTTTTCCATTGGCTCAATTACACCCTTGGAAAATCTTGCTTTAATTGTTTTTCCCATTTTTGGCCACCTTTTTTTAAATCGTAAAATTATCTGTTTTTTTGCATATTTTAATTATTGTAGAGTATAAAATTTATTTCTCAATAGTATTTTTGTGTTTATCGTTTTTCTGTATCAATGATGATATTGTTAATTGGATTTGCAATCATCTTAATTTTTTAATGAAATATGTAGTCAACTCTAGCGGAATCCAATGAAGGCATCAGAACCACCAGAATTTAAGACTTAAACGGAATAACTCGTTTCTGAGTCTAATCTATGAATGCCTTCTTCTCTGGCCATTTGAAGGGCATTCTCGAATTCCTCATGGCTGATATGACGATTAATATCATCATATTTGTGGGCAAGACCACAGGGACGATATTGATCCATGACATTTACGTAGGTATTTGTTGAAATCTCTTGGGCAAGAAATTGCATGACTTTCCGTGTGCCGGCTAATCCATTTGGCATTATGAGATGACGAATGATTAAACCCCTCTCTGCAATACCACGCTCATCTATCACAAGGTCGCCGACCTGTCTGTGCATTTCCTTAATAGCTTTCATAACTACTTGCGGATAATCTCTTGCCTTGCACAATCTGGCAGCAACTTCACTATCTGAAAATTTGAAATCGGGCATATAGATATCAAAGACTCCTTCTAAAAGCCGCAAGGTTTCAACAAGGTCATAACCACCGGTATTATAGACCAAAGGTATTCTCAAACCTTCTCTCACGGCAATAAGAAGTGCTTCAAGTATTTGTGGTACGACATGGGTTGGTGTCACAAAATTAATGTTGTGGCAACCCATGTTTTGAAGCTCAATCATCATCTGTGCAAAACGTTCCGATGAAACTTCAAACCCTTCTCCTTGATGGCTAATCTCATAATTTTGACAAAAAACACACCCTAAATTGCACGAAGTAATAAAGATTGTTCCAGAACCATGCATGCCAACCAAAGGTGATTCTTCACCGAAGTGAGGATTATAACTGGAAACCTTTGGTAATCGACCCACCTTACATACACCCACTTTGTTTTCAAGCCTGTTGACCTTGCATCGTCTTGGGCATATCTGGCACGCCTTTAAAAGATTTTGGGCCTTTTCAATCCTTTCCAGGAGTTTACCGGTCTTATACAAATTTATATAGGCAGGCTGTAACATAAGTTTTTCTATCAATAATTTAATAGGTAAATTAATTTTATGGC
>Ga0209212_1005284_pt1 | contig 15475 bp, 2 predicted proteins | sample RifGroC2_FD_183996 | JGI IMG/M metagenome (GOLD analysis project Ga0209212, IMG submission 183996) | Groundwater microbial communities from Rifle, Colorado, USA - Groundwater C2 (SPAdes) (version 2) | ecosystem: Environmental > Aquatic > Deep subsurface > Groundwater | place: Rifle, Colorado... | reverse complement strand
CTGGGGCGTGCACGGCGTGGGCGGCGTGCTGGGCGTGATCATGCTCGGCGTGTTCGGCACCACGGCGGTCAACGCCGCCGGCGCCAACGGCCTGTACCACGGCAACCCCGCCTTCTTCGGCAAACAGGTGGCGGCGGTGTTCGCTACCGCGGCTTATGCCTTCGTCTTTTCTTACGCGGCCCTTCATGTCATCAACTGGTTCACGCCGGTGAAGACCACCGAGAAAGAGGAAGAAGCGGGCATGGATGAAGCGCTGCACGGCGAGACCGCCTACCTGCACTAAGTTGTTCTTTTAAGCCCGCCCGGGAATCCCCGGGCGGGCTTTTTACCGACATCGAGGAGATAACATGAAAACCGCTGAACTTATAGCCATCTTCGCCCTCTGCCTGGCCCCGCTGGCGGCCAACGCCACTCCGTCCACGCAGATCTGGATCCCTTCCACCGACGTGCAGAAATACAAGAGCGTGCATCTGAACGTCGACAACTATGTCGCCGCGGAAAAGGAAGCCGGCGGGAGCTGGAAAGCCCCGCTGTTCGTGATAGGCCCCACCGTAGGAGTGCTGCCCTATGAGAAGATACAGGCCGAGGCGGGCTTCGACGTGATGAAGGCCGGCCTGGCTTCGGACAGCTACCCGGTCTACCTGCACGCCAAGGCCGGCTCGCCCGAGGGCAAACTTTTCACCGGCAGCCCGGCTATCGCTTTGGGCGGCTACAACTTCGGCCTTAAGAAGGACGTTACGGACCAGGATATCGTTTACGGTCTGGCCGCCAGGAGCGTCGGCAAACTGGGCCGGTTTTCCGCCGGCTACTATTCCGGCAACGATAAAGTGCTGCTGGACGAGAACGGCGACAAGGCCAACACCGGCCTGCTGTTGTCCTGGGACAGGACCATCAGCGAGATTTCCGATAAACTCTGGGCGGCGGTGGACTACCAGGGCGGCGACTCGGCCATGGGAGCGCTCAGTTTCGGCGTCGCCTGGGCCTTCGCTCCAAATACCAGCGTTATTTTCGGCTACGATGTATACAATAACGACAAGATCGCCGGTGCCGATACCTTCACGGTCCAGCTGGACATAAACCTGTGGTAAGAACGGCGCTCTGACAGAACGCGCGCAAGCGCATCTATAGAACGGGCAGGCGGTTTTTCCCTTGTACACCCCCCAAGCCGCCTGCCCGCCCCTTTACTTTTAAACTTTATGCCGACGCAGAGGCCGCTTTCAGGCGGCCTTTTTGTTTTTTGCGGTCGGGAAAAGGTAGTATTTTCCTTATGAGCGGTATAGAATTAAACTGATGGAATCTAATCTGGCTCAAGTGCTAGCTATCTGGAATTCGCCGGAGCTGCAGACTTTGGTGGTGCCTTTGCGGATATTGAGCAGCATCAGCGCCATGTTCTGGATGCTGGCGCGGCTGGCTAATTTGCTGATGGCCCTGCTCAAGCGCATGCTGTTCGAAGAGGTCAGCGCGCTGCTGAGCGTCGTCTACACCATAGCCCTGTCCGTAGTCTACGCGGCCATGATGTTCTACACCGCCCTGCAGGGGCAGTGGCATCCTTCCCTGCTCTGGCGCGAGGCCTGCGGTTTCGGTTTCATGTACGTCATGCTGGGCGTGACTTTCACCGACCTCTCCACCAGGCGGCTCAAGCCCCATACCCTGCCCGCTTTCTTCCTTGGGATCTGCGCTTATCTCTTTTTCGTCCGCGCGCCGGGCTTGGCGCGCCACCCCGGCCTGGTGGAATTCCACCGCGTGCTGGAGCTCTTCGCGGCCGGCGGCTGGGGGAACGTGATGACGGCGCTGACGGTGCTGGTCACTATCGGGTCGCTGATCGCCATGATCGCCTCCGGCATAGCTTTCGGGCTGAGCCCGCTGCTGTACCGCCTGCGCATCATCAAGCAGCTGCCCGTCCATTTCGATTTCAGCCGGCCCGGAGAGGAAGGCGGCACCGGCCGCAGCTACGCCGTGGCGCCGTCCCTGGCCCGCTCCTGGTTCCTGCTGACCCTGCTCCTGGGCGGGGCCGGCATGATGTTCTACTGGTGGCCGAAGGTGCGCGCGGCCGGCGCGGCCGCGGCCCCGGCCCTGCAGAGCCGGGCGCAGTCCCCGGAGGCGGCCGCCGCGGCGGCCAAGCTGCGCCGCGTGCTGCCGGCCGTCTCTTTCTCGGCGGTGAGCGCTTTGCCCCGCCGGGGAACCATGGCCGACTTCGCCGCGCCGGTTTTCCGCGGTCTGCTCTCCGCGCCAGGCGAGGCGGACCGCTGGCTGGCCGCCGCCGCCCTCGACAGGCTGGACCCCGATTTCCGCATCTCGCGGGAGGAACTCTTCCGCTCTACGGCCGCGGCGGTGCTGCCTTGCGCCTGGAAGGGGCGGTCCTTCGATATCCTTATGCAGTCCCTGCCCGGCGACGCCCCGGAAAAGACGCGCACCTACTGGATAGCCGACGGCCGGGGCGTGCATTTCACGGGGGTGGGGCCGGGGGAACTGTGGGAAGTGCCCGGTTCCAGCGACTGCGTCGCGGCCGCTTTCGGCTCCGGGAACGGTTCTGTGCTCCTGGCCTTCATCGAGGCGCCGCAGGGACCGGGCGCGGCGTCGCAGCTCTGGCTTTCCGCCTATGACCCGAAACGGCGGGAGGTGATCGCCGCCGCGCGCGCCGGGGCCAGCGTTTCGGGAAACTTCGCGCTTGCCGCCGCGGGGGCCGGGGTGGTCTTTATCGACGCGCCGGCGAGCTCGGCCGCCGCGGCCTGCAGCGGCGGCTGCGGCCTGGTTATGGGCGTGCAGGCCCTGTCCATCGCCACCGAGCCCCTCGCCGAATACCGCGGGGCGATGGTGGAGGACGGCGCTATAAAGATCCTGCCGCTCTCGGACCTGACCTTCGAGCACAGCGGCCTGGAGGGGAACTACAGGTCCCTCGGGGCCTTCGAAGCCGCTTTCCGCTTCGATCCGGCCGCCGGTTTCCTGAACCGCTGGTACCGACTGGCCAGGCTGGCCGACGGCCGCACCTGCGTCAGCGTGGCGCTGGAACCGGCCCTGCCCGGCCTGCAGGAGTCCGCCGCCTGGGCCTGCGACCGCTGAACGGCTGTGACTAACGAGCGGTTGACAAAACGGCAAGCGTGCACTAGACTGTACTTGTAGATGTTTATATATTTTTACTTAATAAGCAGCCCGTAGCAGATTTGCGGTAAATTTGATGTTTTTTTAGCGTTTCTCGGATTTCCTCCTGTTATAGTATCGAGGCATACTCGCTGAACAGCTTTGAAACGTGTTAGGCGGAGCTGAAAATGCAAGTTTGTTCGCACGGGGAAAAAAGCAGCGTCTGCCGGCGCTTAGTTCCAAGCCTGGTAGTCGTGTTTTTTTTATTTATCCCGCCCTCCCCGCTCCCCGCCGGGAACACCGGAAAGCCGGCGGCGGATATAATGGCCTCGCCGGCCGCCGCCCTTCCTTCCCTTCCGGAATATATTCAGAAAAATTTCACCGCGCCGGAAATTAAAGAGGCTTTTAAATATTCCGCCCCGGCTGCCCTTGAAAGAACGGCGGTGGGGATAGAACTTAAAGCCGGCTATCAGGGCTCCTCCAGGCAGGCCGCGCTTAATCCCGAGGAGAGAAAGGCGCTCGAGGCGCGGGCCGCCAGGGATAACTCCAGGGAAGAAGCCCTCCCGGTCTTTACGCTTGGCGGCGAGCTCGCGGCGGGCTATGCTATCAAATATAACGGCAGCGTATTAAAGGTAAGGCATCTGGACGCGAACCCTTCCGGGGCCGTACTCGAGGACGGCGCTGTCGTCTATCCGGATAGCCACGAGGATACCAGCATCCTTTATGTTATGTCCCCAGGCCGCTGCCAGGAAATGCTTCTGCTCAGGTCCGAAAAAGCGCCCGCCAGGTTCGAATACGAATATTCCGAAGAAGTCGCGCTGAACGGTAAAGGCGATATCTCCGTGAACGGGCTTACGCTCTCGCGCCCTGTGATCTTCGACTCTTCGGGTAAACGAGTGGACGGCTTCTACCGGAAGACGACCAGGAACCGGGTTCTGCTTTCGTTCAATAAGACGGGCCTGCAATACCCGCTGCTGGTAGACCCGACCTGGCAAGCGGCCGCCACGATGACCGCGGCTAGGTATTTACATACCGCGACGTTATTGCCCAACGGCAAGGTGCTGATTACCGGCGGAAGGAATGGGGCGGCCGGGATGTCCTCTGCTGAACTGTATGATCCCGGGGCCGGGACCTTTTCCGCCACAGGGGCAATGGGCACAGGAAGGGCGTATCATACCGCGACCTTGCTGCCGAACGGCAAAGTGCTGGTCGCCGGCGGCTGGGACGGCAGCGTGTCACTTGCTTCGGCCGAGTTGTACGATCCGGCCGCCGGAACCTTTTCCGCCACCGGTTCGATGGGCACGGCAAGGGATAACCTGGTAATGCTCCTGCTGCCGAACGGCAAAGTGTTGGCGGCCGGGGGAGGCTCCGGCGCGGGAACTGTTTCTTCGGCCGAGTTATACGATCCGGCCGCCGGAACATTTTCCGCCACGGGTTCTATGGGCGCGGCGAGGCAGCAGTATCCGGCGGTCTTGCTGCCGAACGGCAAAGTGCTGCTTACCGGGGGATATAGCGGCAGCGGCTATCTTGCTTCGGCGGAGCTTTACGATCCGGCCGCCGGAACGTTTTCCTCCGCGGGTTCGATGAGCGTTGCGAGGTGGAGGCATGGCGCCGTATTGCTGCCGACCGGTAAAGTGCTGGTCGCCGGCGGCGCTAACGCCGGCGGCACACTGTCCTCGGCCGAGCTGTACGATCCCGCCGCCGGAACCTTTTCCGCCACCGGTTCGCTGGGCGGGTTGAGGCAAGTCCCGACCGCGCTCTTGCTGCCTGACGGCAAGGTGTTGATAGTTGGCGGCGCGGACGCCTCTGCGCCGCTGTCTTCGGCCGAGCTCTACGATCCCGCCGCCGGTACCTTTTCCGCCGCCGCCTCAATGAGCACCGCCAGGTCCTCGAATTCCTCTGCTTTGCTGCCGAACGGCAAAGTATTGGTCGCCGGCGGCCATGATGGCAGCGCGGGTGTTTCCTCGGCCGAATTGTACGCCCTTTCCGGCGGAAGCGGCACTTTTTCCGCCACGGGTTCGCTGAACGCGAACAGGCATATGCATACCGCCACCTTGCTGCCGAACGGCAAAGTGCTGGCGACCGGAGGAAATGACGGCGGCTATATATATCTTTCTTCGGCCGAGTTGTATGATGCCGCTACAGGCGCGTTTACCTCCATCGCCTCAATGAGCGTGGCAAGGGGGAGAATACATTCCGCGACCTTGTTGCCGAACGGCAAGGTGCTCGTGGCCGGCGGTAATGACGGCACTAACTCGCTTGCCTCGGCCGCTTTATATGACCCTTCCGCCGGGACATTTTCCAATACGGGGTCTATGTCGGCCGGGAGGATGGGGCATACCGCGACGCTCCTGCCTAACGGCAAGGTCCTGATCACAGGCGGTTATGACGGCGCCGCGCCGCTTTCTTCGGCGGAGTTATACGACCCGGCGGCCGGCACTTTTTCCGCGACAGGCGCGATGAGCGCGGTGAGGAATGTGCATTCCGCTGTATTATTGCCGAACGGCAAGGTGCTGGTGACAGGCGGGCTGGCTGCCGCCAACAGCTTTATCGCCTCGGCCGACCTGTACGATCCCGCGGCCGGGACCTTCTCCGCGACAGGCCCGATGGGCGTCGGGAGGGCCTATCATAAAACCATACTGCTGCCGAACGGAAGAGTCCTGGTCGCCGGCGGCTCCACTACCGGCCCCGCCGCCCTGGCCTCCGCGGAGCTGTACGATCCCGCCGCGGGGACATTCTCGGCCACGGGTTCGATGGGGACACCCAGATCTTCCGGCCACACAGCGACGGCGCTGCCTAACGGCAGGGTGCTGGTAACCGGCGGCGATCTGGACGGGAACAATACCGCCATAGCCGCCGCCGAACTCTACGATCCCGCCTCCGGGACTTTTTATTCCGCCGGCTCGCTGGCCGCGGCGAGGAATTATCCCAGCGCTGCCTTGCTCCCGAACGGCAAGGTTCTGATAGCCGGCGGCTACGGTTCCGGCGCCTCCCGGAGTTCGGCCGAGCTATACGAAGTCGTTTTTGGAAGTTCCGACGTGATCTCTCCCGGAGCCCTTTCCGCTCTTTCAGCCTCATCCGCCAGTTATGTGGGCGCGCTTACCTTGTCCTGGAGCGCGCCTGGCAATGACGGCGGTACCAGGACGCTGGCTTCCGGCAGCGCTTTTTACGTGCAGTACTCCACCTATTCAGGCGTCTCCTGGAGCACGGCTTCGGCCCAGGTCGTACAGTCCACCAGCGGCGTGGCGCCTTCCAGCCTTGTGAGTTACAATATCGGCGGCCTGGACCCCGGCACCACTTACTACCTGGCCGCCTGGCATAAGGACGAAGCCGGCAACCTGAGCGGGCTTTCCAATATCGCTTCCGCTTTCGCCCGGCCTTTCCCTTCGCTAGCGATAAACAGGACCGTTGCCGGCGACGGGACCTGGCATATAGATTTCGGCCCCGGAGCGAATCCCTATACGACCGGGCTTGCGGCGGACGCGGCGGGCAATATCTATGCCTCCGGCTCGATACAGAACGGCGGAAACGACGACCTCTTCCTCCATAAATACGACGCTTCCGGGAACCTGCTGATGGCCAAGTATTTCAACGGGGCCGCCAATTGCATCGAGAGCGGGTACCCGGCCGTGGCCGTGGACACAATCACCGGGTCTTTCTATCTGGCCGGTGCCGAGTGTAAAACCTCCCCGGCGGAGGTCAGCCTGCTGATAAAGTACGACGCCGGCGGGCAAGTGTTGTGGAAAAGGACGGCCCAGGGCAACTCCGCCACGGAGGCGCAGAGCCTGACGGCCGTTAAACTGGACGAGGCGGGAAACGTTTATGTGGGAGGCAGCACCACTAACGGCGGGGACACTAATTCCTGGGTGCGGAAATATACTTCCTCCGGCGACGTGGTGTGGACTTCGACTTACGCTTACGCCCCCAATTATGACTGGATCGCCGACCTGGTCCTGGGCGGCGGCTATGTCTACGCCACCGGCAGCGCCGACATGTCCGGCATAGGCCAGGGGCAGAACGCCACGCTCTGGAAACTGGATATCAACACCGGGCTTACACAATGGACCACCTATTACACCGGAGCCGCCAACCGGCATGACGACGGCCGCGGGCTTGCGGCGGACAGCAGCGGCAATATCTATGTTGTCGGCGATGAGCAAGTCGCCCTTAACGACTATGCCCTGATGCTGCAAAAGCGGAACTCATCGGGAGTCAGGCAGTGGACCATTTTGAATAATTACGCCGCCGGGGCCAATACGCAGGACGCGTACAGCAAAGTGGTGCTGAGTGCGGACAATTATCTGTACGCTGCCGGCTATGTCTACACTCCGGCGCAGGGGGCGAACCTGCTGGTGACAAAGAGCGGCCTGGATGGCGGCCTGCTGGGGATAGCCACCTATGACCAGGCAGGGGGGAATGACCGGGTCAGCAACCTGATGCTGAGAAGCCCCGACCTGATATTAACCGGAGAAGAAACTTCCGGCGGCCAGCTTCGCCATTTCATTAAACAGGTGAAGCTTTCCGACCTGGTCCTGCCCGATACCTCCGCGCCCGCAGCCGCTATCCTGCAGCCCGCGGACGGCGCTTATCTTAACGCCCTGTCTTTGCTGACGGGGACGGCCTCTGATAACGTGCAAGTGGACTCGGTAACTATCTCCCTCCGGAATATAAGCGACGGGCTTTACTGGGACGGCTCCGCCTGGGCCGCTTCGCAGACCTGGCTCTACGGGGCAGGGTACTCTTCGTCCTGGACCTATGCCAATGTCCCGCTGTGGGTAGACGGCACGACGTATACCGTCAACGCCAGGGCCCTGGACTCTTCCGGCAACTGGTCCCTGAATTACGCTACCAGCACTTTCCATTTCGAAAGCGAACTCGCCGCAGGCTGCGCGCAGGCTTACAGCGTGAAGCAGGACGGGTCGCGCGACTTTACGACCATCCAGGCCGGCGTGGACGCTCTGCCGCGGGTTCTCTCCGGGGACGCCTGCGTGATAGTGCGCGATACCCAGACCTATTCCGAGCAGGTGACGGTGCAGGGCTTCACGAACAACGGCTACCGCCTGAAGATAATGGCGGACCCGGCCTTTGTAAGCTCCGCGCCGGTCGTCGACCCGCCCGTATCCTCCACCGCCGCTTTTGTGATCCGGAACTCCAGCGTCAGCCTGGCAGGCCTTAACGTCCTTGGAACCACCCCCATGCCCTACGGCGTGCTGGCTTCCTCCTCGCACGTTACGATAAGCAGCGTCAATGTTAACAGCGGCTACTGCAATGCATACGGCGCCTCCTGCAATATTTATAAGGCGGCGGTCTCCATCGCCAGCTGGAGCAGCATCTCCAACTCCAGCTTCAGCGTAACCTCCAGCAGCACTGCCGCCCTGGACGCGCTGGAAGTGACCGGGAGTTATAATACCATCTCTTACAGCACCGCCAGCCTGCGCGCGCTCTATCCTAAACGCGCCCTCGTAGTGCATGCCGGAGCCTCTTTCAATACGTTCGACCACGTTTATGTCGTAGGAAGGGCGAGCTTTACTTCTTCCGGAAATACTATCAGTTACGTCAATTTCCCATTGGGCGATATGGCCATTTACTCAGGACTTTATATAGTAGGCGGCAGTTCCAATGCCATAAGTTACAGCACCGCGGGTTTCCTGTCCATCGACGCGGGGTCCTCGTATAACACCGTCTCGGACGGTTATTTCTATGATTACAGCGGGTACATCGAGAATAACAGCGCGATAAGGGGCGCTAATAATACGGTCAGCAGGAGCTCTTTTTCAGGCGTAGATGTGGGCGTGGCCCTGGTCATAACCGGTTCTTCCAATACGCTTACGCAGAGTTACGTCTATGGCCGCGGCTCGCAGTGGGGATTGAGTGTCGACGGCAGCTTCAATAATATTACGCGGAGCACCGCCGCTTCAGGTTCTAACCTGGGCCTCTCTCTGGGCGGCCTTTCAAATACCGTAAGCGAAGGGTATTTCTCGGCGGCTTATTTAAGCGGGGCCGGCAACACTCTTGACCGCAGCACCGTCTCGGTCGACCGGGCCGAGACCTCGGCCCTGTCGATAGAGGGCGGCAGCCACGCAGTAACGCGCAGCTTTATCTCGAATCCTTCTGGCGACGGCCTGGACCTCTACCAGGCTTCCAATATCACGGTGGACCAATGCTCCTTGATAGGCGGCGGAACCTCCGCCGACTACTCGTTCGGGCTCTGGATCGGTCTCAGCTCCTCCAATACCTTTACCGATTCGCTCATCCAGGGCACTACCGGAGTTTATGTGAACGGTTCTACCGGGACCGTCATCGCCTCTAACGCCTTAACGGCGACAAACGCCGCAGGCAGCGGCCTATGGATGGCCGGGGGGAGCTTCGACCTGTCTCTCTCCTCGAACACGATCACGGGAGGTTCCCAGGGCTCGGGCGTATATTTCGGCCCCGATAATTCCGGCCTGCTGTCCCTTTCCTCGAATACCATAGCCGGCGGCGGATACGGCATTAATATCGCCGCGCAGTCGGCCGGGGCGGCGCTTTCTGTCTACGGGATGAACTTTAATTCTCTCTCTCCAGGCGCCACCGCCATTAATTTCTCCGAAGGCGTCCTTGTCTCCACCTTCGCCAATGCCGGCTTTAACGACGCCGATATAGCCGTTAACGTGAACGGCGGTCCGCTTTCTACCGGCTCGCGGATCACCATGCGGGATTCCTCCGGCCCGCGCGCCGGCAGCCCTTTGGAGAGCGATCCGCAGGGCCTTGTGGACTGGGTGCCGGACCAGGACCCCGGCTTGCGCGTCTGGGACGGCGGCGGGGCCGGCAATAACGCTTCCACGGCCGCCAACTGGCTGTACGATATCGCCCCTCAGAACTGGGACTCGGTCCGCTTCGACGCTACCAACGCCGGCAAGTATTGCAACTGGGACCTGCTCGACGTTTCACTTTCCTCCTTTACGATGACGGTGGACTTCTCTTCTACCGTAGTCCTCGCTTCCTCGTTTTCCGTGGCCGGGGACTTCTCCCTATCGGGCGGGACCTTCACCTGGAAATTCATGCCCGCTCCGGGACCGGTCCTTTCTATCGGCGGGAACTTCGTCCAGAACGGCGGTTTTATCTCCGGGTACAATGCCGGGGCTTCTTCCTATTACGGGCTGCGCCTCAATGGGACTTCGCCGCAGACCATAAGGCTTGCGGCCGGCAGCACCTTCCCGCGCCTGGCCATACAGAACCCTACCTCGGTCACGGCTCTCTCCGATCTGTGGATACTCGATACTCTCTCGATTTCCAGCGGTACCCTCGACCTCGGCGCCGGTTTCAGCCACCGCGTCGGCTACCCCGACAATATCGGCGGAGCGGACGGTTATATCACGGTTACTGGCGGCAAGCTGGAGATAAATTCCTCCACCCTGACCGTTGGCAACGGGCACGGCATAGCGCTGCTGGACGTGAACGGCGGCGTTCTTTCCATGGCGGGCGGGGACGGCCGTATCAATATCAACCCCGACACCGGTTTCGGTGGGGGGGTCGGCGTCATAAGCGGCGGCCGTTTAGTGGCGGACAGCGCGAACGACGTTATCTCTCATACCGGCCCGGGGAGGAATACCTTTATCCAATCCGTGAATTTCTATTCCGGCGCCAGGCCGGAGATAAGCGGGCTTTCTTTGGACGCCGTCGGGCTTTACTTCACGCAGACGCACTCCACCGACGTGGTGAATTTTTCCAATGTGAACTTCCGGAACCTGCCGCAGGCTGGCGCACCCGGCGTGGACGACGTGGCCATCTATGCCGACGGGATGATCGGGAATTTCGCTTTCCCCGGTATTACTTTCGACGCTTCGGTCTCCACGAATGTTTACGCTTATAATATGTCCGTCGGCGTATCGAGCCTTGCCTTTGTCAGTGCAGGGGGCCCCAAGGCCGGCACCCCCTACGAGAAAGACCCGGGCGCTGTTATCTATTGGTCGCCGGATGTGGACTATACGCCGCCTTCCGCCGCCGTCCTCCAGCCTCTGAATAATTACTATCTGAACTCTCTGGCCCTGCTTGCCGGTACCGCAGATGACGACGTGCTCGTCTCCAGCGTTCAGGTGGGGATAATGCGGCTGTCAGACAGTTATTATTGGGACGGCGCCGCCTGGGCGGCTTCGCAAACCTGGCTGGACGCCTCGATCTCGGCGCCCGCCTGGAGCTATGCGGTTCTTCCCGCCTGGGTGAACGGGGCCTCGTACAGGGTTACGGCTAAAGCCGGGGATAGTTCCTCCAACTGGTCTACGGTTTATTCTACCTCGGTGTTCTATTATGATACCGGGGTTCCCGCTTCAGGCATAACCGGGCCCTCCTCCTCTTCGGTCCTGAATTCTTTCAGCGGGATAGCCGGCACCGCCTGGGATACTGAGTCTTTCGCTAACCAGGCCGAGGTCAGGATCCGCCGCAATTCCGACGGCTATTACTGGAACGGCGATTCGGCGCTCTGGGGCGCCGCGGAAGTCTGGAACCTCGCCGTGGGTAGTTTCACTTGGACCTATACCGGGCTTACCGAAGCCTCGCTCACAAACGGAACCACTTATTTCGCCGTCTCCCGCGCCAGCGATACGGCTGGCAATCTGCAGACCTCCGAGATAAACGGCAGCACATTTATTTATTCCGGCGTTTTCGGGGACGTCGATCCGCCCCTGGCGGCCATAATAAGCCCGCTCAATTCGTCATACCTCACCGCGCTGTCGTCCATAACCGGGACGGCGGGGGACAATGTGGCTGTCTCCTCTGTGGCTCTCTCGATATCGCGGGTAGATACCGGCCTGTTCTGGGACGGTACGCAATGGGCCGCCGGCCGGGCCTGGCTGAACGCCGCTTTATTCCCTTCCTCCTGGACTTATTCGAATATCCCGGCCCTGGTGTCCGGTTCGTCATACACGGTCGCGGCGAAAGCCCGGGACACGGCCGGCAACTGGTCCGTCGTCTATTCCACCAGCGTTTTTAATTATGTTATTCCTACGGACCGCATAGAATTTTACACCACTGCCCGTCGGCTGGTCGCGGGCACTACCGTGCAGTACGAGAACTACTCACTGGGGATAGCCACCGCCGCGATTATCACGGTGGCGCTTAAAGACGCGGGCGGGAATATCGCGGTTTCGAGCTCCGACATAACGGTGCGGTTCTCCTCGCCCAGGGACACTGTCTACGGCGGCATAGACCCTGCCTCTTCGTTAATCGCCTCTTCCGACTGGAAGCTGCTTAAGACAGATCCCGTTGACATTATCCTCCGGGCCGGTCAGTCATATGCCAGCATTTATATTTGGGACACGGTAGCCGGCGTCGCTACCGTAAGCGTTGAAGCCTCCGGCGGTGCGCTCCTGAGCCTTGTTTCGCAGGACCAGTATATAACGCCCAGCACGGCTTCGTATTTTATACTGAGCCATAGTTATGCTCCAGGCAGTCCGCTGCGGGTCAATGCGGCCGGTTTTATCACGCTGCGCGCGAAGGACAGGTTCGGCAATATAGCGGCCGGTGACGCCGTGAACGGGCAGTATTACACCGGCAAGGTGAATCTGGCCGCGACTCCGGGAGCAGCGACGGATATACGCGACTTTGCGGCCGATACTACTTCTTACACTTTCGTGCCGGACGATCACGGAGAGCGTACGCTGCGGCTGCAAAGCGGCCTGGTCGAAACGTTGCGGCTCAGCGTTACAGACTATAATGCCCCCTCTATCTATGGATATACCGGTGACAGCGGCCATGGCTCCAGCGGCGATGTGACTACGCAAGGATTTATAATTACCCCACGTGATCTGTCCCCGGAGGATCCGCTGCCTGTATCCAAAACCTCCATCGGGATAAATAAAATCGCTCTTTACCAGGGGGACGGGTCTACCCCCGGTGTCCCGGCACCGGTGCCAATGCTGCGTCTCACCATACAAAACGCTCCGGAAGGAGCCCCTTCCGCCTTTCTGAATTCTGTGCGGGTAAAGAGTTCCGGAACCCTGGCCTATTTCGACGCCTGGGTGGGGATGTACGCCGATAATCCCGCGGCCGGCCAGTTGGGAGTCTTTGACGGTGAGACGGAACTGGGAGCCGCCCCGACTGACATTTTCATATCCAGCGGCACCTATGATACCGGGCTGGAATCCTGGACCTTTGACAACCTGATAGCCAAGGTGTCTACTGCGGCCATAGTCAGTTTCACTCCGCGAAATTTCTTCTTCGCTGTTCGCCTGTCACCCTCGGCCGGTATTCCGCGCAGCTTCGGTCTGACTATCGATAACCCCTCATTCGTGGTGCTGAGTTCCACTTTGGCGGGGGTGGCCAGTAATAATTTCCCGATAGCAACAGCTACTTCGCCAGTGCGCGCCGCTTTAGATATTGTCCGGCCCACTTTGGCCGTATTGACGCCGGATAATAATTCGTTCGGAAATTCTCTCAGCTCTGTCTCAGGCACGGCGGCTGACGATGTGCTTGTGTCCAGCGTGCAGGCGGGGCTGATGCGCCTGTCCGACGGTTATTATTGGGACGGCTCGGTCTGGGCGGCTTCCCAGAGCTGGCTGGACGCTTCAGTTTCTACGCCGGCCTGGAGCTATTCGGCTTTGCCCGCCTGGGTTAACGGGGCTTCCTACCGCTTTACGGCAAGGGCCAGGGACAGCTCCGGGAACTGGTCGGCGGTTTATTCAACCTCCGTCTTCTATTTCGACAGCGGGCTGCCCGCCTCGGCGGTGACCGTCCCGGCTTCCGGGACTACTATCCCGGCCTTCTCCGGCCTGGGCGGGACAGCCTGGGACGCCGAGTCTTTCACGGCGCAGATCTGGGTGGGAATAAAGCGCGCCTCCGACGAGCAGTACTGGAACGGGGCCATCTCTCAGTGGACGGTGGCGCAGGCCTGGAATTTGGCCGTCGGCAGCGCCACTTGGTCTTATGCAGGCCTGCCTGAAGGCGCGCTGACTTCCGGGACCACTTACTTCGCCGTTTCGCGCGCCGCCGACCTGGCCGGGAACGTGCAGGTCTCCGAGGCCCTGGTCAGCACCTTCACCTATCTTCCGCCGCCGCCACCCGAACTTAACCCGCTGCCTTTCACCGGCGTCGCCGTGACTTCGCTGACCGTAAACTGGGAAAGTACCTACAGCACCGGCACGATCTATTATGTGCGGCTTTCCACTTTGCCGGACGCCGCTCTCTCTGTCTTCGCGGCGACCGCCACCGCGGCTTCGCAAACTTTATACGGCCTGACGCCGAACACCACTTATTTCGGTTATATCTCCACCGCATCCGCCTCCAATTACCTGCTGGTGGACGCCGAAGCCACCCTGGCCATAGCGCCGTCTTCCCTGGTTGCAGCCGGCGTGGCCTATTCCAGCATGGGCTTCACCTGGTCTGGCGGGGCGAATCCGGCTCACACTTTGTACGACTTCCAGGTCTCGCTCTCTTCCGCTTTCGCCGCAATCCTGTCCAGCGCTGTTTACAGCTCCGGTCCGGTCTGGCAGACAGGGCTCGCCGAAGGGACGACTTGCTTCGCCAGGATAAGGGCCCTTAACAGCGCCCTGCTGCCGACCCCTTATGTCTATTCCGGCCCGGCGGTCACGCTTGCTCATGCCAGCCCGGCCGCCGGAACTGTTTTCGGTATACTCGGTACGGTGCTGGGTTCTACCTCTGTTTACTGGACCTGGGAAGCCGGCAGCCTGACTCACGCCGACGCTTATGGGGTATTCTCTTCCACCGGAGGGTTCCTGGCCGACGTGGCTTTCAGCAGTTCCGGAGCTTCGTATGTTCAGGCCGGCCTTCTCACCAATACCCCAACCTCGGTAAAGATAGCCGGTTACGGCTCGGAAGGTTACGCCGGGTTTGCGCAATCCGCCACATATTACACTTTCGCAGTAGTTCCGGGAACGGCAGTGATAAGCGCCAGGGGGGATACTTCGATAGGGCTCGGCTGGGCGGCTAACGGCAATCCCGCCGGCACCGTCTATCAATTATGGCGCGACGTCAGCGCGGCTTTCAACCAGCCCTTAATATCCACCATGACGGTAAGTTCTCACACTGCTTCCGGCCTCCAGCCCGGCACGCAGTATTTCTTCAAGGCGCGCGCCATGAACGGGGACGGGATCTTCAGCGATTTCAGCGCCGAGGTCTCCACTATTACCATGCCCCTGCTCCCCGCCCAGCCGGCGGCGCCTTCCGGTTCAGCGCTTGGCGTATCGTCGATAACCTGGAGCTGGGCCGCCGTGAGCGGCGCTACGGGCTACCGGGTTTATGCGGCTACGGCTCAGTCCACGCTCCTGGCTTCGCCCGAGGTTGCGGCCTATGTGCAGGAAGGGCTCAGCCCTAATACCACTTACAGCATAGTGGCGGCCGGTATCAACGCTTCGGGGGAGGGGACGGTTTCGCTTTCCGCTACCCCGGTGGCCACGCTGGCGAA
>Ga0209212_1005280_pt1 | contig 15495 bp, 16 predicted proteins | sample RifGroC2_FD_183996 | JGI IMG/M metagenome (GOLD analysis project Ga0209212, IMG submission 183996) | Groundwater microbial communities from Rifle, Colorado, USA - Groundwater C2 (SPAdes) (version 2) | ecosystem: Environmental > Aquatic > Deep subsurface > Groundwater | place: Rifle, Colorado... | reverse complement strand
GTGCAGGTGGCGTATCGCGCTTGGCGCAACGTTCAGCACGATCTGCCCGTCACTGGCGAACCCGGCAGGGACCTGCACGCCGGGATAATCGACGTTGACCAGCAAGTGCGGCGTGCAATCATTGTCCACGATCCACTCGTAGAGCGCCCTGACTAGATAGGGGCGACTTGAATTCATGGGAACCCTCTCTCAGCGCATGTTGCGCTCGACGGCGGAAAGACTGGCCTGAAAGGCCTCGCGGGCGAAACTGCGCTCCATATAGTCAAGCAACGGCTTGGCCGCTCGAGGCAACTCGATACCGAGTCTGGGCAAACGCCAGAGGATAGGCAACAGGCAGCAGTCGACGAGACTGATCTCGTCACTCATGAAATACGGCTTTTCCGCGAATATCGGCGACACGCCGGTCAAGCTTTCACGAAGCTCTTTGCGCGCCTGCGCGCGTTCCGGCTCAGCGGTACGCTGGTCAAGAATACGGTCGGCCAGCGAACACCAATCTCGCTGAATGCGATGAACCAGCAGGCGAGTATTCGCCCGCGCAACCGGATAAACCGGCAATAAAGGGGGATGGGGGTAACGCTCTTCCAGGTACTCCAGAATCACACTCGGCTCATACAGTGCCAGATCGCGATCCACCAGCGTCGGAACACTGGCATACGGGTTCACCTCGGCCAGCTTGACCGGACACTGCCCCGCCTCGACGTCAAGTATGTCCACACTGACGCCTTTCTCTGCGAGCACGAGACGAACGCGATGGGAATAGTGGTCGGCGGGATCGGAGTAGCAGCCCAACCGATTGGTTGCAGCCATAGGTCCTTCCTCACTCTTTTATCTTGAAGCAGAAAAAACACGCGCGCCCAGAGGGCGCGCGCAGGGTACAGCAGTTGCGGCTTGCAGCTTAGTGAACGTCTTTCCAGTACTCACGCTTGAGCAGGTAAGCGAACACGAAGAACACCGCCAGGAACAGCAACACATAGGTACCGATACGCTGGCTCTCCAGCTTGACCGGGTTTGCCGAATAGGCAAGGAAGGTCACCAGGTTCTTGATCTTCTCGTCGTACTCGGCCTCGGAGAGTGTGCCGGTACCAGGCTCAACGACCATCTGATCGCATGCCTCCTCGGTGATCGGCGTGCCGGTCAGAGGATCGAACTGCTTGCGACCGTCTTCGACCACCTGCACTTGCTTGCAGCCCACGACGCGACGCCCCTGAAGCGGAGCCAAGACGTGCGGCATACCGACGTTCGGGAAGACCGTGTTGTTCACGCCATAAGGGCGGGCCGGATCTTCGTAGAAACTGCGCATGTAGGTGTACAGCCAGTCGTTGCCGCGAACGCGAGCAACCAGGGTCAGGTCCGGCGGAGCAGCACCGAACCAGACTTTGGCGTCATCAGCCTTCATGCCGATCTTCATGTGATCGCCAAACTTGGCATCAGCAAAGACGACGTTGTCCATCATGACCTCTTCGGAAATACCGAGATCCGTGGCAACACGCTCGTAACGCTGATACTGCGCGCTATGGCAACCCATGCAGTAGTTGGCGAAAGTCTTCAGACCGTCCTGCATGGCCGCTTTGTCAGTCAGATCAATATCGACCTTGTCCAGATGAACGGCCGGGCCTGCCGCGAAGGAAAAGGCCGGCAGAATTGCAAGAATCAATGCAGCAAATTGCTTTTTCATCAGCCATCCACCCTTTGCGGAACGCTATCTGTCTTCTCGAGCTTGGTGTAGAACGGCATCAGGATGAAGTATCCGAAGTAGATAGCAGTACAGATCCGCGACACCAGAGTACGCTCAGGTGTTGGCGCCAGTACGCCCAGCACACCGAGAATGATGAAGGAGATGCAGAACGCGGTCAGTGCGATCTTGCTCATCCAGCCTTTGTACCGCATGGACTTGACCGGGCTCCGGTCCAGCCAGGGCAACACGAAGAGCACTGCGATAGCCGCACCCATGGCGATAACACCAAGCAGCTTGTCAGGCACCGCACGCAGAATCGCGTAGTACGGCGTGAAGTACCAGACTGGAGCAATGTGCTCCGGCGTCTTGAACGCATTCGCCACTTCAAAGTTGGGCTTCTCGAGGAAATAGCCGCCCATCTCAGGGAAGAAGAACACGACCGCACAGAAGACGAACAGGAACACCACGACGCCGACAATGTCTTTCACGGTGTAGTACGGGTGAAACGGGATGCCATCGAGTGGCACGCCATTCTCATCCTTGGTCTTCTTGATATCGACACCCATCGGGTTGTTCGAGCCAACCTCGTGCAGCGCCAGGATGTGCAGAACGACCAGGCCAAGAATGACGATTGGCAGCGCGATCACGTGCAGTGCGAAGAAGCGGTTCAGCGTGATGCCGGAGATGAGGTAGTCACCGCGAATCCACTGGGTCAGGTCACCACCGATGATCGGAATGGCACCAAACAGCGAGATGATTACCTGGGCACCCCAGTAGGACATCTGCCCCCAAGGCAGCAGATAGCCCATGAAGGCCTCAGCCATGAGCGCCAGGTAGATCATCATGCCGAAGATCCACACCAGCTCGCGCGGCTTCTGATAGGAGCCGTAGAGGATCCCACGGAACATATGCAGATAGACCACCACGAAGAACGCGGACGCGCCCGTGGAGTGCAGGTAGCGGATGATCCAGCCGTACTCAACGTCGCGCATGATGTATTCGACGGAGGCGAAGGCGCCCTCAGCCGAAGGCTCGAAGCTCATGGTCAGCCAGATACCGGTAAGTATCTGATTGACCAGTACGAGCAGGGCCAGCGAACCGAAGAAATACAGGACGTTGAAGTTCTTGGGGGCGTAGTACTTCGAAAGATGGTCTTCCCACATCTTGGTCGCGGGAAAGCGGGCGTCGACCCATTCCATGAACTTGCTCATCAGGCGTTCTCCTGGTCCACACCGATGATGATTACATTATCGGTCTCGTACGAGTGCGGGGGCACCGGCAGGTTCAAGGGAGCTGGCTGCGACTTATAGACGCGACCGGCCATATCGTATTTGGAACCATGGCAAGGACAGAAATACCCACCAAGCCAATCGGCACCGAGATCGGCCGCAGCCACCTCAGGACGGAAGGACGGCGCACAGCCGAGGTGAGTACACAGACCGACCACCACGAGCAACTCGGGCTTGATCGACCGGTTCTTCGGATCGACATAAGCAGGCTGCTCGGAAGCCTTGGACTCAGGATCGGCTACCTGGCCGGCAACCTTCTCCAGATTTCCGAGGACCTCGTCGGTCCGACGCACGATAAATACCGGCTGACCGCGCCACTCGGCGACCATCTGCTGTCCCGGCTCGATCTTGCCGATATTTACCCTTACCGGCGCACCGGCAGCCTTGGCCTTGGCACTCGGGAACCACGATCCCACAAACGGGACCGCAGCACCCACCGCTCCTGCAGCGCCCACCACCGAAGTGGCGGCCACAAGGAAGCGACGCCGGCCTGCATTCACGCCGTCATTGCTCATTCAGTCGTCTCCCATCAGCTTCTTATGGCCTGCTTCACGCAGGCATGTACCACGTAAAATTGGGCCGCGAAAAATTCGCCAAATGGTAAAGAAAAGGCCTTCTTCTGACAAGGTAATAGCCTGTCACATAAGCCCTAATGCCCGGCCTTCAGGCTTTCCAGCGCGCGACACACTGTCGCACCGCCATATAAAAACGCACCCCAAAAAAAACGCCCAGCTCCGAACGAAACTGGGCGTTTCTTTTGAAAGCGCGAATTAGCGCTTGGAGTACTGCGGACGCTTGCGCGCTTTGCGCAGACCGACCTTCTTACGTTCCACTTCACGAGCGTCGCGAGTGACGAAGCCAGCCTTACGCAGCGGGCTGCGCAGGGTTTCGTCATAAGAGATCAGAGCACGAGTGATACCGTGACGAATGGCACCGGCTTGACCACTGACACCACCACCGAGAACGGTGACGTAGATGTCGAACTTCTCGACAGTCTCAGTCAGCTCCAGCGGCTGGCGAACGACCATGCGGGCAGTTTCGCGACCGAAGAAGTTATCCAGCTCACGGTTGTTGATGGAGATCTTGCCAGTACCCGGGCGCAGAAAGACGCGCGCGGTTGCAGTCTTGCGACGGCCAGTGCCGTAATTTTGAGTCGCCGACATAATGAACTATTCCGTTAAATCTTCAGTTCTTGGGGCTGCTGAGCGGTGTGCGGGTGGCTGGCACCCTTGTACACCTTCAGCTTACGATACATGTCGCGACCCAGCGGGTTCTTCGGCAGCATGCCTTTGACCGCGGTCTCGATCACACGCTCGGGCGCCTTGGCGATCAGCTTCTCGAAGCTGATCGACTTGATGCCACCCGGGAAACCGGAGTGAGAGTAGTACACCTTGTCTGTGGTCTTGGCACCAGTCACACGCACTTGCTCAGCGTTGATCACGACGATGTAATCGCCAGTATCCACGTGAGGGGTGTATTCCGGCTTGTGCTTGCCACGCAGGCGGCTAGCGATTTCGGTTGCCAGACGACCCAGGGTCTGGCCGGCAGCGTCGACGACGAACCAGTCGCGCTTGACGGTTTCCGGTTTAGCAGTAAATGTCTTCATTCGTTATAGCCTCAGGGGCCGCCCTGAAAATAAGACGGCGAATCTTACTGAATAGTGCTCGCCCTGACAAGAACAGGGCAGCCGGAAACAGACGCTATCGGGGGCTCGGGTCAGCGCGTCCGCCACGGCAGTGGTTCGGTAGGCTAGGCATCCCCTACCTTTGGCTTGCGTCGACAGGCTAGGCATCCCCGGCGACAGGCTGCGGAATTATCCTGATTACCAGCAAAATAGCAACCGACATTTATAGTTATCGAATTCCGCTACACCCGCTCTCAAGCAGCCCACCAAACAACGAGCCTCACACTCCAGATATCTGCCAGCGTGACACCCAGGGCACTTCGGATACGTGGAACGCTCTCATGAGCACAAGCCGTCCCGTCTTCGTTAAGCTCTTCGGCACTCAGTCTGAGATCACGCGAGGTATTGCATGGAATATCGCTCACTCGGCCGCACAAATCTGAAAGTCAGTTCACTGTGCCTCGGCACCATGACATGGGGAGAACAGAACGACCAGGCCCAGGCATTCGCCCAGATCGACCGGGCGAAGACTGCCGGCATCAACTTCATAGATACGGCCGAGATGTACCCGGTGCCGCCGCGCCCGGAAACCTACGCAACCACTGAGCAATACATAGGAAATTACTTCCAGAGCCGGGGCGACAGAGCCGACTGGATCATAGCCACGAAGATCGCGGGACCCGGCAACGGCATTACACACATTCGCGACGGCCAACCTAGACTCAATCGCGAACAGATCCGCACCGCGCTCGATAACAGCCTTCGGCGTCTGCAGACCGACTGGATCGACCTGTACCAGCTGCATTGGCCGGAACGCAGCACCAACTTTTTCGGGCAGCTGGGCTACCGACATCAAGAAGGCGATTTCACTCCGTTGGAAGAAACTCTCGAAGCGCTCGATGCCGAAGTCAAAGCGGGCAGAATCCGCCACATCGGACTGTCCAACGAAACGCCTTGGGGCGCGATGAAATACCTGCAATTAGCCGAAGCTCGCGGCTTGCCGCGTTCGGTTTCGATACAGAACCCTTATAACCTGCTCAATCGCAGTTTCGAGGTTGGCCTGGCGGAAATCAGCATCCGTGAACAATGCGGCCTACTCGCGTACTCGCCACTGGCATTCGGCATGCTCAGCGGCAAATACGAAAACGGTGCTCGCCCTGCCAGCGCGCGCCTCACGCTCTTTGAACGCTTCGCACGTTATAACAACCCCCAGGCCAAAGCCGCATGCTCTCGGTACATTAAACTGGCTCGCGAGCATGGACTGGATCCAGCACAGATGGCGCTTGCCTATGTCACAGCGCAACCCTTCGTCACCAGCAATATCATCGGCGCGACATCACTAGAGCAACTTGAGTCGAATATCCGTAGCACCGAAATTACGCTCTCGAGTGAAGTGCTAGCCGCAATTGAAGCGATCCACACAGAACAGCCGAATCCAGCCCCCTAAGCCCCTTCACGAAGCACCAACTACTGCGCGCCGGCAACAACGAGCACAAAGGAATCACTACCATGATCGCCGCCCACCTGCTTGCCCCATCCAGCCTGCTGGCAGGCTGGATAATCTATGTGATCGCGCTGTTATGGGCGGCCTGGCGAGCTCCCTGGGTCGAGCTCTTCAGTGATACTCGCCGTCAGCACTTGCTGTTCGGCGCAATGCTTTCGATCTTTCTGCTCTGGCTGGTGCGAAGGGACTTCGATTCGGGCCTTTCATTCCACTTCATCGGACTGACAGCCGTCACCCTGTTGCTGGACTGGCCACTGGCAATCATCGCCGCCCTCATCGCCCAGGTCGGCCTGACACTGACAGGCCATCAACAAGTTGCAGCCCTGGGCATGAACGGCATCCTGCTGGTCTTGATCCCAGTGCTGGTCACGGTTGTATGCGCGCGGCTCGTCGAACGCGCCCAACCCCGCAACCTGTTCGTCTTTATTTTCTTCGCTGGATTCTTTCCAGCGGCGCTCGCAGCATTGGCGTGCATCCTGGCATCGCTCGGCGTACTGCTACTAGATGGTCGCTACCCGATGCCGCCTTGGCTGGCGGACTTTGCCGGTTACCTATGGCTGGTCATGTTCCCCGAAGCCTTCATCAACGGCACAGCGATTACCGCCCTGGTGGTTTTCTACCCGGACTGGATGGAAAGTTTCAATCAAAGCCGCTATCTGCAGGCGCCATGGAAAGAAGACAAGTAGCGTCAAAGCGCTAGTGCTCGCGCGGAGGCATGTCACCGGAGAACAGATCATCCTCGAGTTCATTGCCCGGAATCGCGTGCGCTTCCGACGCCCAAGCACCAAGATCGATAAGCTTGCAACGATCGGAACAGAACGGCCGGCTTGGGCTTTGCGGCCCCCACTCTACCGGCGCTCCACACGTCGGACACTCAACTATCGCAGCGGTCATACCTGCCCTCCTCGTAACGTCAAATAAAAGCGGTGCAATCGCTCAACCTCCGCCCCTAGCCACGACAGATCTCGATCATTTACCAGCACATCATCGGCATGTTGCAGGCGCGCTTCACGACTGGCCTGCGCCTTGAGAATCGCCCGCACCTGCTCCTCACTGACTTGATCACGTGCCATCGTGCGCGCAACCTGGAGTGACACAGGGACGTCTACAACCAGCACACGATTGACCTGACGGTACTGCCCTGACTCAATCAGCAGCGGAGAAGCCATGATGGCGTAAGGCGACTCAGCCAAGGCGAGATGCCTGGCGATCTCAGCACGAATCAGAGGATGCAGCAGCTGTTCCAGCCACTGCCTGTCGGCCGGGTTATCGAATATACGCTCACGCAGCCCTTTTCGATCCAGAGCGCCGTCCGCGAGCAAGATGCCTGAGCCGAAGCGCTCGGCAATCTGCAGCAACGCTGGCCGCCCGGGCTCGACCACCCAGCGCGCCGCCTGATCGGCATCGACGACATGTACACCCAGACTGGCGAAGCGATCCAGCACCGCGGTCTTGCCACTACCAATGCCGCCAGTCAACCCGAGAATCCAGGGCTCCATCGCAACCACACCCAGACTAAAAACAGGACGCGCAGTAGTAACTACTCAGCCTGCGAAGCGCAAGCCCAGAACGTCTTTCGTTAAGAGTACAAGTCGGCGGAACGGCTTTCGGCTCAGCAATGCTGTCCGACTTAGAAGCGCGCGAACTGGAGATAGCTCTCGGTAATCCGGTCACCCCAAAGCAACGCGATCCAGCCGGCGATCGCCAAGTAGGGACCGAAAGGGATGGGCGTGCCGCTCTCGGCGCGCTGCACCCGCAACAGGATTGTGCCAAGAACAGCCCCAACCACCGACGACAATAGGATTGTAAGTGGTAACACCTGCCAGCCACCCCAAGCTCCTAACATCGCAAGCAGTTTGAAATCGCCATAGCCCATACCTTCTTTGCCGGTGACCAGCTTGAACAGCCAATAAACCGACCACAGGCTCAGATATCCCGCTACAGCTCCCCCCAGTGCACTTTCAAGCGATACGAACAAACCGAAGCTGTTCAGGATGAGACCAAGCCACAACAACGGCAGCACCAGCGAATCGGGCAGCAACTGGTGATCGATATCGATCATGCTCATCGCTACCAATCCCCAGGTCAGCAACAGCATTGCTCCTGCCTGCCAGGTGAAACCGAAATGCCAAGCGACATAGCCAGAAAGCAGGCCGCACGCCAACTCCACAAGGGGATAGCGACTGCTGATCGGCGCCCGGCATGACGAACACTTGCCACACAAGGCCAGCCAGCTGACCAAGGGGATATTCTCCCAAGAGCGAATCCGATGGTCGCAGTGCGGGCACCGCGAGCTTGGCAGCAGCAGATTGAAGCGCTCACTGATCTGCTCCGGCGGGCACTCGAGATACTCAAGCGCCTGCGCACGCCACTCACGCTGCATCATGATCGGCAGGCGATAAATCACGACGTTGAGAAAGCTGCCGATCAACAAGCCCAGCAAAGCAGCGGACAAAACAAAGGCCAGCACGTGGCCGGCCACTAGCTCGAGGATCATCAATTATCCAACCACGCTGCCCAGCTGGAAGATCGGAAGGTACATAGCGATGATCAAACCACCAACCAGGACACCCAAGACCGCCATGATCAAGGGCTCCATCAGCGTCGTGAGATTGTCCACCATGTTATCGACCTCGGCCTCGTAGAAGCTGGCTAGCTTGTCCAACATCTCATCCAGCGCCCCTGACTCCTCGCCGATAGCAGTCATCTGAATAGCCATTGATGGGAAAATACCAGTTGTGCGCATCGAAAAGTTCAGCTGTACGCCAGACGACACATCGGTACGAATTTTCGCTACCGCGTTGCGGAAAACCACATTACCCGTGGCCCCCGCAACTGAATCCAGGGCATCGACAAGTGGCACACCAGCGGCAAACGTGGTCGACAACGTACGCGCATAACGCGCAACGACGGACTTGTACAAAATATCGCCAACAATGGGCATCTTAAGCAGCAGCCGATCCAGCGAGTCGCGAAATTTTTCGGAACGCTTGTAGGTGTGTTTGAACATAAACGCTGCAACGAAAAGCACTGCGAAAACGGCATACCACCATTCCTGCAGCCAGCGCGACAATTCCACAACCATCTTCGTAAAGGCGGGTAGCTCGGCGCCAAAGCCCTGGAATACGCTTTCGAATTGAGGCACCACCTTGATGAGCAAAATCGCTGACACGATGATGGCAACAACGATGACCGCAATGGGGTAAGTCATTGCTTTCTTGATCTTGGCCTTTAGCGCCTCGGTTTTTTCCTTGTAGGTCGCCACCCGATCCAGCAGAGTCTCCAGTGCACCGGACTGCTCGCCGGATTCAACCAAGTTGCAATACAGATCATCGAAGTACTGAGGTTTTTTCCGCAGCGAACCCGCAAAGCTATTACCGGCTGCTACCTCCTGCTTGATCTCATCGACCAACTTGCGCATGTTGGGGTTGTCGAAACCCTCCCCAATAATGTCAAACGATTGAAGCAGTGGGACGCCCGCTTTCATCATCGTAGCCATCTGCCGAGTAAACAGCGCAATGTCCATCGGCTTGATTTTCTTACCGGCCCCGAACAGCGAAACAGCCTTCTTTCGTACCTTTAGCGGATTGATGCCCTGCTTACGGAGTTGCGCCTTGATCAGTGCCGGGCTCTGGCCTGCCAGCTCCCCCTTGACCTTGCCACCTTTTCTATCGGTGCCTTCCCAGGTGAACACACTGGTTTTCAACGCTTTTTCCGCCATGGTTAATCCTTGGTCACGCGGTTGACTTCTTCCAGGCTGGTAACGCCATGCATGGCCTTGACCAGACCCGAAGTGCGCAGGTCATTGAACCCATCTTTCCGCGCCTGCAAGGCGATATCGATGGAATTGCCTTCTTCCATGATAAGCCGCTGCAGTGCTGGCGTGATTTTAACCACTTCATAAATACCGACACGACCTTTGTAACCGTTCTTGCAGCTATCACAACCAACCGGCCCGTAAAGCTTGAACGAACCGATCCGCGCCTCTGGAAAACCCTCCTTGAGCAGGACATCACGCGGCACATCAACTTCTTGCTTGCAGCTGGGGCATAGTTTGCGTGCCAAGCGCTGCGCAATGATCAGGTTCACCGAGGTAGCGATATTGAACGCCGGCACTCCCATATTGCGCAGCCGGGTGAGCGTTTCAGCTGCGCTGTTGGTGTGCAATGTCGACATGACCATGTGACCAGTCTGCGCGGCCTTAATGGCGATCTCGGCAGTCTCCAAATCACGGATCTCACCCACCATGATGATATCCGGATCCTGACGAAGGAACGCCCTAAGCGCCTGAGCAAAGTCCATGCCCTGCCGCGGATTGACGTTAACCTGGTTGATGCCCTCCAGGTTGATTTCCACAGGGTCTTCCGCGGTGGAAATATTCACGTCCACCGTATTGAGAATATTCAGGCCGGTATACAGCGAAACGGTCTTACCCGAGCCTGTCGGGCCGGTAACCAGAATCATCCCCTGCGGCTGCTTCAGCGCGGTCAGATACAACTCTTTCTGGTCTTCCTCATAGCCCAATGCATCAATGCCCATCTTGGCGCTTGATGAGTCCAAGATCCGCATTACGATTTTTTCGCCCCACAGGGTGGGCAGCGTATTGACACGGAAGTCGATGGATTTGGTTTTTGAAACCTTCATTTTGATACGCCCGTCCTGCGGCTTGCGCCGCTCAGCGATATCAAGACTGGCCATCACCTTCAAACGCGCAGAAATCCGGCTAACCAACTGGACCGGTGGGCGAGCGACTTCGTGCAACATGCCGTCGGTACGGAAACGCACCCGATAGGATTTTTCATAGGGCTCGAAGTGCAGATCTGACGAACCACCCTTGATCGCATCGAGTAACATTTTGTTGACGAAGCGCACTACCGGCGCATCATCAGCTTCATTGTGCGGCGCGTCGTCGTCATTCGCCTCCCCGCTGATCTCGACATCCAACCCATCCAGGTCAGCATCGCCGAGCCCATCGAGAGCCGTGGTCGCTGACTCGAAGAACTTTTCGATCGCCTCGCCAAGCTTGTCGTCTTCAACAAGCACTGCCTCAACCGACAGACCGGTGTTGAACTGGATGTCGCTTATCGCCTGATGGTTGGTCGGGTCGGACACAGCAACGTAGAGCTTGTTACCACGCCGCTGCAACGGTAACGCACGATGCTGGCGCACCAGCTTCTCGCTGACCAGATCCTTCGGCTGGGTCTCTTTATCCAGCGCACCCAGATCAAAGAATGGAACACCAAACTGCTCACCGGCGATATCGACCAGCACCCGACTTTTGACCAGCTTGTTCTGCACCAACCAAGTCACCAAAGGCACCTGGTTACGCAAGGCTTGCTGCTGAGCTTGCTGGGCAATTTTTTCGTCGAGCTGGCCTACGAGAACCAGCTGCCGGGCCAAGCCGCCAAGGGGCGCGTTTTCGTTCATTGGAGGGTTCTGTCGAAACGGAAGACCGCCGCCTTATAACGCAGTTTCCTCGCCAAGCCAAACCAACACGAATACGGTGGCATTTTTTGTCACATGACGACGAAAAGAGCGCCAAACCTTTATGCGCAGACAGGACCAGCGGCATGGCCAGGCTTGTAAAACCCCACCACCTTAAATTCCAACCAAAAGCTCTGCATGCCGCATAGCGCCAAGCCCTAGCTAGGAATAGAGCGTTCGAATGCGCGAATAAAAAGTGAGACACCTCACAACACAACAAGATGACGCAAACACTCATTCAAGATCTGGCACAGAAGGTGCCTCTACCCCATCAGGTCCAACGACCTCACCAACAAAGGAGCTTTTCAATGAAGTCCATCAAGAAGCAAAAAGGTTTTACCCTGATTGAGCTGATGATTGTGGTTGCTATCATCGGCATCTTGGCTGCAATCGCTATCCCTCAGTTTAACGAATATCGCGCTAAGGCGAATGATTCGACTGCACAGGCTGACGTGAAGAACAGCATTAGCGTTATGACTGCGGCTCAGCTGTAATTTTTGCCAAATTAAGGAAGAGAAAATGAAAAAGAGCATTCTCGCAACCGTCTTTGCCGGAACAATGATGGCTTCCGCTTTCGCATCGGCAGCCGCAATTGACAGTGGCACAGCAATTACCCCAACTAATTGCCCGCTACTTGGAGACCAAGTCGTCCTGAACCTCTCAAATAACGTTAGTGGCGCTTATAATTGTGATGAAGCCACCAGCGTAATTACCGTAGCAGCTTGCCATAAGGCAGGCAGCCGGAATCCTACCACAGTGAACTGCACCATCACGTCAGCCGCAGGCGTCACTCCAGTTGTTTGGAATGACTCGTCTTGCACGCAGGCAAGCGATACATTTGAAATAGCGGACTACCGTGGCTTCACAGCTAACAGTCAAGGCGGCAAGGTTGCACCTGAAGCTCTTGGTGGAGCATGCACCGAGAGCACTGTCGGCGCACTCGTCAACTAACTAACAAAAATAAAAGCTCGAAACGTCAACCTTTCGAGCTTTTATTTCGGACCGCCGATGAATAAAAAAAACGACAAAGGATTTTCTTTAATCGAACTTACTATAGTCATCGGTATAATTGCAATAGTATCCGCCTTAGCAGTGCCTCAGTTCCTAGCTTATCGAGCCGAAGCTAATGACACATCAGCCCGCGCCGACGTAAAAAACTCTATGCAAATCATTATCGCAAACCTAAAATCGTAAAACTAAAAATTAGTGGCAAACAGGTTCACTACTATTTTTAGGTCAATTCTGCAGCAGTAACCAGCGTCGCTAAAGTTTACCAACTGTACCGCACGACTCTGTCGCCCCACCCGCCTTAAAAATTAAATCCAGAACTAAAGCAATGGCTAGCTAATGAAATGCTGTCTTCCTTAAATCTATCAACCGGGCTCCGCCTCGCCATTCGCGCCCGATTTGGCTGGTTGTCTGGTAGTTCGTTGCTTGTACTAGCGCTCGCGGCTTTTCTGGCCGCCCAGTTCAGCGGTCGTCACCCCGCAACGGTGGCACTGGATATCGGGCTATCGGTAATCCGTCTGCTGTTGCCCTTGGTGCTCGTACTGATGACGCAAGAGCTGCTGTCACGCGAGTTCGACCGGCGCTATTTTCTCAATACCCTCTCCTATCCACAGCCACGACATCGCCTGCTGCTCAGTCGTTTTATTGCAGTCTCGAGCCTCACTCTTGGACTTCTGCTGGCACTTAGCGGCGCGCTGGCGATGCTGGTGTGGCTGGTCGGCCGGAGCTATGCGCAAGGCACACCCGTTGCACTGGACCATCACTACCTGATCACCATCACCCTTATGGGCGTCGATCTGCTGGTACTTACCGCCGTCGCCACCCTACTCGCAGTCGTTGCATCCACACCCAGCTTCGTCTTGATTGGCACCTTCGGCTTCATGCTGGTAGCGCGCTCCTTCGGCGCCATAGTCGACCTGCTGACACGCAATACGAGCGTGGTAAGCGACGCCGAGGGCTACCGCACAGGTATCGGCTTCTTGACCTATTTGCTCCCGGATCTGGGAGCGCTGGATGTTCGTATGGTTACTCTCTACGGCAAAATGGACTTACTGCCCCCCGACTGGCCCTTGCTGGTACTGTCCAGCTTGACCTATATGGCCGGCCTACTGGCCTTGGCGGTGCGGGCGCTCAATCGCAAGCGTTTCGCCTGAAATGCGGACGTGCACTTCGCTAGTACTGGGTCTTGTAGCATTCGCTATGTTCGCCGCTATCGCCGCGTGGCGCGCACAGCAACCAGTGACGCTCAAGCCGCAACTCTTCGTTGATCGGGTAGTAATTTCAGCGCCGCTTCTAGTAGCACTGCACGGCGGAGATCGCTTCCTAGCCGCCGATCTTGAAACGATGCGCCTGTCCGCCACCGGCATGGACGATCGTGGCGTGAACACCGGCTACTTGGTCCGCGCCCAACGCGAAGTGGCGCGCCTCAACCCCTGCCATGAAGACAATTACTACCTGGCCAACGGCCTCCTCACCTGGGGCGGGGCTGTAGAGCAGGGCAACGAGGTGCTGCGCGCGGCCGTCAAATGCCGATTCTGGGATGAATTCCCGCCATTCTTCTATGGCATCAACCTCTCTTTTTTCCAGCACGAAAATGAAGAAGCCGCACGTGTATTAGAGATTGGCGCCCAACGCTCGACACAGAACGCCGCCGCCATGCGGAAACTGGCGGTGATGCTGCGCGCAGAACAATTTGCCAACGAGCGCTTGGCTTTGAATTACCTTGTCCAGCAGCGCGACAGCGCTGCCGATCCGAAATTGCGCGACATGCTGGATAAGCGTGTCATCCGCTTGCAGGGCCTGATCAATCTGCGCGAGGCCCAGCGCCGCTTCGAGCCCGAACATGGTCCGCTGGCCAGGCTGGAACAACTGATCGAGGCGGGCATCATCGACGGCCTGCCCATCGACCCTCTGCGTCTCGGCTACGAGCTACGCGACGGACATATCGAACTGAAAAAACTGAAGATTGCCGGACTGGAGGAACAGCCTTGAGTGCTGCCGTTGAGTTTAAGGGTGTCAGCCATACCTTCAGGACGAAAGGCAAACAGGTACACGCCGTTCGCGACGTGAGCTTTAGCCTGTGCGAAGGCGAAGTGTTCGGTTTTGTTGGCCCCAATGGGGCAGGCAAATCCACCACGATCAAGATCATGCTGGACATCATCAACGACTATCAGGGTCAGGTGAGGCTGTACGGCATCGACGCTCATCGTGCTGAAGCACGTCAGGGCTTGGCGTACGTACCCGAAGCACCAGCCCTGTACGACCAGTTCACCCCATTGGAAATTCTGCGCATGGGCTTGTCCATGTACGGCATCAAGCGCAGTGACGCCGATGCCTGGTGCATGCAATGGCTCGAGCGGTTCTCCATTGCAGAGTACGCCAAGCAACGGATTCGCCAGCTCTCCAAAGGCAACGTGCAGCGGACCGCCCTGGCCCACGCGATGGCTGTGGAGCCCCGACTGTTGATTCTCGACGAGCCGCTATCAGGACTCGATCCTGTGGGCCGTAAAGATGTGGTCGACATCCTCAACGATTACAAGAAGCAGGGTGGCGCGATTTTCTTTACGTCGCATGTGCTGCACGACGTCGAGCGAATCGCTGATCGCTTCGGTTTCATTAATAAAGGCCAGCTGCTGACGGTCCGCTCCCCTCGAGAGCTCGCTGCGGAGCGAGCTGGTCATTTCATCATCCGATACCAAGCTGAGAGCCCTCTCACCACAAGCTGTACCGCACTGCGTGCCGGGGAGTTCGAATGCGAGATTGAGCAATCCAGGCTGCCTGAACTTATCGTTCAGCTGAATAACACCAGCGGGCATTTGCTCGCCCTTCAGCCGGCCGTCTCCTTGGAAACGGTATTCTTCCGAATTCTTGAAGAAGCTAACTAACCGCTCTGCAGCAAGCAGGTTTCTCT